>PJTY01000146.1_pt1 | contig 51523 bp, 44 predicted proteins | sample 1512121 | NCBI WGS metagenome assembly PJTY01 (sample SAMN08177680, study PRJNA422409) | Soil metagenome, whole genome shotgun sequencing project. | isolation source: Soil enriched (2) on filter paper: alkali lignin treatment | place: USA: Madison | collected 2015-01-15 | reverse complement strand
TGCGTGAAGTACGTATGGCACTTCTTGAAGCCGATGTCGCGTTACCTGTAACTCGTGAATTTATCGCGAAAGTTAAGGAAGAAGCGCTCGGTCAGGAAGTCATGACTCAGCTTTCTCCTGGTCAGGCATTTGTAAAGATTGTCTATGATGAACTCACCAAGATGATGGGTGAGGCTAATGAAACATTAGATTTAAGTGCAAAACCACCGGTGGTTGTACTACTTGCCGGTTTGCAGGGCGCGGGAAAAACCACGACTGCTGCAAAATTGGCACGTTTCTTAAAAGAACGCCAAAAGAAAAAAGTGATGACGGTGTCTGCCGACGTATACCGTCCAGCAGCGATCAAGCAGTTAGAAACAGTATCGAATGAAGTCGGTGTCGGTTTTATTCCATCTGAAGCGTCTGAAAAGCCGATTGATATTGTCAATCGTGCGATTGAGCAGGCGAAAATCCAGTTTGCTGATGTTCTGATTGTCGATACAGCAGGTCGTTTACATGTCGATGAAGACATGATGGACGAGATCAAAGAATTACATGCGGCGGTGAAACCAACCGAGACTTTATTCGTTGTCGATGCAATGACCGGTCAGGATGCTGCCAATACTGCCAAAGCCTTTAATGATGCTTTAGCTTTAACGGGTGTGATTCTCACCAAAACCGATGGTGATGCACGCGGTGGTGCAGCACTTTCGGTTCGTGCCATTACCGGTAAGCCAATCAAGTTCTTGGGTATTGGTGAAAAACTGGATGCGCTTGAGCCATTCCATCCGGATCGTGTTGCACAACGTATCTTGGGGATGGGTGACGTCCTTTCTTTGGTCGAAGAAGTTGAACGCAAAATCGACAAAGAAAAAGCCGAAAAAATGGCGAAAAAACTGCAAAAAGGCGGTAACTTCAACTTTGAAGATATGCTGATGCAGTTTGAGCAAATGAGCAAAATGGGCGGCATGATGGGCTTCCTCGACAAATTACCAGGCATGAGCAATGCGGGTATTCAGGACGCAATTGAAAAAGCCAACCCTGAAAAGCAAGTCAAGCGTATGGAAGCCATCATTCAGTCAATGACGATCAAGGAACGTCGTAATCCTGATCTGATTAACCCAAGTCGTAAAAAACGTATTGCTGCCGGCTGTGGTATGGACGTTTCTGAAGTGAATAAACTGATCAAGCAACAGGCACAAATGGCGAAAATGATGAAGAAATTTGCGAATCCATCAGGTATGAGCAAAATGCTGAAATCATTAGGCAATATGCAAAAACAATTCGGTGGTGGCGGTGGAATGGGCCCTTTATTTGGCAGTAATGACCAGAAAAAGTAAGTTCTATCGACTTTCTGAAAAGGCGCGTAATGCGCCTTTTTTTTATGCTTATGTTGTGAGTGGTGTTGTATAAAATTGATACAAAATAGCAATGTTAAGCGTGATTGAAAAAGAGCAATATATATTTCTAAGTTTATGTTTTTTATTGAAAAATAGTGTTAAATATGTCACATAATTCAAAAAATAGCGTATTTATTCTGCATTGTGAACATGCCGATCCCGACCAGCATTGGTATGTCTGGTTAGAACACCAATTGAAAAGCGATGATCTGATCGTTGAGCGTGTATTTCTTGCCGATGCCAGTCATCCTGAAGCAGAGATTTGGCAAACCTGTCTGGAAGCGCAATTAAAAGGACTGAATGAGCGGAGTATTGTCGTAGCACATGGGCTGTCCTGTGTGGCACTCTCAAGATTTTTAGCCAAGAAATTGCAGCACATGAGCATCAAGGCGGGGATTTTTATTGCGGGTTTTAATGACCCGATTGCTCAACGTCCAGAATTTAATACTTTTATTCAGCAGGCCCAGTTTGAGAGTGGCATGCTGAGGGCGAATATTCAGCGACGACTGGTGTTCTTTTCCAGTAATGATCCCGTGATTCCTGTGCCATTGACCTTTAAATTTTCAAACCTGCTGAATGCCCAACTGATTGAGGTCACTCAGGCAGGGCATTTCCGTGCGGAAGATGGTTTTAAGAAATTTCCACAGTTGTTGCAGGCACTTCAGACCTTGCTCAAAGCTGAATTGAGCTGAGCATAGTGTTTTAAACCTTGCAACAGTAAATCGGATTCGACTTGAGGCTGATAATGACCAAGGAACTTGGCAAACAAAGCGGCATCGCCACCGGTTAAGATCAACTTTTTCGGGGATTGCTGCATGATTTGATCAATGGTACTGATCAGACCCAGCAGAATACCGTGATGGACTGCATCGACCGTGTTATGACCCGGTTTTAAATTATCGAAGGCTGAATCTGGAATTTTGATCCCTTTGGTATTCTGGATCAGTGAATCTCGTTGCAGATATAAATTTGGCAGAATATAACCGCCCAAATGCTGTAATCCTTCCACCAGATCGATGGTCAGCGCTGTCCCGCAACCAATCACACAAAAGTTTTCATCGGCTTTGGCCACAGCCAATACTTGCAGCCAACGGTCAATCCCGAGCTGGCTTGGCACATCGTAACCGCATCTCAGGCCGGCATACTCGACATGCACTTTGGCAAAGATGATCGGGATATCCAGAATATCCAGAATCATCTGAATCCGCTGATTATTCTCTGAGTCCAGAACTGAAGAAATACCCACCTGGGTTAGCTTTTGATGACGAAAATGCTGGATTAAACCGAGTAACAGATCAGCAGGGGATTGCAGATGTAATTCAGCTGCATGTTCAAGCACCTGATCGTTTTGCGTAATCCAGTATTTTAGGCGGGTATTACCAATATCAAGCCATAAACTTTTCATAGAATCTTCACTTCCTCAGTTCGATGCGAGACGTAAACGGCCTTGATAAAATTGCTGGGTCTGATGGGTCTTGATCAATACCGCCCCTTCATTGGAAATCCCTTGGAATAGCCCCTGAACCGTGCCTAGAGTATGTTCAAATTCGACTTGCTGATTGAGCCAGATGGCATGATGGTTAAAACGCTCTGCCAGATTATAACTGCCATGCTCAAACCACTGGGCAGCCTGCTGGATTGCTGTGTAGAGCTCGGCAATTAAGCCGATTCGGTCAATCGGATCTAAACCGAGCATTTGTAATGAGCTAATTTGCTGGTCCGCATTTTCTACCGGTGGAGTGGTGAGGTTGATACCCACCCCAATAATCGCTTGATGGGCCGATAGCGGTTCGACCAGAATGCCGCCCCATTTGCCTTGAGGACTATATAAATCGTTGGGCCATTTCACTTGTAGGTGAAGACCGTGTAAGCTCGGCATCTGTAGAATATTTAACGCAATTTCCAATGCCAGACGACCGTCGAGTGCTGTCTTGGTCTGGATCAGTATGCTTAAATAAATGTTTCCTTCAGGAGAGGACCATGGCCGTTGATGTTGACCACGACCTTGTGTTTGTTGTGCACTACACACCAGTCCTGTGGTAATCCCTTTTTCTGCAATCTCACGCATATCATCATTGGTTGATGTCGTGGTGGTCTTGAGTAAGACCACTTCGGGAAACTGATTTTTTGCGTTCAATAACTGTTGAAGCTGGCGTGTTGCGAAATCATCCATCATTTTTACAAGTAGCGTGGTCATGTGTTTATGGAGTTAATCATATATTTGCTGATTGGTGCAATTGCCGGATTTGCTGCGGGGCTGTTTGGCGTGGGCGGTGGCTTAATTATTGTGCCGATTTTATATATTGTGTTCACGCAAATGAATTATGACCCGAATGTCATTATGCATATTGCAGTGGGGACATCATTAGCCACCATTATTGTGACCTCAATCAGTTCGGTAACAGCCCATCATAAGAAAGGTGCGGTGCTGTGGTCCGTGTTCCGTAATCTGGCACCGGGACTGGTAGCGGGTTCATTCTTAGGCGCTGGTATTGCCGACTTGATGACAGGGCAGCATTTGCAACTGGTAATTGGCGTATTTGCGGTCTGGATGGCTTATAAGATGTTTAAAGGGGCTCATGCTGTTGTTGATCCAAATCGACACTTGCCATCTGCAGCGTTACAGCTGGCTGCAGGTGGTGGCATTGGTGTGGCATCGGCGATCTTTGGTATTGGCGGTGGCAGCTTAACCGTTCCTTATCTAAATCGTCATGGGGTGGTGATGCAAAAAGCCGTTGCAACCTCTGCTGCTTGTGGATTACCGATTGCTGTGGCAGGTGCTCTGGGCTTTATATGGTTTGGGGCCAAAGAGCAGGTTGACGTTCCCAATACCATTGGCTATGTCCATGTATACGCCTTTTTCGGCATTAGCGTCATGAGCTTTATCACCGCGAAATTCGGTGCCAAAGTTGCTCATCGCTTATCGCCCGCCATGTTGAAAAAATGCTTTGCCGGCTTACTGGTGGTGGTGGGCTGTTATTTCATCTACAAAGGGCTGATGTAGGTTTTAATTTATCTCTTCGGTTATGAACTTCAACAATGGATGAACACGCTTATGTGCGTATTCATCCATGATTAAATTGCGATTGCTTTAATATAAATAATATTTTTTGTGATTTATTTCATGAAATTAATACTGGATCAGATGAATGGTTCACGACTCATCAAAAAGATAAATATTTGATACTTAACAGAGAAAAAATAATTTTTTAGTCTATTTTGAGAATGGATCGGTGTTTTTTCAGGACGATTGGCTTAAAAAGCAATAAAATTGTCAGACAATGATATAGAATTTATAGGGTGAGATCAGTTAAAACAAAAAAGCGTAAATAGCATTGGACAATGCGTATAACAAAGATAGTGAGGCGCTCATGAATCTCGAAGAGGCTGATAGTCTTTCTGAACAGATTGCAAAATATATTAGTGAACAAATTATTAGCGGCGAGCTGGTTGAAGGCGAACGTATTCAAGAGTTGCGCATTGCAAAAGAACTGGATGTCAGTCGCGGTTCTGTCCGTGAAGCATTGTTATTACTGGAACGTACCTATTTAATCGAGATTTTTCCACGACGTGGTGCGATTGTCTCGGAAATGTCGGCACAACAGGTCAAAGCGTTGTTTGATACCAATGTGATGGTACTTGGGCATATTGTGCAACGGATTAGCGAAACCTGGCGTGTCAATGAAGCAGAGCATTTACAAGCGTTACTGGATCAATTGGTGGAGTTCGTACGCGCTGGTGACATTGAAAAATTTTACGATGCGATCTTTAAATATTTAGCCGAACAACATGAAATGGTGGCAAATCCATACCTCATGCAATTTTATAAGGAACTGTTGCCGTCCTTGCGTCGTAGCTATTTTCTCACCCTGAATACCTCGCGTCGGGAGCTGCAAGAGTCATTTACCCTGTTTAAGCTGGTGATTGATGCTATTTTGATCCGAAAATCACAACAAGCCGCTTTATTTATGGAAGATTTTTGTCGACACTTGCGTAACCTTGTGTTGGAATCTCTGACACGTATGAAACAGATTGAATTGGCCTGGGCTAGACGCTCACGCCGCTAGTTAGGGCAGTATGCGTTTAAGTAGTTTAAAACTTTCAGGCTTTAAATCTTTCGCCGATAGTACAACATTAAATTTCAAGGCGAACCGAACTGCGGTTGTGGGGCCGAACGGTTGTGGTAAATCCAATGTCATTGATGCGATTCGCTGGGTTATGGGCGAGTCCAACGCACGTCAATTGCGTGGCGGTAGCATGCAGGACGTCATCTTTACCGGGACCGCCAAGCGTAAACCTGTTGGTGTCGCCAGTGTAGAACTTCGTTTTGACAATACCTATGGCAAATTGGGTGGGGCATATAACGCCTATAATGAGCTGGCCGTCCGTCGTCAGGTGACGCGTGAAGGCAAGTCTGAATACTTTTTGAATGGCACACGTTGCCGTCGTCGTGATATCACCGATATTTTCTTGGGGACCGGTTTAGGACCGCGCTCTTATGCGGTGATTGAACAGGGCATGATCAACCGTCTGGTGGATGCCAAGCCTGAAGAAATGCGGGTCTTTATTGAAGAAGCGGCTGGGGTATCACGTTATCAGGCGCGTCGTCGCGAGACTTTGCAGCATTTAGAACATACTGAACAGAATCTGGCGCGTTTAGATGACATTGCTGCAGAACTGAAATCACAGCTGAGAAGTTTGAAGCGTCAAGCTGAAGCTGCAATTCAATACAAAACCTTAGAAGGTCAGATCCGTACTTTAAAAATTGAGATTCTGTCTTTCCAAGCCAATCAAAGCCAAAAACTACAGCAAGAATATACCGTTGAAATGACGGCATTGGGTGAAAATTTTAAGCTGGTACGTTCCGAGTCACAGACCATTGAACATGATCTGGAAGCAACTAGTGCTTTATTCCAGCGCTTAATTCAGCAGTCTTCACCGTTGCAACAGGAGTGGCAACAGGCAGAGAAGAAACTGGCTGAGCTGAAAATGACACTGGAACAGAAGCAGAGCCTGTACCAGCAGAATAGCAGTAGCCTGGTGCAGCTTGAGCAGCAAAAAGTCCAGACCAAAGAACGTTTACAGTTGTCTGAACTCCAGATCGAAACTTTATCTGCCCAGTTTGATGAGCAAAATGAAAGCTTGCTGGCATTAGAACAACAAACACAAACAGCCGAGCAAAACCTGGGTGATGTGCAGGCCCAGCACAAGCAGGCATTGCAGCAGTTTGAGCAACTGAAAGTACAGGTCGACAAACAGCAACAGCAAAAATTGCAGATGGCTGCACAAATTGAGCAGCTTGCCAAAAATGTGCTGCGAATCGAACAGCAAAAGCAAACGCTACAATCGCAAAGTGGTCAGATCCGTGCGCAGGTTCAAGATGAAGAACAGGAGCAGCTTGAGCAATTGCAGCAACAACTGCATCTAGAGATGGTTGAGCTGGAAGCAGCCATTGAAGAACTACAGCAAAATTTACAGGCACAACAAGAACAACAACAGCTGGATAAGGCGGATGTGCAAACGCTTAAAACCGAAATACAGGTTTTACTGGCTGAACAAAAGAATTTGAATCAACTGGTGGCGAAACAAAGTCCGAAGCAGCAGGATACGCTCCGTTTGATGCAAAGCCTGCGTTTAACCGCGCAAGGTAAAAGCCATGCCAGTATCATTGAGAAGTTCTTGGCGAAGTGGTTACAAGCACATTTATTGGATGATGAGCAGTCATTTCAGGAAGGTGTGGCGCGGCAGTTAAAGTCAGCGATGCAACAACCTATTCAAATTCAACATTTGACCTGTCTGTGCGACTGGATTGAAACCCCGCAATCTTCACTCTGGAACAATGTGGCTGTGGCTGAAAATCTGGCAATCGCCTTAGCGCATCAAGCACAACTCCAACAGACACAGTCGATTTTAACGCTGGATGGTTATCATGTTGGCGCAGATTGGGTGATTGGTCTGCATTACGATGAAGATAGCCAAAGCGCACAAGGTATGCTCAGTCATCAGGTGCGTTTAGATGAAATAGCGCTGCAACTTGCGGAGAAACAGCCTAAGCTGCTTGAACTGGAACAGCAATTTTCTCAACAGCAGCAAACCTTGCAACAGCAACAACAACAGTTACAGCAACAACAGCACAGCCTGAAACAAAAACAGAAAGAGCTACAACAGCTGGATGTGCAAATTGCTAAATTGCAAAGTACCGCACAGGCTTTTGTATTGCAGCAACAGCAATTGGCAGATCAACTGAAACAGCTGGATTTACAGCTTGAAGAAGATGCCATGCAGCGTGATGATCTGGAAATAGATTTGCATGCACTTGCACTCAAGCTCGAAGCAGTATTGCCAAATTATAAAACCTTGCAGTTTCAGGTGGAAAACCTGAATGAGCAACTGGATGAGCAACAGCAACAACTGCTTCAGCAGCAACAGCAACGTGAAAGTCTGCGTCGCCAGACCTCTCAGGCCAATCAGCAAATTGAACTGTTAGAGAAAGATATTTCGTTCTTGAAAACGCAATATCATCAGATCATTGAACAAATTGAGCAGGCGAAAAAATTTGTTGATCCGATTCAGCTGGAGTTGCCAAATTTAGAGTCACAATTTCAGCAGCAATGTCAGCAAACCGAAAAATTGCAAAAAAACTGGAATGAATGGCAACTGGAACTGAATCAGATTCAAGAGAAACAGCAGCAATTGACTGAACAGCGTCATCAAGCCCAGCAAAAAGATGAGCAGGTGCGTGAACAGTTAGAGCAAAAGCGTTTGGCTTGGCAGGCAGCCAAATCGGATCGTGAGCACTATCTGGAACAACTGAAAGAGTTGAATGCAGACGTTTTATCCGATTTGTCGATTGAAATCAAAGATCATCAGCAGAAACTGGAAAAGGCCCAGCAGCAGTTCGAAAAAATTGGTGCGGTCAATCTGGCAGCCTCACAAGAATATGAGGAGGTGTCGCAGCGTTTTGATGAGCTGAGTCATCAGATGCAGGACTTGCAAAATACGGTTGATCAACTGAAAGATGCCATGAAAAGCATTGATCAGGAAACCCGTAAGTTATTTATGAGCACTTTTGATCAGGTCAATCAAGAGATGCAAGTCCTCTTTCCTAAAGTCTTTAATGGCGGGGAAGCCAGCTTAAGCCTTGAGGATGACTGGCAATCTGGGGTGAAATTGATGGCACGCCCACCAGGTAAACGCAATAGTTCATTGGCGCTGTTGTCTGGTGGTGAAAAAACCTTGACGGCCTTGGCGCTGGTGTTTGCAATCTTTAGATTAAACCCTGCACCATTCTGTGTTTTGGATGAAGTTGATGCACCTCTGGATGATGCTAACGTGCAGCGATATTGTAATTTGGTAAAAGAGCTTTCTGAACAGGTGCAATTCATTTACATTACACATAATAAATTGGCGATGACAATGGCAACTGACTTACTGGGAGTGACCATGCCAGAGCCAGGCACATCAAAATTAGTGACTGTCGATTTAGAGCAGGCAAAAGAATACGGGTTAGTTGCGGAGTCATAGTATGGAAATGAATACAATAATAGGCATTGTTATCGCCGTTGTGATTATGCTCGTTGGTTTAATGATGTTGTTTAGAAAACCAAAACCAGTCGAGCCGTCATTAGAAGCGGATTTATATATCAATCCTGAAAGCCAGCAGCCTGTTATTCCTCGTCATGTACGAGATCAAGTTTTACCAGACGAAGTGGTCACCACAACTGAACGTGTTGAACCAAGCTTATATACAGATGCGGTTGCGGCAGAGACGCCAGTGCAAACAACAGGTGAAACTGCAAATACTGTAGAAAAAACAGAAGCTGTAGTTTCAACAGCAGAAGTCGCTAAAGAAGAAGCTGTTGAAGCAGTTGTAGACACTGAAACTGTTCAAAAAGATGAGACCGTGACTGCTGAAGCAGAAACAACAGTCGTCCCTGAAAATGCAGAGACTACAGAGAAAGCTGAGGAAAATAAAACCGAAGCAGAACTAAGCTTGAATCCGAATATCGAAACGGTCGCCATTGAAGAGTTTGATGGCGAAAGTAATATTCTGGATGTGCATTTACACGAACAGCAACGCTATGACGATGAGAGTGCTTTAGCCACCGCAGAGCAGATCATTGCCCTGAATGTTTATCCGAATCCGCGCCGTGCCTTGTCAGGTGATAAAGCACTCAAAGTATTATTGAAATACGGTTTACGTTTCGGTGAAATGTCGTGCTTCCACCGTTATGAAAATACCGATGAACCAAGTGCCTTGATGTTCTCGGTATTGCGTATGACCGATAATGGCCCAGCGGGTTTTGATCTGGAAACCTTATCTGGCGAACAGGTGCAGGGTCTTGCATTCTTCCTGGCTTTACCAAATAGCAAAGCCGTTACGGGTTATGACATGATGACCAGTATTGCCGGTTTAATTGCGCGTGAAGTGGATGGTAAGGTTTATGATGAAAATAATCTGGAATTTACCCCGCAGTTAAAAGAACATTGGCGTCATCACGTGATTGATTATCGTCCAAATCAAGCAACAGCTTAATGAATCTTTTATAATAAATTCAGTGAAAAGTTATAGGGCGGTTTTTCCGCCCTTTTATATGGTGAAATTTAAATGGAACACAACTCAGTTATTGAGCAAATGCGTCAGTTGATTCAACTGATTGCAAAACATAATCATGCTTACTATGTGATGGATCAGCCCTCCATCTCAGATAGTGAATATGACCATTTATTTCATCAACTGAAAGCACTCGAACAACAATATCCAGACTGTATTCAGGCAGATACCCCAACCAATAAAGTGGGGGGACAAGCCTTATCGAAATTTGAAAGTGTCACCCATGCAGTACCGATGCTGTCATTGGGCAATGTCTTTAATCAGGAAGACCTGTTTGCTTTTGCCCGCCGTATTGATGAACGTTTACCGAATCAGAAAGTCCAGTATGAAGTAGAGCTGAAACTGGATGGTTTAGCGATTTCACTGTGGTATGAAAATGGTGTACTGGTGCGTGGTGTGACTCGTGGCGATGGCGAGACCGGTGAAGACATTACCCAGAATGTTAAGACCATTCGCAACTTGCCAAAAGTACTATCAAGTCAGCATCAGGCCATTCCACAGTTTCTTGAGGTTCGTGGTGAAGTGTTGATGCCGAAGCAGGGCTTTGAAAAGCTCAACGCCGATCAGGAAGCCAAAGGCGATAAAACCTTTGCCAATCCACGTAATGCAGCGGCAGGTAGCTTAAGACAACTTGATCCGAATATTGCAGCCTCACGTCCATTGGCTTTTTATGCCTATGGGATTGCGCAGTGTGTACCGAACCATGGACTTGAGACCATGCATGACAGTTTGCATTGGTTAACCCGATTTGGTTTTGAAATTGCAGAACGTCAATTCTTGTGTGCTTCAATTGAAGAAGTACAACAGCGCTATGAACAGATTCAACAAGAACGCCCAGACCTCAAGGTTGAAATTGACGGTATGGTGATTAAGGTGGATAGCCTTAAACAGCAGCAACAACTCGGTTTTTTGAGTCGTGAACCGCGTTGGGCCACGGCTTATAAATTCCCTGCACAGGCTGCACTGACCAAAGTTGAAAATATTGACTGGCAAGTGGGTCGTACAGGAACATTGACCCCGGTTGCACGTTTAGCACCTGTCTTTGTGGGTGGGGTAACGGTATCGAATGTGACCTTACACAATATTGGTGAAATTCATCGTTTAGATGTGCGCGTTGGCGATACCGTCAGTGTCTACCGTACTGGTGATGTGATTCCGAAGGTCGAGAAAGTCTGGGTAGAGTTCCGTCCTGTTGAAGCAGAAGTTGTACATCTTCCAGAAAATTGTCCAGTCTGTGACTCCCCTGTGGTGATGCCGGAAGGTGAGGCCTTGGCACGTTGTTCGGGCGGTTTATATTGTGCAGCGCAACGTATTGAAGCGATTCGTCATTTTGTTTCACGTAAAGCACTGGATATTGAAGGTTTGGGCGATCGTTGGGTGGAATCACTTCTACATCTCGACTTGCTCAAAGATGTAGCTGATATTTATCATTTACATGAACATCGCGCGACCTTATTGACCATCGAGAAAATGGGCGAGAAATCGGTTCAGAACCTGATTGATGCGATTGAAGCTAGCAAGAAGACCACTTTGGCACGCTTTATTTATGCCTTGGGGATCCGTGGGGTGGGTGAAACCACAGCGCGTATGCTGGCGAATACCTTTCAGACGCTTGAGGCTCTGAAATCAGCAGATATTGAAGCACTCAAGAAAACGCCTGATGTGGGGGATATTACCGCAGAATGGATTGCTGATTTCTTTCAGGCACCGCATAACATTGAGGTACTGGATCGTTTAATGGCGGCGGGTATTCATTGGGATGCACCGACTGCACCAACGCGTCAACCGTTGAATGGTGAGAGCTGGGTGGTGACTGGAACGCTGGAAAGCATGGGGCGTGATGAAGCGACACAAAAGCTGCAAGCTTTAGGTGCCCGTGTCAGTGGCAGTGTGTCCAGTAAAACCAAATGTGTGGTTGCAGGCGAGAAAGCGGGGAGTAAGCTAGATAAAGCGCAGAAACTGGAAATTCGCGTAATGAATGAACAAGAGTTTTTAGAGTTCTTGAAACAGTATAAAGCATAGATTCTTGATTTAATTTTTGAATCAGTACGAATTGATAAAAAGGCGGCATTAATGCCGCCTTTTTCTTGTATTAAATATATTTTTTTACAATGCCATCATCCAGCAATTGCTGGAAATGTTCACAGACACTTTCTCGCACATCACGATATTCAATGCCGAGTTCTTTGACACTGCGTTGCGCATTAAAATAAATCGGATAGCCCATATTCAATTTTACAAATTCACGTGAATGGCCGAGGACTGGCGCGACAAAAGCAAAGGCGGTCTTGGGCACAGTAAAATGCGGGAAGGGAAACTTATAGCCAAACTTCTGAGTAAGTGCTTTGCCCATGTCCAATAAGCTGAGTGTGCCACCACAAATGATATAACGGCCGTGTGCTTCCGGATTCAATGCAGCGGCGACATGGGCATCTGCCACATCACGTACATCAACAATGCCATTCCACATCGGTGGTACACCGAACAAGGTGGTACCATTACCAAACTGTTGCAATACTTCAATACTGCCTGACTGACTCGCATCGGTGAGGGATGGTCCCATCACTAAAGCAGGATTAATGCACACCAGATCCCAACGATCTTGCTGTTCTACCATTTCCCAGGCTTTGCGTTCGGCCATGACTTTGGAATAAGGATAGGGCTGATGTGTTTCGCTACTGGTGGTGTTCCAGTGATTTTCATCAAACTCATTATTGGCAGTGTCTTGAATCTCAACTGCATCGCCATAGGTTGAGGCAATACTTGAGGTGAGTACCACACGTTTAACCGATTCAGTGCGATTAACGCTGTTCAAAACATTTTCTGTGCCTTTTACCGCTGGCTCAATAATGTCTTTGACTGCATCTTTATAGTTGGTGACCACGAACGGTGATGCGGTATGAATCACGATTTCACAATCTTTCATTGCTTCATCAAATGAACCTGTTTCAAGCAAATCTGCTTTGAAAAACTGGATGTGCCCGGAAGATTGCTCTGCCAGATCATAGAGATGCTGGATCTTGTTCTTCTTTGATGGATCACGTACTGTGGCATGAACCGTATAACCTTGCTTGAGCAGGCGTTCAATAATCCAGCCTGCAATATAACCCGTCGCGCCAGTGACCAAAATCGGTTTACTTTTATCCATTGTGGTTTCCACATTATGTTTTTGTGATTGCTGTTATTTACCGAATTTTGCTTAAACAAACAACAGCTGGGCAGTCATTTTTTAGGCTTTTTTGATCAAAACTTCGGCGAAATAAGAAGCATTGCTAATCGTTACAAAAAATCAAACAAATGATTTTCAATAGAATTATCCATTTTTAAAGCAATAAATGATATGCAAAGGCTTATTTTATTTAGATAAATTCGGCTAACCAGAACTGTAAATGCGTATGTTTCTCATTTTAATTTTATAAAAATCATAAACTTACACACTTTTATTTTTGCAATTCCATTATAACTTGGCCATAATATTGTCATTCGATAGGAGTAAGTATTATGCGTGGCAATCCAGAAGTCATCGACTATTTAAATATGCTCATTGGCGGTGAATTGGCTGCTCGTGATCAATATTTAATTCATTCAAGAATGTACGAAGATTGGGGCCTGAACAAGATCTATGAGCGTATTGACCATGAAATGCAGGAAGAAGCATCTCATGCCGATGCCATTATTCGTCGTGTTCTGTTCCTTGGTGCTCAACCGAATATGAACCGTGAAGACATTAATGTCGGTACGGATGTTGTCAGCTGCTTAAAGGCGGATTTGGCACTTGAATACCATGTCCGTGAAAAACTGGCAGTGGGTATTAAACTGTGTGAAGATAAAGGCGATTACATTAGCCGTGATATGTTGCGTCAGCAGCTTTCTGATACAGAAGAAGATCATACCTACTGGTTAGAAAAGCAATTACGTTTAATTGAATTGATCGGTTTGCAGAATTATATTCAATCACAAATCTAAATAATTGCTGTAAATGCCGTAATCAAAAAAAGGACTCTTAATAGAGTTATCACATGAGTCATTTTTTCAGCTTTATTGAATTCGCAATCAAAGTTCCCTCTCCTTTTAAAGGAGAGGGCTAGGGAGAGGATTTAGATAAAGAATTCCCCTCATCCTAACCTTCTCCCAAGGGAGAAGGGACTTTCAACACTAAGTGTTGATCATTTTCCAACTTTTAAAAGAGCTCCAATAAAGTTCCCTTTTTTTTAATTTTGGGCTGAAAAAAATGCTGAAAATGAAGACTTAGAATTTTTTACTATAGTTCACAAATAAGCGGTCTTCACCAAAGTCATTGCCATGTTTCACATCATAGTCGATGCGGATGTACTGCAAAGCAAAGCCTTTGAGATACGGCTGTTGAAAGGCATAATTCACAATAAGATTGGACTCGGTCTCATGGTTTTTCTCACCATTGGCTGCCTTAAAGTCATGTCCATAGACATATTTCACCATGGCATTTAGCCCAGGCACATAGTCCTTAAAATCATAGCCATACATCAGGTGATAAGACTTTTCATTCTTTTTAAAGAAACCTGTGGCATTCCAGTTGATAAAATAGGTTTCAGGCAGGAAACCGTCAGGTAAAGGATAAGCAGACTCCCCGATAATCTGTTGATAGCCCAAACCAAAAGACTGATGATTCACTTTTAGCATTTCCAGAACACCAATATTTTGCGCATCAATATTAAAGTTACTACCGTCATTTTTGGCATTGAAATATTTAAACTTGGAATTCAGGGTGAAGTCGGGTTGTTTCCAGGTATGCTCTAGCCCCACATAGTGTTTATTGTAGAGGTCTTCTAAATTACCGAAGTAGTATTCGGCCTTCAATGAAGGTGTCAGTTGATAACGCAGATCCAGATAATTTAAGCCATCGGAATATTCAGTTTTACCATTGGCAGTAAAAGAAAACTTCTTAAAATCTTCTTCATTACGCGGTGACACTTTGGTGACTCGCCCTATTTCGGCATAGAGCTGATCAGAGAGCTGTGACTTTAAATTGGTGCCCCAATAGGAAGCCAATAACTGGCGACTGGCATCTACTGCCGTTACAGGTAGATCCAGCCAGAGTTCACCGACACTGAGCAGTGTTTTGTCATAGCCCAGTTTCAGGGTCGCACCATATTTTAAATAATCAGAGGCTTGTGATTGGGTTTGGGTGTCAAAGGGCAACACCGTATCCGCCACATGCTTATCCTTGCTTAAACGGACGGCATATTGCACCGAAGCATCTGCCCCGATGGTGACTGGCTTATCTGCGATTTGCAGTGGCGTATCCCGCATATTGGATTTGTAAAATAAAGACGCTGCTTGTGACCAGCTTCCCGTATCTTTCAGGCTCGGGTTGTCATAGTCGCGATTGATATAGGCATTTTTCAGGGTAAATTTCCATTCATCCTGAGTAGGCTGAGTCATCTCGGCAGCAAAAACCATTGGGCAAGCCAAGCCGCCCATTGTCAATAAGGTTGCAACCGTTAAGTGCGAAGGGGAAAAGTGCTGTAATAATTTCATAATCCATATCCGAAGTCAGTGCACCCGTCCTCGGTGCACGTAGTTTTATTGCTGAGTCAATGAAGGTTGGGAGTTAAAACGGGTCGCGGGTTGAGCTGCAACAGAGACTTTTAAATTCACCAGGAAGATGGCGAGTGCCGCGATAATGCCGGGAATCGCGATGGCGAGAAAATTCATTTGATGGGGCAATTCAAAGGTGAGTAAAGCACCGGTTAACACAGGACCAATGATGGCACCAATTCGACCAATGCCTGAGGCCCAGCCCATACCGGTTGAACGTACAGCTGTGGGGTAGAATTGTGCCACAAAGGTATAGAGCAAAATTTGTGAGCCAATGGTTGCGGCACCAGCAATTGCAATCAGGCTATACAAGATAAATTGTGGGCTATTGAAACCCAGTAAGATCAGGGCAGCAGCACCGATCACGAACATACTGGTAATGACAGGTTTTAAGTGGAATTTATCCGCTAATGCGCCCCCGCCAATCGCGCCCACCATACCTCCAATATTCAGTGCAAACAGGAATAGCATACTGGCACCTAGAGAATAGCCTGCTTGTAACATCAGTTTTGGTAACCAGCTACCCAATGCATAAACCATCAACAGGCACATAAAGAAGGCAATCCAGAACATAAAGGTGCTAAAGCTACGACCTTGCTGGAATAAGGCACGGACAGGGGCATCAGTGCCGGTACTTTCATTTAGAAGCAGCGCTGAGTTGTGGGTTAATTCAGTTTCAGGTGCGATTTTAGTGACAATCATTTTAGCTTGCTCGTGATGGTTCGATTTCACTAAAAATGCGAGAGATTCAGGCAGGAATTTCCAGATCACAGGTAACAGTAACAGCGGAATACCTGCAATTAAAAACATGATCTGCCAGCCCATGTCTTTGACTAACCATGCACCCAGTAAGGCAGAACTCATCCCGCCAATGGCATAGCCGCTAAACATCAGTGCGACTAAGGTACTGCGGATTTTTTTCGGCGCATATTCGGTCATCAATGCGACAACGTTTGGCATCACACCACCAATACCAAGTCCTGCGATAAAACGTAGAATTGCAAATTCAGTGGGGCTTTTCGCAAAAGCACCTAAGAAGGTAAAGCCACTGAATAAAGTGACACAGATCAGAATGGTTTTTTTACGCCCCAGTTTGTCTGAGAGTGTGCCAAAAATCATGGCGCCAAACATCATTCCGAACAACGCTGCACTGGCAAGCAATCCTGCTTGCACGGCAGTCAGTGACCATTGCTGCATCAGCAGGGGTAAGGCGACGCCGTAAATAACCAGATCATAACCGTCAAAAATAATAATGATCAGGCACCAGATTAAAACCTTCCAGTGAAATGCGGTAAAACGGGCTTTATCAATAATGTCATTAATATTGACCTTGTTTGTATCCATTGCTTCACCTCCGATTTGTGAAGTACAGGTTATTTTTTATTAAACTATTTTGTTATCGGAGCAGAGTCAAAAACCTAATTGATATATCTTTATGTCTTTAAAGTATTGTGGTTTTTACTGCTTAAACATTTGAAAAATATTGTTTTTAATTTATGTTTTTATACTGCGACATAAAAGGGTGAATTAGTATTAAATATTAAAATACGAGAATACTAGTTATTTTAAAGTGGTGTTTTTAAATATTTTTGGATGAATAATCATAAGTGAATAAATAAGGTTTTTATTCAATGATCGGGTTGTTTTATCAAGCGTTAAAATACTGGATGAAATTCATTTTGTCTTGGGATTAATTCTTTTTGAGTTTAGCTTTTTAAATGTAAAAATCCAGAAAACGTCTAGCAAGAGCTGAGTTTTCTGGAAAAATAGAGCGTATGATTTAGAAATGAAGTGTAATTTTGTTATTAAGTCGAAGCCGCATGCTTGCTTGGCGTGAGAATCAGATGGGCAATTACCCCGATACAAATCCCCCAGAAGACTGAACTTAAGCCTAGAAAATGCATGCCAGAAGCCGTTGCCAGAAAAGTAATCAGTGCAGCATCACGGTGTTGAGGATTCTGCATGGCAGCGGTGATATTGGTTGCAATTGCGCCGAGTAAGGCTAGGCCAGCCAAAGCCGCAACCAGTTCTTTAGGCAGCAAACTAAATAACATTACAATACTGCCCGCAAACAGTCCGCCGAGAATATAAAAAATCCCGTTGGCAATCCCTGCGATATAGCGTTTTTCTTTCAGTTCATGGGCATCCTTGCCCATACATAAGGCTGCCGTAATCGAAGCGAGGACGATGGTAATTCCGCCAACGCAGGCAACGGCTAAAGAAGCAATACTGGTAGCACTGATAATGGGTTTGGCTGGCGTGTCATAACCACTCAATTTCATGATTGCCATACCCGGTAAGAACTGGCCGGTTAGACTGACTAAAATGAGAGGAACAGCGAGGTTGAGTGTTGAGTTCCAGCTCCATTCCGGACTGATCCACTGCGGAATAGCTAAACTAAAACTCACATCAACCGGATTCATTTTGCCTAAAATGAGGCTTAATAAAACTCCTGCAGCTAGCACCCAAATCATGGTGTAGCGCGGCATCAGCCTTTTAGCGACCAGAAACACAATCAGCATGCTAAACACAATCAACGGCATATGATCTGAAGCAGTAAACAGATTGATGCCAAACTGGAACAGGATTCCCGCCATCATCCCTGCTGCAACATCTTGTGGAATCCATTTCAGTAGTTTGTCGAAACAACCTGTAATGCCAATCAGAAAAATCACGATGGCGGAGGTGATATAGGCAGCAACCGCTTCATTCAGTGAAATTTCAGGAAATAGCGTCACCAATAAGGCGGTACCGGGTGCAGACCATGCGGTAATGACTGGGGTTTTATATTTTATCGAGAGATAAATACCCGCTACCGCAGCACCAATCGAAATGCCCCAGATCCATGACACCATCATCTCGGTTGAGACATGGGCACGTTGCGCCGCCTGAAAGAAAATAATCAGTGGTCCTGAATAGGAAATCAGAACCGCAAGAAAACCAGCAACCGTGGCTGAAATGGACCAATCTTGTTTTAATGTTTTGAGTAAAGTTGTCATTGGGTGATGGCCTCCATGCACATCCTGTACTTTATCTGAAATGCAAAAGATCAGGGCTAACCCTGATCTCCACCTCCCACTGGGATGACGCTGCCCGTGATATAGGAGGCATCATCAGATGCAACAAAGACAATGGCTTTGACTTGTTCCTCAATATTGCCATAGCGTCCCATAAAGGTACGGTCTATGGTTTGATCGACGACCTGCTGCATCCAGTCTTTTTCATTCTGACTGAGTGGGTTGCTATTACGCGGTACTTTGCGAGGTGGGGCTTCGGTGCCGCCTGTGGCAATGGCATTGACGCGAATTCCATCTTTGGCATGTTCAAAGGCCAGCGATGCCGTCAGTGCATTAACGCCACCTTTGGCGGCAGAGTAGGGAATACGGTTAATCCCGCGAGTCGCAATCGATGAAACATTGACGATCACACCTGCCTGTTGCTGAATCATTGCAGGCAAGACCGCTCGGCAGCACCATAACGTCGGAAACAACGAGCGATTCACTTCCTTGATAATTTCCTGTTCAGAAAATTCCTGAAAAGGTTTCATCCAGATTGCACCACCGACATTGTTGATCAGCACATCGACCCGACCAAAATATTGAATAGCTTTGGCAACCACAGTTTGTGCACCTGCAAAGCTTTCCAGATCGGCTTGAACCGTAATGGCCTCAGCGCCTATGGCTTTGACTTCGTTCAGTACCTCCTGCACATAATTGGAAAGGTCGGCCAGAACCAGTTGTGCACCTTCCGCCGCCAGTTGTAGCGCCACCCCACGACCAATGCCTTGAGCACTACCTGTGACAATCACCACTTTATCGCTAAATCTTTGCAGGTTTGACATGGATAACTTTCTCACCTTGAATTAGTTTGCTGAGAATTTCTCAAACAGGAAGTTGGCAGGTTTGATCTGTTCAGCATCTAACCAGCCACGGACAGCTTCGACCATCGGGACAGGACCGCACAGATAAATATCGACATCGCCACTGTTTAGCCATTCAGATTCGATATGGCCTGTGACATAACCTTTACGCGCATGCTGACTGTCAGGATGAGCAACCACGGTCCGATATTCGAACCACGGAAATTTCGCTTGCAACTCATTCAGTTTTTCTAAAGCCACCAGATCAAAGTCGTTGGTCACGCCAAACACTAAACGCACAGGCTGTTCTGAACCTTTTTCTTCCAGCACCTGTAGCATCGAGATAAATGGGGCAATACCTGTTCCACCTGCCAGCATCAGCACAGGTCGCGTTACATTGCGTAGATAAAAGCTACCGAAAGGACCGGTAAAGGTCATTTTATCGCCTGCTTGTGCGGTCTTGCTTAAGAAGTCGCTCATTTTGCCATTTGGAACATTACGCACCACAAAGCCCGTTAAGCGGTTGCCCGGTTTTGAACTAAATGAATATGAACGGGTTTCACCTGTTTCAGGAATTGCGACATTGACATATTGTCCTGCAAGGAAGTGAATATCGGGCTGACCTTCATCCAGCTGGATATCAAAAGTAATGGTGGAATCTGATAGATTCTCAACCCGAGCCAATGTGCCTTGGAAAGCATGAATTTCGGTTTTGCAGACATCTGAAGAAGCCTGAATCTGGAATACGGCATCTGAACTTGGGCGGCATTGGCACGCCAGAATATAGCCTTGCTCTGCTTCTTCTGGGGTGAGGGCATCTTCGATATAGCTTTCTTCCGGCATGTCATAACTGCCAGATTCGCAGAATGCACGGCAAGTACCACAGGCACCATCACGGCAGTCCAACGGGATATTAATTTTTTGGCGATATGCTGCATCGGACAGGGTTTCACCTTGAGCGACACTGATAAAACGTGTCACACCATCTTCAAATTGAAGTGCGATATTGTGGTTTGACATGGCATGTATCCTACAAAATATTTGAAACTTTTATCCTCAGCCAACAGTCCGTTTGGCTGAGGAGAGCTATTTTTTACAGGTGATAGATATCAATCACTTGATTGATATAGTCATTTTTCAAAACCACATACTTGCTCAAGATTTTGGGCTGATCACCGGAACAATCGATCACATAACGTGACATGCCAAAGTAGCTATAGGTGGTTTTGTAGCGGAAGCTCAAGGTATTCCAGTTGAAGCGAACCGTGACTTTATCCCCGTCGCGTTCTACGATTTCAACATTGGCAATATTGTGGCAAGTACGCGTATCAGGCATGGTGGCAGAAGAGCGTTCGGTCTTGATCCGGAACACACGGTCTTCCAGTCCTTGACGATCCGGGTAATAAATCAGGGAAATTTCAGACTGTGGATCTTCGGTGAGCTGGTCATTGTCATCCCATGCCGGCATCCAGAAACTGGCCTCAGTTGCATAGCAATTCAGCCAGTCATCCCATTGTTCATCATCTAAAAAGCGAGCCTCACGATAGAGAAACTGAGCAATATTTTCTAAAGTTAGGTTGTCTTGGGCACTCATGCTGTTTCTCCCTGATCAGCAATTTGTTTCTCTGCTGCAATCGCATGTTTCATGGTTTTTAACCAATATTGATGTTGGGCAAGATAAAGTCCTTCATCTTCGGTTTTAATCCCACTGAGCATAGGTTTTAAACCAATTTCATTGGCAGCCTCATCAGGACCATAAATCCAGTGCTTGGAACCACGACACATGTCATTCCATTCCAGCGCGATGCCTGCATAACCTGCCTGACAAGCACGGAACTCTTCTAGGTCATCGGGTGTCGCCATACCAGAGGCATTGAAGAAATCTTCGTATTGGCGAATACGACGTGCACGTGCCTCAGGAGCTTCACCTTTCGGTGCGATACAGTAAATCGTGACTTCAGTGCGATCGACTGAGATAGGACGTAATACCCGAATTTGCGAACCGAACTGATCCATTAAATATACGTTTGGATACAGGCACAGATTACGCGAGCGTTCGATCATCCATTTCGACATGGCTGCACCGTATTTCTCGGTATATTCATCTGCTTTAGGGAAGTTTGGACGATCTTCTGGATTGGCCCATTGCGTCCACAGCAACATATGACCATTTTCAAAACCATAAGAACCGCCACCTTGTTTGCCCCAAGAACCCGCGCTCATGGCGCGAATATTATCGGCAGCCTGCGTCTCTTTGCGGTGTTGTGTGGTGGCAGCATAGTTCCAGTGTACTGCTGAAACGTGATAGCCATCAGCACCATTTTCCGCCGTCAGTTTCCAGTTCCCTTCATAGGTATAAGAGGAGGTACCGCGCAGAACTTCTAAACCATGCTCGGATTGATCGACAATCATATCGATAATTTTGCTGGTTTCACCCAAGAATTCTTCAAGTGAGGGTACATCTGGATTGAGGCTGCCGAACAAGAAACCTTTGTAGTTTTCAAAACGTGCGACTTTTTTCAGATCATGTGAACCATCTTGGTTAAAGCAATCTGAATAACCTGCTTCACTGGGGTCTTTAACTTTGAGGAGTTTGCCCGAGTTGTTAAAGGTCCAACCGTGGAAAGGGCAGGTATAGGTGGCTTTATTACCGCGTTTATGACGGCAAAGTTGCGCACCACGATGCGAACAGGCATTGATCATGGCATTCAGTTCGCCGTTACGGTTGCGGGCGATGATGACTGGTTGACGACCAATATGAGTGGTGTAGAAATCGTTGTTATTGGGGATTTGGCTTTCATGTGCAAGATAAACCCAATTGCCTTCGAAAATGTATTTCATTTCAAGATCAAATAGGGTTTGATCGGTAAATACTGAGCGATGCAGTTTAAATTCACCCGTGTCGATATTATCGACCAGTAATTCATCAATGCGGTCAAGATGGCTGGTATTGATTACAGGAATACGTGGCATGTCCGTTCTCCGACTTTCCAAAACTGTGGAAGTCATCGAGTTGCGCTTAAAGCGTCTCGATATCCTAATAAGTTGAATGTAGCGAGTGTGGTGGCTTGAACCGATAAGGATGAATGTGGGCAGCTGGAATCTAGCGGAAGCGATTCATAACTTCATCGGTTTATCTCTTGTCTATACCTTAAAAGAATGAGTAAACTCTGTCTAAGACTGAATTTATATTTTTATATATCTTAAAGGTATGGAAACCTCATGGAATTACGTCATTTACGGTATTTTGTTGCGGTTGTTGAAGAACAGAGCTTCACCAAGGCCGCAGAAAAACTATTTATTGCTCAACCACCTTTGAGCCGGCAGATTCAAAATCTGGAAAGTGAGTTGGGTATTCAACTATTTGAGCGGGGCAGCCGACCTCTACAAACCACACCTGCCGGACATTTCTTTTATCAGCATGCGATTAAACTTTTGTCTAATGCTGAAGAAATTAAAAGTATGGCGAAACGGATTGGACTGATTGAACGCAGTGTCACGATTGGTTTTGTCGGTTCGTTGCTATATGGCCTATTGCCACGGATCATTTATTTATTCAGGCAACAGCAGCCGCATCTTAATATTCAACTGGTGGAAATGAGCACCACAGAACAAGTGCAAGCCTTAAAAGAAGGTCGCATTGATGTAGGCTTTGGGCGCTTGCGGATTAGTGATCCTGCGGTTAGGCGAATTTTATTGCGCAAGGAACGTCTGGTGGTGGCGGCGCATACCAGCCATCCGATTGCGCAGCGGACGGAAGGAGTCTATCTGGCTGATCTGATTGATGAAAAGATGTTTATGTATCCCACATCTCCAAAACCTAATTTTTCGACTCAATTACTGAATATTTTTGCCGAGCATAGCCTGGTCCCCAAAAATATGCATGAGATACGGGAAATCCAGCTGGCTTTAGGTCTCGTGGCGGCAGGTGAAGGTTTGTGTGTGATTCCTGCCAGTGCGGATACCATTCGTTTTCCACATCTCAATTACATTCCAATTCTGGACAATGGGGCAGTCAGCCCCATATTTCTGACCGCACGGGCAATGGATCGTAGTGAAGACCTACAGCTGTTATTTGATTGTGTTTATCAGGTCTATGATCTGGAAGGCATTGCTTATCAGCGCACTGTATTTACACTGGATCAGAATCCGATTGATGATTCCAATGGCATTGATTTTTAAGTAAGTATAAAAATGCCTAGACTTAAAAAATCTAGGCAGATCATCCATCGATGAGTTGACCCAGAATCTTCAACGCAATTATTTGCTTTGTAAGGTTTTTAAATCCTTTAACACTTGATCAGCATGAGTTTGTGTATTCACGCTGGTGTAGTGATACATCACCGCGCCTTGAGGATTAATCAAAAAACTCTCGCGTTTGGCAATTTTAGTAATACCCAGGTTTCGAACGATGCCAAATTTAGTTGCCAGTTCACCCTGATCATCGGCAAGAATCGGGAAAGGTAGGCCAAGTTTTTCCGAGAATTTTTGATGTGAGGCAACATCATCCAGACTGACACCCAGCACCACAGCATTTGCTTTGGTAAATTGAGGATAGAGTGATTTAAATTGATTGGCTTCTTGGGTACAACCCGCCGTATTATCTTTTGGATAGAAATAGAGCACCACCCATTTGCCTTTATATTGGCTCAATGTATGCCATTTCCCACTCTGGTCTTGCAGTTTGAAATCCGGTGCGGATTTTCCAACCCATTCTTTTTGTGCAGTATCTTGTTTCGAAAATAAGGTACTTTGTGCGCTACTGAGCATCGGTGCGCTGAGTAAAAAAAGTGAGCTACATATAACGAGAACTTTGGACTTTATCGTATTCATCATGTTGATCTCAAAGTGTAATAGCACCTACTTTAGCAAATTTAGAGATTGGATGGGGTAGAAAATTCTTTACAGGATTTTGATCTGCTTTATATATTTAAACCGAATGATGATTAAAAAAGGAAAATTAATGGAGGTTGGTGCAGTTCTGATTAAATTAAAAGCAAACAGACTAGCTGAGCTCGAGGCTTGGCAGCAAGAAATTCAGCAACGTAAAGCCGAAGCGATTCAAACGCTGCAAGCTGAAGGGGTAACCGTTGAATCTTGGTTTCAACTTGAACTGAATGGCGACGATTATTTACTTGCCTATATGCGTGCTAAAGATATTGCGCATGCACAACAGATTGCAAGAAACAGTGCCTTTGAAATTGATCAAGTCCATCGACAGTTTAAGCAGCATTGGGAACAGGTGATTCCAGCGCAGCTTTTGGTAGATTTGGAAAATAATGAGCAGTATTAATCGCGGTATACTGCGTTGAAGTTTTTGGAATTGAGCAAGCGCGTGACCTATAAGATTTTACTGATTACCGGCTGGGGTGGTGGTACCGAATTATTAAAACCCTTACATGAGGCTTTAGAACAAAAGGGACATAACGTTGAGCGGATGAATATCTTTAATGCGCTGGATGAGGATATTTTACAACAGCAGGTCGAACATGCAGTGAAATTCGATGTGATTATTGGGTGGTCGCTTGGCGGACAACTGGCGACTTTACTGGTCGATCAGATCTGGAAAAAATATGCTGAGCAGAAAGTTTTAATTACTTTAGCGTCGAATCCATGTTTTGTGGCACAAGCAGATTGGACGACTGCCATGCCTGTGGAAACCTTTATGCAGTTCAAACAGTCATTTGAACAGGATGCAATTAGTACTTTAAAGCGGTTTGGCTTGTTGGTCTGTCAAGGTGCAAGTTCGGCAAAAAAGGATTTTGTGGCGATGCAAAAATTGATTCGTCCACAACCGATTGCCTTGCTTAGGGACGGATTGCAGTTGCTGGAACAATTGAATTTGGTTGAGTTGTATGAAAATTATCAAGGTAAGCATTTGCATGTCTTTGCAGAGCATGATGCTTTAGTTCCTTACCAAGTTGTGCGAAATATTGATAATTTAGCTGCAAAAAATTTATCTGTTGTTTCTATTGATGGCGCTTCGCATGGTTTTCCGTGCTTTATGGTGGAGCAGACTGTGCAAATAATTGAAGATTTTATTCAGTAGACAGTTTAATCTTGCTTGAATTGAAAGTTCTCGCAATATATTTTAGGTTTTGACAAGTTTAAGATGTTCACAAGTTCTTCTGTATGAGTTTATCCAAAAATTGATACTCGGTAAGGTCATCCACAACCTGCGTGGTTATCGTAAAAGTAATGAATATGGATGAGTAGATATACTTGGATGGGATCAAGAAGTGAACAGGTTTTGTGGATGACGAATGGTTTTGCCTACTTTTCCCGAAAGAAAAGTAGGTCCAGCTGAAGGCTTATCCTGAAATTGGGTGAGTACTCGGAATGACACTGTACAGCACATCATTAAATATTGAATTTACAGAGGTAAAGGATGACAGACCCATTTGATTTAGAACATATATGGCATCCCTATACTTCGATGTTAAATCCACTGCCAACTTTTAAAGTCAAACGTGCCTATGGTGCAACCATTGAACTGGAAGATGGTCGAACTTTGGTAGATGGCATGTCGTCATGGTGGTGTGCGATTCATGGTTATAACCATCCTGAACTCAATCAAGCAGTTTCAGACCAATTGCAAAATATGGCACATATCATGTTTGGCGGTCTGACCCATGAACCGGCGATTGAATTGGGTAAACTCTTATTAAAAATTACGCCACCGGGCTTGGATAAGATTTTCTACGCAGATTCAGGTTCTGTTGCTGTAGAAGTGGCCTTAAAAATGGCCGTGCAATATTGGGCTGCATTAAACAAACCCGAGAAAAACAATTTTATTACTACGCGTTCTGGCTATCATGGAGATACTTGGAATGCGATGTCGGTGTGTGATCCGGTCACGGGAATGCATCAAATTTTTGGTACCAGTTTACCCAATCGAATTTTTGTACCCGCGCCACAAAGTCGCTTCGATGCAGAATGGAATCCGCAAGACATTCAGGAACTCAAGCAACAGATTGAACAGCATCATCACAGTATTGCTGCCCTCATTATCGAGCCAATTGTACAAGGTGCAGGCGGCATGCGTTTTTATCATCCTGAATATTTACGTCAGGCCAAAGCGTTGTGTGAGCAATACAATCTATTGTTAATCTTTGATGAAATTGCCACGGGATTTGGGCGCACAGGTAAAATGTTTGCGTGGGAACACGCACAGGTTGAACCCGATATCATGTGTATCGGTAAGGGCTTAACAGGCGGTTATATGACCCTGTCTGCGACCTTAACCACCAAACAAGTGGCTGAAACCATTAGTCGAGGGGAAGCAGGCGTATTTATGCATGGCCCGACTTTTATGGCGAATCCATTGGCCTGTGCAGTTGCATTAAGAAGTACTCAATTATTGCTGGAACTGGATTGGCAAGCCAATATTCAACGGATTGAAAAGATTCTGGTTGAACAATTAACCGATTTGGCACAGCTTGACCATGTTGCGAATATACGGGTTTTAGGGGCGATCGGTGTGGTTGAATTAACCAGCAATGTGGATATGAAAACCTTACAGCAACAGTTTGTTGAACGGGGGATTTGGGTACGACCATTTGGAAAATTGGTCTACGTGATGCCACCGTATGTGATTAGCGATAATGAACTCCATTATTTATTAGCACAGATGAGTGAAGTGGTAAGAAATATGCAAGGAGTAAATAGCAATGTCCTTGCTTGATCACTATGCTGAGCAGCTTGAGCAACTCAAACAGCAAGGTAATTTTCGCCAATTTACTTCAAATCAACAGCAAGGACGATGGATCACCATTCAAGATCGAACCATGTTGAATCTGGCATCCAATGATTATTTAGGTCTTGCCGCTGATTTAACTTTAAGAGAAGAGTTTCTTGATACGCTGAAAATCGAACGAGCGCTTTTTAGTTCATCTTCTTCACGTTTGCTCACGGGTAATTTTGCGGAATATGAACAGTTTGAAAATAGCCTAAGCAAAGCCTTTGGCCGTGCTGCCTTACTCTTTAATAGCGGCTACCACATGAATATCGGTATCTTGCCAGCCTTGTGTGATAGCAAAACCGTGATTTTGGCCGATAAACTGGTGCATGCCAGTATGATTGATGGCATTCGTCTATCGACTGCTCAATATGTGCGTTATCGACATAATGATTTGCAGCATCTGGAACAGTTATTGCTAAAGTATCATCAAGATGAGCAAATTGAACGCATTATTGTGGTGACCGAAAGTATTTTTAGTATGGATGGCGACGAGACGGATTTAGCTGCTTTGGCGCAGTTAAAACAGCGTTATGTCAAAACCATGTTGTATGTCGATGAAGCACATGCGATTGGCGTCAGGGGTGAGCAAGGTCTGGGTTGTGCTGAACAATATGGCGTATTGGATCAGATTGACTTCTTGGTTGGAACCTTTGGTAAAGCAATTGCCTCGGTAGGCGGCTATATCATTTGTGATTCAATCATCCGTGATTATCTGGTCAATAAAATGCGCCCACTAATTTTTAGTACTGCGTTACCGCCGATCTCGATGGCATGGTCAGATTTCATGTTTAATAAAGTATTGGGCATGCAGCCACAGCGTCAGCACTTGGCTGAGATCAGTCAGTATTTACAACAGGCAGTGATTGCCAAAGGTTTCTCCAGTCCTTCCAGCAGTCATATCATTCCGATTATTGTGGGTGAAAGTCAGGCTGCGATTGAAAAAGCGCGTCATGTACAACAACAGGGTTTTTATGCCATGCCAGTACGACCACCAACCGTACCGCAGAATAGTTCACGCCTACGCATTTCTTTAACCTCTTTGGTGCAAAAAAATGAATTGGAGCAATTGGTGGAGTGTTTGTGAGTATCAATAAAGCACTGGTTGCCCAACGTTTTGCCAAAGCAGGGCAAAGCTATGTCGAGCATGCTGTGGTACAGAAACAGATTAGTGCGCAGTTATTTGAATACCTTAAAGTGTATTGTCCGCACAGCCTGGACTCAGTCCTTGAGATTGGTTGTGGTTCGGGTAATCTCACTCATTTGTTTCAGCCCCATTTTCAGGTTGAACAGCTGTTTTTAAACGATTTATATAAGGATGTCGAGCAGCATTTTTCAAGCGTCGACAAGATTAATTGGTTGATCGGTGATATTGAGCAACTGGCATTACCGCCATGTCTGGATGCAGTGATTTCCAGTTCTGCTTTGCAATGGATGAGGGACCTGCCCGCGTTATTACAACGGATTCAAGTGGCGTTAAATCCTCATGGATATTTCGGCTTTTCTACCTTTGGGCCTGATAATCTCACTGAAATTAAGCAACTGACAGGACAGGGTTTAAATTATATCGATCGTGATGTGCTGCAACAGCAGTTGCAACAGCAAGGCTTTGACGTGCTATTCATCGCGCAAGAACTGAAGCAGGTTTATTTTGATCATCCCAAATCGGTATTGCAGCATTTGAAAGCGACAGGGGTAACCGCAACAGCAAAATCACATCGCTGGACCAAGCAATCCTTGCAGAAGTTTTATGCAGATTATCAACAGTTTTATGATGAGCAGGGTTTTTGCCTGACTTATCATCCGATTTATGTGATTGCACGGAGAATAGCATGAGTGCAGCAATTTATTTTGTCAGCGGCATTGATACCGAAATTGGTAAAACTTATGCCACAGGCTATCTCGCCAAGCTTTGGACCGAACAGGGACAGCGTGTGATTACTCAGAAGCTGGTGCAGACGGGGAATGTTGATGTCTCGGAAGATATCGAAAAACACCGTGAAATTATGGGCAGTGGCTGGTTTCAGGAAGACCATGACAAGTTGACCATGCCTGAAATTTTTACCTATCCAGCGTCACCGCATTTAGCCACACGTTTGGATGGGCGTGATCTGGATTTTGCCAAGATCGAAGCTGCAACCAAAGAATTGGCTCAGCGTTTTGAGGTGGTGTTGTTAGAAGGTGCGGGTGGTTTGATGGTGCCTTTAACCACAGAATTGCTGACTATCGATTATATCGCTCAGCATCAATTTCCTGTGATTTTGGTGACTTCAGGACGTTTGGGAAGTATTAACCATACTTTGTTGAGTTTAGAGGCATTAAAGCAACGTGGTTTGAGTTTGCATGCTTTGGTCTATAACTTAAAGGATGAGTCGAAAGATCCGGTGATTTCAAAAGATACCGCTGATTATCTAAAAGCTTATTTGGCAAAACATTTTCCTGATGCGCAATGGATTGAGTTGGAAAAGTTTAAATAACTTAAATTTTAATTAGAATCAAAATAGTGGCTCTTAACGGAGTCTCGCCGAGTTCAAGCTAAAGTTAGGGATAAACCTGCGGTTCGCCCTACTTTGGTTTTGCCCAAAGTAGGCAAAGGCATTGTCATCCACAAAACCTGTTCTCTTTTTGTTCTTGTTTTTATTATTTCGCAGAAACAATATATTGCAAAATTCACGCAGGTTGTGGATGACGTTTCCGAGTATCATATTTTATGTGAGAGTTTCGCTTGCATAAAAGTAAGGTCTAAAATGAACAAAAAAAATAAATTAGCTCTATCCATATTATTTGGATTTTTGATTCCAGTCTCAGCATCCTATGCAGCTGTACCAACAGATAAAACCATCATCAGTTGGATCACCAACTTACAAGATTCAAATGCCAATCCTCCTCAAGCCATTCAGATTGATTCTACCGAAGCCGTAAAACTGATCTCAGGGGAAGAAGCCTATTTATCGGGCGTGAGTTTTGACAATGCAGGACGTAATTTTTGGGCTGGCTATGTGTTAACTCGTCCAAAATTAAAGCAGGCGCGAATCTTGAAAGCGTTTGGTGGTCAATCGAATAGCTTTAAAGTGCATCCAACTGTTTATAAAGGTAAACCGATTCAATTGATCGAAATTGAAAGCGCAGGCTCAGGACAGGGCACGGTTGAATCGAGTAAAAGTCTGGTTTATTTAAATCAATGGACCAGTAAGCTGATTGCAGAGGTCGAAGAATCTTCTTACGAAGGACGTTATGATGAAAAAGTAGGGGCAGAAGACTGTCGTACTGGTCGAGATAATTCAGGCTATTTAAATGTGATGCCTTATTCACCTTATATCATTCGAACCACGGTGACAGGGGATGCCTGCAACAATAAACCTCAAGGCTATAAAGTGAGTAGTAAGCTGATTCCGATTGTAATTAATGAAATAAAATAAAAAAAGCTAACAAGCGAACTTGTTAGCGCAGGAGTAAACTTGTCATTATTGAATGAATTTCTTATTTTTATTGTTTAGTTATTAATGACGATGCCAATTTTGGTGACATTGCTCTGTTGAGCGAGTGCCATCACCATGGCAATATTTTTATATTCCGCCTGGGCATCAGGTTTAAACTTGATTTGATCCTGATCGGCTTTTTTGGCAACTGTTTCAAATAAAACCTTTAGTGCTTGACGGTCTGCTACTGCCTGATCATTCCAGAAAATATGTCCTTGCGCATCGACCCGCAGATTGATGGTCTCAGGTGGTTTCTGGTCCGTTGGTGGTGGTGGTGTACCATTTGGCAAATTAATGTTAATTGCATTGTTTGGAATCGGAATGGTGATGATGAACATAATCAACAACACCAACATGACATCAATCAGCGGTGTCATGTTGACGTCGAGCATGACATCTTCTTCATCATTTTTTGAACCTACATTCATACCCATAGGTGAGTCCTCCTGTTATGGTGTCGTCGCAGGTGGGGTCGTGACAAATGCAATTTTGCCAATACCCGCTTGCTGAGTTGTACTGATTACCTGATCAATCGCATCGTAATGTGTCAGTTGATCGCCACGAATATGAACCTCAGGCTGCGGACGTTTTTGTGCTTCGGCCTGTAAGCGCGCAAGTAAGGTTTCCTTATTTGCAACATGTTGTTCATTCCAGAAAATATCACCCGTTTTATTCACTGAAAGCTGGATATTTTGTGGTGTGGTGGCATAAGGTGTATTTTTTTCTTCAGGCAGTTTTACCGGAACGGTGTGTGTGACCACTGGCACTGTAATTAAAAAGATAATCAGCAGGACCAGCATGATGTCGACTAAGGGGGTGGTGTTAATCGTTCCGATCACATCATCATCATTTTGATCTGAATTAATCATCATGCCCATAATGGTGTTCCTTATTTAGAATCACGGTTTGGGTGATTACTGTTTAAATCACCGCTGAGAAGTACGGCATGTAGGTCTGAGCCAAAAGAACGAACATTGTCCATAACTGCTTTATTGCGACGGGTTAACCAGTTGTAGCCCAGTACTGCTGGTACTGCGACCGCAAGACCAATCGCTGTCATAATCAAGGCTTCACCGACAGGGCCGGCCACTTTATCAATCGATGCCTGACCTGAAATGCCAATTGCCGTGAGCGCATGGTAAATCCCCCAAACGGTTCCAAATAAACCAACGAATGGTGCGGTTGAACCAACAGTCGCCAAAAAGGCCAGGCCATTGCTCAGATGGCTTTGAACTTTTTCAATAGCCCGTTGAATTGAAATGGTCACCCAGGTATTGAAGTCGATACGTTCTAATAAGGTGCCGTCATGGTGTTTGGTTGAACGAATGCCTTTTTCTGCGATATAACGATAGCTACTGTTTGCATTTAAGCTATCGGCTGCGCTATTTAATGATTCAGCTTCCCAGAAATTACGTTCAGCTTCTGTACCATGGCGCTTGATTTTACTTTGTTGAAATACTTTAGACAGAATGATGTACCATGTCCCAATCGACATCAGGACTAAAATAAACAAGGTTGATTTCGCGACTAAGTCACCTTCGCGCCATAGGGCTTCCGGGCCATAAGGATTATGGACTTTTTCAACAGTTGCCGGTAATGGGGGCGGTGTTGGATTTGCTTGTGCCGTGGCATCAGTCGTGACCGCCGTTACCGCTGTCGTTTGCGTAGTTTCATCGGCCCAAACCGTTGTAACAGGCAGTAAGGTACTTCCTGCAATCAGGCCAATTGCTGCGATTCGAGAGATATGTTTTGCTGTATTTTTCATCTGTAAATTCTCCAAAAATTGTTTATTCAATATATTTAATTAGGAAAGTGTGAATGGATATTCGATTTCATACCATTCTTGCTGTGGCACACCGTCTTTCATTGCCGGTTTAAAAGTACACAGGCTATACGCCTTGACCGCCGCTTTATCTAAGCTTTTGCTACCACTCGATTTTTTGACTTTTGAATCGATGACTTTGCCTGAGCCGTCCACCAATACGCGAATACGTACCGTACCTTCCTCTTCGTTCATCAGTGCTTCACGCGGGTATTCTGGTTTTTGACAACCAGCTTCACCTTCGGAAACACCACGTGAAATTCCTGCAGGTTTGGCAGGAGCAGCAGGCGCAGCTGGGGCTACAGGGGCTGCCACAGGACTCGGGCTTGGTGTCGCAGGGGCAGGTGTCGGTGTTGCAACTGCTGTTTGGGTCGGTTGTACAGGTGCCGGTTTTTGTATAGGTGTGGCTTTCTCCACCTGTTTAGGTGGGTCAGGCATTTTGGCCACTTTCTCAACCATCTTTGGTGGCTCGGGTGGCTTTTCTTTAGGTTTTGGTTCCTCTGGTTTTGGCGGAGGTGGTGGTTTGATGTCCTGAATAATCTGTAGTTCTACAGGCTTATCGACAGGCTTGCTGAAGTCAGTCGCTAAACTTGTCATCAGAATATAGGCGATAATGAGATGTAGAAATAACACCAGACCAATACCGACAAGGCGTTTGGCAGGTTGATTTTCATTCTCAGAAAAGGGGATGCCCATAATTACTCCTGAAATTGTAATCTTGCATTCATCTTTTTTCGGCGTAGAGCATCAATTTGAAATTGATACTGACCACTTTAATGTTCAATGAATCAGAGGATTACGGTGAACCACTACGACAGAACAGTAGTCATGCCGTAGTGGCGAAATGCCTTAAAATTTGTAGGTGCCTCTTAGGAAATATGCTCGACCTGTGACATCGCTATAGCGGGGGTCATAACCATATTGGAAGTTATCTAATACATTCGATGCAGATGGTTCAGCATCAAATATATTTTTTATACCTGCAGTAAGCTCTAGATTTTTAAAGCCTTTATAGGTTCCTGAAATGTTGTAGAGGGTGTAATCACTAACACGGTGGTTGTCATATTTATCATCCCCCGTTTCATTCTGGTCTTTATAACCTCGATAGAATTCTTGCTCGAATACCATTTTCCAGTTTTCGTAGCTCCAATTTACATTTGCAACATGCTTCCAGCGTAAAATTGCAGGATCATCGTACTTGCCTGCATAGCCCTCCCAAGTTCCACCTTTTTCTTCTTGTCGGTCATAATTAATAATATAGGTACCATCAATTCCAAAGCCAAAGCGACCTGTTACGGTCATTGGGGAGAGATAATTGAGGGCAAGGTCAATCCCTTGGGTTTTAACCCCGCCCATATTGGTTAATGCACTATTGATATATTGGAGACGACCATCATCTCCACGAATGAAGCGATCTGCATATTTTTCCGGATCACCAAAGATCATGGCTTCACCAATACTATTAATCAGTCCATCGATTTTGATGTTGTAATAGTCGGCAGAGAAAACCAGATTCTTAATCGGCTCTACGACGAAACCAGCCGTGATCGAGGTAGATTCTTCCGGTTGCAAACCTTTAGTTCCGCCTTGAGTACGATAAAACTGTGTATTACATTCGGTCTTATATTGATCTGAGATGGCTTGGCCATTTGGGCAAAGCACAGGATCATTGTATTTCGCTCCAGTATAGGTCTTACTTTGAGGTGCATTGATGTCATACAAACTTGGTGCACGGAAACCTGTACTATAGGAGGTGCGGAACATTAACTGTTTTAAAGGTTCCCAACGGAAGGCGACTTTGGGATTGAAAGTATCACCAAAATCACTGTATTTGTCATAACGGGCAGCAAGTTGGGCTTCTAGTGTTTTGGTAACGGGTATATGTAGCTCAGTAAAAACAGCTGTGATATCGCGTTTACCTTTACTTTCTGGTTTGTCTGGATCAATGCCGCTCCCTGGAACTTGTTTTACAATCTCTGAGTTAACATTTGCTTTCCAGTCTTGAGAACTAAAGCTTCCCCCGAATGCAAAGCCAACATCACCAGCGGGAAGGGTATAAATTGGACGACTGACATTAAAGTCAAATGTCGTTGCCGTTAAAGTGCCTTTATTGGTATCTCCCTTAACTTCAAATGATTGCCATATATTTTGATCCGCACTTGGACCAAATGGATTCAATTTTCCTGCATTTAAAGCAGCTTGTACTTGGCTCTGATTAAGGTAACCTCCAGCAAAACCATCCGTTGCTTCACTGCGTGCATAGGAGATGCCTGTGTTGATATCCCATCCATACGCTTCACCTTCCAAAGCAAGTAGTGCTCGATGTGATTCATTGACAGGATTAGATATCCGATTGCCCGCTTGAGAACGTAAATAAAGTTCTAAAGGTTCGCCACTTAAACCACTGACAGCAGGGGCAATACCATTTCCTGGGTAATAAGGACTTGTTGAGGGAAGCGTAACCGAACGGCTGTAAACATCAGGGGCAATAGACGTTGTCACTTCGTTACGTGAATAAATATATTCACCAATAGCATTAAAATTGTCATTTAATTTGAACGTGCCGCGTCCGAGTGCAGAAATTGTTTCTGATTTTGGAACGATACCGATCAATGCTTGCGTATTTAGATAGCACAGTTCACCATCTGAAACGGTATTTGGAGCATTATTACATGCTGTACTTGCATAAGGGTTGCCAAGTTTCCCTGTCTTCGGATCACGAAAATTGGCTGGAAAACCATTGGCTGAACTGGCATCAATTCCTAATTCAGGAAGAAGCCCGCCTCGTTTACTGGCTTTACGATCTCTTGCCATAATGTCATTTGAACGGCGGTAATCAATGACGCCCATCACATTAAAACCTTGTTCCTCTAGATCTCCGTAGCCACCAAATATTGAGACATCCTGCTTATCACCGCCACTTTCTTCAGGCTGGATTAAACCCGCGCTAATATTTAATCCTTCAAAGGACTTTTTGGTAATAAAATTGATTACACCTGCAATCGCATCTGCCCCATAAATTGCAGAAGCGCCATCACGGAGGATTTCAATACGATCAACCATCGCCATTGGAATAATATTCAAGTTGGTTGTTGACGTACTAAAAGGGCTATACGCTAAACGGCGACCATTCAATAAAATCAAAGTCTTGTCGGTACCTAAAGCACGTAAATTCGCAGATGAACCTTCGGTATTACTTGCACCCACATTCTGAGCGGTTGCGAAACCAGCCTGGTTAGCACTCACTTTGGTTAACGCTTCTTCGGCGGTGGTCACGCCTTGTTTAGCAAGGTCGTCGGCTTTGATAATGGTAATCGGCGAGGCACTTTGAGCTGCAACGCCTTTGATGGAAGATCCCGTCACGGCGACCTTAACCACCTTGGTGGGTTTTTCTTCAGTTGTTGAGTCCGCGTCGGCAGCATGTGCCATGGTTAGACACAGCATACTTAAACTTAAGGTGCTCAGTTTAAGTAGGGTTTTGCTCGTTTTTGACGTAGCGTTAGGTTGAGCGAAGTTGGCTTTTTTCATTGTTTATTGAACCCCTAATGGTTTGCCACTCTAAAATTAGATAAATCCGTTTTAGCAAGACCTGTGCCAAGCCCTATTTTTAGATTTCGCTTAATGTAGAATAAAATATGTAAAAGTGTTTTAGTTTTTATTTATAAGCTTTTCATATTTTTACCAATTATTAAAAACATAAAATAATAAAGAATGTGGGGTATTTGTCATAAAGTACCAATTAATGTGTTCTTCTCCTACGCATTAAAATGAATCATAACGTTTTATTTTTGCTTTTTTATAGTGCAAAAGCTTCTCTATCCACAGAAAACATGTATTTTATTAATATGATTTCATGGAAATGGGAATTAATATAAAAAAATATGATTTGGCAGAAAGTTACTTTTATTTAAGATGCCTGAAAACCGGAATGGCATTAAAATATTTATGGTTAAAAAATAAGCATTATTTTTTTATTGGAAAAGTGGCACGAAATTCGCTAGTTAATTTTTTGTGATAAAGCATTCTTTCTTGGGGTTAATTTTTTCCAAATGATAAATTTTTATTAAATAAATGATTTTATGATAAAAATTTTTCAAGGTTAATCTAAAGAAGAGAAATGGTTGTAGTGTTGAATGCTATGCGAAAGTCTAGTATTTATTAAAAAACGATGATGTGAGTATTAAGTTGAAGTCTATTTTTATTACGGTCACTGTTTTATCCAGTGTAGTTGCATGTATGCCCATGGTTTATGCAAAAACACCAGCTCAAGCTGACAAAGTACTCCGTGTTGCTTTTGAGGCGCCAGATGATGGTTTTGATATGGTTAAAACCTTCAACTACTATAGTGGAAATGTCGCTGATGTTATTTTTGAAAGACTGGTTCAATATGATTATCTGGCAGATCCCGTTAAACTGATGCCTGGAACTGCACAAAGCTTACCGGTCATTGAAAAAAATGGACAGGTGTATACCTTTAAAATAAAGTCAGGTATTTATTTTACGGATGATCCCGCATTTAAAGGTAAGCGCAGGGAGCTGGTGGCTGAAGACTATGTTTATTCCATTAAACGCATTTTAGATCCTAAAAATCATGCTTCATCATTTTCTTTTATTGATAATAAAATTGTCGGTGCCAATGCACTAGTCGAACAGGCCAAGAAAACCGGAAAGTTTAATTACGATGCCAAGATTGAAGGGATCAAGGCACTCGATAAATATACGATTCAATTTACGCTGACGCAACCTGATTATAACTTTCCTTATATTCTCGCTTATAGTTCATTTGGGGCAACTGCACGTGAAGTGGTTGAATACTATAAAGATCGTTTAGCTATGCATCCGGTCGGTACGGGCCCTTATATGCTGAGTAAATATGTCCCTCGCAGCAAGATCGAACTGGTTGCCAATCCGGATTACCGGGGTTTTGTCTGGAACTTTAAATCGACGGGCACGGCCTGGGACAACCAACTGGTCAAGGAAATGAGCGGCAAGCAGATGCCACAAATCGGCAAGGTCAATATCAGTATTATTGAAGAAGAACAGTCGCGCTGGTTAGCATTTCAGTCCAAGCAGCTCGATTTTGACAAAGTCACCTCAAATGCGATTCCTAAAGTGCTTGATCACAACAATCAACTCAAGCCCGCCATAAAAAAACAGGGGATTCGCCTGTATGCCAATAAAGAGGCCGAGATTACTTATTCGATGCTGAATATGCGTGATCCGGTAGTCGGCGGGAAGAGTCTGGACAAAATTGCCTTAAGGCGAGCAATCGCAATGTCGTTTAATGTGAATGAATATATTCGCATATTACGAAAAGGCCAGGCAGTGAAGGCTGAAATGCTGGTTCCTGCAGGGATTAGTGGGCATAACCCCGATTACCGCAGTAGCATTGGCTACAATCCTGTATTGGCCAATAAATTACTGGATCATTTCGGTTATAAAAAGGGTGCTGATGGTTATCGTAACCTACCTAATGGCAAAGCTTTAACCTTAAAAATCAATACTGAAAGTGGCTCATCTTCAGTGATGTACTCTGAATTATGGAAGAAAAATCTGGACGCAATCGGGATACGTGCTGATTTTAAAGTCAGTAATTTTGCCGATAACCTAAAAGCGGCCACGCAGTGTCAATATATGATGTGGAGTGGTGCATGGCATGCCGACTATCCAGAAGGAGAAAACTTCACTCAGTTACTTTATGGGCCCAATGTTGGACGCGGTAATCAGTCCTGTTATCAATCTACTGCTTATGACAATTTATATAAGCAGGCCATGCAGCAACCACCTGAAAAACGCATGCCATTCTATGAAAAAATGAGTCGCCAGATTGAGGCCGACAATACCTGGATTTTACAGGATACACGGATTCGCAACTGGTTGATTCAACCAGAAGTTCAGGGGTTTAAGGCTCATCCTATTATGAATACCAATTGGCAATATCTGGATATTGCTTCACCAAATCAAAAATAAGTGATGTGTATACGATGAAGCAAAATTTTAAAATTTCTATTTTGCCTGCAGGACTGGTACTGGTATTGGGGACGACCCTAGGTTCAGGTTTCAGCTCAGTACAAGCCAAAAACCCTGCCGATCCCAAAAAAGTATTACGTTATGCCTTCCCTGTGGCGGAAACAGGCTTTGATCCCGTGGCGACTCAAGATTTATATTCTGCCCATGTTTTATATTCTGTCTTTGAAACCCTCTATACCTATGACTATCTGGCATCTCCAGCAAAACTGGTTCCGAATACTGCGGTTGCCTTGCCCGAGGTCAGTGCAGATGGCCTGACCTATACCATCCGGCTAAAGAAAGGGATTTATTTTGCTGCTGATCCGGTATTTAAAGGCAAGCCCAGAGAGTTGACGGCAGCTGATTATGCCTATTCCTATAAGCGCTTACTGGACCCGAATTTACGCTCACCGAATAGTTGGTTATTTGAAGATAAAATTGCCGGGATTGATCCTTTAATTCAACAGGCCAGTAAAACCGGAAAATTTAACTACGATCAGCCGATCAGCGGATTACAGACACCAGATCGTTATACCTTGGTGATTCGCCTGAAAGAACCGAATCATAATTTTCCGATGCTGCTTGCCCATCAACCGACAGGGGCAGTCGCCCGTGAAGTGATTGAACATTATCGGGATAAAACAACAGGCTATGCCATGGCGCATCCGGTCGGAACAGGCCCGTATGTGCTGGCACACTGGACGCCAGGTTCACGGATTATTTTGAAAGCCAACCCTGATTATCGCGGTTTCACCTGGAATTTTAAGGCCAGCAATCCAGAAGACCAGAAAATTGTCCAGCAGATGCAAGGTAAAAAAATGCCGCAGATTGGAGTGATTGATATCCGTGTCATTGAAGAATCACAATCTGGATGGCTTGCTTTTCAGAAAGACGGGCTGGATTTATTTACACTGGACGGTGAGTTGCCCGCACAAGCCTTACAGCAAGATGGCAGCTTAAAACCCGAGCTGGCCAAGAAGGGAATCCAGTTGTCGCGTATACCGGATCCGTCGATTGATTATCTTTACTGGAATATCCAGAATCCGGTGGTTGGTGGTTTTGGCAAAGATAAAATTGCATTACGTCGTGCCATGTCAATGGCCATTTCCAAAGACAAAATGATTGCGATTCTGGCCAAGGGAAATGCCAAAAAACTGGAAACACCGATTCCTTATGGGGTCGCGGGGCATGATCCTGAGTATAAAAGCAGTATTCCTTATTCGGTGAAGGCCGCAAATCTGTTACTGGATCGGTATCACTATAAAGTCGGGGCCGATGGCTGGCGCAGACTGCCTGATGGCAAGCCGCTGGTGATTGAGTTTATGCCATCCACCAGCAGTGCCCGTAGTATGCAAATGGCCGAGCTATTAAAGAAAGACCTGACCAATATCAAAATTAATATGGTATCCAAGCCCGTTCCTTTCGCGGAAGGTTTAAAGGCGGAAAAACAGTGTAAGACCATGTTTAAAGCCTCTGCCTGGATTGCTGACTATCCTGATGCCGATAATTTTATGCAGTTGTTCTATGGCAATAATATTCATGCCACCAACCATACCTGCTTTAAATTACCCGAATATGACCGTTTATATGAACAATCCATGAAACTGGAAGATGGTCCTGAACGCGATATGTTATATCGCAAAATGTCACGTCTTTTAGAGTTTTACTCACCCGTACAATTCGTCTCGACCCGTTATCGGACTGTGGTCGCACAGCCTCGTGTGCTGGGCTATAAAAAGCATCCTATATTGCCTGCAGAGTGGATGTACATTGATATTCAAGACAAGAAATAACCAACACATTAAATTGGAGAGAAAGAATGGCGAAAAAAATATTGAAATTATCGAGTCTGGCTTTGTTATCCATGACGGCCGTCGGCATGAGCCAGAATATCTGGGCTGAAAGAACCACCTTGCCTATTTTAAAAACCGCGGCGAGTGCGCAATGGTGTGATGCCAACTTAGAAAAATTACAACAGCGTATTGCTCAACTTGAAAAACAAACAGTAAAACAGCAGTCTGATGCCGCACCAGTCTTGGCTGAGTGGGATCAACTGATGGCAAGCTTTGAAGATTTTGCCGGACCAATCAGCTTATATAGCAATGTTGATCCGGATGCGAAATTGCGTAAAGCTGCCGAAGACTGTGAAGTCAAATTGAACCAGCTACAAACTGAAATTTATCAGAATCCGAAACTGTATCAGCGCATTAAAAATACTGTGGCAGCAGATGCCATTGATCGTAAATATCGTCAGGACATCCTCGATGCCTTTGAAGATACGGGGGTGCAATTAGCCCCTGAGAAGCGGGCTCGGGTGAAAACGATTTTTGATGAATTGACCAAACTTTCGCAAGAGTTCTCCCGCAATATCCGGGATAATCCGGAAAAACTGGAATTTACCCCTGCGGAATTAAAGGGCTTACCTGACAGTTATATTGCCGGGTTAAAGAAAAATGACAAAGGTAATTATTTATTAGGCTTTGAATATCCTGAATATCAGCCTTTCATGGAGCTGGCAGACAGCGATGCTGCACGTAAGCGTTATCAAACCGCCTTTACCCGTCGTGGTACGGAAAAGAATCTGGTTTTACTGAAACAGATTATTGACTTGCGTTATGAACTGGCACAGCTGTTTGGTCAAGCTAGCTATGCTGATCTGGCCTTAAAAAAACGCATGGCAAAAACACCAAAAACCGTGAATAGCTTCTTGACGGATGTACATAAAGTGGTGGCACCGCTTGAGCAGAAAGAAGTAGAAGAACTACGTGCGTTTAAAGCCAAAACCTTAAACACGCCGATTGAAAAAACAGAAATTAATCGCTGGAATGTGGGCTATTGGAGTGAGAAGCTGCGTAAAGCTAAATACCAGATTGATCAGGAAAAACTGCGTGATTATTTTCCAACTTTAGCTGCACAAAAATGGTTATTTGCGATTTCTTCTGATCTGTATGGCATTGAGTTTAAACCCGCCAAAGTCGATACATGGCAGGATGAAGTTGAATATTACGATGTGACAGACAAGAAAACAGGGGAAGTGTTGGGTGGCCTGTATATGGATAAATTCCCGCGTGAAGGCAAATATGGTCATGCAGCGGTGTGGGGCGTATATGGGGGCAGTACTTTAAGCAAGCGTAAACCGATTTCTGTATTGGTGACCAATTTTAACCGCAAAGGTTTAAATAGTGATGAGCTTGAAACTTTTGTGCATGAGTTTGGTCACGCCTTACATGGCATCTTGTCGAAAACCCGTTATTCGGGCCAGTCAGGAACCTCGGTAGAGCGTGATTTTGTTGAAGCGCCTTCACAAATGTATGAAGAATGGGCGCGCCGTAAAGAGACCTTAGCTAAAGTGGCGGATTATTGTGATCCAGCTTGTCCACGTGTGGATGATGCCCTGATTGCCCGTTTGAAATCGGTCCATAATTATGGACGTGGTATGCGTTATGCACGTCAGACCCTGTATGCACAATACGACATGGCTTTGCATGGTGCCGATGCCTTGAAAGTCCAGCCGATGGATGTCTGGAAGAAAATGGAGTCAGCCACGGCATTAGGCTATGTACCCACTACCGAATTTCCAGGTCAGTTTGGGCATTTGATGGGCTATCAGGCTGGCTACTATGGTTATATGTGGTCTGAAGTACTGGCGCTGGACATGTTGTCTGCTTTTGGGGACAACCTGAACAATCCCGTTGTCGGCCAACGCTATCGTCAAACCATTCTGTCACAAGGCAGCCAAAAGGATGCAGCTCAACTGGTGAAAGACTTCTTAGGTCGAGAGCCTGATAACAAAGCATTTTTTAATGAAATTACTGGTCAACGGGTCAAATAAGGATTTGCCATTATGCTTGCTTATGTCGTGCGTAGACTATGGCAAATGATCCCGACCATGTTGGGTGTTATTTTGCTGATTTTCTTTTTATTTAACTGGGTAGGGGGGGATCCTGCATACATTCTGGCAGGAAAGATGTCTAACCCGGAGCAAATCGAAAACATCCGTAAACAGTTGGGCGTAGATCAACCTTACTACGTACAGCTATGGATTTTTATCAAGCAGATTCTGAGCTTTGATTATGGTGTCAGCTGGAGTACCGGTGAATCGGTCTCACAGATTATTCTGACCCGTTTAGGACCATCACTGACGTTATTGATTCCACTGACGATTTTACAAACCGTAATTTCAATTATCTTGGCACTGGCTGTTGCTTCCGTGCGTGGCTCGCTGACAGACCGTATGGTGATGATGCTGTGCACCATTGGCATGTCGATCAGTATTCTGGTGTATATCATTGTCTTCCAGTACGTTTTGGCCTATCAACTGAGCTGGTTTCCGGTGCAGGGCTGGAGTGATCATTTCAGTGAAAACCTGTTTCAATACGCCTTATTACCAATCCTGATTATGCTGGTGGTAAGTATTGCACCGACCTTGCGGCTGTATCGCAGTTTTGTGCTGGATGAGATCCATCAGGATTATGTGCGTACCGCCCGTGCCAAAGGTGTGGGCGAATCGCGTGTACTGGGTGTGCATGTGCTGCGTAACGCGTCCATCCCGATTGTGACCGAAGTCATGGCAAGTTTACCGGCTTTGTTAATTGGTGCCTTCCTGATTGAGCGTTTTTTTGGCATCCCGGGCATTGGACGGGAAATCATTATCGCAGTAGAGCGTAGCGATTTTCCGGTCATCAAGGCAATTACAGTCTATATCGCTGCAATGACCATGATTTTTAACCTGATCGCCGATCTGATTTATAAGCTCCTCGATCCTCGTGTTCAGTTGAAGTAGAGGAGATGACTATGCTCAGTACAATTTTTAAAAGCAAAGCATCTTCTGGCGAAGCAACGGCTGCAACAGGATTATGGCAACTGGCATTAAAGCGACTGAAATCAGATCGTATTGCGGTAGTTTCCTTTATTGTGGTGCTGTTCTATTTCATCCTGCTGGCCTTATCCATGACCGGTGTCATTGCATCGGACTGGAATAAGGAAGTGGCGGTCAGTTATGCACCACCAACGTTTTTAGGCGCAGATGCCGATACCTCGTCAACTGGGGAAGCGGCGAAGCTTAACGAAACGCTACCAGAAAATCCGGTAGACCCCTTAAAAGATGTTATCCGCCAGCTCAACAGCGAGATCCAGAATGAACAGCAAGGCGGTTATGTGGATCATTATGGTGTGGTTGATCCTTTGGCGGAAGATATGCAGCAAATTGATCAGCAACTGGGTGGGCATTTGCTTGAACAAAAGCAGGAGTTAAAAACCACCTTACCATTTGGGGCCGATAAATGGGGGCAGGATATCCTATTGAAAACCATTAAAGGGGCGGAAACGTCAATTCTGGTCGGTTTGTTGTCAGCGCTGCTGGCCGTGGTGATCGGGACTTTTCTGGGGGCGATTGCAGGTTATTTTGGCGGTTGGGTCGATGATATTCTGAACTGGTTTTATAACATTTTTACCTCGATTCCTTATTTGTTGCTGGTTCTGGCGATTGCCGCAGTACTCCAGCAAAAAGGGATTCTGTCGATTGTACTTATTCTCGGTTTGACGGGCTGGACTGGGGTATTTCGTCTGATTCGTGCCGAATATATGAAACACAAGTCGCGTGAATATGTGCTTGCTGCCAAGGCAATTGGTGTCAGTCATTTACGCCGTATGTTTGTGCATATCTTTCCTAATGTGAGTCATATTGCACTGGTACAGATTTCGATTCTGGTGGTGTCTTTTATCAAATCGGAAGTGATTCTGAGCTTCCTCGGTTTTGGTGTGCCTGTCGGTGTGGTGTCTTGGGGCAGTATGCTGAATGAAGCGCAAAGTGAACTGATTCTGGGGAAATGGTGGCAGCTGGCAGCAGCATCAATTGCAATGGCGATACTGGTCACGGCATTCTCGATGTTTACCGATGCTTTACGTGATGCACTGGATCCTAAGTTGAAATAGCGGAGTGAATAATATGCAACATCAGAATGAAATACCGCTATTACAGGTTGAACAGCTTCGGGTCAGCTTTAAAGGCGAAAATAAACAGTGGATTGAAACCGTGAAAGGAATTTCATTTTCGATTCCTAAAAATAAAACCGTGGCTTTGGTGGGTGAGTCCGGCAGCGGTAAATCAGTGACCTCACTGGCGGTGATGGGCCTATTGCCAAAAGGCCAGAGCCAGATTGCAGAACGCAGCCAGATCAAGTTTGAAGGCAAGGATTTACTGCACCTGTCAGCAGGTGAAATCCGGAAAATTTGTGGTAAAGACATTGCCATGATTTTTCAGGAACCCATGTCCTCATTAAATCCGGTATTTACGGTTGGTGATCAGATTGCCGAAGTCCTACGTATTCATCTGGGTATGCGGCGCAAGGAGGCCAGAGCCCGGGTATTGGAATTGCTCCGGGAGGTTGGTATTCCTGCACCTGAAACCAAGATTGATGCCTATCCCAGCCAGCTTTCGGGGGGACAGCAGCAACGGGTCATGATTGCGATGGCTATTGCCTGTGAACCGAAGCTTTTGATTGCGGATGAACCGACCACGGCTTTGGATGTGACTATTCAGAAACAGATCATTGATTTGCTAGAGTCATTACGACAACGTCACCAGATGTCGATGTTATTTATTACCCATGATCTGGCGCTGGTTGGGGAAATTGCCGATGAGGTGATTGTCATGCGGCATGGGGAAATTCGGGAATGTGGTCCGGTTGAGCAGGTGCTGGAACGGCCACAGGATGTCTATACCAAAGCTTTGCTGCATTGTCGTCCGCAGTTGGCTTCACGACCTTACCGCTTGCCTGTGACTAGTGACTTTATGAAACAGGAACATGGACAATGGGTTGAAGTGAGCCAGTTATCTGACCTGAATCTCAAACAACGTACTCGTGGTCTGAAGGGAGATGAACAGATTATTTTAGAGGTCAAAGACCTGAAAAAATCGTTTTATAGCCGTAAAGGCTTATGGGGGCGAGAGGAGTTTCAGGCCGTGAAAGGAGTATCCTTTCAACTGGCCAAAGGCAAAACTTTGGGTTTGGTCGGTGAGTCGGGTTCGGGAAAAACCACCATCGGGTTGTTATTGATGCGTTTACATGAAGCAACCGGTGGACAGGCGCTGATTGGCGGTAAAGACATTCTGGCCATGAGTGAGAAAGAGTTTTGCCAGTATCAACGCAAGATCCAGATCATTTTCCAGAATCCTTATGCTTCACTTAATCCACGCTTTACCATCGGACAGATTTTATTGGAACCGATGCGAATTCATGGTATTGGTCAAAATGATGCGGAACGGAAAAAGATTGCTTTGGAATTACTGGAAAGAGTAAGTCTGCCAGTACAAGCTTATGACCGTTATCCACATGAGTTTTCTGGCGGGCAACGGCAACGGATTGCGATTGCGCGTTGCTTGACTTTAAAACCTGAAATCCTGATCTGTGACGAATCGGTTTCTGCACTGGATGTATCGGTGCAGGCGCAAGTATTGAATTTATTGCAGGATCTACAGGATGAGTTTGGATTGAGCTATATCTTTATTTCACATGATTTATCGGTGGTGAAATATATTTCAGATCAGGTGATGGTGATGAATCATGGTGAACTGGTTGAAATCGCCAATTCGGATCAACTGTATTTGCATCCACAGCATGAATATACCAAGAAATTATTGAATGCAATTCCGCAAGGGATTGCCCATCATTAAAATCAAGTCATAAAAAAACGCTCTAATCAGAGCGTTTTTTATTTCAAACTCAAGGATTAAAACTTTTTAAAGCCTTTGTTGAAGCCAATGGTTTTACGACCATTGTTATTGTTGCTATTGCCGCCTGAACGTTGCTGTGATTGATCTTGTTCATCATCACGGCGCTGTTGACGTAAATATCCACCACGACGTGCAGCCATTGGCTTGTCTGCCATACGTTCGGTACGACGTTTTGCCATGCCGAATAGACCGGTCCCTTGACGTGGTTTTAACTCGACTGATTTGGCTAAATTGTCGATATCGGTTTTATCCAGTTCCATCCAGCGACCGGTACGTAATTCACGCGGTAAAATCACCGTGCCGTAACGGGTACGTAGCAAGCGGCTGACTTTCAGGCTTTGTGATTCAAAGATACGACGTACTTCGCGGTTACGACCCTCTTTAACTACCACTTGATACCAGCGGTTGATGCCGTCACCACCAATTTCAGAGAAAGATTCAAATTTCGCAGGGCCATCTTCAAGCTCAACACCTTTTAGCATGTTGTTGCGAATTTGTGGTGTCACTTCACCCATGACACGAACTGCGTATTCACGCTCAACTTCGTTTGAAGGGTGCATTAAACGGTTGGCAAGTTCACCATCATTGGTGAATAGCAACAGACCTGTACTGTTGATGTCCAGACGACCGACCATGACCCAGCGGTCATTAGCAATTTGAGGTAAATGATCAAATACGGTTGGGCGTTTTTCAGGGTCATTGCGTGAGCAAATTTCACCTTCTGGCTTATAGTAAATCAACACACGACGACGGATTTCGTCTTCAATCTGGAACTGTACTTTACGACCATCGATACGAAGTTCATCACCTGGTTCGATACGTTCACCGACCTGGGCAATACGACCATTGATGCTGACACGACCAGCAGCAATGACTTCCTCCATATAGCGACGCGAGCCGAGCCCGACTCTCGCTAAAACCTTTTGTAATTTTTCACTCATGACAGCACAACCTTAGACATAATGATCAACAGTTCACCTTCTCAAGACTTCGGCGCATGTGCATCGAGAGCCATGAATGCTTCCTTGGCGTTCTGCAGGGGAGGCAATTGACCTAGCGAAGCTAAACCAAAAGCATTTAAAAATTGGGGCGTTGTAATCAACAACGCAGGTCTTCCGGGTAAATCTCTGAAACCGGCTTCTTTAATCCAGTTCCAGTCAAAAAGTGTTCTTAAAATCTGGCTGTTATTAGAGACACCACGAATCTGCTCAATATCGGCACGGGTTACAGGTTGATGATAAGCAATCACTGCGACAGTTTCGAGTAATGAGGGTGATAACTTGGTCGGACGTTCCGGCCAGACTTGTGCAATGATATTGCGATATTTGGCGCGCACCTGAAAACGAAAGCCTTGCGCCGTTTCAATCAATTCAATCGAACGGCCATGCTGCAACATCGCCAGTTGCTGCACAAAGGTCCGCAATTGTTGCTTATTATATTTGTTTTGAAAGGCTTCTTTTAGACGGGCAATCGAAACTGGTGAGTCACTGGCGAACAGGATCGCTTCGATTTGTAATAAAACATCGTGATGAATGTCTTCAAGTGACAGGCTTTCATTTTGTTCTAACTGATCTAGACTCATGCGGCAACTCCCTGAATGGTCAACGGAGCTTCAATACCGGTATGAATAATCTGGATTTTTTGCTGACGTGTGAGTTCAAGTACGGCCATAAAGGTCACCACCATCCCCATACGACCTTGCTGGGGATTTAATAATTCAATAAAACTCAATGCTTCACCTAAGGCAAGCTGACGCTCAATAAAGGCAATCCGTTCTTCTAGCAAGACGGGTTCTTGTGCCACCACATGCGTGACCGGTTCAGGGCGGTTAAATACACAAAATAATGCATCATGTAAGGCAGCGACATCATAGCCTTCATAAATCGGTGCAATATGCCCCAGACTGACATTGGCACTAAAGGTATCACGCTCGAAGATCGGCATTTGTCCCAATCGTTCGGCAGCCTGTTTAATCCGTAAATAGGTTTCCAGACGGTCAATCAATTCCTGTTTTGGATCTTTTTCAAATTGATCGACAACCGCAGGTTTGGGCAATAACAGGCGTGATTTCAGATCAGCCAGAAGCGCGGCCATCACCATATAATCCGCTGTCAGTTCAATATTCAACGACTTCATACTGTCCATATAAGACAGATACTGGGTGGCAATCGGTGAAATATCCACTTGTAATAAATCAAAGCCATTTTTTTGAATCAGGTAAATCAGAAAGTCTAAAGGACCTTCAAACTGTTCCAGTAAAATTTCAAACGCGGCGGGTGGAATATACAAATCTTCAGGTATGACTTCTTGCCACTCGTCAAGCACGCGAATGGAAGGAGTGGACTCCAAAGTTTGGGGGAGAATTTGGTTCATTACCGTTATAAGCCACGCGAATTTTCAAAAGCATGAAAAGATATAATTTTTGTGCAGGAAAGGCACATGCTACCAAGAGCACGCTCATTCTACTCGAAAACCCGAATTTAATAAATTGCTGACTTACAAAAACCTTAAACTTCTCAGGGTATTTTTCCTATTTATGTAGGATCAGCTAGGTCAGCTAAAAAACTTATGCTTAAATGAGCAGCGAAAATCATGTTTGCTTCTTAATTATAAATTGCCATGAAAAAATATTTAAAAACGCAACAAAATCCGTTTGGACAAAGTGTTGGCTTTGCCATTGATCATCAGCCCTGTCTACCCATTGAGCAAAATCTGATGGGGAAATACGTTCAACTACGTCGTATTGACGGTGAAATTTCCGATCAGGCTGCCAGTGAAATCTGGCAGGCTGTAGAAACTGAGCCTGATGCGGCATGCTGGACCTATTTACCTTATTCTGCGCCAGAGAGCAAAGCACAACTAAAACAAAGCTTAGACGATTTATTTGGCTTTCAGGGTTCCACCCATTTTCTGATTGAAGTGGATGGCAAAGTTCAGGGCTGGATTGCGCTGTTGAATCCACGACTAAACTACGGGGCGATTGAAATCGGTAATGTGTACTACTCACATCAGATGAAAAAATCCAAAGCCTCGACTGAAACCATATTTTTACTGTTACAACAATGCTTCAAACAGGGCTTTAGACGGGTAGAGTGGAAATGTGATGACTGCAATGCACCCTCTAAAGCAGCGGCGTTACGCTTTGGGTTTCAATATGAGGGGCTATTTCGCCAAGACCGCATCACTAAAGGCCGTAACCGCAATACTGCATGGTTTTCAATCATTGATGAGGAGTGGCCGGCACTGCAACAAGGCTACTTACAGTGGTTAAATCCATCAAATTTTGATGTACAGGGATTCCAGAAACAGCGGTTATCAGACTTTTTTGAAATCTGAGTTGTTGTTCGTCGTTTTAATGAGAAATATTGCGGTATATCACTTCAATGAAAAGAAAAATAATTGTCGGCCTGATGCTGACCTTACTGGTTATTCTGATCGGAAGTTTTTTTGTCTGGAACAATCCTTCTGTTCAAAAAGAACTATTAAGGCAGTATTTAGGCAGATTGATCGTCAGTAAGATTAATCATCGCGCCAACCCGACGGCTTCGAAGTGGAACATGGATATTCACGCCGTTAATTCCTACCCGAAAATTAGGGTGAAGATGAAATTACGGGGTGAAGGTCGTAACCCGGTCAGCGCTGCGCAGCTTCAGCAGCAAAGCTGTATCTTTCTAAAAAACTTTCAGACGCTTAAACAAAGCACAAGAACCAAGGTGTACGGGCTTTTAATTGAAGATCGGCTGTCATTTGAAATCGAAATTTTTAATATGTCTGGCCAGAAAATACAAAGTACCCAGCAAGTTCTGGCGCAATGTCCAAACTTTCCCTATGCTTAAGCTTGGGAGAAGAAAGCGGGTGTCAGTCCTTATTCAAAAGCACTGACATCACCGACACCACGACGCACAATTTCAGGATTCTCTCCTGACAGGTCGACAATACTGGTGGTTGATAAGGTCCCGAAACCACTGTCAATAAACACATCAATACGTTTACCCAACTGGTTTTCAATATCGTATGGATCATCCAGTGGATCTTTCTGATCTGGCAAAATTAAAGTACTGGTTAGCAACGGTTCACCGAGTTCTTTTAATAAAGCTTGCGCAACAGGATTACTAGGAATACGCAGGCCAATGGTTTTTTTCTTCGGATGCATTAAACGTTTTGGTACTTCGCTGGTCGCCGGCAAAATAAACGTGGTGACAGCAGGCGTATTATTTTTTAATAAACGATACATGGCATTATCGACTTTGGCATAGGTCGCAATGTCAGAGAGGTCACAGCACATAATGGCATATTGATGCTTTGGCCCCAGACCACGAATTTGCGCAATACGTTCCATCGCATTTTTATTTCCGATCTGACAACCGATGGCGTAGGCTGCATCGGTCGGATAAATCACCACATCCCCAGCACGAATACGTTCCACTGCTTGTGTGATTAAGCGTGCCTGTGGATTTTCGGGATGAATATGTAAATGCAACATCTTTGAACTCCCTGATCTATATGGCTAATTTGAGTATGAAGCGGGTTGCGGTCAAGTTGCAAGCATTAGATGTGACAATTTTGTCCTTTAATCAAGGTCTTCACGTTTAAATTCATCGAGTTGTAACGGTCGGCCATGACGGGTACATAGACAGATGTAATGAATAAAATGCGCAGCGTCGCGTGGTAACTTGGCTTCACCTGAAAAATAACGCTGTACTTGCATAAAGACATGATCTTTAAATTGCTGACCATTGCCGCCATCGCCGGTCAAGTTATCTAAAGAGACACGGAATTTCCGGCCAAAAGCCTTTGCAAACAACCATTCAATGGCTTGTGGCTTGATTTCAACCTGCTCAAACAGCGCTTGCTGTTCAGCGGTTCGACCATCTGGCGCATACCAGTATCCCAGATCCGGGAGTAGGCGACGCTGCGCACCAGAGATGCTCCAGTGACTAATTTCATGCAGTGCACTATTAAAGAAACCGTGCGCAAACTGGATTCTTGCAGGCTGTCCATTTTCCGCCGGGAAATATTCTGGTTCAAAATCACCTTTAACTAGTGTGACATTATGGTGGGAAAACCAGTGATTAAAGTGTAAAATAAGCCAATCGACCTGTTCTGGTTCTGATGTTAACTTTTGCCAAGATGAGCGTTGCACTTGATCTGGCGTTAATGCAGGAGCAGAGGTTGAATGGGTGCTTACAAGTAATGAAGTTGTTACTTCAAGTTGCGGCTGCAACAGGTGCATTGCTTAATTTACCCCGAGTTCTGTCTAAAGAAGTGCAAAATTGTATCTTAATCTTTGACAGAGTACCGATGAATTTGT
>PJTY01000143.1_pt1 | contig 52895 bp, 43 predicted proteins | sample 1512121 | NCBI WGS metagenome assembly PJTY01 (sample SAMN08177680, study PRJNA422409) | Soil metagenome, whole genome shotgun sequencing project. | isolation source: Soil enriched (2) on filter paper: alkali lignin treatment | place: USA: Madison | collected 2015-01-15 | reverse complement strand
GACTGAGGCACTGTCACAGATCAAGGATGGCGCAACCATCATGATCGGTGGCTTTGGCACTGCAGGACAACCCGCTGAACTGATTGATGGATTGATCGAACTCGGCATCAAGGATCTGGTGATTGTCAATAACAATGCAGGCAATGGCGATTACGGTCTGGCCAAACTGCTTAAAACAGGTGCGGTTCGTAAAATCATCTGTTCCTTCCCGCGCCAGTCAGATTCATGGGTGTTCGATGAACTGTATCGTGCCGGCAAGATTGAACTGGAACTGGTGCCGCAAGGCAATCTGGCCTGTCGTATTCAAGCTGCGGGGATGGGGCTCGGTGCCGTATTTACCCCAACTGGCTTTGGTACTTTATTGGCAGAAGGCAAAGAAGTCCGCCATATCGATGGTAAAGACTATGTACTGGAATATCCGATCAAAGCAGACTTTGCCCTGATCAAGGCCCACAAAGGTGATCGCTGGGGCAATCTGGTCTATAACAAATCTGCCCGTAACTTCGGCCCGATCATGGCGATGGCCGCAGATGTCACCATTGCACCGGTCTCTGAACTGGCGGAACTCGGTCAACTTGATCCTGAACACATTATTACCCCCGGGATTTTTGTCCAGCATGTGGTCGCTGTCGATGCAGCCAATGGCACAGGAGCAGAACAATGAGCTATCAAAAACTAAGCCGTGACCAGATCGCTGAACGTGTCGCACAAGATATTCCAGATGGTGCTTATGTCAATCTCGGCATCGGCCTGCCCACCAAGATTTCAAACTATCTTCCAGCCGATAAAGATGTATTCCTGCATTCGGAAAATGGCCTACTTGCATTTGGTCCACCTCCTGTCAAAGGTGAGGAAGATCCTGAGTTGATCAATGCAGGTAAAGAATATGTGACCATGCTGACGGGTGGTAGCTTTTTCCATCATGGTGACTCCTTCGCCATGATGCGTGGTGGTCATCTGGATATTGCGGTACTCGGTGCTTTCCAAGTAGCAGCCAATGGTGATCTGGCCAACTGGCATACTGGAGCCGCGGATGCCATTCCTGCGGTAGGCGGTGCCATGGATCTCGCGGTCGGCGCCAAGAAAGTGTTTATCACCACCGATCACAATACCAAGCAAGGTGAGCCGAAGATTGTTGAAGCGCTTTCCTATCCAGCAACGGGATTGAAATGTGTCGATCGTATTTATACCGACCTGTGTGTGATTGATGTGACCACAGACGGTTTAAAAGTGATTGAAAAAGTGGATGGTCTGAGCTTTGAGGCGTTACAGGCGTTGACGGGTGCGAAACTGATTGATGCGACGCAATGATAATGTTTACACAGCCAATAATTACGGGTTAAAGCAGAGGCTTTTTGTATAGGCATTGCCTACGCAAAGGAAGAATGACTAAACCCATAATTTGTGTCAGTGCTCACAACAGATTTAGAAATGGAAATGTAAGACTATGAAAAACGCTTATATCATCGATGCCATCCGTACCCCATTTGGTCGTTATGCAGGTGGTCTTGCTCCTGTACGTGCCGACGATCTGGGAGCAGTTCCAATTCAGGCCTTGATGCAACGTAACCCAACTGTGGATTGGCAACAGGTGGATGATGTCATCTATGGTTGTGCCAACCAAGCGGGTGAAGATAACCGTAATGTGGGACGTATGTCAGCACTATTGGCAGGTTTGCCGTATCAAGTGCCTGCTACTACAGTGAACCGTTTGTGTGGTTCATCACTGGATGCCATTGCCATGGCTGCCCGTGCCATTAAAGCCAATGAAGCCGACCTGATTATTGCAGGCGGTGTCGAAAGCATGAGCCGTGCGCCTTATGTGATGGGCAAATCGGATAGTGTCTTTGGCCGTAGTCAAAAAATTGAAGACACCACCATGGGCTGGCGTTTCATCAATCCAAAGCTCAAAGACATGTATGGCGTGGACAGCATGCCACAAACCGCAGAAAACGTGGCGGAACAGTTCAATATCAACCGTGCCGATCAGGACCAGTTTGCGCTGAACAGCCAACAACGTACTGCAACGGCGCAAGCCAAAGGCTTCTTCAGCAATGAAATCATCCCGGTGACGATTCCACAGCGTAAAGGTGATGCCATTGTGGTGGATCGTGATGAGCATCCACGTGCATCAACCACATTGGAAGCATTAACCAAACTCAAAGGTGTGGTCAAAGCCGAAGGTACTGTGACCGCAGGTAATGCTTCTGGAATTAATGACGGTGCTGCGGCTTTGCTGATTGCTTCGGACGAAGCCATCGAAAAATACCAGCTTAAACCACGCGCCAAAATCATTGCAGCCACCACAGTGGGTGTTGAACCACGGATTATGGGCTTTGCACCTGCGCCTGCAATCAAGAAACTGCTGAAACAGGCCAATCTCACGTTAGAACAAATGGATGTGATTGAACTGAATGAAGCTTTTGCGGCACAGGCTTTGGCGGTGACCCGTGATTTAGGCTTGGCAGATGATGATGCACGGGTTAATCCGAATGGCGGTGCAATTGCCTTAGGCCATCCGTTGGGTGCCTCTGGTGCGCGTCTGGTGACCACGGCCTTAAACCAGCTTGAACAGATCAAGGGGCAGTATGCCTTGTGTTCGATGTGTATTGGTGTCGGTCAAGGGATTGCCTTGATTATTCAATGTATTGATTAAAATAAAGGAATAGTACATGTCAGTTTTTCAGTCTGCCGATGCGCAAATTCACTATCAAACCTTTGGCGATCCTAACGCCCCTGCACTGGTGTTTTCCAATTCTTTAGGTACTAACTACGGGATGTGGCAACAGCAATTCAATTATTTTAAACAACGCTTTTATGTGATCTGTTATGACACCCGTGGTCATGGGTCTTCTTCTACCCCATCAGGTCCATATAGCCTGCAACAACTGGGCGAAGATGTCATCCGCCTGCTCGACCATTTAAAAATAGAAAAAGCCAGTTTTTGTGGGATTTCCATGGGTGGGATCACTGGTCAATGGCTGGCAATTCATTATCCAGAACGATTTAGCCACGTAGTGATTGCCAATACTGCAGCAAAAATTGGACAGGAACAGGCCTGGCTGGATCGTGCCCAGCTAGTTAGAAAGCAAGGTTTAGGTCCTATCGCCACCACAGCAGCTTCTCGCTGGTTTACAGATCCCTTTATCCAAAGTCATCCTGCCATTGTCAATAATCTGTGTAACGACTTAAGTGCTGGCAGCGCAAACGGTTATGCCAATTGTTGTGAGGCTTTGGCTAAAGCGGATGTCCGAGATCAACTCAAAGACCTCCATATCCCTGTTTTGATCATTGCCGGAACCCAAGACCCCGTTACTACCGTTGCAGATGGACAGTTTATGCAACAGCAGATTGCAGATGCTCAACTGGTAGAAATCAATGCCTCACATATTTCCAATATTGAACAGGTCGATGCATTTAACCAGGCAGTATTCAGCTTTATAACCACTACCGAATTGAAATCAAGCGCTGCTTCATAAGTAGCGCTTGATCGTAGAACTAAAAACACGTATCACCTGAATAAGCGTTGCCAAAGAAATATATTTATTTAAATCAATAGTAAGCCATTATTTTTTGACCGATGTGCCTTGGTCACTGCATAAGGATCATGCAATGCATAATAACAACTCACAACTTCATACGGTTTCAGCACCTTCATTTTTCTCTTCAAACCTGAAACGAGCTTGGCTAATTACGGCACTTTTAGTACTGTTTCAGATGATTAACTTTGCAGATAAAGCTGTTTTGGGGCTTGTTGCCGAACCCGTCATGGCTGAGTTGGGACTCAGTGCAACTCAATTTGGTTTTATCGGCAGTGCCTTTTTCTTTTTATTTGCAATCTCAGGAATTGCGGTGGGCTTTCTCGCAGAAAAAGTTCAAACCCGCTGGCTACTGTTGATCATGGGCGCAAGTTGGGCACTATTACAGTTCCCTATGCTCTTCGGTGGGGGGTTAACCACCTTATTGATTACTCGGATTGTACTCGGTGCAGCAGAAGGTCCTGCTTCTTCCATATCTCTGACGCATGTCCAAGGTTGGTTTGAACCCAGTGCCCGTGGTTTCCCAAGCAGTCTGGTCGCCTCAGGAACCATGCTTGGCCCCATTATTGCGGCACCTATTTTAGCTTATATCATTGCACATCCGGATTGGGGCTGGCGTTGGGCCTTTGGCTTTCTCGGTATTGTCGGCATCATCTGGAGTATTTTATGGCGTTGTATCTGTAAAGAAGGCCCTTATAGTCATTTTCATCAAGCTCAAAATTCAGCAGCTTCCTCTATTATTAAAAGCAAAGAAGCTGAGACCAGTCGCCAAAGCATCATAGATTTTGTAGATCAATTAAAACCTGTCCCGATTTTCAACGTGTTTTTTTCTCAAATGTTTATTGCTGCCTTGCTTGCCGGTTTAGGATGTTTTTGGTCTTTAGGTTTTTTAACCACTTGGGCAGTTAAATATATTGCATCGACTCATCAATTCGCACCTGAAATGATTGCTTTTATTTCCAGCTTTCCGTGGATTTTAGGCGCCATCACCTTGGCACTTGCTGGCTATATTTCAAAGGTACTTCTACAAAAAGGCCAAAGTGTTCATGTCGCTTTTGGGATTATTTTTGGCTTACTGCTGTTATGTTCAGGTGGTGCCTTTTATATGCTCCCTTTCTCAACGGGAAATCTTAATCTGATCCTGATTACGGTAGCAGCCGGATTTTCGATGTGTTTTCCGCTGGCGACCATGACCGTCAGTTATAGTGTATGTCCGCAGCAACGTGCCGCAGTTATGGCAACACTGGTGGCAACCGCATCTATAGGCGGAATGATTTCCCCAACCATGATTGGATATTTGATGGATCATGCAGGTTATATCAACCCAGGTAAAGGCGTTCCGCTTAGTCCACAGATGATAGAAAATTTAATTATGGGTATGAATCAGGGTTTTAGCGCTATAGGTGTTTATCTGATTGTGGTGGGAATCCTCAATATGGTCTATCTCAACCCGGATCGGCTGGCTAAAAAATTAATGCGCTAATCATTGTTGTATCCGTAAATCATCTGAGTCAGCTCAACAGACCTAAATGTTTTTTGTTTTGATTTTTTTCATATCGATCTTTCAATCAACCGATAAAAGCCTTGTCTTATAAAGTATAAAGATATACCCACAAGGTAATGGAAAATTACATAGATAAATCATCATAATTTTATTTAATGAACAAGGCATGTTCATGGGTATATCTCGTCAGCTTCCAGCAGAAGATTGACTCGACATTACATTTAAACAATAGCAACAATAAGGATCGTTAAAATTGATCAAGCATTCCCCCTTTTATAAACCAACTGTGCTGAAAAATGGAATCATGGCACTAGGTTGCGCCTTTCTCATCGGCTGTCATTCATCTTCGAATTCAGAAGTGACAGCGCCCAAAAATTTAATCACCATCAAACGAGATAGTTTTGGTACACCTCATATTTATGCCAAAGATAGCTTTGGCCTGTTTTACGGCTATGGCTATGCGGTTGCAACCGATCGTTTATTCCAGATGGAGATGTCGAAGCGCACAGGTTTAGGTACTGTGGCTGAAGTATTGGGTCCCGACTATCTGCAATATGATATCGCCACGTATAGTCGCTTTAATCCAGAAAATATCAGACAACAAATTGCACAACTCTCCCCTGAAGACCGTGCAATTTTTGAGGGCTATGCAGCAGGTTTTAATCAACGGGTCAAAGAAGTATTAGCCAATCCAGCACTCATGCCCAAAGAATTTGTTGATTATGATTTTAAACCCTCCCTCTGGGCATCAGAAGATATCGCCATGGTTTGGGTCGGCCTCATCCTCAACCGCTTTTTTTCAGCAAGTTCTGAAGTTTCAAATCTAGATTTACTCACCCAACTGCAAAAAGAAAAAGGGCAAGCTGAGGGCCTTAAAGTCTATCAACAATTACGTTGGTTAGATGACCCCCAAGCGCCAACCATTATTCAGTCCGAACAAGCCCCACAGTTTTCAGCACGGCAGCAAACTATCTCGAAAAAGGTGTTACCGATTTCCAGTCATGCGGCCGAAACATATTTAGCCCAAGCCCGTATTGCCATGGGAAAAAGCGTGATTGATGGTGTTCCAACAGCCAGCAATGCCTGGGTAGTGAAGGCAGATAAAACCATTGAAGGCCAGACTGTTTTATATAATGGTCCACAACAAGGCTGGTATACCCCTGCCATCACCTATGCAATTGGACTACACGGCGCTGGCTATGACTTAACCGGAATTACCCCTGTGGGTTTACCGGCAATTTTATTTGGCACCAATGGCAAAATCGCATGGGGTTCTACGGTAGGCTCACTCGATACTAACGATGTTTACCAACTCACGCTAAATTCAAATAATTCAAAAGAATATTTATACAAAGGCGCTTATATTCCATTTGAGCACAAGCAAATAAAAATAAAAGTGAAGAATCAGGCCGACCATATTTTAGAGGTTTATCAAAGTAAACAAGGCTTTGTCAGCACATGGGATGAAAAAAATCACACCGCCTATGCTCAAAAACGTAGCTGGGAAGGTGTAGAAATTGAAAGCTTATTAGGCTGGGCCAATGCAGCCAAGGCCAGCAACTGGGATGAGTTTCTTGCTCAAGCCAAACGTGTCGCAGCCTCTATTACTTGGTTCTATGCCGATACCCAAAATAATATCGGAGTCGCTGCGTTGGGTCGTTTACCCATTCGGCCTGAAAACCAGCATATTCAGCTTCCAGCGCTTGGCGATGGTTCAATGGAGTGGCAGGGTTTCTACGATTTCTCACATAACCCTAAACAATATAATCCCAAAAAAGGTTATATCAGTAGCTGGAATAATAAAGCCTTTGCAGGGTTACGTTCTGACTCTTCGAATTTCTCTTATGTTGATCGTGTCAATGAACTGATTGAACCTTTGGAAAGCAAACCCAAGTTAAGCCAGCAAGAAATTTGGGACATCAATAAAACAGGTGCCTGGTCGGATCTGAATGCACGCTATTTTATTCCCTCTATGATTAAGGCTGCGCAAAGCGAAAAAGCCTCGACCCAAGCGAAAAAAGTCGCACCACTGTTGGCAGAATGGGATCTAAAATTACGTCCTGATCGTGAAGCAAAATATTATCAGGGTGCAGCACCAGCGATTATGCGTGCATGGCTGAATCAGATGATTATCTTGGTATTAAAACCGAACTTGTCTGAAAATATTTATCAGCGTTATACCGATACGCTTTATCCGGTCAATCATGATCCGCGTAGTGCCCAGCCAGCCAGTGCTTCAAAATTAATCTGGAATACGCTGCAAGGAAAACAGGCCAGTGTTCCCCAGACGGTTGATTTCTTAAAAGGACAAACAGCAGATGAAGTGGTGCTAAAAGCCTTAGAAACTGCACTGACTGAACTTTCAAAACAATATCATTCGACTGACCCGAATGACTGGAAAATTCCAGTGGCAACCATGGGCTTTTCCAGCAAAAATTCGGTCGGTATTCCATGGGCTGATCCATCACATGAACAACAACTCAGTACCTATGGCAATACGGGAAGTGCGACCTTTAGAGTGGTGTTAAATCCAAATCAGGTCAGCATGTGTTCTATTTTAGCGCCTGGTCAAAGTGGCTTTATCCATCAAAATGGAAAACTGGATGCTCACTTTGCAGATCAACTGCCTTTATTTGAAAATTATAAATGTAAAGAGGATGCGGTGAGTCAAAAGCAAATCGATCAAGCAACCCAGCAAACTATCACGTTAAATTATTAGTTTTTAGTTCAACTGATTTTAAAAAACGAGGTTTGTTATTTAATGACAAACCTCGTTTTCAGTTAATAGCGAATCATGACCGATTTTAATTCGGTATAATCTTCAATAAATGCATCTGAAAACTCTCTGCCAATTCCTGAAGCTTTTACCCCGCCAAATGGAACAGATGGATCCAAGAACGTATGCATATTGACCCATAAGGTTCCTGCTTCAATTTTAGGAATTAACCGTAAAGCTTTAGATAAGTCATTAGTCCAGATACTTGCGGTTAAACCAAAGCGCGACTGATTCATCAACTGAATAAGCTCTTCGTCAGTTTCAAATGGCATTACACCAACCACTGGGCCAAAGGTTTCTTCTGAAAATAAAGGATCAGCGGTATTTTTAAAGGAAATTAAAGTCGGCTGTACAAAATACCCGGTCTGATCTAGGGCCTCACCTCCTGCAATAATCTGCTTGTTGGCTTTTGCCATATCTAAATAATGTTTTACTTTATGAAAATGTGGCTGGTTAGCAAGTGGGCCAAACATACTCCCCTCATCCATCGCCGATCCAATTTTGAAACTAGAAAGTGCTTTCGAGAGTTTCTCGACCAGTTCATCATGTTTTGTACGGTGGACAAAAAACCGCTCTGGCGATGCACAAACTTGCCCTTGATGCACAAAAGTTGCTTGCAACAAAGTCGGTAATATCTCATCGATATTTGCATCAGCCAAGATGGCTATGGCATTTTTACCACCCAGCTCCAGACTGACACGGGTTAAATCACTACTCATCGCAAGTTTACCAATCGCAATACCTGTCGGCACTGAACCTGTAAATGAAACTTTCTTAACCAGTGGCGACTCAATTAAATATTGTCCCGTCTCCCCTTTACCTGTCACCACATTAATTACACCGGCTGGAATACCTGCCTCAATGGCAAGTTCAGCTAAACGTAATAAAGATAAGCTGGAAAACTCACTTGGTTTAAGCACAATGGTACAGCCAGTTGTTAAAGCTGAGCCGATTTTCCAAACACCAATCATCAGCGAAAAATTCCAAGGCACAATCCCTGCAACCACACCAATCGGTTGCCTTAAAGTAAAGGCCGTATATTGTTCACCTTGCATAGAAGGAATAGAGGGCTGCATGGTTTGACCATTAATTTTAGTTGCCCAACCAGCAAAATATCTCAAGAAAATAACAGATTGTGCGACTTCAAGGTGTCTTGAAATATTGATAAGTTTTCCGGTAGACAAAGTTTCAAGCTGTGCAAGTTCTTCACCATGTTGCTCAATTAAATCGGCTAGCTTGTTCAGTTGAACGCCACGCTGATACGGTGTCGTTTCAGCCCAAGCATTTTGAAAAGCATGTTCAGCACTTTTTACCGCCCTATCTACATCTTGTTGACTACCAATACTAATTTGGGCAATCACTTGTTCAGTCGATGGATTTACAATATCCACTTTATCCAAAAGCTCGGCAGCAACTGATTTTCCATCAATAAAATGTCCATGTTGACGTGTCATAAATTGCTGTACGCTTGCTAAAATCTGAACTTCACTCATGTTCTTTTCCTCTTTTCATTTCTAAAATTTGTTGTGACAGCAACTAGGCGACCTGATTCAAAATAAAGTCTGCACCGCGTTCACCAATCATGATGGCAATGGCGTTGGTATTACCGCTTGGAACTTGTGGACAAATCGAACAGTCAACGACACGTAAATTTTTAAAACCATGAACTTTAAGGGTCTGATCTGTGACCGAATCTTGCGGAGCATTACCCATTTTGCAGCTACCCGCAGGGTGATAGACCGTTTTAATGTTCTGGCGCATCCATTGATCAATCGCTTCAATATCATCAGGATCGAGATTTGCAGGCTCAATCACTTCTTTGACAATTGCTTTCAATGCCGGTTGTTGTAATAGGCGAAGTCCGGCCTGTACCGCACGGATATTTGCGTCAATATCTTCTTGATGACCTAGATAATTAGGGTCAATGACAGGCAAATCTTTTGGATCTTTACTGCTTAAACGTAAAGTCCCACGTGCTTTTGGCTGTACATGTCCGACTTTAATGGTCAGGCCATGTGCCTGAGCCACTGCTTTTTCACCAGGGGTATTATCAAAATTATCCAGCACAGGTAAAAAATGAAATTGGACATCAGGTCGACCATTGTTATTGGTGTCAATAAAACCACCACCTTCTAGAATATTGGTGGTTAACAATCCTGAACGGGTAAAACACCATTGTAAAAAATGTCGTACTGCGGCTAAACCTTGGTCTTCACCGAGCAGACTATTATTGGTTGTTACTGTCGCATTAACCGACATATGCAAATGGTCGTGAAAATTATCACCTACAGGTAAGTCTCGGATACATTCTATTCCGAGTTCATCTAAATGCTGTTTTGGACCAACTCCCGAAAGTAATAAAACCTTAGGACTGCCAATTGCACCAGCACTCAGAATGACTTCTTTTTGAGCCTGTACCGTAATCGGTGATTTTCCGCCAATACTATAAGTCACCCCAGTCACCTGATCCCCTTGAGTTTCAATTTTATGGACCAAGGCATCCGTAATAACCGTAAGGTCTGGGTGGTTTTCGACTGACTTTAAATAAGTTTTTGAGGTACTGGCCCGAGAACCGTTTTGAGTGGTCGTTTGATAAAACCCTACACCCGCCTGATCCCAGCCATTGATATCATTGACGTAATTCATGCCCATTTGTTGACCTGCTTTAATACAAGCAAGCGTTAAAGGATGGCGATAGCGGTTTTCACTGACAGGTAAAATGCCATCTTGTCCATGATATTCATCAGCAAGACTTTCATTTTTTTCTGCTTTCTTAAAAAAAGGCAGCACATGTTGATACGACCACTGATTGCATCCCCATTCCGAGGCCCATAAATCATAATCCTGACGTTGGCCTCGGCAATAGATCATGCCATTAACCGAGCTTCCACCTCCCAACACTTTTCCTTGTGCAAGGATCATTTCACGATGATTACAATATTTCTGCGGAACAGTCATGTATTGCCATGATTTTTCCTGGAATACCTTAACCACTGTCGCAGGGATGGTATGGAATAGACTGCTATCTCGGCTTCCTGCTTCTAATACAAGAACACGCCCTGCCTTGGCTTCTAATAGTCGTGCTGCGACCACACAACCTGCTGAGCCAGCACCAATCACGATATAGTCATATTGTTGATTCATCTGATTTCATCCTCATTTTATTTCTATCAATGCACCGCCAATAAACATGCTCTGCTTTGCCCTGATTTAATAGATGTATTGCAGAATCAACTGCGCATACACATTGGTTTTGTCATCGTAGTTTTGAGTACCACCGCTATGGATATCCTGTTTCGGTTTATAGAGACCGATTAAAGGAATAACATTGAATTTTTGATTGACCGACCAGACCGAAAACACATCCAGCTCATGCCCATCGACATGGCCTAAAGACTTATTTACGGTTTGAAACTTATAAGCCAAAGCACCTAACATAAAGTTTTGTTTTAGATTCATGCTGTAAGAGACTTGATGAATATCGGCATTTTTATTGAATGGACCAGCATAATTTCCAGCAACTTCGCCCTGAAACCAGGTACCGAACCCGACTGTATTGCCATAAAACATTGGATCATATTGGTCGGAAAAATGGCTAAAACGGTAGCCTAAAGAAGGCGTATATTTTGAGGATAAAAAATTATAGTTCAGTGCCAAATAGCCAGCATTTTCATGACCCTCTTTTTTATCTTGCACCACAAACTCAGTTTTAACTTGTAGTTCTGGCAAAGGTTGATAATTCAAGCGTAAAGCATAATTCTTAAGATCTTCACGCCCTGAAACCTGTTCAGTATCTTCAAGGTCTAATACATTTAAGTAAGTGAAACCAATGCCCTTATCTTTAAGCTGAAACATCAGATCAGTCACAAACAGTTCAGGTGAAAATTGTGCTTTATTGTCCGATTTTAAATAAGCCAGCTTTAGAGTTGTATTTTCTTGCGGTTTATACTGAAGCAAACTGGTAAAATCAAAGCTTCGACGGGCTGCCAGATAATAGGCACCACCCCGATCGAGTTTGCCATCCGCAGGTGCTTTACCGAGGTTTAACGCATCACCCGCAATGAAGAACCCGTCACCAATCATGATATTTTGTCGACCAATACTTAAATCATAAGTCGTCAACTCATCTTTATGGGTACCATCTTTAAAACCAATGATCCATTCATTCACATCTGTTTTACGTTCTTTGCCATTACTGTTTTGGCCGGCATCACCATCACCAAATGTTGCCGAGCTGATCCCGCTCAAGCTTGCATAGAGTTGATGGTTGTTAAAGGTGTATTGTCCTTTCGCACCATATTTAAGATGACCTTCTTGCCAATTGATTCGTTCATCATCAAGGTTTTCACCGTTATAGCTTTTAGCACTACTAAAAGCCCCGAAAGTTGCTTCAAAAGTTGGTTTAACTTCTAGCTCACCGGCATGCGCAGTTGAAAAAAATGAGACAAAGAGAGTCCCTCTCATAACTTGAGAAAGTAGCGTTTTCATACAAAATTCCTTTTTTGTCAGCGGATTGCTGGACGCTCAGCTCGGGGTAACCTCAGGTTACCCTTTCTGGCTCATCTGCACTTTTAGTGATGGTCGTGCTGCGTGTTTTGCTCTTCTTCACCCAAATTTAACGTCGGGGTACTATCAAAGAAATTCCACGGTTTGATCAAGGTATAAACCCACTCTGTTGGCATGATCGGCCATTCTTCAGCACGCGCCACATGGGTGGTGCCTGTTGTCATCCAGACCACGAGGTCTTTATTTTCAATATTTTCGTTGTTGCCAATGAATTGGCCTAAACCGGTGTCATGAGTCGAACGGTTGGAATATTTACCTTCAGGATAGCGTTCCTCAGGCTTGTATTGCGTCACCCAAATTTGCTTATCCATAAAGTTAAGGCGTTTAAATAGCCATTCATCTGGGGCAAAATTGGCACCCTTCGCTACTGGGTGAGTGCCGCCCGCAAACGGGATCAATTGATAAGAAACCGGATTACCTAATTTATTTTCCTTATTGAAATTGGTCAGTAAACGGATGGTGGAGGGATCAAACTTTTCAGCCGCATTTTGCTCATTGCGAATCACTTTACTGTCAATTTGCATCGTGCTTGTGCGCACACCACCTCGATCATTGGCCTTCACCACAGGATCCATATGCATAAAGCTGTTGTTTTCCCCATCTACGTCCATATCTAAACGGAAGTTATAGATGTGTTGATGGGTTGTACCCACAATATTATGGTCAATCAGAGTGCCATATTTAGTGTCTTCTTTGGCGGTACTGTCATGCATAGTGCGTGATTTAACCCCTTTCACCGCTTCAATACCCGTTGCACCTGCATTAATGCCAATTACACCATTTTGGGCAAAGACCCAGTCGAACATATAATCGTAGTTACCCACCGTACTAATCCAGCGTACCACGAGTTCACGGCGCGCTTCACTGGCATCCTGATCACCAAAAATTTCCTGATGTTTATATTCAGGCCCTGCATAGCGCTCAAAGATGGCGATGGCATTGGGAATAATTTGTGGCTGACCTTTATAGTCAGCAATGACCGCATCCAGTAACACTGCATTTTCCGGTGCATCAGTCCCCAGTTGAATGGCTGATGTGAGTGTTCCCATGCCATACTCACCTGAGTCTAGATAAGATTTAAAGTACCATCCCATATCTGGGTCACCATAAGGAACCACCATACCGCCCAGATTACCTTCATACATGACCTTGCGTTTTACGCCTTTATCTTTATAGGTCACAGTTGAAAGTTGCAAGCCGACACGAGAGTCTAGCGCCACATGGAAACACCAGTTGCCCCAATGTACCGTTTGTCCAGTAATGGTAAAGTTCTTGCCTTCGGGTTCACTTATATTGAGTGGCTTAATTTTAGGTGGTTTGGTATTTTTGGTGGCATAAGGACGATCTACCATTGGCACAGGAATCATTGCCCCTTCTTCGATTTTAATAATTTTTTCTTTATCCAGATCCACCACAGCGACCAGATTTTCAATCGGGTGTGCCCAATAGTTACCATCTCCCGTATCCAGATAGGACACCACTTTTAAAACATTCAGCTGTTTATCCAAGCCATCTTTACCGCCAAAATAGCCAACGGTTAATGGATTGGTAATCACTTTCTTGACATCGGTGATGCCACGTTTACGCAAGGCGTTCTGATATTCTTGGCTTGCTTCAATCACACGTTGTACGGTCTCGAAGTTATCCAGTAATACCATACCGTGCGTATCTTTAAGGGCATTCCATTTTGTGACTTGCTGTGTACTCAGATTCACTTCACCTTCAATCGCCTGATTGCCTTTCAATAAAATGAACGATGCCACCCGATCATCTTTATATTCTTTATGATTGATAAAGAAATCCCAGACTTTGGCTTTTTCAGGTTCTTTCAGTTTTAACTCGGCAAAACGCATATTTTTATAGGCATACTTTGAGCGATTAATCACATCAAAGGTCTTTTTGATTTCATCTGTATTGAGACTATTCAGTGGATGAAAGGTATTTTCAATTTTAAAAGTTTGATCTAAACCCGACTGGAACACTTCATTAAAAAAGTCTTTACCAATAACGGGTTTACCCTCTTTAATGAGTAACGGAACACTCAGTTTTAATGGTTTCCCGTTGACCAAAACCTGATCCGAATTAGGTTTGGCTCTGACCTGCATGGAACCTTTGCTGATGGTATAACTATTGGTAAAATCATCTTTAACGACTTTGGTGCCCTGCTCACTCATATTTTGATAAAGCGGTACCATTTCGGCATGTCCACCATGCGCAAACGCTTGAGTATTGAGTCCCCAAAAACTTGCAGCGATGGATAGGTTAAGCGCTAATATTTTTTGTATCTCTTTAAATAACTGTTGTTTAAGCATCATCTTCATCCTTTTCTGTCTATCCCTGAACGATCTTTTAAGGATCGTTAAAATGCACTTTCCATTGTGTGAAACAGGTAAGATCAACCTACGATTTTGGTTTTCTTTGATCGTTCCAACCTTCTCTTATTGATTTAATTTCAACACAGTTGCATCGGTCTAGCTTGTTCAGGAATGACCTCGAACTTGTCTAAAAATGACATCAAAAATGCTTAAGCCAACATCGTTTCTCTAAATTCTTTCGGAGAGATGCCATAGGTTTTTTTAAAGATTTTTGAGAAATGCGCGCCATCCCAAAAGCCCCATTTCAAGGCAAGTTGGGTGATCGAACTTTGTTTATTCCTTTTATCCAGCAGATCTGTTTTGACTCTTTCCAAACGTTTGAGCTGTATATATTTATTAATCGATAGGTTTTCCTGCACAAATAATCGATAAAGATGCCGTAGCGACACACCAATATGTGCGGCAATGAGCTTGGGAGAAAGATCAGGTTTGGCTAAGTTTTCTATAATATAGCGCTCAGCTTTTTCTAAAAGATTATCGGCATGACTCATATTTTTATAATTAATGGTCGGCTTGATTAGGGCAATCAGCGCATCTTCAAAGGCATTGCCATCTTCACTCGCATACCAGAGCTTAATATTTTCAGGCGACATATTTTTCAGAATATTCTTGAGTAAAAACCCGCTCATATTTTGGGTAATCAGCTTGCCAAAATATTCCGAACTAATATGCTCATTCAGTAACTTTTCCCGCGACAGATGCACCGAAATTTGACTGACCAACCCCTGTGGAAACATCGAAATGGTTTCAACAGGATCAAGTAAAACAATATCACCCTCATTCAGGTTTAAGGTTTCATTTTTATACTCGAGCAGCATTTTGCCCGAATTCTGCAAAATCAAAAAACAGAAGCGATTATTGACCCGATCAACTTCATCCGCCTTTCGGACAATTTTATTGGCGTTATTTTTAATGAAGGCAATCTCGGTATCGCCCAATAAAAAACACTGCACCTCACCAATGAATAAATTACGGGTACCATCAAAATCCGTTTCAAAATTGCCGCATACATTTTTAATATGATGCGTCCAGCTTAACAGTGCATCACTTACATATTGGTTCATCCGCTCACGTCCTTGTTGCTACGGTATTCACGCATTAAATTTTTCTGTCAAATATACGTCCTTGCACATTCTTTTTATTGATTGCTTAGAGAATTGATATCAGAAAGCTGATAAATCGTTTCAACTTATCAGCCTCATCCTGCTTATGCTACACCAGCAAAGTCTCTTAACATGGTAATAAAAATATCTTTTTGCTCATCTGAGTATTTTTCAAACACCTCATTTTGATGGCTATCTGCAATATCAAACAAATAGTGGGCGGTTTTCTTGCCTTTTTCGGTCAGCTTAAAAAATCCGTCGCTTTCAATCAGCAAGCCATCCTTTTGCAAAATCGATGCAGCCTGCTCCACTTCACGCATCGGCATGGCAATATCACGTGGCAAATCTGCCTTATTCGAAGCAGTCCCACTACCCAGCACCAACAGTAAACGTGCTTCGCTGGTACGGAACCCCGTCACCAACTGCTTGGGAATATAATCGGTCTGGTAAAACTTGAACGCACGACTCATCAAATAGCAGACATTGCTATATAAATGGCCCTGATGCATTTCACCGATATCTTCAGCTTCCACTGAGTCTTTTAACTGCAATAACGGGTGCGGAATCACGCCCGAATAAGCACCTTGGTGATAGACCAATGGACTACGTCCTTCATCACGGAAACGCACCACTTTGCCGATAATAATCCAGTGATCACCGCCTTCAACAATCTGATGGCGCTCACATTCAAACACCGCAGAACAGTGATCCAGAATCGGCGCCTGACCTGCCCCAGTCTGATAACTGGTACCTTCATATTTATCAATGTTACGGCGTGAAAATTTATTGGATAACTCGATCTGCGAGCCCGATAAAATATTCACGGCAAAATGTGAAGCCTGTTCAAATACCGGGAAGCTGGACGAGTTCTTATCAATACTCCACAAGATTAGCGCCGGATCTAAAGACACTGAATTAAAACTATTGGCAGTCACCCCTACCTTTTCACCCTGATCATTTTGCGCGGTCATAATGGTGACACCTGTGGCAAAATTCCCCAAAGCACGTCTGAATCGCATTGGATCTATTGTGATTTCATCCATTGATTTTAGTGAATTCATTATTCTCTCCTGAATCTTTTATCCTGTTTCTGGCCAATATTTGCTACCGATTTATCCTGATTAAATCGCTTAAATATCCAGTACCAATCGTGCTGACTTAGAACGTGAACAGCACACCAATATCTGCTCGTTACTGGCTTTTTCTTCATCGGTAAAATACACGTCGCGATGATCAGGTTCACCTTCAATCACATCGCACATACAGGTACCACACACACCCTGTTCACATGACATTTCAATCTCGATACCTTCACGCGCCAAGGCCTGCAAAATGGTTTCTTCTGCATTGACCAGAATGATCTTGCCACTTTGCTGTGCCACCACTTCAAAGGCATCGCCGCCTGTCTCAACCTCCACCTGAAAATATTCCTTATGGATTTGCTGCTCAGGGAAGTTTTGTGTCAGGGCTAAATTGATGACCCAGTCCATAAAACCATTCGGGCCACAAGTATAGATATGGCTGTCTTTATCAATATCTTGAATAGCGGATTGGAAAAACTCACGGTGACTGGCCCCTTCCGATTTAAAATGAAAGGTCGTAAACGGTGCTAAGATGCCATGTTTAATTTCATCGACAAAAGCACAGCGTTCAGGGCTTGCGCCGCAATAATGCAATTCAAAAGAAGTGCCTTCCTGTGCCAACTGATACGCCATGGTAATCAGGGGAGTAATTCCGATACCGCCACCGATCAGTACTGCATGTCTGGATTTTACTAAAGGGAACAGGTTTTTCGGTTCACTGACCTGAATCTGCATGCCATCCTTTAAATCATCAAAGGCCGAGACTGAACCACCACGTGATTCTGGGTCGCGTAAAATCCCGAGTCGGAACTTACCGACATCATTCGGGTTCTGGCACAATGAGTACTGACGCACCATGCCATTCGGGAGGTGCACATCAATATGCGCCCCAGCTTCAATTTTGGGTAATAGGCTCGAATTTGCAGATTCAAATTCCATCACTGCAACATTCCCACCTTCGACATGACGGTTTTTTACCACCACGTTATACAGTTTCGTCATGATTTCTCTCCCTGATATGCATCTCGCCTGAGGCTTAACGCATAAATAATCCACCGTTAATATCCCATGTCGCCCCAGTGACAAAGGCAGCACTTGGACTGGCCAACAAAGCACAGGTCTCGGCAATAAACGCCATGCTGCCGAGTGCTTTGACCGGGATATTCTGGATGAACTGTTCCATTTTCTCGTCAGAGACCACGCTATGCACAATCGGTGATTCCATCGGTCCAGGCGCAATCGCATTCACCGTCACACCTTTGGCTGCAAACTCTTTGGCAAAGATTTTGGTCAGGGTGATAATGGCACCTTTGGTGGCTGCATAATGCGCACCAGTGGCCGTACCGCCATTTTGACCAGCCAGAGATGCCATATTGACGATACGACCATAACCTTGCGCTGCCATATATTTGCCAATGATCTGGCAAGACTGGAACGTGCCACGCTGATTCACTTGCGTGATCATGTCAAAATCCGCCGCGCTAATCTCTAAAACAGGCGTTGCTTTGGTCATGGTGGCATTGTTGATTAACACATCCAGTTTTGAGAATGTCTGCTGAATCCACTGCACGGCGGCATGAAAATCAGCTTCAACCGAGATATCCAGTTTCAGCGGGAACAGATTCTCTGCATGTGGACTACGTGCTTTGGCTTGCTCTGCTTTCTCTAAAGTACTGGCAGACAGGATCACCTGATGCCCTTGCGCTGCAAAATATTCGGCAATGACATTCCCTAAACCTGAAGCGGCACCTGTGACTAAAACAACCTGTTTCATTTTTTGCTCCTAGAGAATGTAACTGATACCCGCCAAGCTATCGGTCGAGTTCACTAAATTAATAATTTTGCGGTTGATCTTGAAGCCTTGTTCCGCATCACGAACCAGATGAAAAGTCACGTCAGCGGTATAATGTTTCAGATTTTCTTTACGGAACTCACGCAGATTTTGTGCGCAACGTAAGATGATTTCACCATCTTCATGTTTGAGAATACGAACACGTGACACACTACGTACCGTATTGGCTTTTGGCGAAGCTGAAATCGCCTCACCATTTTCCAGACGGGCAACACGTAATTTACGCATATGATGATCGTCATAAGCATAGTTCAGATTATTTTCATAATCAGTCAGTTTCGGATCAATCGGAATGATATACACGCCTTTTTCATTCCACAGGTCCAGCCAACTATCATGTTCAGAATGGTCCAGCATATCGGCTTCGGCCCAGACAAATGCAGTCACTTCATTGAGTAAATTTAGATCGATTTTCATGGCGCTCTCCTTAAGCCGTCATCAACTTTTTCCACTGCTGATAAGCAGCACGCATCCCTGTTTCAGCACTGACATCACTCTTTAAGCCATCTTCGGTTTTGACTTCACCGGGCAGACCGCGATTCAGCATGATCCATAAATCATTTCCCGCATTGGCACCATGTTGTACACGTTCCCATGCTTCCGAATCATCGGGTGTACCAAAACCAAACGGCCCCTGGAAATGTTCATGCAGACGTAAACGATACTGATTGGCAATTTGTGGGCCGCCATCCATGGTAATCACGGAATGGTGAATTTCCGTTTCATTCACAGAAATGGGTTGCATCACTCGGAAAAACGCCATTGAGCAGGCAATATTCGGGAAGATGTTCAAGTTAAATCCAGAACCACCCACCGCACGCACAATACGACGCACTTCCAGTTCTTCATGCCCTTCATCACGCAAGGCTTGAGCAAGATCTTCAAAACGTTCCTGAATCGGACGTTCCATCAACTCTTCATCAAGATCAACCAGTTCAGGAATCATCACCATCACACTGTGACCATTGCCTAAGTCTTCGACATAGCCCGGCTGATTTTCAAAGTTAAACAGTTCTTCGGTTTTTTCATCGACTGAACTTAAGAATGACTTGTGTACCAATGGGAAGTGGTAAGCATCGGTCGTATTTTCCAGCTGAATTTTCCAGTTCCCCGGGAAACGGAAACGATGCTCACCCAACACCTTGATCGGATAACCTGCACCCTGTTTCATAAACAGGTCAATCCATTTTTTCGCAGCGCCGAGGAAATCTTCTAATGGTTCAATATCCTGTTTAAAGGTGGCGAAAATCATGCCGTTGTATTCTTCAACACGCAGACTGATCAATGGAAATTCAGATTTATCCAGACATTCGCCATAACTTTCAGGAGAAGGCACGCCACGAAGTGAACCATCCAGTGCATAGCTCCAGCCATGATACGGACAGACAAAACTGTTGGTTTTACCTTTTTTATGTTCGCACACGGTTGCGGCACGATGACGGCAACGGTTTAGTAAGACATGGACTTTTTTCTTGCGATCACGCACCACCACCACAGGTTGCTTACCAATATTGATGGTTTTATAGCTGCCTGCATCAGGAATCTCGCTGGCATGTGCCACCCACACCCAGGTGCTGTAATAAATCTTTTCCATCTCATCTTCAAAGATTTTTTCGTCTTTATACAATGAGGTATGCGCACGGTCACTTTGCACCAAGCTACTGTAATCCATCTCAATATTCTGCATTGGAATAATATTGCTGTTCATATCCACGATCCTTTTCGGTCTATCCATTGGTTATTGCTGCGACGGTACTGGCAATGCGGCTGTACTGTCCCAGTGAGATACGGGGCGACTGAAAATGTTTTCAGTCTGAAAATGTTTGATCTTCCAGCGACCATCACGTTGCTGTTTAAATTGCACCGTAAGCTTAGCGGCATTTAAATGGCTACGCCCGTCACGGAAGGTTGATGTTTGCAACATCAACCAGCTGGCATTGGCCTGAGCTGCTTCGATATAGATTTGCTCTGAGCTGACAAAATGCGCATTCATGACAAAATGCGACTGCTGTTGGGTATAGCTTTTGAACATGTCATAAATGGCTTGCCATGAAGCGTAACGACCAAAAGACTGGGCATATTTTTCGCCTATGCCTTCCCAGATGCTGTCCTGATCAAATAAATCCATCAATTCATTCAGGTCGGTATCGGCATTCAAGGCATCACAAATTTCCATATAACGGTTAATGCAGTTACGAATCGCATTTTGGGCTTCAAGTTGTTGTAGGCGTTGTAACAAAACCGTTAAATCCACTTGCGTATTCATGTCATTCATCCTTGCCATTCCAATCTTTAATTCAATCCGGCTTATAAATAACCGGGTGCTGGCTTCATACCGAAGCTGACCAGACCTGCATTCTGTAAAGTGGCATCGCCCATAAAGGCATGCTGCGTCACCACATTGGTGTCGTTGACAAAGCGGCTAAATGGGTTATGGGTATAAATCGCGGTCATGCCTGCCAGCATCTGGATTTTACGGGTGACACGGGCACAGACACGGGCCACATGGGTACAGGACAAACGCATATCGCTAATTTGTTCTGCGCTTGGGGTACGTCCTGCGACGACTTCATTCCAGACGATTTGCATGGTGTCGTAGAACCAGACGCGTGCAGCCTTAAATTCAGCTTCGGCTTGGGCAAATTCATATTGGGTAACAGGTCGGTTGGCAATTTCAGCACCGCCAGTAATTGAAGATTTACCGGGCGCCAGTTTTTGGAACTCTTCGATCGCTGCGGCTGCCACACCAATCCCGACTACGGTTAAGACCTGAGTGGCTAAAGATAAAGAGGGATATTTAAAAAATGGTTCAGGGAGTTTTGAAGGTTCACCACGAACAAAAGTCCATTCCTTCGCCACCAGCACATCTTTCACCACCAGATCATGACTGCCTGTACCTTTTAGACCAACAGTGTCCCACGTCATGTCAATATGTGCTTTATTGGCTGGCATCACCGCCATACGCGGTAGACCTTGGGCTTCGTTGTCCTTTTGTGGAGAAATGCCGACCCCGACAATATCCGCCCCCATACAACCACTGGAAAATTTCCAGCGCCCACTCACCACCACGCCAGCATCAGTAATTTCAGCGGGTTGTGGTGGGAAAATGCCACCAGCAAACACAATATCAGGGCTATCTTTATACAACTGCTCAAGCGTTGCTTCTGGCAAACTACCCAAATAAGCAGGACTCATACCAAAACTTGCGACCCAACCGACGGAGCCATCGGCCTTGGACAATTGTTCAATCAATTCACAAAACTGTTTTGGAGACCATTCATTGCCGCCAAAACGTTTCGGCACCAAAGCACGGTAAACGCCAATCTGTTTGAGTTTCTCGATGATGTCCTGACTGACATAGGCCTGATTATCAAACTCTCCGCTACAGGCACGTTCACGAATTTCCTGACATAAGGCATCTAATTGCGTTGTATTGCTATCCATTACAAATTCCTTTGTCGCTAAATGATTCATTCCCTTATTCCTTGTGATTTATTGCGCAGCGCTGACGATATATTTCGCAAGCGCACACAAATATTCATCGGCATTGCGTTTTGCCACGATCTGCAACCCCACGGGCTGACCTTGTTCTGTTTGCAGCGGTACTGAAATCGCAGGATGTCCAGACAGGTTAAATGGTCGAACCAGTCCGGTGAGATTTAAAAAAGCCACGGTATTTTCAGCATCAACCAGCTTAGGTGGCAGCTGCGGTAAAGTCGGTAAAATCAAGGCATCGTATTGAGCCAGTAAGGCATCAAGCTCGGCGGTAAAATCTGCTCTCACCTGCTCGGCCTGTTTGACTTGGGCTAAGGTGGTGTCGGCGGCTTTCAATAAACGCCCATTGACGTCTGCACCGAGCAAGCCTGTTTGGGTCAACTCACCGTAAGCCTGCCAGTTTTCATAATTAATGATCTGCATGCCCGCATCGAAGGCCGCTGCAAAGCCTTCCAGAGTCACAGCTGATGCTGTCAGATTGGCTTGAGTTAGATATTGCTGGATCGTCTCAACCACGGCTGAATCAGCAGCGACATTGAGCCACGCCAGTTTTGGTGCCTGTGCTAATTCAGCCTGTGCATGAAAGGTGGGATCAATGATTTGCATGGCGCTTTCAATCATTTCAACTGAGTTTGCAAAAGGGCCAACACAATCCAGTGAACTGCTTGCGGGATGTACGCCAGCACGGCTGACACGGCCAAAGGTGGGTTTTAAACCGTACACACCGCAACACGCTGCTGGCATACGAATGGAACCACCGGTGTCTGTACCTAAGGTGAAATCTGCCAGACCAGCCGCAATCGCTGCCGCAGAGCCACTCGAAGAACCACCCGGAATCAGTTCAGGATATTTTGGGTTAATCGCCGTACCAAAGGTATGGTTAATCCCTGTGATGCCAAACGCCAGTTCGTGCAGATTGGTTTTCGCGGTAATTTGACAATCTGCAGCCAGAATACGATCCACTACTTCGGCATTGGCGGGTGCGGCTGGTCTTTGCATTAAAGCTTGACTACCAGCCATAGTCTGCATGCCTTGAATATCGATGGAATCCTTGACCATCACTTTCAAAGCGCCTGTACCTTTTTGTACCTCTTGTACAATAATATTCATTCACTTTTCCATGTATTTTTATACTTAATACAAATATCGGAAAAAGTAATGTAATTGTCAAGTATTTTTCGATACGAAGAATCAAGAAAATGTTTCTAATTTTTGTATAATGCTGAATGTCCATTTTTATAAAAGTAATGACTTGGCTATGCTTACGCATTTAGAACAATTTCTACCCAACAATGAACCGAGCAGCTTACAAAGCTATCCTTTTTTCTGGATCTCGCAGGTGAATGGTAAATACACACAACTTATTGAAAAGTCAATTAAAAAATTAGGAATCGACAATACCCGTCGTAAAATCATTTTAAGTACCAATGCACTTGAACAAGCCAGTATTACCGAGATCGCCAACCTCTCTACCCTCAAGCTGACCACAGCAACCAAAGCCGTTTACCGCCTGGTAGAAGATGGTATTGTGCAAGTCTTTTCATCTGAATCAGATGAGCGGATTTCGATGGTGAAACTGACTGATAAAGGAAAAGAAATGGTTGAACAAATTAACCAGATCAGTCAGGTCACCCTCTCCGGGATTCTAAATGCATTTGATGATGCTGAATTGCACCAGCTCAACGGCCAATTAAAAAAGCTGTTTGATCTGATGCCTTCAAGTTAAGCCAACAACAAAAGCCCATGTCGCTATAGAGATGGGCAAAAGTTCAAACCAGGCCGACTACGGATTTAAAATATTAAACGGTGGTTTCAGCTGATTTGCGGCAATCCGGTCTACAAAAGTATGTAAAACCTGTTGTTTATAGGCCGCAATATCGACCTGCTGATAATCATAAAAGCCTTGCTGTTCACGTAGACCATTGCGTTGCTGTCGCATGTTCTCGGCAATAATTTCTGGCGTGCGATAACGTTCACCAAGCTCTTTTTCCAGATATTGGGAAGCGTAATACAGAATATCACCACCTCCCCAGTCAATGAATTCTAATAAACCCAGTACAGAAAAGCGTAAACCAAATCCGGTCCGAATCGCGATATCGATATCTTCTGCCGAAGCCACACCTTCTTCGACCATCCGCGCCGCTTCGTTCATGGCTAAGGCTTGAATCCGTGGCACGATATAACCGGCTCTGGCATGACACACCACAGGCACTTTGCCAATTGCCTGTAAGAAGCTTTTCAAGGTATTTACTGCCTCATCTGAAGTTTGCTCAGAACGGCTTAACTCAACCAGCGGAATCAGATAGGCAGGATTGAGCCAATGCGCATTCACCACCCGTTCTGGATGAGAAATCATCTGCGCAATATCAGTGACTAGAAAGGTTGACGTGGTCGATGCAACAATACAAGTCGGTGTAATATATTGATCCAGCCAAGTAAAAATATCTTGTTTGGCTTGCCTGAGCTCGGGTACAGCTTCCATCACCAGATCACAATTTGCCAAGACCGAGATTGCAGCGGTGCGACTTAAAATCTGAATCTGATCCAGAATAAAGACGCTTTGTTCAGATTGAATAAACTGGATACTTTCCAGCAACTGCAATTCTTGTTTTAAGTCTGTTCGGATGTGAGCCTGATATTGCTCAAACTCAGCCTCGGTACGTTGTCGGGCATCGATTAAAGCCACATTTAATCCCGCATAGGCAAAGGCAATTGCAATGGCTTTGCCCATGCGCCCAGCGCCGAGTACGGCAACCTGTTGAATTGGGTTCATCCTAAACTCCTTGCTGCAAAGTCGCTTGCAACTCAGCTTTGCTTTTATCGGCGAGTCCCAGATTCTCAAACGTCCGCCCATCCTGATACAAATCTTTGCCTGTGACCGCAGACGCAATATTCAGTAGCCCTTCCGCTACAGGTGTCGCGACACCCGCCCAACGTCCCACTGAAACCAGAAAGGATAGCCCCAGACGCGTATCTTCCAGCATGTAACGATGTGTCTGTAAGTCAATGTCCTCACGCCAGTCCCCGCTATCTGTCAATTTTCCATGCGCGCCACGGCCATACATCCATTCATCTCCCTCACCGTCTTTATTGTAATGATCGGCTAAAGGAAAATGCGGTGCAGCATAACCCAATGCTTCCCGAACCTGCATACGTTCGGCATCGAGCTGATTGGTGACACGGCGAATCGAAGGCTGCGTGCCTTCATTATGGATATCCCAAGTCTCGAAATGTTCCAGTGGCCCCGCGTTCATCAAAATCAACGGTGGATGAATAATCGGTCCGGCATTCATCAAGGCACCGCTGAGACTGTCTTCAATCGGCTCAACACTTGGATAGGCCTGTTTCAAAATTTGAAATGCATGCTCGGACAAGCTGCTTGGGAATACCCCCGTTGGTAAACGGGTTGCATAGCCACTCACCACGATCTGATTGACGCCGTGCTTACGTACCAGATACGGTAAGGTGCCGGTTTCGGCAAAAGCCACTTGAGCAGTGTTACCTGCCTCACGCATGGCTTTGGCAAAAATAAAACTACCAAAGGTTGCGGGCGGTAAATACACCACCTGTCCTGCTTGAAAGAAAGGTGCGGCTTGCTGCGCTAAATCTAGATGTGTGGTTGCGGGCAAAGGAATAATGACCAACTCGGCATGCTGAATGGCGTGTTGTAAATTATCGGTCAGATTAATCTGACTCCGCTCAAAACCGACTGTGACACGACGATCGCCCTGATAATCTTTAATCTTGAGTTCACCGGTTGCTGCCAGCTGCTGCAACGCTTCTCGATCACGACGCCATAACACCACCTCGTGGCCTTTTTCTGCCATCTCTGCTGCTGCGGCATAACATCCGTGTCCACCACCGAGTACTGTAATTTTCATGTGCATTCCTGCTGATTGAATTGATTTGTCATTCAGCATAGAACGGTCAGCCTAAACCGGCTTATCCAAATACGCAGTGATTATTCCATTTACGACCGTATTTCACTGAGTTGTACAGGAGTCATTTTTAAGGTGTGTGAAGGCAGACAGCCGAAGCGCTTTTTATACAGTGTTGAGAAATGCCCAAAACTTTGGATGCCATGATCCAGTAAAATATCGGTGACGGTTTCATCTGTCTGTGCCTGCTGCAAGGCCAAATGTATCCGTTCCAATCGTTGCTCACGGATATATTCAACGGGTGTCTGCTGTAGATATTGGCTAAAACCCTTTTGTAGACTGCGGATCGACACCTCACAATATTGGCTTAATGTTGCTAGCGAAATTGCTTGATGCAGATTGTCCTGAATATACTGCTGTGCTTTTTTGATATAGCCTGGCACAAGCTGCTGGCGCTGTGCATTCAGCTGCTCACTATAATTATTGGGAATTTTAAGCAAAATCAGCTCGATCAGGTATTGGGTAAAACTGGCTGAGATAAAGCTCCAGTTCTGGATATTATGATAGGCATGACAGAGATAATTCAGCGTTTCAACAATGGCACTCATCCCTTCTGCGGTACAGGACAGACCACTATCGAAGCAGACGGGCGCCTGACAAGTATGGCCCAGCATTTTAAACAGCTGGGTTTCGATCTCCTGTTGGGGTAATTTTAAAATAATATTGCGGCAATGCTGGTTGGTCACAATCTGCTGTCGGGTATGCGGATGAGTCACCGACATAATGCCTGCAGATTGTAGCAGTTGCTGATTTTTGCCCTCGACCTGACATTGCCCTTCCAGGGTGATCCTGAACAGGTAAAAACTCGAACTGTCATCAATACAGATCACCACAGGTGCACTATATTTCAGATCATACAGCACCCCATTGCCAAAGCTAAAGCCATTCAGGCGCGTGTTCAGCGGCTGTTGGGTCTCAACATCAAAACGATGCGGGCAGAGATAATGACTGATTTGATCTTTAATGGTCTGGTAATCACTGGACTGAAATAATAAAAACTCGTCCAGATAATGCAAATGATCCAGTTTAAATGTCGCGTGCATCACTTCACTCCCTTGTTATGGATTTCTCGAGCAAAGCACAAAGCCCATTACAAAAGAATGGGCTTTGTGCTTGCACTTGGGTCAGATCAAGAAGCATGTTCCTGCTGCATACTGTCGCTAAATGCCTGACAGCCTTTTTTCAATAAAATAAAGGCCAATACACAAGAAATCGTCCCGACAATCGACAAGGACGTGCCAACCATCAATGGATTTTCAAACACTTTATCGGTAATCAATGCCACCAATGTGGTACCAATGCCGACCGCAACCAGATTACTGATCAACAAGAATACTGCCGAGATTTGTGCACGTAACTGGTTTGGCGCCAGCATTTGCATGGCTGTGGTAGAAATCGGCATCGGGAATGAAGCAAAGAACATTGCAGGTACCAGAAACACCACCGATAGCCATAACTCATTCACTTGCGTAAACACCATGATCGGGATTACTAAACCGACAATCCCAATCACACCGGTGATCATCGGGGCATCCTTACGGCCTTTTTGAATAAACCAGTCATTCAGCCAGCCCGCACAAAATACGCCTAGAATATTAGCCACCAATAGCACACTACCCAGCATATAACCTGCTTCAGTCGGGGTTAATCCAAACTTACGCATATAAAATGCGGGTGACCAGCTGATCAGGCAATACAGCGCCATCGCGTAGAAGGTAAAACCTAAATAATGACATTTGAAGGTACGCCCATGCTTTTTGATAAACTTAAACGCATCCTTCATGCTGGTCTTTTCAACCTGCCCCTGCGCATTTAAACGCTGGCCTTTACGCTGCGGCTCTCTCACCGTCAACAACACCAGTAAACCGATAAATACCCCAGGCAGCCCCACAATAATAAATGCTGCTTGCCAAGCCTTGAGTGCACCAAATACCGGAACTATGATGCTGTCCATATTTTTCAGCAAGCCAATCACATAACCACCCACCAGAAAAGCAATACCGCCACCGACAAAGGAGCCGATCGAATATACCGCCACGGCACGGCCCAGCTTGTCCTTGCTAAACATATCACTAAACATTGAATAAGCTGCGGGTGACAAAGCAGCCTCACCGACACCGACGCCCATACGACTTAAAAAAAGCTGGATAAAATTCTTGCTCAGACCACAAAATGCGGTCGCAATACTCCAGAACACCACCCCGATGGCAATAATTTTTGGACGTGAAAACCGGTCCGCCAGATAGGCCAGCGGCAAGCCCATAAAGGCATAAAACAATGAAAAGGCCAAACCATGGAGTAGACTGAACTGGGTATCGGAAAGACCCAGATCGGCCTTGATCGGCTCGATCATCAGCGCCAGTATTTGCCGGTCGATAAATGAAAAGATATAGGCCAGCATGCACAGTAGTACCACATACCAGGCGTATAGATTTGAGTGAGCACGTGCTGGCTCGGTTGAGTGCGTATCCATTTTGCTTCCTTGTCCATGTCATTGTTCTCATGTGTCTGCTTATTGAAGGGTGTAATCACCAGAATTCATCTCCTTTTCTGGCTCAGCTTCAATAAGGTTAATTTCTCCCTCCTATAATTATTATTTTTACATGGAATTTTCCATAATATTTTAGGTATAAAGTTATACCTTTTTTACCCATTCAGCACGCAATATTGTTCATTTGAAGGTAAAATCAGGATTTAAAACCAGTTAAAATGCTGCTAAGCGTCTGATAAAATAGCTGTTCTTTAAAGAAAAAAGTTAAATGTAGAGTCAGCCCCAAGAGAGGAAACCTAAATTTATTTTAAAATGATATTGAATTTTACATTTATTTTTGTTTTAAAATAACACGAGATAATTAATTTTCAATGGAAATGAACATGGCGCTTAACAAAGAACAGGCAATCGAAAGCATCCATAGCATGCACGTCTTGATCGAAAAAATTTTTAGCGGCAAACACTCAGAACAAGACCTTCCCCAACTGATTGACTATTTTGCTGATCATTTTGAAATGGTCGGTGCCGCCGGTAAACGTATTTCTTTCGAACAAGTGAAAGGCCTATTTGCCAACAATCAGGGCAAGATGCCAGATATCCAGATTGAAATCTATGATGAACAGATCCTGATGCAAAAACCTGATGCGATTGTACTGACCTACACCGAAAAGCATACTAAAGATTCAGGTATTCTGATCCGTCGTTCTTGTGCATTGATTGAAGAAATTGATGGCAAAATGTTGTGGAGTTATTTGCAAGAAACCTTCTTGCCTTGAATTCAGACTGTGACGGGTTTAAACGCAATCATTGATGAGCAATCATCAAATATGGAGATTGAACCGAAATCATTCATTTAATTTTTGCTCCAGCCAATCCATCAGATCGCGAGTGTTACGATTGCTCACTTTTTCTTTATTTGGGATGTAATAACATAGTTCGGACTGGATGGGTTTGGTCTGGTATTGCTGCAGCTGGTTCAGTTTCAGCAATCGGCTCATTAAGGTGGTAGAGGCAAACACAAATCCATTGCCAGCCAGTGCTTCCTGAATACCAAACAGCTCCTGATCAAAAGTTTTTACGACAATATTTGACGGCACTATGCCATTTAGCGCACACCATTCCTCCAAAGGTGGCGCAGCCAATGCCTTGTTTTTCCACGTCGTGGTAAAAATCAGCATCGGTGCATCACTAGCAGTAAGCAGATCAAGCTGTGTTCGGCCGAACAGATTAAATGTTTCGTAGCGTATAATCTCGGAGGCAGGTACAGACGCAATATTGCCCAAACGTACAGGCAAATAATAAAGTTGATTGTCCAAGCTCTCCCCTGTTGAAACCTCTACAGAAATCTCAGGGTGAATCAAAGAAAATTCATGCAGGGCTGGTATTAAAAGCAAAGCCGCTAAAGATGAAGTCGTGGTCACGTTCACCACATGACTTGCCAGACTGATCTGCTCTACTGCTTCCTCAATGCTTCTAAATCCCTCTGAAATCTGCTTAGCGAATTTTGCACCGACTTCGGTGAGTACAATTTTTCTGACTTCGCGATGGAATAAATCAACGCTTAACCGATGCTCAAGCTTGGCAACATGATGTGAAATCGCTGTCGGTGTCAGTGAAAGTTCCTCAGCCGCCAGTTTAAAGCTACCTAAACGCGCGGCTGACTCAAATGCTTTTAATGCCTGTAGCGAAACCTGCATGAATCACTCCCATTGAAATACATAGATGAACCAAACTCATCTATAGCTGTGATTTATTCGTTTGTCTAGCGCTCTGTATCATTCCAGAATGGTGTCATCTTGAACGCAGTAGAGTCCGAGCAAATGAGTACCATTTTACATATCGATGCCAGTATCCGTGCAGCCAGTAATCCCAACCCGAACCATAATTCCATATCAAAGAATATTGCCCATCACTTTATCCAGACCTGGAAAACACGATACACCATAGATGAATATATCTATCGTGATGTCGGTATCAATCCACCGCCTTTTATTACCCAGGAGTGGATAGGAGCTGCATTTACCCCAGAACAAAATAGAACGGCGCAACAACATGACATACTCAAGCTTTCTGATCAGTTGATTGCTGAAATTGTCGCTGCTGATCTCATCATTATTTCATCACCGATGTATAACTATGGCATGCCAGCCCAGCTTAAAGCCTGGTTTGACCAAATTGCCCGAGTAAACAAGACTTTTGATTTTGATCTTGCACGAGGTGATTTTCCTTTACAGCCGACCTTGTCTGGAAAAACCTTGCTGATTATCACCTCAAGTGGTGAATTTGGTTTTGAACAAGGTGGAATCAGAGCCCAGATGAGCCATCTGGTGCCCCATCTGCACACCGTCAGCAAATATTTGGGGGTCGACAAAATTTATGAAATTGCCTCCGAATATCAAGAATTTGCGGATGATCGACATCGTCAGTCTGTCGCAAATGCTTATGCCAAAGCCGAACAGCTTGCGCTCGAACTGGGTCAGGAATTAGAGCTAACGATCGAAGCCAACGCTGCAGCCCTGAGCTAATCCGGCTGAGGTTGCATAGCCTATTATTTCTACTGAAGAATAAGGACCCCTCTCTCACCTTATTCTTCCGCAGTTCTATTGTGAACTTAAAAGCTTCAAATCTCGGGAGTTAGGATAAGGGTAAAAGTATTTACATGAACTATAAATACTTATTGCAGCGATCAGCTAGAATTGAGCCTGACCTAGTGCTATCAGCAATTGCTCAATACACTGAATGTCGTTATCAATAGAGAAAACAGGATAGTTTTATGGACAAACCTATACTATGCCCCAAATGTGGTTCCACCGAAGTTGAAACACGTAATCATGACAAATTACTGAAAACTACAGGTGGTGTGTTACTGACAGCCGCAGGAACGACAGCAGGTACGGTCGGTGGTGCTGCAGGTGGTGCATCCATCGGTGCAGCAATTGGTACAGTGGCTGGTCCCTTAGGTGTGATTGTTGGCGGTACGGTCGGTACTTTTGTTGGCGCGATCAGTGCAGGGATCACAGGGGGCGTGATTGGCAATATGTTCGGGAAAAAGGCAGGTGTCATGGTCGACAAAAATATTTTTCAGGACTATCGCTGTCTGAAATGCAAATACCGTTTTAAGCAAAAAAAATAATATTTCATCCCAGTGAACTCATTTGGAGGATCCGTGTTTAGACCAGTTCTCCAGATGCTTTCATTCAACTCGACAACAGTTGTTCATCCTTAGTTGCTCATCCTTTTCCTTTATATCTCCCCTCCTGATCCACACTGTGCTTTCTTATTCTGTCATAGATTAATTTGCACATAAAAAAAATCCCAAGCTCTTGGGGAAGAACATGGGATTACGATATAGACATTCATCAAAGAAGCTCATCGTTAATGCGCTATTTATATCACGCTTTATTCTATAAATACATAATGCGTCACACAAACTATACATAACCGTCTATCTATTCCCGTTTTTATGGTTAGCGCTGATTCACAGCTCCTATTGTCATGTACGAGATGCAAAATTTTAAATAACGTAGTCGATGCAATCTGCAAGTTAAAAATGAGTTCTTAAATAACACACAATAAAAAAAGGCCTCTTAGAAGCCTTTTGAAAAATTAGCAGAATAATCAGTGTCTGATTACTCTATGCTTTTTAAAGTTAACTATTCTTAAATTCATCACTTTCAAAATAGGATTTGATCTGTTCAGCAGAACTGGTTTTCAATTGATCCAGAATAATGCTCAGGTCACGTTCAAATGTAAACTCTGCCGGTATTTCTTCATGGATGGGTGGCAGCCTCTTTACCCCACCTTCTGTGATACGTTCAATAAATCCTGCTAACCACAACACAAACTCATCTTTATTCTTATAGTTGGGGACTAAACTGACATCAATACAAATATGGTCTTTGGTCGGCCTGTCCTGAAAACCTTCCACAAAATCGATGTAGTTATACAATAATTTTAAGTCAGTATCTTTAAGTTCTTCACGTAACTGTTTAACAATGAAATTTAGGCAATCTTGCAGCGGAGCATGAAACTTTTTCTCCTCCTCAAAATGCCTGTAAATATTATCAGCGATACGCAAATACTGTGGCATGACGCTATCCTTGATGTTGTTATGTCCCACTGAGTATGGAACGAAAAGTTTAGTAGATTTGTAATGTTTTACAATGAAGATGTATTTTCTATAAACTTTATATGAATAACGACAATTTGGATAGCACCAAGTAAAATTTAAATCATAAATCTAACTTACTGTCGATACTTTTGCGTTGGGCTTTCATAAGTGGTTTGTGCAACAGGCGAGACTCGCCAAACCGTATTGCCGACATCATCAACGACTAGAAGCGCACCTGAAAAATCAATTGCGACCCCTACTGGACGGCCATACGCTTCACCTTTCTCACTTAAGAAACCGGTCAGCACATCTTGCGGTTGACCCGAAGGCTGTCCATTTCGGAAAGGCACAAAAACGACTTTGTATCCACTATGCGGTTTCCGGTTCCATGACCCATGCTGCCCAATGAATGCACCACCGCGATACTGTGGCATAAGTTCAGTCGCATAAAATGCCAAACCCAAAGATGCAGTATGGTTACCCAAGGCATAGTCAGGTTTAAGTGCCCGCTTCACCAGCTCAGGATTTTGTGGCTTGACCCGTTTATCGACATGTTGTCCATAATAGCTATATGGCCAGCCATAAAACGCTCCCTCTTTGACTGAGGTCATATAATCTGGAACCAGATCACTACCGAGTTCATCCCGTTCATTAACCACTGTCCAGAGTTTTCCGCCCTGTGGTTGCCAACCCATACCATTCGGATTACGTAGTCCGGTTGCATAAGGCCTTACTTTGGTACTAGCAATATCATATTCCAGAATCTGTGCTCGTCCCTGCTCCTGATCCAGACCATTCTCACCAGCATTACTATTCGAGCCGACCGTGATATAGAGTTTGCTTCCTTGTGGATTGGCAATCACATTTTTCGTCCAGTGATGATTGAGCTGACCGGCAGGTAAATCCAGCACCTTGGTGCCCTTTGCCGTGATTTGGGTGGCATCCTCCTGATAGGGATAACGCATCAGCGTATCGGTATTGGCCACATAAAGCATATTTCCTATCAAGGCCATACCAAAGGGTGAGTTCAAATTCTGTAGAAAAACCGTATTCTGATCTGCGATACCATCACCATTCGTATCCCGTAATAAGCGGATGCGGTTGGCACTGGGTAATGATGAACCGGCACGTTTCATTACCATTTTCATGATTTTGCCACGAATGCCCTTGCTGTCTTCCGGTTTAGGCGGCGCATCGGTTTCTGCCACTAGCACGTCACCATTTGGCAATACATACAACCATCTTGGATGATCCAGTCCACTGGCAAAAGCCTGAACTTTCAGCCCTTCAACCGTAGTGGGCATTTTGCCCTTCGGCCAGCCTTTGGCCGGAGCAATATTAACCGTCGGGATCAGGCTGGATTGAGGTTTTGGTAAAACCGGCTGTGGGCCGAAACTATCGGCAATTGAATATTTTGAAGATGGCGTACAGCCTGAAAACATCAAAATCAGACTAGTTCCAGTCAGGGAGAAGATTAACCGTAAAGACATCAGAGATTTTCCTTGTTATTTTAATGACTACAGATAGCATAAGTTGATCTATAGGAGAGGTATAGCTGATTTGCTTAACAGATTGTCTCTAATGTAAATAAACTGTTTAAAGCATAGCTTAGCCGTTAAAATATAAATAAATAGTATGACAAGGAAAACACTATCACTATTATTTTAAGACCGCTTCAATATTCAGAAATTGACTTGATCTGGCAACAGATTAATCGGCGAGAACTGATCACCCAAAATTATGTCAAACAACAGACATTACAACTGGTCGACTGCTTTTATGATGTACAACATTGGGATGCTTACCATCTACAAAATGATCCGCCAAAATTAAAACAGCTCTACCATGAGCATGCCGCATTCATCGGAGCTTTTAACCTGCAAGCAAGACTGGTCGGCATTTGCGTGGTCTCAAATCAACACATTCAAGATTATCCCGCAGCCAGACTTCTGCACTACTTTTATGTGGATGCCGATCAGCAAGGCCAAGGCATAGGTGCGCAACTCATGCAGGCAGCAAAAAACGCTGCAATAAAACTAGGTGGAAACGAGCTGTATATTTCTGCAACGCCTAGTAAACGAACCGTTGATTTTTATCTAAAACATGGCGCTGAACTATTGGATAAACCCGATCAGCAGCTATGGCAACTCGAGCCTGAAGATATTCATTTGCTATGCAAGCTTTAAAGGGATTCGAGCAATCATGTCCTAAAAGAACTTAAATCAAAATATGATGTGTGCTTTACTCTAAACGGACAGATAAAAGTGTTCGTAGCCCCTCCAAAGTAACATTTTACCTATCTGGGACAAACAGAATTAAGCCAAATCCTGCATCTAAGCCGCTGTAATTACTATTTTTAATGTGTGATCTGGTCTTTTTTCTCCATTTTATGCTGTGCCAAAATCGTGATGAATTGCCCTATTTTCCGCTATTTTTAATTTCATCATTTCGACTTATGCTGGAAACATAAATATGGATGAGACAAAGAGTCCCTCTACTTTTTTGAATTTTAGCATTCAGTAGATTGGAGCAGCGCATTGAGTAATAAATCATCGTCAAATATGGATGGAATACAATTTCCGATTCAATCTGGCAAAAACAAGCCCAGCACAACAGCCACCGCAAAGAATATCTTATATGCCGCACTGAAAAGTGTCGATTCACCTTATGCCTCTGAATTAACAGCCGAAAAGAACTGGAGAAAGAAATATCCAGTTTATTTTGAAGAACTGGTGAAAACAGGTATTCGTTCTGTTCAACATCCTCTACGGATTGCTCAACATGGGCTGGATATTGCTAAAAAGTCCTTTAATTTTCATCGTGCTGGTCAGCAAATTGCTTTAGAACAGGCCATGGCCGTTTTTAAAGACCAGCCTTTTGAAAGCTATGTGCTCAAAGGGACAGGCACCCCTAGCATTGAACCCTGGTTTATTCCCTTTAAAGGGCAGAAACTGCAAGGCCAAGCCTTACTCAAGCAGATTGACTGCTGGGAACAGCAACACATTATCGAACCTAGTCATGCCAAAGCCCTACGCCTGTTACAGGCTCATCCCGAATGGTTTGACTTGTCCTCACGTACCATGGTGCTCTTCGGTGCAGCCTCAGAAGCCGGGCCTTTAAGCTGGTTAGCAAAATGGCGTGCCAATATTGTCGCGATTGATTTACCGAATCCTAAAATCTGGCAAAAAATTACCAGCACCATTCAACAAGGCAATGCCACGCTTATTGCACCACAAATGACCTTGGAAAATGGTGAAAAGCAGCTCGGTGCAAATCTCCTGACTCAGACACCAGAAATTGCGAACTGGTTAACTACATTTGAGCAGAGCCTGGATCTGGCTGGGATTGCGTATCTGGATGGTGAGAAACATGTGCGTGTTTCAATCGCCATGATCAGCATCATGGAACAGGTGAGTCGTCAAAAAGTAGATAGCAGTATCATGTTTATGCTAACGCCCACCGATATTTATGCCATCCCAGCATCGGTTGTACAGTCGATCCAGCAAAAAATTAAGCAGCGTCCACTGCTTGAAAAGTTACTGACCAAATCGATTCACAATATTTCCTTAAGACATTTTTTTAAGTCGAATATTGAGCAGCTGATTGAATCGGATAATGGCCAAAAATATGGTATTTCCGATTGTATGGTGATTGAGCAAGGACCTAACTATGCCCTCGCAAAACGCCTGCAACAGTGGTTTGCCATTTGTAGCCGCGCGCGTGGTCAAAAAACAGTGATCAATATTGCGCCCTCTACCACCACCCATTCGGTGGTGAAGAATCCAATCCTGAAAGCGGCTTTTTCAGGTGCAGATCTGTTTAAGGTCGAAACCTTTAGTCCTGAAACCACAAATGCGATTATGGCAGCGCTGTGGGTGCATGATTTAAATAATCCAGAGAGTGCGACCAATCCTGAAACACAGCTCGAACATCCTTTACAGCTGATTATGGAAAATGCCAATCATGGCGGTTTGTGGCATGTACCTTATCTAGCAAGAACTGCACTCCCCTTTGCTGCGGCCTATGGCTGGGTGAGAGAGAAGTTTTAGTTTTTTCTTAATAGAAAATAAATAACTTCTTGGTTTTATTGCTTTAGTAAATAACCAAACTTAAAAAGAGAGCTGATAGAGGCTCTCTTTTTTATGAGTTTTATATTTATGATGAACTTCAAAAACCAAATACAATAAAATTTCAATTTAAAGCTAATTTTCAATTAAATGAGATGAGCAATATTATCAAGTTCAGGATCTACTTTTGATGCATTCGAGCAGCCAGTAAAAGATAAAGCAATGATTACAACCCAAATAAACTTTCTCATTTTAACCCCCTTATAGCTTAAATAGAGTTGATTGATAAAATCAACAACCCAACCTATCCACCTTAAAACTGAAATAAAATTAGCATAGTAAATTAATGAACAATTGACATTAATCTCCACCATTCATCATTTCATGCCAAATCATTAGTAAAAATTATTGAGAAGTTAAAGGGCATCTATATAAGCCAAGTTCTAACTCAGGTATTGGTTTTATTTAATTTATCCAGAACCATAACACCAATATAAGTTAATGATACTTATTATTTTTAATTGCAAACCCTCTTAAAGAATCAAAATACTCGAAAGCTATATTTTATGATTTGTCCTGAGACTGGGGAATCTTTCTTTGATGAGCAACTACCAGATAATAGACTTATTACTGCTATAAAAGGTTACAGTATTCGCCCCTATACTCCTGACAATAGACGATACAGATAAGTGGCTATGATGCTGAGGGATTGAACAGTATGTTTGTATCCAACCAGAGGGGACATTGCTTACAGATATAAAACACGATGCAAAGTAGAAACACGGCGACAAAAACAAGATAGAAAAACTCAAGACAAACTAAAGTTGTCAAAAACCTGTCAAAGCAAACAGGCACCTAATTAGGTGCCTGTTTTTTATTGCAAATTTTGGTGGAGATGGCGTCAGTTGAACTTGATCAATAATCTAATGTTTTATTTAAATTTTATTTTTATAGAAATCAAATTTACCCAATTTTTTCCCGTTGCTTTTTATACATTTCAGAATAAATAAAATTTTACTTAAACACATTAACAAAACGGAAAAAGGAATTTCACCAAAAGCTTTGGAATTTACAATTCTGACTGCATGTCACTCTGGTGAGATTTTTGGAGCAAAATGGCAGGAAATTGATTTCAAAAATAAAGTTTGGATTATTCCGAAAGAGCAAATGAAAGCAGAAAAGGAACACCGTGTACCATTGTCTAAAGGGGTAATTAGTTTGCTTAAATCCATTCAAGAACATATTCAACCACAAGATTTTATATTCCCAGCTCCACATAGTGGTGAAATGCTTTATGACATGTCTCTAACTACATTGATCAAACGTATGCATGAACAAAAGCAGAAAGAAAATGGCTTAGGCTATATCGATCCGAAGCAAAATCGAGTTATTACCACACATGGTCAACATTCCGTGATTGGTTTACTGATAAAACTGATTACCTACTTGAAATGTATGAACATATCCTCGCTCACAAGCTACCTGATGAAGCAGAAGTTGCTTACCTACGTGAAGCTTATCTGGAAAAATGTAAGGGCCTAATGGTTGATCGGGCTAAGTTTTATTATAGGTAATATTAACTACTTGATACTAATCTTTATAAATAGCATATAGCAAGGCTGAATAAAAAAGCATGCCATCATTGAAATGCCTTTTAAATTAATCAAAAATTTAATCTAGTAATAATTTTCACATAAGTTCTCAAATTTTCACTTATTGAATTAGAAACATCATCTTGATTAATTTCCACTCACTTTTTTTAAACTGCCTATTGTTATCAAACTTAATTTACTATCAAGTCCGAACTCAAAATGCAAATATTTATTTTCCATCTCATATTTAATCCATTTCTGGCCTTTTTTTTCAGGAGGACCCAGTAACTTTTCAATATCTAATTTTGTTGAATCATAGTTAACATCAACAATTAAATCATCTAAAAAAGGATATTTTACATACTCATCATTATTCTGAATATATATAAAGACTACCTTAAGAGTATCATTTTCATCAAACTGAAAAGTAACACCTCTTTTAAAAAACTCCCAATATGATAGTTTCTCTCCATCAAAATTAGTTATTGAGGTTTCAAAATCCATGGCAATAATACTAACTGCATCTAATATTATTTTATCTGGTATTGTTCGCCCAATGCTATCTAAAAAAATATTTACATTACCTAGTATGTTCATTTAATTGATATCTCTATTTTCTACTGCAATTGCTTTATAAACACCAAAATTAACAATGAGATAATTTTACTTAAATTCAAACTTAAACAATCAAAACAAAAAAGCCATTAATTCTAAAATGGCTTTTTATGAGCTACCAATTAAATACTATTATTCATGAAGTAAATTTAAAAAATCATCAAAATTTTCTGCTACTTTAATAACACGCATTTTTTTCACCTTCTTCATCTTCGATAAAATCATCATGATACATTATTATTACTGATGGATTATCTGATTCAGGATTTTGGCGATAATCAAATGATAAATAATCACCTTTTCCATTAAGACCAAAGACAATTATATTATCATAACCTAAACCATCATGATCCTGAAACGTAACAATGTTATCAGCACCAATTTCATCTCCATAAGCACAAAACCCTACACTAGACTCACCAACATCCCCATTAGAATCTATCTAGTCAAAACAATTTTATAAAAATTGGACCCCATTATGTTTTGCTATTAACTCAATATATTTTACAGGTAAAGTTAATTCATAGGTCTTTATAAAATCAACCAGAAAACTTTTATTAATAGATCCAAAATCATACATGATAGTTAAATCTTTCATTTTTTCACTTAAAACTATTTATCAAATAAATCTCTTTGCTTCAAAATAAAAAAGCCATTAATTTTCAAATGGCTTTTTTACAAATCACCCATTAAATACTATTCATGAAGTAAATTCAAAAAATCATCAAAGTTATCGGCAACATTATTTACCACCATTGAGCTTTTCCCAATTTTATCATCGATAAAATCATCATGATATACTAATACTACTTTAGGGTCTGAGCTTTCCGTATTATCTCTATAATCAAAACAGATATAATCTCCATTCGCACATATACCAAAAATAACAAGATGCTCCACACCATAATTATTCAGGTTAGAAATATTTTCTTGCTCCCTCAAAATATTCCCATCTGAATGATTATCTTTAAAACTTAAGAAATTTAAATCTCTCTCATCAGGTTTATTGTAGATATTTATGAAATCAAAAATATTGTTCTCAAATATTACAGCATCATGATCCTTTATCAAATTGATGTAATTTTTTGGAAAAGTGTATCCAATTTGATTTTGAGCTTTAATAATTTCATCTAGTGAATTTTGACCATTATCTCGATAAATTTCCATAATTCTTTCCATTACTTACCTTCTTTCCCCCACCTCAAAGCTGGCATTACCATAACCTTTTCGAGATAGATGATCTAAAGCCCAATGATAGAGTGCTATTGCGTTAATCTGCTCATCAATTTGCTTGGTTGAGCTAATCGCCTCCTGCAAATTGATACTTTCTCGTAAGGTTAACTCTACATAATAGATTGGAATGCAATAACTCTTCTAATGGACTACTTCCAATCTTCTGAAATATTTGAGAAATAAAATGCAAACATAATTTAAAATGCAATATTATAACATTACATTAAATATTCGTTTACTTATTATGCTTTCTAAATTTTATCTAATATCTTCATGTTCATTACTCTCAAACTTTGTCTGGGCACAAACATCTGATCCGACGACTCCCCTTCCAACAATCATCATACAAGCACAAAAAACAGATCAAGATGTCTTAACAACATCTGCATCAACTAAATTTACGCATGATGTACTTGATATCCCCTCTAGTCGTAGCTTTCTTTCTCAGGAAGTTTTAAAACAGCAAGATGTACAACGTATAGATGACGCTTTAAATCAAGTCAGTGGCGTATTCAGCCAAACCAATTATGGTGGTGGATTCTGGGATAACTTTTCATTTCGTGGATTTAGTACTGACCCGAATATCGGACCGCAAATTATTCGAAATGGATTAAGTGTAAATCGGGGTCTCAATGCGTCTCGGGATATGGTCAATATTGAATCTTTAGAATTTCTCAAAGGCCCAATGGCTGCACTATATGGACGAGGAGAAACTGGTGGTTTACTCAATATCAATACTAAAAAGCCAGCATGGGAATCATCTAGTGAAATCAATTTACGAGCGAATAGTCTAGAAAAATATCGTGCTAGCTTTGAGCATACCGTCCCCATTAACGATCAATTAGCATATCGTTTTGCTATCGCACATGAAGATAATCAGAGTTTTCGAGACTATGTGAGTAATTCACGCTGGTTTTTTTCTCCGCAATTAAGCTGGAAGTTATCTGATCGAACTCAATTGGACTTAGACACGGAATTCACTCGTGTGGAAGGATTATTTGATCGTGGTATTAGTGCTTATCAGCAGAAAATTGTAATGAATCCAAAAACCTATACAGGTGAACCAAGCGATGGAGATCATTTACAAACTGATAATTTTTATCAAATTCGGCTCACGCATGAGCTAAATGACGATTGGAAGGTCAAAAGTGCTGTGAGTGTGAAAGATAGTTTGTTAAAAGGTTTTTCTAGTGAACCTCGTCGTCTACAAAGCGATGGTCGTACTTTAGAGCGCCAGCGGCGTTATCGGGATAATAAAAGTGATGATGTGTTATTCCAAACAGAACTGTTAGGTACAATCCAGCAAGACTGGGCAAAACATGAAATATTGTTGAGTGCGGAAACGGGACAAATGAAATATCGCCAATTACAGCTACGGCGTAATCATAGTTCAGATAGACCCAACACCATTGATATTTACCAACCTGCATATGGAAAATATTTACCAGACCTTCCCCTATTTATTGACACTGAGGATCGACAAAAATACTTCGCCTTCAATGTCCAAGATCAGATATTTTTAAATGATCAATGGAGTGTTTTACTTGGACTACGCTTTGATCATGTTACACAAGAATTTATGAATAAGATTGCCACAACCTCAAATCAAAAAGACTTACAACAAACCAGTCCACGTTTTGGTTTGAACTATCGTTTGAGTGATGCATGGTCAGTCTATGCCAATTATGGCCAATCATTTGCAATTAATAGTGGCATGGATCGCAATAATCAAACCTTCGACCCAGAAAAAGGTCAAAGTTATGAGATCGGTAGTAAATACCAACTCAACCCACAAAGTCTGATCAGTGTTGCATTATTTAAAATGGATAAGGAAAATGTGCTCACAACAGACCCAATAGATAACAACTTCCAGATAACGGCTGGAGAAGTCTCTAGCCAAGGGATAGAGCTAGATGTCGAAACACAACTGAATGACCAGTTATCTGTCCGCGCCAATTACAGTTACACAGACGCTCAAATTGAGAAGGATCAAACACTTGCTAAAGGTTCGCGCTTAAGCAACGTTCCCAAACATAGCGGTTCAATCAGTACAAACTATGAATGGATGTTATCTGACAATTCAAATGTTGGCGTTGGGGCAACAGCTGTTTATGTTGGAAAACGTAGTGGTCATAGCACTGATAACGGATTTAATCTTCCAGAATATACATTAGTTAATTTAAATGCTTACTATGCGCCAAGTGAGCAAATACGTTATCAGTTCAACCTGAATAACCTTCTGGACAAAACCTATTACACGGCAAGTTATAGTGAGATGTGGATACAGCCTGGTGAACCGTTGAATGCATCATTGGCAGTGCAATGGAAATTTTAAAAATGTTTGAATGAATGCGCTAAGGCTAGTCAAACTGATATAGCCTTAACCATTAAATTTATATAAAGTGAAAAATATTGTCAGTAACGAATATAACTGTTGGCCTCATCGCATCGATAAAATTATTCCTGACATGCTATATGGTCTAAAGCCTCCTGATAATATTCTATAGTTTTAATATATTAGTTAGTCTTTTCAAATGAATTAATGACTTCTTAAAAGCATCAATCACTGAATCCTAAAACTACATTTAAAATATTACTTTACAACAACTTAAGACCCATTAAACAAAAATTACAATTGATTGATAGGATAATTAAATTTATAATCAACTACCTTTCTCTATATAGTATTAATTATATTCATTTGTTTGACTTAACTAAAAATATTATAGCTATTTTTAGTGTATTGAAACAACACCTAATGCTTGCAATGATGGCAAGGTCAACTATTTTTTAATAGAAGACTCAAAATTTAAAACCTCTAAATTATTATAATATTTATCGCAAAATACGGCCCAAATTATCTCTCTATCACTGACATTACCAGAACTAAGCAATTGAATAATTGAACCATCAATTATAAACAAAAGTAAATTTATTTCATTAACTACATTTTCATCAGTTATATTAGAAAAGAACTTAACAAGTACATTTACCAACCAGGACCGATAATCTACCACAGCATTAAAAGATACTGGATATAATTTTTCAATCTCAAAAATGGCTTTAAACATCAAATGATAAAAACCACTTAAATCTACATGTAAAAAATATATTTTTTCTAATATTTCTAAAGGTTTTAATTTTGGATAAGATTCAATAACCGTATTTACTTCATTTTCTAGATACTCTTGATTAAATACAAGACAAGATTCAATAAGTTTCTCTTTACTTTTAAAATACTTATAAAAAGTCATTTTACTAATATTTGCTTCTTTACAGAGACGATCCACTCCCACATTATTAAATCCAAAATTATCAAAAAGATATCTTGAAGTATGAAGAATCATTGATGAATTGAAAGAATTTTCTATACTAGACATATCTAAACCACATAATTAAAACTTCAAGAAATATAGATTTTGGCTATATATTCCAATTATATAATTATAAAACACACAAATAAAAAAATCCTTAAATTAAACTTAACCCCCAAACAACATATTAAAATAAACACTATACAAATAAAATAAATAAAAGCTTATAAATAATATTATTTTCTATATTTCAAATTCTTAATTTTATCAGTCTGTTTATGTATGAGTTTTTCTCATGGACTCATGCAAATATATCCTTTGTTTTTAAATCCTCAACTTTCTAATTTAGAGATAACGTTCACTATACATCATTCTATCTATGAGCAAAGTCAATGATATCCTCAACACAGCAGAAATACTTTTTGATCGACAAGGATTTCATAGTACTGGAATTGACCAAATTGTTAGAGAAGCTGGTGTAACTCCACGTACACTTTATCGTCATTTTTTTTCAAAAGAACAACTTATCCTGAAAGTCCTAGAACAGAGAGAAATAAGGTTTTTAAAACAATTAGAGACAAAACTTAATTTGTCTAGCCAAGAAATCTCGGTCTGTGAACTGGTGATATCAGAATTAGAAAACTGGTTTCTTCAAGAAAGCAGTAAAGGCTGTTTATTCCTGAGAGCGCTCGCTGAATATAGCCATAAAGATAGCGCAATCCAACACCGAGTAGCTTGTCATAAGCAACGTACTCTAGCGTTTTTAAAAACTCAACTTATAGCTGAGTTCCCTCATAACTTTGCAGAGAAAGCAGAAACATTACTTTTTATCATGGAAGGTGCAACTGCCATAGCGCCTATTATTGGCGGAAAAGCTGCTGCTGATAAAGCACGCGTACTCGCTAATCGTATGTTTTCTACAACAAATCCCTCATTACCTCACTAGGAGAAAATCATGGTTTTGCCTAAAAAAATGCATGCTGTGTTATTAAATGGACATGGTGGTCTAGACCAACTTGAGTACCGCACAGATGTCACTGTACCTACACCTGCGGATGATGAGGTTCTCATTCAGGTTACAGCAGCCGGAGTCAATAATACGGATATTAATACACGCATTGGCTGGTATTCTAAAACCAATGAGCAAGCCACAAATACGGGTGGTGCTACAGGTTTAGAAAGCATTAATAATGATGATGCTTCTTGGTCTGGTACACAGCTTAAATTTCCATTTATTCAAGGGGCAGATTGTTGCGGCAAAATTGTAGCGGTAGGTAAAAATGTGGATCCATCTCGTATAGGCGAGCGAGTGATTGTACGTACTATGCTAAGAGCCTATGTGAATTACCGTCCTTATGAATGTTGGACGTTTGGTAGTGAATGTAACGGCGGTTTTGCGCAATTTGCGACGATTAAATCAGATGAAGCTTATAAAGTAGACTCAGACTGGACAGATGAAGAGTTAGCTTCAATTCCATGTTCCTACTCAACTGCAGAGAATATGCTTCATCGTCTTGGTTTAGGTGCTGAAACTGTTCTAATTACAGGTGCTTCTGGTGGTGTCGGTTCTGCTGCAGTACAACTTGCGAAACGTCGTGGTGCTACAGTTATTGCACTATGTTCCACATCTAAAGCAGAAGAGGTTCTGGCTATTGGCGCAGATCGGGTAATTGATCGTAATGCAGATTTAATCAAGGAATTAGGAAAAGAGTCTGTAGACGTAGTCGTCGACTTAATTGGTGGCCCACAATGGCCTTCTTTATTAGATGTATTACGTAAAGGTGGACGTTATGCCAATGCTGGAGCTATTGCAGGTCCAATCTCTCAAATTGATTTACGTACTGTTTATTTAAACGATTTAACGTTAATGGGCTGTACTTTCCAAGAGAATGAGGTTTTTACTAATTTAATTTCTTATATCGAAAAAAATGAGATTCGTCCTTTAGTCGCTAAAACTTATCCATTAAAAGATATTGCTCATGCTCAGGAAGAGTTTCTAAGTAAAAAACATTTAGGAAAACTAGTTTTAACGGTTCCCTCAGTTGAAGCCTAATTACTCTCTGAAAAAAAGGATGTGACTTAAAAAATCTTTATAAGTGGCATCCATATTCATTGGTCATAACGACATGGAAATATTATGAAAATTAAGCGAATAGAACTATATCAGATCGATTTACCTTATTCTGGCGGTGTATACCATCTTTCTGGGGGACGTGAATATCGAAGTTTTGATGCCTCTATTGTTAAGATTATTGCAGATAATGGTTTAGAAGGTTGGGGGGAAAGTACGCCATTTGGATCAACTTGGATCGCTTCTCACGCTCTTGGTGCTCGTGCAGGTATAGCAGAAATTGCTCCACATCTATTAGGAAAAGATCCAAGACAAGTCGACCGAATTAACGAGGCAATGGATCATGCTCTGGTAGGACATAACCACGCAAAGTCTGCAATCGATTTAGCATGCTGGGATTTATTTGGTAAATCGGTAGATTTACCAGTTTGTGAATTACTAGGTGGTTCAACTGGTCGGAGGATGCCAGTGATTTCATCTATTCATGCAGATACCCCAGATGCAATGCGAGAAAATGTAGCTAAACATCGAGAATTAGGCTATCTGGGCCATTCTGTCAAAATTGGTTCCGTTGATAGCGAAGGCGGACCAGTCCTTGATGCAGAACGAATTAAAGCTAGTTTAGCGGATCAAAAGCCGGGCGAATTCTTCATTGTTGATGCGAATGGCGGACTTACCCCAGAAATGGCATTGAGAATGCTGCGTTTATTGCCTGCTGGTTTAGATTTCGTACTGGAAGCACCATGTAGCACATGGCGCGAGACTCAGTCACTTCGTCAACGTTGTCCGGTACCAATCTTTATCGATGAATTACTTCAACATGAAGAAGATGCAATTCATGTCATCAACCATGATTTAGGCGATGGACTAGGACTAAAAATCTCTAAAGTTGGCGGTTTAACCCGTGCCCGCCGTCATCGGGATATCGGTATTGCAGCTGGTTTATCATTAAGTGTTCAAGATACAGTAGGCTCAGATATTGCCTTTGCTTCTATTTTACATATGGGAGCAACCATTCCTGAGAAAAATTTACGCTGTCTTTTAGATACCCGAGGAATGGTAAGCCTGCAAACAGCTGAATTTGACGCACCAATTATTAACGGTGGGGTCATAGTTCCAAATAAACCTGGTCTTGGTATAAGCGTTAATCAAGATCTATTAGGTGCACCCGTAGCAAGTTGGGGTAATTAAGCCCAACTTCTATTTAAAAAATTCGCTGTTGCTTTCATCGCAAAGCAGATTTCTGCCTATTTTTTAGACTCATTCAAAATTCTTAGTTCTGCAAACACTCATTTCAAATGGGTGTTAGCCCCTTATTGTCTGAAAATAGCAAACCAATCCATTAAATATTAATGATTTTTAAATGTTTAAAGTCATCGAGATGAAATCGGATTTCACCGTTTACTAAAAATATTTCTAAAAACAGGAAATTAAAAAACCTACATAAGTACTTGAAGGAAGATACACAAGGAGCGTATCAATGCAATCAGAACAAATTTTATTTAAAAATCAGCCAAGTATTCAAGAGCGCAAAGCTCAACGTTTTATGATCAAACTCGCCTGGCTTATGGCTGGTGGAATGTTTATTGATGGCTTTGTGCTGGGTTACTTAGGTTCATTAATGCCTTCAATTACGGCCGACTTAAATTTAACCATGACTTGGCAAGGACTAATTGGTGCTGCTTCACTCATTGGTATTTTCTTTGGTGCGCCTATTGGAGGTTATTTCTCCGACCGTTTTGGACGTAAACCTATGTTTATGATTGATCTTTTTATCTTCTTTATTTGCTCAATCGGACAATTCTTCGCAACGGATCCCTACATACTGTTTATTGCACGTTTTTTTATGGGGGTTGCAATCGGAATCGAATATGCGGTGGGTTGGCCCATGCTTGCGGAATTTGCTCCAGCACGTATAAGAGGAAAATTATTGATTTTAACTGAAACATCTTGGTTTATTGGTTATTTAATATCTTATGCAATGGGGTTTATCATGATTGAACAACAAATTGCCCCTTGGAATGTCATTTTAGGAATAAGCGCAATTCCTTCTTTAATTATCTTGCTTTTGCGTCGAGGCATACCAGAGTCCCCTCGATGGCTAATGAGTAAAGGCAGAAAAGCAGAAGCGACTGCAATTGCCAAACAATATTTTAATGAGCAAGATCAAAAAGATATCCTAAATCAAAAATATGACTCTACGAATCAAAATACAAACTTCTTTGATATATTTAGATCCAAAAATATTAGAAGTACTATTTTAGTCTCGATCTACTTCATTGGTACATCTGCTCCCTATTATGCAATTGGAGTATTTATTCCCCTAATACTTGAAAAATTAGGATTACAAGATGGTATCAAAGGAGGATTATTTCTTAACTCCTTTGCTGTATTAGGTACACTCTTAGCAGTTGTATTAATTGAAAGAGTCTCACGTCGTAAAATGGCGATCCTACCTATTTTGATATGTACAATTGCTTTAGCAGTCGTCGCTTTAGCAGAAGACCATCCGACATTGATTCTTATTGGTTTTTTAATTTTTGCATTTGCGAATGCAATAACCGCTAGTATGATTTCGGTGATTCCGGGAGAAGTATTACGTCCTGAAATTAGCTGTTCAGGTACAGGCTTTGCAGCTGCAATGTCTCGAATAGGTGCTGCTATCGGTGTATTTTTAATGCCGATGTTTGTTCAAACACATGGTGCCGCTTTAGCTGTGTGGATCGCAGCAGGTGTATGTTTAATTGCTACGATCATTACTTATCTGTATATGCCCGAGACTAAAGGTAAATCTATGAGCGAAATTTTTTATTAATTTTTTAAACTCCCGCCCTCCATTTAAATCATAAAAAAAGATAAATTAAAGTTTTCCATTTTTAATTGATTTTACAACGGATAGTTGGCGGGGGGAAATAAGCACTTTTATACAGTAAAATATAAAAGTGCTTCCCAATAATTCAACAATTTACATTCTAAATATTGATTAATCTATGACTAGAAGTCATTCAAAGATGAAAATAAATCTATTGAGTAAGAGTACATATAATTTTTACTATGACAACAAGGTTATCAAGGAAAATACACATGGATCAATGGAATTATTCTAATGCCAGAGCCCAGCTTTCAATGATTATGGATCAGGCTGTGGCAGGGCAACCTGTTGAAATTACTCGCCGTGGCCGTGAATCTGCAGTAGTAATTAGTAAAGCTTCCTATGAGGCATATAAGAAAGCTGTATATGATAATGCTTATCAGAAATCTATTCAGCCTATCGAAACCCCTTAAAACAAGCACATTACATGACCACTCAAAAAGTAGCTGGACTGATGAAATTTAAACTTTCTCTGATCCAGTTAGGTTCTTTATTTGCTTTTGTCTCTGCATTCTTGTTCAGTAGTAAAGCAATTTTCATTAAACAAGCCTATAGTCTTACCTCATCCTTAGATGCTATAACCCTTATGGCAATTAGAATGGGTATTGCTCTTCCTTTCTTTCTCGTGATCTGTTGGTTTTGCCGTCATCAAAATCGTAATATTCAGCCCAAAGATATACCATATTTAATATCTGTTGGCTTATTAGGCTATTACATTTCGAGCTGGCTTGATTTCTATGGACTCATGTTTATTACGGCGTCCCTAGAACGGATTATTCTATTTTTATATCCCACTCTGACCGTTGTAGCTTCAAGTTTTATCCTCAAGCAAAAATTAAGTTCAAAAACAATATTTGCACTTGTTTTAAGTTATGGTGGAACAGTGATTGTAATGCTGCAAGAACAAAAAATGCTTCCAGATCAACATAACTTCTTGTTTGGAGCAAGCTTAGTGTTTGCTAGTGCTGTTGCTTTTGCTTGCTACCTCCTGCTTACCCCACCACTAATTAAAAAATTTGGTTCATGGAACTTAACGGGACTTTCTTTATCAGCAGCTTGTATGGGCACTCTCATACATTTTCTAGTTGTAACTAGTCATCCTCTACAGCTACTTGCAACCTTACCTATGCAAGTTATTTGGTACGGAATCTGTTTAGGTTTATTCGTAACGGTTCTACCCACACTGCTATTGATATTGAGTATAGAATACGTAGGAGCAACACAATCCGCTATTATTTCATCTATTAGCCCCATTGTTACTATTCTGTTGTCAGTCTTACTTTTAGGCGAGCATTTAAATACAATCCAGTGGTTTGGTTGTTTTCTTAATATTTTTGGTGTGATGCTTATTACACTTAAAAGGAATTAAAACCAATAATTAAATTATAAAAAAATAAATTTTAAGTATTTTTAATGATGACAAAAAGTCATTAACTCATGATTATTTATCGTACTCAAATAACTATTAAAGTTCCCAATTAAAAATTATGATTAATTTTTTAATCGGGTCTATCGTATGAGCCGCCAAATCTCAACCTTAATCGGTATTTCTGCTTTATTACTTTGGTCTACATTAGTTGGCTTGCTCAGACTTTCTACAGAAAGTTTTGGCCCGGTCTATACAGTGACTTATGTATATACAATTAGTGCTATTATATTACTGTTGACCTATGGACTGCCCGATTTAAAAAAGGTTTCAAAGAAGTTTCTTATTTTATCCAGCTTGCTTTTTGTTGTTTTTGAACTGTGCTTTGCTTTTTCAATTACTCTAGCAAATTCATCAGAAAAATCGATTGAGATGAATATTATTTTTAATATGTGGCCAACCCTAATTATTATTATGTTGGCAGTATTAAAAGAAGAAAAAGTAAACTTATTGACCATATTAGGGGTAATCGTAAGTTTTGCAGGGATAGTTATCATTAATTATCATCCAAACCTAAACTTTATTGATAACTTTTTAAAAAACCCAATTAGTTATCTACTCATTTTTTTAGCAGCTATTCTGTGGGCTGTTTATTGTATCTACACCAAAAAGCAAAGTAATGGGACTAATGCTGTATCGCTTTATTTTGTTCTAACGGCAATCGCATTATGGATCCTTACTCTTTCTACTCAGGGTTTTCACCTACCTCATACACATGGAATTAACGGCTACCTGTTTGTCTTTATCAATGCTGTTTTTTTCTCGATGGGTTATCTAGCGTGGAATATTGGTATTATCAAAGGCAATATGCCCGTTTTGATTATGCTTTCTTATTTTTCTCCAATTTTCTCATCAGCATTTTCAGCTTTTGTTTTGAACTCCGATTTAACAATCAATTTTTGGTATGGTGCATTAACGGTTACTTTCGGGTCATTGATCTGCTGGTTCTCAATTCGAAAAAATCATATTCAACATAACCAAGCAAAGTTAGCTTCTTAATTTCTTAGTCACAGCCATCGTATTGTGGCTGTGACTTTTACTGTTATCAAACTTTATCAATCAAACGAGTAACACCGTTCACAATCATATCTACTGCAATGGTACCAATTATTAAAGCGGCTAACCGCCCTACAATATCAAAATAACGATCAATATATTTGGCATGGCTATAGCGTAGGTGGTCATGAGAAAATTTCATTGCTATCAAAACACTACAACTCAGAAATAGTACTAAGGCGATCACTATGGCAGCCTCTACAAGAGACATACTCATACCTGTCACTACAGCTGCGCTAATTGTTCCGGGTCCAATCATAAATGGCATAGCCACTGTACCAGCCAAATGTTCAGGTGCTCCTCGCATTTCACCAATCGTATCGGCACCCTGAAATACATATCGATATCCAATTACTAGAAAAATCAGACCGCCAAAAATCTGAAATGATTCAAATCTAACATTTAAATATTGATTAAAAATTGCCTCTCCTCCCCAAGCAAAAAGCAGAAAAACAACATAAGCAATAAGACTGCCTTGAATTAAAGCTTTATTAAAAACTTTCGTTTCTGTATGTCGTATCAAACCGATCATATAGATACTCATGAGGAAGGGGTTGAGTAACGAAAAAAATAGAATAAAAGTACTCAGGTATGATGAAGACATTCTTTGTTATCCTTAACAAGTTCAGGAAGTTAAAAAACTTCCTGAACTGTAAATTATTAAGTTTTTTGATAGGGCTTAGAAGTTATAAACCAACATGAGATTTAAGAGTTTGTTCCATTTTCCATCATCGCCTGCTGCAAGAGAGCTACCATTACCGCCAACAAACGGATCGTTTTTACTCATCACATATTCGGTATAGAGCGAAATATTTTTATAGTCCCAAGCCACGCCTACAATGTTGCGCTGTGAATCATCAAATCCATTTTCTTTCTTGTTAAAACCACTAAAAACAACATACGGCGTAACATTAAGAGAATCTTTAACATTCTTAAAGACATAGCTGGTATCAACAGTATAGAAATAGCCCTTGTTCGCAATGTCGTATTCGCCATCAAAAGATCCAAAAGTTGAGCTAGCTGGACTCAATGCATCTTTATTACTGATCGATTGTCGCCCTCCAGTAAGCACGACATTCAGATTTTTATAGTTAATACGGTTAAATAGAGCCCATGTATTTCTTGAACCATCAGCTGAGATTTTCTTATTTTCAACCTCTGAGTACCAGTAACTTCCTCCTACTGATACTTTCAAATCATCTGTACTTAAAAATTTAAGGTCTTGATCAACACGTGCCATCCACATATTTTTTTCATTTAGGTTAGTTTTAAGTGGATCAGATGAGGTAACAACATTAGCCGTATAACGCGCTGAATCTTTGCTGGTCCCATGATAGTTACCGCCATCAGTTGCAAAATAAGCCAAATCTACTTTAGTCGCAGACGGTAATTCAAAGTGATAATTCGCTCCTAAATTGGAAGCATCCTGTAAGCCCATGGTGTTGTTAATACCAGCATAAAAGCTAGTATCCCAAAAACGACCTGGACCAAAAGGAATGGGTTGTACACCTACAGTAATATGATCTGTTGCGTTTAAATGATAGCCGGCATAGCCATAAACTAAAGTCGAGAAATCACAAAACTTATCGTATTGGTAACAACGATATTCGAATTTCCCAAACCAGTCGGGTGACTCATAACCTAGCCTTAAAATAGCTGCATCAAATTTTATTTTCTGGTCTGAGGCAGACTCACCATAATCCTTATCTTGATAATTTCCACGTAAAGCACCTGAAACTGTTAAAGCACCCGTATCACTTTTAGGATCGCCGAAAGTTACTCCAGCAAAAGCAGGTAATGCCATTCCAACTGAAATT
>PJTY01000142.1_pt1 | contig 53306 bp, 45 predicted proteins | sample 1512121 | NCBI WGS metagenome assembly PJTY01 (sample SAMN08177680, study PRJNA422409) | Soil metagenome, whole genome shotgun sequencing project. | isolation source: Soil enriched (2) on filter paper: alkali lignin treatment | place: USA: Madison | collected 2015-01-15 | reverse complement strand
GATGATCTTCGCGGCCGGGGTCGATCCGGTGAAAGTGATCAGCGCGACGTCGGGATGCGCCGTCAGCGCCGCGCCGACTTCCGGTCCGGTGCCGTTCACGACATTGAGCACGCCTTTCGGCAGCCCCGCTGCGTGCAGGCATTCGAGCAGGACCTGAGTCTGGATCGCGCTCTGTTCGGCGGGCTTGATGACCAGGGTCGATCCCGAACCGATCGCATGGGCAAGCTTGGTGGCGATGAAGCCGAAGTTGCTGTTCCAGGGGGTGATCGCGCCGACCACGCCGAGCGGCAACATCGTCACGGCACTGGAACCGGCCCGGCGTTCGAAGGCATAGGCCTCGACCGAAGCGGCCATCACCTCGAAGACCGCAGCGGTGTTCTGTACGGAAAAGCCGGTGAAATAGGCCGGGGCGCCATATTCCTCGGTCATCGCCGCCACGAGGTCGTCGGCACCGGCTTTCACGGCGTCCCGCAGGCGATGAAGCATCGCGATCCGCTCTGCCTTCGTGGTGCGTGCCATCGCCGGAAAGGCCCGCCGGGCCGCCGCGACGGCGAGGCGCACATCTTCGGCATCGCCCAGGCGGACGGTGCCGATCCGCTCTTCCGTGGCCGGGTTGAAGAGATCGAAGCGCTCCGTCCCGTGCGGCGTCACGAAAGCGCCGTCGATGTAGATTCTGTCGATAGTCCGCATTGTCATCTCCATTCGTCACCAACGATATGGATCGCCGCCGCTGATCCGATTAGAAGTGCAATGACGGACAGGCTGATGAGTAATATTGCGCAATGACCAAACCCAGTGCGACCCGAACCAGCTTGGCCGAACTCCAGGCCTTCGCCACGGTCGCCCGGCGCGGCGGCTTTCGTGCCGCCGCGCGGGAACTGGACGTCTCCTCCTCGGGTCTCAGCCATGCCATTGCCGCGCTGGAAGAGCGCCTGAACCTGCGCCTGTTCAACCGGACCACGCGCAGCGTCGTGCTGACGGCGGCGGGCACGCAGTTCCTGGAGGAGATTCTCCCCGCTCTTGCCGCGATCGACAGCGCGATCGAGAATGCGGGCGAGCATCTGGGCGAACCCTCGGGATTGCTGCGGCTGAACATGGCGCAGGGCGCGGCGCGGTTCGTCATGGCGCCGCTGATCCGCGACTATCTGGACCGCTATCCCCGCATGCAGGTGGAGATCGTCAGCGAAGCGGCGCTGGTCGACGTGATCGGCAAGGGCTTCGACGCCGGGGTCCGGTTAAGGGACACCGTGCCGCCGGACATGATCGCCGTGCCCATCATTCCCGAAATGCGTCTCGTCGTCGTCGGTTCGCCGGACTATCTGCGGGACCGTCCGGTTCCCATCGTGCCGCGCGACCTGCTCGCGCACGAATGCATCGGCTACCGGATGGGCAGCGGACGCATCTACCACTGGGAATTCGCCCGCGGCGACGAGCGACTGGAACTGGACCTTCCCGGCCGCCTGATCCTCGACGACAGCGGTTTGATGCTCGATGCGGCGCTGGCGGGGATGGGGCTCGCTTATCTGGCGGAAGAGACGGTCGCGCCGCACGTCCGGGAGGGCCGGTTGACGCCGCTGCTGATGGACTGGATGCCGGAAGAGCCGCCGCTGTGCCTCTACTATTCGGGACGCCGCCACGTTCCGGCCAAGCTGCGGCTGTTCATTGATCTCGTGCGCGACCATGCGCGCAGCCGGGCAAACCGCCAGGGCCTCACAGGTCCTCACGCCAACTAACGGGCGATCTTCGTGTCCTGCGCCTATGTGCATTTCGCGTAGCAAGGAGTTCGACATGCAGGAAAAACCCACCCTTACCCATGCGCGGCGCCGCGAATTCGTGTCCGGCACGGCCGCCCTCGCCGCCGCTTTCCTGAGCGGCCTTGCCCCCACCGTCGCCTCTGCCGCGACCAAGGCGGCACGTAGCATCGCGCCCGGCCCGTTCGGCCCGATCCGCCAGATCGCGGCGGGCGTGCTCGACATCGGCTATGTCGAGATGGGGCCGTCTTCAGGACAGCCGGTCCTGCTGTTCCACGGCTGGCCCTACGACATCCACAGTTTCGCCGAAGTCGCGCCGATCCTGGCGGCACAGGGCTACCGCGTCATCGTGCCGCACTTGCGCGGTTTCGGCACCACCGTGTTCCGCTCCGCCTCCACCGTCCGCAACGCCCAGCAGGCGGCACTGGCGGCGGACGGCATCGCGCTGATGGACGCGCTGGGCATCCGGCAGGCGATCGTCGCGGGCTTCGACTGGGGCGCCCGTACGGCCGACATCATGGCGGCGCTCTGGCCGGAGCGCTGCAAGGCGCTGGTCTCGGTCAGCGGCTATCTGATCGGCAGCCAGGCCGGGAACGCCAAGCCGCTGCCGCCCCAGGCCGAACTGCAATGGTGGTATCAGTTCTACTTCGCCACCGAGCGCGGCCGGGAAGGCTATGCCGAGAACACCACGGCGTTCAATCGCCTCATCTGGCAACAGGCCTCGCCGCAGTGGACGTTCGACGACGCCACTTACGATCGCTCGGCCGCTTCCTTCGCCAATCCGGACCATGTCGCCATCGTGATCCACAATTACCGCTGGCGCCTCGGGCTTGCACAGGGCGAGACACAGTACGATGCCGCCGAGGCGCGGCTTGCGGCCGGGCCGGTCGTCACCGTGCCGACGATCACGATGGAAGGAGACGCCAACGGCGCCCCCCACCCCGCCGCCTCCGCCTATCGCGCGAAGTTCAGCGGCCCTTACGAATACCGCCTGATCACCGGCGGCATCGGCCACAACCTGCCCCAGGAAGCGCCCGAGGCCTTCGCGAAGGCAGTGATCGACGCCGGAAAGCTGGGCGCATGATCCGGATATCGACCTGCTGCCTGGCGGTTTCCGCGGCCCTGCTCGGCCTTTCCACCATGGTCGCGGCGGCGCAAGGACGGGGCCGGGAGCAAGGAGAGGACGCCAACGTTTCGCCCGTCTACGGCGTGAAGCTGCCCAAGGGATACCGCGACTGGAAGCTCATCAGCGTCGCGCATGAGGCCGGAAAGAACAACGATATCCGCGCCATTCTCGGCAACGACATCGCCGTGAAGGCCTATCGGGAGGGCAAGCGTCCCTTCCCCGACGGCGCCGTGATCGTCCGGCTCGCCTGGCAATACGAATCCTCTCCCCGCAACGACGCGGTGTTTCCCGCGCCGCAGTCTTTCGTGGCCGGGGCCCCGACCAATGTGCAGGTCAGCGTGAAGGATTCCCGACTCTACGCGGCCAGCGGCGGCTGGGGCTACGGCCAGTTCGACAGCGGCAAGGCAAACCCGAGCGAAGCCCTGACCCGCTCCTGCTTCGCCTGCCACGCGAAGCTCGACGCCGGTTCCGATCAGGTCTTCACCGCCTATTCCCACTGACGGCCATCCCCCTGGCATTGACGAAGCCATCTGATCCATTTATATCCATCCGGTCAGATATAAATGGATCGCAAGGTGGGACGCAAGAAATCGATCGACCGGGACCGCATCCTCGATGCAGCGGAAGCTGTCGTCGCCGGCGTGGGTGCCGCGCGCCTGACACTTGAAGGCGTCGCCAAGGAAGCCGGAATCAGCAAAGGCAGCGTCGTCTACGACTACGGGTCGAAGCAGGCGCTGCTGGAAGCGATGGTCCAGCGCGCCGTGGCGCGCGACAATGCCTTCAACGACGCTGCGGCCCAGTCCTGCGAGGCGAGCGAAAACCGCACGCTTCATGGGCGCATCGCGGCGGCGGCAGAGCCCTTTCCCGATGCCTTCCGTGCGGTCGCCCTCAACATCTGCGCGGCCCTCGCCCAGGACCGGGACTTGCGCTCGGCGATCCAGCAGAACCAGAGCGCCGTGATTGCCCGCATCCGCGACGAAGCCGACGGCGCACGTGGACCGATGCTGGCCTATCTCGCGCTTGAAGGCCTCAAGCTTTTCGAATCTCTCGATTATCACCAGTGGCCCGAAGCCGAGCGCAAGGCCCTTCTGGCCGATATCCGCTGGCTCGCCGCCGCGCGCCCTGCCTGACGCCATTCAGGCCGTACTTCCCAACCACAGGCAGTTTCAGATCATGACCGACCCTATCCCGGAGGGAGGCCCAGCCTCCGCTCCCCGCCCCAACTCGCCCATTTTCCTTACCGGAGGCAGCGGCTATCTGGGCCGCAATCTCATCCGTCACTTCGTGGCAGACGGGCGCGAAGTGCTCGCACTCGTACGTTCGTCGGCAGCAGCCGAAGTGGTTCGCGGTCTGGGAGCCGTGCCGATCGCGGGCACGCTGGCCGACCCGCAGCTTCCGCAGGCCATGGCAGGCTGCGAAGCCCTGGTGCATGCGGCGGCGCATACCAGCCACGGCCCTGAAACGCCCGACCATGTCGCCGTCAATGTGGAAGGCACCCGCGCCGTTCTTGCCGCCGCCCGCGAGTCCGGCGTGAAACGCGCCGTTCACGTCAGCACCGAATCCGTCCTGCTCGACGGTCGACCGCTGATAGACGCGGACGAATGCCGCCCCTTCCCCCGGCGCTTTCCAGGGGCCTATTCGCGCACCAAGGCAGAAGCAGAACGCATCGCCCTGGCCTCGGCGCGAGGCGGCCTGGATGTCATGGCCGTCCGCCCCCGCTTCGTCTGGGGCCGCGACGACACGACGGCCCTGCCGATCCTGATAAAGGCGGCAAGATCGGGACAGATGGCCTGGATCGACGGTGGGCATTACCTGACTTCCGCAACGCATGTCGCCAACGCCTGCCACGGCATCGATCTCGCCCTGCGCCACGGCAGGAGCGGCGAGGCCTACTTCGTGACGGACGGCCCGCCCATCGCGTTTCGCGACCTCGTATCGCAGATCCTGGAAACCCAGGGCATCGCAGCACCGGCGAAGGAAGTCCCCTCCTGGCTGGTGCAGGCCGTAGCCCGTATGGGCGAGGGGCTGAACAGGTTGTCCGGCGGCAGGATCAGGCCTCCGGTAAGCCGGCAGGATCTGGCGACGATGGCGGTCGAAGTCACGCTCGACATCGCCAAGGCACGGCGGGAGCTGGGCTACGCGCCGCTCGTCTCTGTCGAACAGGGACTTGCCGAACTGCGCCGCACCTGTCGGAACGATCTGTAAACAGGCAGCCCGCGCTCTATTCTTCGCGCTGTTCGACTCGCAAAACGGGGTGATGAACCGGCTCGGCTGGTTCGAGGAATTCGGAACCCGATTTCCGCAGATTTCAGGCGGTAACGCGGCGGGGCTTTTCCATTTCCAGGCGGTTGCGGCCCTTGGCCTTGGCGCAGAACAGCGCCAGTTCGGCACGTTCGATCGTGCTGTCCATACTGCCGGCGATCCGCGCGACGCTGCCGCTGGTGGTAATGGCGAGACGGCTGTCACCCACTTTCTGGCGAAGGTCGGCCAGGGTCGCGACCACGCGCGCGCAGATGGCCTGCGCCTGCTCCGGCGTCGTGCGCGGCAGCAGCACCGCAAACCGCTCGGAGCCGATGCGCGAGATGATATCGTCCGACCGGAGCATTTCGCGGAGCAGGTCGGCAAAGACGCGCAGCACTTCGTCACCCACGGTCTGGCCATGCTTCATGTTGATGGTGCGGAAGAAGTCGATGCTGAACATCGCCAGACAGCCGTCCATGCCCTGGGCTACCATGTGCTCCAGCATGGAAATGAACGCTGCGCGGTTGGTGAGCTGGGTCAGGGGATCGGTGTAAGTAGCCGCGAAAAGCTGATCGCGCAGGCTGCGGCGATCGTCGATCGTGCGCATTACCGCGAGCGTGCCATAAACCGCTCCGGCATCATCCGTCAGCGGACGAATGCGAATCTCGAACCAGCTTTCACGGGCATCGATGGTAAGCGCAGGAAATTCCACCCACTGCGCGCTCCGACCGCCGGAAACCGCTGCCTCCAGCGCGCTCGCCACCGCAGCGCGCCCCGGCTCCGCCACCAGATCGAGGAGATGCGGGCCGACGTCCGCCTGAGGTTGCACGCCCAGCTTGCGGATACCGGGCGAGGCGTGGACGATCATGCCGTCCCTATCGGTCTTGAGAATGACATCGGACGATGTTTCCGCCAGCAGTCCGTACAGCGCGGAGCTATCCTGAACGGTAAAATTCATGCCCATCTTCGTATTGCCCCGGGTTCAGACGGACCGCAGAACGATCCAACGCAGATCGGGCCGTGATTCGGAAGCGCGTTAGCAGACGTTCGAGCGTTCAAAAGACGACACACGAACATTCGGCTTACGGATTCCGGCGACCCCGCCAATAACTCATTACCATGGAAGGTTAGCCCCGTTATCTAACCAGCCATGATCTCAAATTATTGTTATCAATACATTTACCATCACTGCATTGAGTCGCAAAGCGCGTTAACCCTGTTCCTGAACGGAAACGGAGGCAATTCTATACTTTAAAGTTCGATCATGATCCGGACCTTGTCCGGGCTCGTTTCCACGGCAGCGGCGATCTGGTCCCGGCAGCGGGCGATCAGTTCGGGCAATCCGACCACGGTGCGGCCCGGACGGAGTTCTGCAGCGGTGACGCCGAGTTCCTCGGCAATGGCATCGAGGCGTTCCTCGATCGGGCGCGCGCGGCCCTGCTCCCAGGCCCAGACGGTCGGCTTGCTGACGCCGAGGCGCGAGGCCAGTTCGCCCTGGGTGAATCCGCGCAGCTTGCGCAGGCGATGGAGGCGCTCTCCGAAGCTTTCGCCGCCGATGGCCGCCGGTGCCGGCACTGCCGGAACGGGCGCCAGATCGACTTCCTGCACGGCGCTGCGAAGCTGCGCGGCGCTCAGCACGGCGGGGTGAAGCGGCACGTCGAAGGCGCAGCCGTAAAGTTTCCCGCTCGCCCAGACCACGCGCGCACGCGTAAGTCCGGCTTCGGGAAGCTGGATATCGAGCGCTTCGCCGATCTCCATGTCCACCTGCGTTTCCAGCAGAAGGCCCGTTTCCGAGAAGTTGTGGATCGTCACCGACGCCTCGACGCCGGAAGACAGGGCACCTTGCGTCTCGATCAACAGCCGTTTGCGGGCAGAGCGCGGCCTGCCGGCCTCGTGGCTGCTGTCGAACGACTGGCCGTCGTCGGTGGACTTGTCTTCAAAGTGTGCCGTTATCGGCATGGCGCATTCTCCAGGAGAATTGCAACCTGTCCGCACAGGATTAAGAAACAGTTAGCATCTTGGCTAATTTCTTACTGAGTTCCATCCGCAGAAACCCTCAGTTTGGCGCTTTCGCCCCATGACCGCACCAAATCGGATGAAATCTGCGTTAATCGATTGCTAACCCGAATATCCGTATTTTTCGAGCACAGAATCGGGGTTGCGGTGTTCGATATCTATCTTTGCATCCGTGACGGGCATGACCTTAAATTCGTCGTGCTCGCCGCGTTGATCTGCTTGCTTTCTTCGTTGACGGCTCTTGCGCTGCTGCGCCAGGCACAGTCCTGCGCGGGCAAGGCGCGGCTGCGATGGTGCTCCATGGCGGGCGCCAGCGCCGGATTCGGCATCTGGGCGACACATTTCGTCGCCATGCTGGGCTATGCCCCGGAGATCGTCACCGGTTTCCAACCCGCCCTGACCCTGGCCTCGCTCGCCATCCCGATCGCGGCCCTCGGCACCGCCTTCGCCATTGCCCTGAAAGGCCTGAACCGCCCGGCCCTGCTCACCGCCTCTCTCGTGGCGGCCGGCGGCATCGCCGCCATGCACTACATCGGCACCCAGGCGCTGGAACTTCCGGCCATCATCACCTGGAAGCCGGGCTTCATCCTGGCATCGATCATCCTCGCCTGGCTACCGCTCTATCCGGCGCTCGCGCTCGTCCTCGAAGACCGCCGCCTGCGCGGATTGCTGGCGGCGACCGGCCTGCTTTCCGCCTCGGTGGTCGCCCTGCATTTCACCGGCATGACCGGGCTGACGCTCATCCCGACGCGCACGGTGCCTCCCCAGCTGCTCATCTCGCCGCGCGAAATGGCCGGTGCGGTCACCGCCGTCACTCTCCTGCTCATCGCAATCTCGACGATTTCGCTGATCGTGAGCCGCCGCACCGCCACCGCTCTGGCCATGAGCGAGCGGAACTTCTCGTTCCTGGTGCGCGGCATCTCCGACTGCGCGATCTACATGCTCGATCTCGACGGCCGGGTGGTCAACTGGAACGCCGGCGCCCAGCGCCTCAAGGGCTATGCCGAAACCGAGGCGCTCGGCCTCCACGTCTCCGACTTCTACACCCCGGAAGACCGCGAGGCCGAACTCGACCGGATGACCCTCGGCAAGGCCCGCAGCGAGGGGCGCTACTACGGCGAGGGCTGGCGCGTCCGCCGCGACGGCACCCAGTTCTGGGCCCATGTGACGATGGAAACCATGCTGGACGACCTCGGCCAGCCGATCGGCTTCGCCAAGATCACCCGCGACATGTCCCGCTTCAAGGAAGCGCAGGACCGCATCGCCGAGGCAAGCCGCCAGCGCGACGCCGCGCTCGGCCACATGCACCAGGGACTTTGCCTGTTCGACGCAGACGAACGGCTCGTGCTCAGCAATCCGCGATACCGGGAAATGTACGGCCTCGCCCCGGATGCGCTGACGCCGGGAATGCACCTTTCCGAAGTGATCCGTCTCAGCAGCGCCTGCCGCTTCGCGCCGGACCAGATCGACGCGCGCGTCGAGACATCGCAGCGGGCGATCCGCGACAACCTTGCCAGCGCCGCCCAGTCGCCGATCCTGTTTGAATATCCCGACGGCACGGTCATCTCCATTGCCAGCCGGCCGATGTCCGACGGCGGCTGGGTCTCGACCTTCGACGACATCACCCGCCAGCACGAGTCCGAAGCGCAGATCGCCCACATGGCCATGCACGACGGACTGACCGGCCTGCCCAACCGCACGCGCTTCAACCTGTGGATCGACGAGATGCTCGACCAGGCCTCGCGCCACGGCAAGCGCCTGGGCGTGACCGCGATCGACCTCGACCGCTTCAAGGAAATCAACGACACTTACGGCCATGCCTGGGGCGACGTGGTTCTGGCCGAGCTTGCCCGCCGCCTCCAGTCAGTGATCGGCGAGGACGAGATCGCCGCGCGCCTCGGCGGCGACGAATTCGGCCTGGCCAAGCTCTTCGACACCGACGAGCAGCTTGCCGAATTCCTCGCCCGCGTCGGCCCCTGCTTCGACGAGCCGGTCCGGCACGAGAAGCAGGACCTCAGCTTCGGCGCCAGTCTGGGCGTGGCGGCCTATCCGCATGACGGCACCGACCGCGAAGCCCTGCTCAACAATGCCGACCTCGCGATGTACCGCGCCAAAGTGCAGATCGGCGAGCGCATCTGCTACTACGAGCCCAGCATGGACGAGACCGCCCGCGCACGGCGCCAACTCGCGAACGACTTGCGCCTCGCCATCGAGCGGCAGGAACTGGTGCTGCTCTACCAGCCGCAGTGCCAGCTGCGTAGCGGGGAACTGTCCGGCTACGAGGCGCTCGTGCGCTGGCACCATCCGATGCAGGGCCTCGTCTCCCCTGCCGACTTCATTCCGATTGCCGAGGAATCCGGCGCGATCCTCCAGATCGGCGAGTGGGTCCTGACGCAGGCCTGCCGCGAGGCCGCCAGCTGGCATTCGGACCACCGTATCGCGGTCAACGTCTCGCCGGTGCAGCTCGTCCAGCAGGATCTCGCGCCGATCGTCGCGCGGGTACTGGCGGAAACCGGACTTTCCGCTTCGCGCCTCGAACTGGAAATCACCGAAAGCGCGATCATCACCGACAAGACCCGCGCGCTCAACAACTTGCGCCAGCTGAAGGAACTGGGCGTGGCCATCGCCATGGACGACTTCGGCACCGGCTATTCCTCGCTGGACACCCTCCACTCCTTCCCGTTCGACAAGATCAAGATCGACAAGTCGTTCCTGCTCGAATCGGACGAGAACGAGCAGGCCCGCGCCATCATCCGCGCGGTCCTGGCGCTCGGCCAGTCGCTGCGGATCCCGGTCCTGGCGGAAGGCGTGGAAACGCAGAGCCAGTTCGAGCTGCTCATCAACGAAGGCTGCGAGGAAGCCCAGGGCTATTTCCTCGGCCGTCCCGACCGCGCGCCGAGCAGCAATCCGGAATCGCCGGAAATGGCCAGCGAACATCGGGAAGCCGAGGTCGCCTGACCGCCTTCCGCACAGGCGCTAAAGCCTCCCTTGGCCCGGGCAAAGCCATTATCGCTGGCAATCGGACGCGCGGAGGATCATCTGCGCCACCATGCAAGCGAATCCTGCCTCTCCAGGTCGAGTCTTTCTGGTCGGCGCCGGTCCCGGCGATCCCGATCTCCTGACCCTGCGCGCCGCGCGGCTGCTGATGAACGCCGCGCTGATCGTGCACGACGGACTGGTCGATCCGGCGATCCTGGCCATGGCGAAGCCTTCGGCCCGCCTGGTCTCCGTGGCCAAGAGCCGCGCGCGCCACACGATGAAGCAGGAAGAGATCAACGCCCTGCTCGTGCGCGAGGCGCTGGCGGGACATGACGTCGTGCGCCTCAAGGGCGGCGACCCCTTCGTGTTCGGACGCGGCGGCGAAGAGGCGGAAGCCTGCCATGCCGCCGGCGTGCCGGTGGAAGTGGTGCCCGGCATCTCCTCGGCGCTGGGCGCCTCGGCCGCCGCGCAAATTCCCCTCACCCACCGCGACCATGCCTCGATCGTCACCTTCGTGGCCGGTCAGTGCAAGGGCTTGACCGATCAGGACTGGTCGGGCCTTGCCGGCAAGGGCCGCACCTTGGTGATCTTCATGGGCATCGCCACGGCCGCCCAGATCGCCGAGAAGCTGATGGCGGACGGCCTCGCCCCCGACGTGCCGGTGGCGGTGATCGAGAATGCCACCCGCTCGGCCATGCGCGTGCTGCGCGGGCCGCTTGCCGGACTTGCCGACCTGATCGCGGATGCGAAGGTGCAAAGTCCCGCGCTTATCGTTATCGGGCACGTCACCGCAGAACCCGACAACACCATTCGCGCCCTGGCGCTGGAGGCAACAAAGTGAAGATCCTGACGGGCAACGACCTGAAGACCGGAGCGGTCATCTGGTGGACCGGCGTAGGCTGGTCGCTCGACGTCAACGAATCCGCCGACGTGGGCGAACATGGCGCCGCCCTGGTGGCGCGCGAGGAAGGCGCTCAGCACGTCGTCGCCGCCTATGTCGTAGACGGCGAGAAGACCGCTGAAGGCATCCGCCCCGCCCATATCAAGGAGCGCATCCGCGCCCTCGGGCCGACCGTGCGCCTTGACCTGACGCCGAAGGCCTCCGACCCCGCAGCCGCAGACTGGGTGATCTGATGTACAAGTACGACGAATACGACCAGCAGATGGTCGACACGCGCGTCGCGGAATTCCGCGACCAGGTGCGCCGCCGTCTCGCGGGCGACCTGACCGAGGACCAGTTCAAGCCGCTGCGCCTGCAGAACGGCCTCTACCTCCAGCTTCACGCCTACATGCTGCGCGTCGCGGTGCCCTACGGCACGCTGAATTCCGCGCAGATGACGCTGCTGGGCGACATCGCGGACAAGTACGACCGCGGCTACGGTCACTTCACCACCCGCCAGAACATCCAGTACAACTGGATCAAGCTGGAAGACACGCCCGACATCCTGGCCGAACTCGCCAAGGTGGAGATGCATGCCATCCAGACCAGCGGCAACTGCATCCGCAACATCAGCTCCGACCAGTTCGCCGGTGCCGCTGCCGACGAGATCGTCGATCCGCGTCCTTATGCGGAACTGCTGCGCCAGTGGTCCAGCTTCCACCCGGAATTCCTGGTGCTGCCGCGCAAGTTCAAGATCGCCGTCATCGCCTCCGAAACCGACCGCGCGGCGATGCGTCTGCACGACATCGGCATCAAGATGGTGAAGAATGACGCCGGCGAGATCGGCGCCCGGTTCTATGCCGGTGGCGGCATGGGTCGCACCCCGATGATCGCCCCGCTGATCCGCGAATTCGTGCCGCTGGACCAGCTGATCACTTATTCGGAAGCCTGCCTGCGCGTCTACAACCGCTACGGCCGCCGCGACAACAAGTACAAGGCGCGCATCAAGATTCTCGTCCACGAACTGGGCCGCGACGAATATGTCCGCCAGGTCGAGGAAGAGTTCGCGCACCTGCTCTCCCAGCCGATCGAGCCGCCGCTCGCCGAGCTGGAACGCATCAAGGCCCACTTCACCGGCCCGGCTTACGAAGCCGGTCTGTCGGACGATCTGGACCTGACCGATCCCGACTTCCGCCTCTGGGTCGAGCGCAACACCCATGCGCACAAGCAGGCGGGCTACGTGATCGCCACGGTCAGCCTCAAGCCCGTCGGCGGCATTCCCGGCGACGCCACGGCCGACCAGATCCGCCTGATGGCCAAGCTGGCGAAGGACTACAGCTTCGACGAACTGCGCGTGACCCACGCCCAGAACATCGTCTTCCCGCACCTTCGCAAGGCCGACCTCTACACCGTGTGGCAGGCGCTGGACGAAGCCGGTCTCGCCACCGCCAACCTCGACACCGTGGGCGACATCATCGCCTGCCCGGGGCTCGACTACTGCTCGCTGGCCAATGCGCGTTCGATCCCGGTCGCGCAGAAGATCTCCGAGCGTTTCGGCAGCGCCCAGCGACAGGCCGAGATCGGTGAGCTGAAGCTCAAGATCTCCGGCTGCATCAACGCCTGCGGCCACCACCACGCGGGCCATATCGGCATCCTCGGCGTCGACAAGAAGGGCCTGGAAAACTACCAGCTCCTGTTCGGCGGCAGCGAGGGCGCGGACACCTCGCTCGCGAAGATCATCGGCCCCGGTTTCACCGAGGACGGCGTGGTCGACGCCATCGAAAAGGCCACCGAAGTCTATCTCGCCAACAAGCAGGGCGAGGAGCGCTTCCTCGACACCTATCGCCGTATCGGCATGGACCCGTTCAAGGAGGCCATCTATGGTTGACGTCCAGTTCCGCTTCCGTGACGACGAAACCGTCAACGACCCCGCCGTCACGGTAGATTCGTTCTCCGAACAGTCCAACGCCACCGCCGTCCGCATCGAGCCGGGCGACGACGCGCGCGACCTGCTGCCCTACCTCGACCGCCTCTCGCTGGTGGAAGTGAGCTTCCCGGCCTGGACCGACGGACGCGGCTATTCCTCGGCCCGCATCCTGCGCGAAGCAGGCTATCAGGGCGAGATGCGCGCGGTAGGCGATCTGGTGATCGACATGCTCCATCACCTGCGGCGCTGCGGCTTCGATGCCTTCGCGCCCGAAAAGGCTCTCAACGAAGAGGACGCCCGCACCGCGTTCGATCGCTGGGAAAACGTCTACCAGGCCACCGTCGTCGACGGTCGCCCGGCGATCTGGGCGAAGCGCCACCCGGCGTAACCGTCCAGCTATAGGGAACTACCGATGCCCCACACCGAAGCTGCACGTATCCGCGACCTGATCGACACCGGCCCCCGTTTCGACGAGGCCGATGCCGTTCGCCTGAACCGCCTCTTCCGCGGCACCGACACGAGCGAGATGCTCGAAACGGTGCTCAAGGAAGGCATGGCGGGCGATATCGCGATCGTGTCCAGCTTCGGTGCGGAATCGGCGGTGCTGTTGCACCTCGTCAGCCGCGTCGATGCGAACGTGCCGGTGCTGTTCCTCGATACCGGCAAGCATTTCCCCGAGACTCTGGCCTACCGCGACCTGCTGGTCGAGCGGCTGGGCCTGACCAATCTCATCAATCTCCTGCCCGATGCCGAAGAACTGGCGAAGAAGGACGAGAACGGCCTGCGCTGGTCCTATGATCCCGACGGCTGCTGCGAAATCCGCAAGGTGAAGCCGCTGGAAAAGGCCCTGCTCGGCTACGACGCCTCGTTCAGCGGCCGCAAGGCATTCCAGGCCTCGACCCGCGCCACCCTGCCCCGCTTCGAGGTGGACACCGCCGACGCGCAGGGCCGCCTCAAGATCAATCCGCTGATCGACTGGTCGCCGGAGCGCATCGCCGCCTATATCGCCGAGCACGACCTGCCGCCGCATCCGCTGGTGTCGCAGGGCTATCCCTCGATCGGCTGCATGCCCTGCACCAGCAAGGTCGCGGAAGGCGAAGACCCGCGTTCGGGCCGCTGGCGCGGTTGGAACAAGACCGAGTGCGGCATCCATGTCGCCACGCATTCGGACTACACGACCAAGAACGCACCCGAGTTCGATCCGGGGCTTTGATCGAGCTTCGGCTCTGCTTTGAGCGCTGCCCCGCCTTAAATCCTTCGTCATCCTGAACTTGTTTCAGGATCCATCTCGCCGCTTACGCAGTGCTGCGAGTGGCAAATTGCCATCGCGGCATTGTTCACGCGACCGCCGGGCGAGACTGAAAAATGGATCCTGAAACAAGTTCAGGATGACGGCAGCATTCGAACGGCTTCATAGTCGCTTCGTCATTGCGAGCGTAGCGAAGCAATCCAGAGCGGCTCTGCGAGGACTCTGGATTGCTTTCGCTACGCTCGCAATGACGAAAGAAGGGCCGCCCCATTTTACGCAACACATTGCAACAATCGGGACCGCAGGTGCAAATATTGCACCTTTCGGCGGGTTGGCATGGCGAAGCGGTCCACTAGATCGCAAGTGCCCCTAATATTGCAGTGCAACATGACCAGACAACAGAACGCCGAACTCCATACCCATCCCGCCCTCGTCATCCTGGCGCTGGCGATGGGTGCCTTCGCCATCGGTACCACCGAATTCGCCGCGATGAGCCTTGTGCCCTATTTCGCCCGCGACCTCGGCCTGACCGAGCCTGAAGCGGGCCATGCCATCAGCACTTATGCGCTGGGCGTGGTTGTCGGCGCGCCCATCATCGCGGTGCTGGCGGCCAAACTGCCCCGCCGCGCGCTGCTGATCGGGCTCATGGCTCTGTTCGCGGTAGGCAATGCCCTGTCGGCCATGGCGCCTACCTACCCGCTGCTGCTGCTGTTCCGCTTCATCAGCGGCCTGCCGCACGGCGCCTACTTCGGCATCGCCGCGCTGGTCGCCGCCTCGATGGTGCCTGCGAACAAGCGCGCGCAGTCGGTGGCGCTGGTCATGTCGGGCCTGACGGTCGCGACGATCATCGGCGTGCCGCTGGCCAACTGGCTGGGGCAGGCCTTTGGCTGGCGCACCGGCTTTGCCATCGTCTCCGTACTCGCCGTCATCACCATGGCGCTCGTCGCGCTCTATGCCCCGCACCAGAAGGCTGCCGAGGGCGCCAGCCCGATGCGCGAACTCGGCGCACTGCGCCGCCCGCAAGTGCTGCTGACCCTGCTGACCGGCGCCATCGGCTTCGGCGGTCTCTTCGCCGTCTACACCTACATCGCCTCGACCATGATCGAGGTAACCAAGGTCTCCGAGCACCTCGTGCCGGTGGTCCTCGCGGTCTTCGGCGTCGGTATGACGGTGGGCAACCTGTTCTGGGCCTGGGCCGCCGACCGTTCGCTGAACAAGGCCGCGATCGGCGCGCTGCTGTTCAGCGCCTTCGCGCTCGCCCTGTTCCCGATGGCGGCCAGCAATGTCTGGACGCTCAGCGTCGTCGTGGTGATGATCGGCTTCGCGGGCGGCCTCGGCACGATCCTCCAGACCCGCCTGATGGACGTGGCCGGAGACGCCCAGGCGCTCGCCGCCGCCGCGCACCACAGCGCCTTCAACATGGCCAATGCGCTTGGCCCCTGGCTGGGCGGCCTCGCGATTTCGGCCGGTTACGGCCTGACTTCGACGGGCTGGATCGGCACCGCGCTCTCGCTCGGCGGTCTGGCGATCTTCCTGGTGACACTCGCGCTGCACAAGCGCGAGGACGAAGTAAGCGGCCAACCGCTTCCGGCCTGCTGACACGTCCTCCAGCCCATGAAAAAAGGCCCGCGAGTTCCTCACTCGCGGGCCTTTTTCGTTGTTTTTCGTCATTGCGAGCAAAGCGAAGCAATCCAGAGCAAAGGACGCTCCGCTCTGGATTGCCGCAGCCCTGCGGGCCTCGCAATGACGAAGAATTAGCCGATCATCATCAGGCTGGCATTGCCGCCCGCCGCCGTCGTGTTGATCGAGGTCGAGACCTCTTCCAGCAGCCAGACCAGGTTCGGACCGGCCGAGGTATGGACCGGAACGATCGGCCCCGGCAGCTCCGCCACCGCCTTGCAGGCCGCGCGGACTGCCTCGGCATCGCCTTCGACCAGACAGGCCGCAAAGTGCTCGCCGGCGTTCGGAGCGAAGCGTGCCGCTACCGCTTCCGGCAGACCGGCGGGCAGCGCCATACCCTCGACCGTCGCGGTATTGCCGCTGGCCAGCACCGCCGCCATCTGTCCATAAAGCCCCTCAGAGGTCGTCGGACGCAGCAGCACGCGGCCACGCGGATGGAGGGCGTAGAGGTTGGTCTCGCCCACCGGCCCCGGCAGGGACAGTTCGAGGCCCAGCCCCGAACTCGCCGCCATCGCCCGCGCCGCAGCGGCAGAAGCCGCATCGCCCCGGCCGCTCAGCCAGGTCGCGAAAGCCTCGACCAGCGGCGCGACTTTCGCAGGCGCATCCAGCACTTGCGGCGCCTGCCGCGCCAGTCGGCCGAGATAGAGCGGACCGCCCGCCTTCGGCCCGGTGCCCGAAAGCCCGCGCCCGCCGAACGGCTGAACACCGACGATCGCACCGATGGTGTTGCGGTTGACGTAGAGGTTGCCCGCGCGGATCGCCGAAGTGACCTGCTCCACCGTCGCATCCAGACGCGTATGAAGGCCGAACGTCAGGCCGTAGCCGGTATCGTTGATCGCCTCGATCAGCGCAGGCAGGTCATCGCGCTTGAAGCGCACGACGTGGAGCACCGGGCCGAACACCTCGCGTTCGAGCTGGGCGATGGTCGAAATCTCGACGATCGTCGGCGCCACGAACGTACCCGCCTCGCAGGCCGCCGGGATCGCCACTTGCTCGACCTTGCAGCCGCGCGACTTCATGCGCGCGACATGGCCGTCGATCATCCCCTTGGCCTCGGCGGTAATGACCGGGCCGATGTCCACCGCGAGTTCCTGGGTATTGCCCACGCGCAGTTCCGCGAGGGCGCCCTTGAGCATCGTCAGGGTGCGATCGGCAACGTCTTCCTGAAGGCAGAGCACGCGCAGCGCCGAGCAGCGCTGTCCCGCCGAGTCGAAGGCCGAGGCGATCACGTCCGCCACCACCTGCTCGGCCAGCGCCGAGGAATCGACGATCATCGCATTCTGGCCGCCGGTCTCGGCGATAAACGGGATCGCATGGCCAAGAGCCGAGACACGGCCCGCAAGCTGCTTCTGGATCAGCCGCGCCACTTCGGTCGAGCCGGTGAACATCACCGCCGCCACTTGCGGCCCGGCGACCAGCGCGGCACCGAGCATGCCCTCACCCGGCAGCAGCTGGAGCGCGTCCTTGGGAACGCCCGCCTCATGCAGCAGGCGCACCGCCTCGGCGGCGATCAGCGGGGTCTCCTCGGCGGGCTTCGCCAGCACCGGATTGCCCGCGACGAGCGCAGCGGCGACCTGTCCGGCGAAGATCGCCAGCGGGAAGTTCCAGGGGCTGATGCAGACCACCGGCCCGAGCGGTGCCTGATCGGCACCGAAAGTCTCGCGCGCCTGCCTGGCGTAGTAGCGCAGGAAGTCGATCGCCTCGCGCACTTCGGCGATGGCATTGGCGGCGGACTTGCCCGCTTCGCGGATGACGAGGCCCATGAGCAGGCCGATCCGCGCCTGCATGGCGTCGGCAGCGGCATCGAGCATGGCCGCGCGCTCGGTCACCGGCACCTGGCCCCAGCGGCTGATGGCGGCGCGGGCGACGGCGACGGCAGCCGCTTCCGGAGCGACTTCGATCACCCGGCCCACGATATCCTCGTGATCCGCCGGATTCAGCACGGCGCGGGCATCGCCCTGCGCATTGGCGGGCATGGCGAACCATTCGCGCGCGGCGGAGCGGCGCAAGTCTTCCGAGAGCGCGGCGAGCGCGGTCTCGTCGGCCATGTCGATGCCATCGGAATTGCGGCGACCGGGGTAGAGGTCGGCGGCGAGCGGGATCAGGTCGTGGCGGGCGCCGGGATTGGGCATGGCGCGAACGACGTCGACCGGATCGGCCACCATGTCCTCCACCGGCACGGCCGGATCGGCAATGCGGTTCACGAACGAGGAGTTCGCACCGTTTTCCAGCAGGCGGCGCACGAGATAGGCCAGCAGCGTCTCATGGGTGCCGACCGGCGCGTAGATACGGCAGGGACGGTCGAGATTGTCCTTGCCCACGACCTGCGAATAGAGCGGTTCGCCCATGCCGTGGAGGCACTGGAACTCGTAGCGACCAACCACGAAGTCCGGCCCGGCAAGGTGGTAGATCGTCGCCAGGCTCTGCGCGTTGTGGGTGGCGAACTGCGGGAACACCGCGTCGGGCGCAGCCAGCAGCTTCTTCGCGCAGGCGACGTAGGACACATCGGTGTGGACCTTGCGGGTATAGACCGGGAAGTCGGCCAGGCCGTCCACCTGGGCGCGCTTGATCTCGGCGTCCCAATAGGCGCCCTTGACCAGGCGCACCATCATGCGGCGACCGGCGCGGCGGGCCAGGTCGATGATCCAGTCCAGCACGAAGGGGCAGCGCTTGCCATAGGCCTGCACCACGAAGCCGAGACCGTCCCAGCCCTTGAGGTCCGGATCGAGTGCCAGCGCTTCCAGCAGATCGAGCGAGAGTTCGAGGCGGTCGGCTTCCTCGGCATCGATGTTGAGACCGATGTCGTAGCCCTTGGCGAGTACGGCCAGCGCCTTCACGCGCGGCAGCAGTTCGCCCATGACCCGGCCCGCCTGCGCGCGGCTGTAGCGCGGGTGGAGGGCCGAGAGCTTGATCGAAATGCCCGGGCCTTCGTAGATGCCGCGGCCCGCGCTCGCCTTGCCGATGGCGTGGATGGCGTTCACGTAGTCGTCGTTGTAGCGATCGGCATCGGCGGCGGTCGTCGCCGCTTCGCCCAACATGTCGTAGCTATAGCGGAAGCCCTTGTCTTCCAGCTCCTTGGCGCGCTTCACCGCTTCGCCGATGGTCTCGCCGGTGACGAACTGCTCGCCCATCAGACGCATCGCGAGATCGACGCCGCGGCGGATCACCGGCTCACCGGCGCGGGCGACGAGGCGGGTCAGCGCCGCCCCGAGGCCCTTGTCGTCCACGGAACCGACCAGCTTGCCCGTGACCACCAGGCCCCAGGTCGCCGCATTGACGAACATCGACTTGCCGCCGCCGAGGTGCGCGCTCCAGTCGCCGTCGGAGATCTTGTCACGGATCAGGGCATCGCGCGTCGCATTGTCGGGAATGCGCAGCAGTGCCTCGGCCAGACACATGAGCGCCACGCCTTCCTGGCTGGAGAGCGAGTATTCCTGAACCAGCCCCTCGACGCCGGTACCCTTGTGGTTGGCGCGCAAGGTGGTGACCAGCGCGCCGGCGGTCTCGCGCACGCCGCGGCGTTGCGCCTCGGGCAGGGTCGCGGCTTCGAGCAGCGGCGCCATGCAGGCGGCCTCGTCGCGGCGGAAGGCGTCGGTGATCGCGCGGCGGAGCGGCGTCGGCTCGCTGACGGCGGGGGCGAAAGCGGTGAAGGGCGGCGTGTGGGTCATGAATCGCCAATATCGCAAGCCGTCTTGGCAATCTGTCTTTTCACGGGCACAAGACGATCCATTCGGACTTATCTTGGCTTCATCGGCAGTTCAATCGAATGGCAAAACGCACCGATCCGGTCATTCTGGACGATTACGACCGCAAGATCGTCGCCGCGCTGCGCGAAGACGGCAGGATGAGCGTCACCGATCTCGCCAAAGTGGTCGGGCTGTCCAAGACGCCCTGCCAGGTGCGCCTGCGCCGTCTGACGCAATCCGGGGTGATCCGGGGTTTTCGCGCCGTCATCGATCCGGTCGCGCTCGGACTGGACCATGTGGCTTTCACCGAGGTCAAACTCTCCGATACCCGCGAGCAGGCGCTGCGCGAATTCAACGCCGCCATCCAGCGCATTCCCGAGGTGGAGGAGTGCCACATGCTCGCCAGCCACTTCGACTACCTCCTCAAGGTCCGCACCCGCGACATCCATCGCTACCGGGCCGTGCTCGGTGAGAAACTCTCCAGCCTGCCGCATGTATCCAGCACTTCGACATATGTGGCGATGGAGACGGTGAAGGACGCGAACAGCTAGGCCATAGGCCGCCGCTTTTCCCCCCGGCGATGAAGTCCGCGCGCGGGTGGCGACGCGGCGGCACCCACGCTACGACTGCGCACGAAGGCCGGATCACGGCACCTGAAGGAGAGGTCATGAGCGCAACCGTCATCGTCACGGGAGCGGCCGGGGGCATGGGCCGCCCCGTCGCCGCCCGCTTCGCCGCGCAGGGGCGCCCGCTGCTGCTCTGCGACGTGAATGCCGAAAGGCTGGAGACCGTGGCTGCGGAGCTGCGCGAAGGCGGCTCGCAAGTCTCCACGCTCGCAGGCGACATCGCCGCGCCGGAGTTTCCGCAACAGTTGCTCGACAAGCTGGGCGATGCCGCGTTGTTTGCGCTGATCCACACGGCAGGTCTCTCGCCGACAATGGCCGAAGCGCCGCGTATCCTCGACGTGAACTATTTCGCCACCGAAAGGCTGGTCGCCGCGCTGCTGCCCCGCTTCGAGGAAGGCGGCTGCGCAGTGCTGATCTCGTCGCTGTCAGCCTATCTCATTCCCGATCCCGCCATGAGCGCCGCCGTGCAGGACCTCGTGGCGGGCAAGGGCCGCGAAGGCGTGGAGCGCTTCGCCACGAACCCGGGCATGGGTTATACGCTGTCGAAACGCGGCGTGATCGGCCTGGTCGGCCGCGAGGCCGCCGCCTTCGGCGCGCGCGGCCTGCGCATCGTCTCCATCGCGCCGGGCTTCATCGACACCGAGATGAGCCGCGCCGAGGCCAAGGCGAGCGAGCAGATGGTCCAGATGATGGGCATGACCCCTCTCGGCCGCCAGGGGCTTGGCGACGAGATCGCATCGGTGGCGGAATTCCTCTGCTCGCCCGGCGCATCCTATGTGAGCGGGTGCGACATCAAGGTGGATGGCGGGGTACTCGGCAGACTGGGACTCTGAGGAGCAGTCCTCCCCGGATCGGGGAGGGCGGCTATCGACTCACGCCCGGCACGGCCTTGCGGGCCGCCCGGGCGATAGAGGCATTCGGGAAAGCAGCGGGAGCGGTCAGCTCCCACCGATCCGTTACTCGGCGGCCAGAGCCTCGTCATTGGCCGCGGATGCCGCCACCGGAGCGGCCGGAACCGGTATCGCGCCCTGGACCAGATTGGCGAGCGAAGTTCCGTCGAGGCCGAGTTCCTTCATCAGCCCGTCGATGACCGGCGCCTGCGCGCGGTAGGCGAGCGCGGCGCTGACCGCATCGTTGGCAAGATTGCCCGAACCGCCCACCGCAGCAGAGGAAGCGCCGGAACCGCCCTTCTGCGTAAGCCCGTCCACCTGCACGATCTTGATCGAATCGATGGCCTCCAGCGGGCGCACGCTCTCGCGCACGACTTCCGGCAGCACCTTCAGCAGCGCCATCTTCATCTGGAGCGAGATCTGGTCGGACGAGAGCAGGTTCGCCGCCTCGTTGATCGCACGCTGACCGGCGGCTTCCACCTCGAAGCGCACGCGGGCGGCTTCGGCGCGCAGCTTTTCGGCCTCGGCCTCACCCTCCGCTTCCAGCCTTGCGGCTTCGGCACGGTTGGCAGCGGCTTCGCGATCCGCCTCCGCCTGCACCTTGATGCCGATGGCCTGACGCTCGGCCTCCTTGGCGGCCTCGATCAGTTCGATGCGCTTGGCGCGCTCGGCGATCTCGGTCTCGCGGCTGGTGACGACCTGTTCCTCGGCGGCGACGGCCTTGGCGCGGGCCTCGTCCGCATCGGCCTTGGCCTGGCTTTCCTCGCGGCTCTTGTTCTGGATGGCAATCTGCTGGCCCTGACGCGCCAGTTCGACCGCCTGCGCCTGCGCGATCTTGGCCTGCTGAATGGTCCGGTCGGCCTCGATCTGCTGCGAATCGACCTGCTGCTTGGCGATGATCCGCGCTTCTTCGGCCTCGCGGCTGCGCAGCGCCTGTTCGCGGGCGACTTCGGCGGCCTGCTCGGCACGGCGCATCTCGATCTCTCGCTCCTGTTCGAGCCGGGCGAATTCGTTGTCGCGCTGGATCGAGAGCGACTGGCGCTCCGCTTCGAGGTTCTTCGTCTCGATCTGGACGCGGGTATCCTGCTCGATGTCGTTGCGCGCCTTCTTGCGCAGTTCGATCTGCTCGGTCAGCTTGGTCAGACCCTCGGCGTCGAAGGCATTGTTGGCGTTGAAGTGCTCGATCGAAGTCTGGTCGAGGCCGGTCAGCGAGACCGATTCCAGCTCAAGCCCGTTCATCGCCAGGTCGGACGAGGATACCTGCTGCACTTTCTGCACGAAATCCGCGCGCTGTTCGTGAAGCTGGTTCATCGTCATGCCCGCCGCGACCGAGCGCAGCGCGTCGACGAACTTGCCTTCGACCAGTTCCTTCAGCGCTTCGGGGTGCATGGTGCGCGCGCCCAGCGTCTGCGCGGCCATGGCGATGGCCCCGGCATCGGGGCGAACGCGGACATAGAATTCCGCCTTCACGTCGATGCGCAGGCGGTCGAGCGTGATCAGCGCGTCCTGGTTCTTGCGCTCCACGGCAAGGCGCACGGTGTTCATGTTCACCGGCATCGTCTCATGGAACACCGGCAGCACCAGTGCGCCGCCGTTCATGACAACCCGTTCACCGCCGAAACCGGTCCGCACGAAACCGATTTCCTTCGACGCGCGCTTGTAGAGCCGCGCCAGCATGAGGCCCAACGCCAGAAACAGGACAAGGGCGATGCCGGCCAGAATGGCAATGCCGACGAGGTCGTTCATGGTGCAATACTCCCCCTGGCGCCGTGCGCGTTCCCTTGCACACAACGCATTGAAACCTATGTCCGCAAGTATCAGACGGAGCCGCGCAGGCCCACAAAAACCGCCCCCGAGTGCGCCGTTTTCAGCGCGCTAACCGCCTTTGTCATAGGCGGATCGCAGCGAGGCCTCAATCGAGGCGCGGCAGGTAGTGATCGCCGCGCGCGATGGCCTTGAAGAGATCGCCGTCACGCCGCACCAGCAGCACCTTCTCGCCCTGCACGAAGCGCTGATCGGCGATGTCCGGCTCGACCATGACATTGTGGGCCTGCCCATAGTGATCGAAGACCCGGCCCCGCGCCGGATTGCCCGCCATGGCCGTGCCGACGAGGATTTCCGCCTCGCGCCCGACCAGCTGCGACACGTCGATGGCGGTCGTCTCGTCCTGCGGGATGATCCGCCCCAGCCCCCGCGACAACGCCCCGGTGATCGGCAGCGCGGCAAGGCCGACCGCGGGTGCGACCAGCCACGCGCTCCAGGTCCGGCCCGTCAGCGCAAGCAGTAGTTCCTGCGCCGAGATGCCCACCAGCCCGAACACGGTCAGCAGCAGCATCAGCCACATGAGGAACGGCACCCGGCCGATGCCGAGTACCGACAGCAGCCCGGCATCCAGCCCGCCATGCGCGTGCAGACCGCCATGGGCATCCAGGTCGGCATCGCCGCCGAGAAAATCCCCCGCGCCGACGATCTGGAGCAGCGCGAACATCAGCATCAGCGCCAGCGCGACCGAGAAGGGCAGGCTTCCCGCGCGGGTCAGCAGCTCAAGCATCGTCGCGGGAATCGACGTATTTGGTTTCCAGGAAGCGGCCGCGCGTCGCCAGCGCGTCGAGATCTCCACGCGAGAGGTCGAGGCTCATCGCCTCGATCTGGCCGGCGATCACTCCAAGACCTTCGACCAGCTGCTCGGACGGCGTCGTCCCGCCCGCGTGGGGCTTGTTGCGCAGTTCCGCCGGGATGCGCGTGTAGCTGTCCACCAGCGAAGGCAGATGCTCCGAAAGCAGCTTGCGCACTTCATGGGCGGCGGGGCCGTTTTCCTGGAGCGAGGCCAGCTGCGGGGCGAGCTGTTCGAGGCGGACCCCGATCATGTCCACCGCGTCCACGGCGGCGCTCGGCAGGGCACGGCGGCGGTTTTCCAGCCAGATTTCGGTCGATCCCGCCAGTTCGGGCAGTGTCGCATTGCCGAGATCGCCGAGGCCCAGCCGCGGGCTCGACGGGTAGACCGACAGGAAGCAGAACACCGCAAACGCCAGCAGCGTGGTCAGCACCGTGGTCGCGAAGGAAAGCCCGCCGAGGATCAGCCCGGCGGTCAACGCGACGATGAAGATGCCCGCAACCGCCAGGAACGCGCGGCGCAGGCGGCGCCAGCGAAAAGCCCAGCGCTCCTTGCGCGCATTGTAGAGCCGCGCGGCCCGCTGGCGGCGGGCGGCGCGGATGATTTCCTGGTTGGCGGTGCTGCGCGTGGAAACCGCGCGGGAGCCAAGGCCTTTCGAGGTCGGTTCGGACATGATGCTAATCTATCAGGCTCAGTCCAGCGCCTCCAGCAGCGCCTTTCCCGCCTTCGTATCGCCCAGCGTGGCGGCCCCTTCGGCCTGCCCCTGCGCGCGGGCGATATAGGCCTTGGACTTGGTGACTTCGCCTTCCAGCGACTGCACCGTCTGCTTCATGGAATCGAGCGCCTGCATCTTGAAGGTGTCGATCGAATCCATGGTGTCGTAGATGTTCTGGAAGGCGCGGCTCAGCGTTTCCAGGGGAATCGTGGAGTTCGCCGCCTGCTGATGGATGCGCGCGGTATTGTCCTTCAGCATCTGGCCGGTGCCGTCGATGATCTTCGCGGTCGTGGTGTTGAGCGCGGTGATCTGGTCCAGCACCAGCTTCTGGTTGGCCATCGCCTGCGCCACCGTGACCGCCGTGCGCAGCGCGCCGACCGTGGTGGTGGAGGCGCGATCGACGCCCTTGATCAGTTCGACGTTGTTCTTCTTGACCAGATCGAGCGCGAGATAGCCCTGCACCGAAACCGCCATTTGGGTCAGCAGGTCCTGCGTGCGCTGGCGCACGTAGAACAGCGCGGATTCGCGCACGGCCTTGGCCTTGGCGGGGTCGGTATGATCGAGGTCGTTGGCCTTCTGCTCCAGTGTCTCGTCCAGCGCCTTCGACATGAAGATCATCTGTTCGAGCTTGCCCATCGCCGCCCAGAGATTCTGGCGTTCCACGTCGATGGAGGCATTGTCCATCAGCAGTTCGTCCTTGCCGCCCTGCAGGCGGGCGAGGATCGCGCTGATGTGGCCCTGCGCGCTCTGGTAGCCGTCGAAGTAGTTGCGCAGCTTGTTGCCCATCGGGATGATCCCGAAGATCTTGCGGCGCGAGAGCAGGTCGCCCTTCGTGGACGGATCGAGGTCCTCCACCGTGCGGCGCAGTTCGGCAAGGTCGGCGCCGACGCCGGCGTCCTTGTCCATCGCGCGCACCGGCCGGTCGAGGAAGCGGTTCGACTGGCCCGAAGCCTCGGCGATTTCCTTGCGGCCCATGTTGGTGATCTGGTCGACGCGGCGGCCGAACTCGGGTGAGTTGACGTCCTGCGTGACAAGATCGTTCACGAATTCATCGACGCGAACCTGCAGCTTGGACTTCTGCTCATCGCCCACCGGCACGAGACCGGCGGCCTTTTCAGGCTGCACCACCGGCACCGGATCGGGAGGCGTAAGCTTCAACTCACCTGCCGTCACCTGATCAGTCGTCGTAGCCATCTAGGAAAATCCCCGTCCTTCGAAATGTAGTCGTCTTTAGCGAATCTAGGTCGGCCCCAAAAAACTACAAGCAAAACAGGAACCGTCCCATTTACGGTTCGACGAGCGGCATGGCCCGTTCGTCGGAACCTTGGGTATCACCCACCACGAGCATGGCATCGTCGCGTGCCACGACGCAAAGCGAGAGGCCCGCCGCCTGCGCGCGGCGCACCGCGAGATCGGTGGGGGCGGAGATCGTCACCAGCAGCGGGATGCCTGCCCGCACGGACTTCTCGACCAGTTCGTAGGAGCAGCGCGAGGTCATGACGACGAAGCCCTGCGCCGGATCGATGCCATCACGAGCAAGCGCGCCGATCAGCTTGTCGAGCGCATTGTGGCGGCCGACATCCTCGCGGATGGCCAGCAACACGCCCTCTTCGTCGCAGAACGCGGCCGCATGGGTAGCGCGGGTTTCGCGGCCCAGTCGCTGCTTGCCGCCCATGGCATCGAGGCCGCGCCGGATCGCCTCGGGCTTGGCCGCGCTTTGGCGCGAGAGGGGCGGCAGGGCACGCAAGGCGGCTTCCACGCCCTCGATCCCGCAAATGCCGCAGGAACTGTCGCCGGTGCGCCTGCGCGCGCGTTCGACGATCAGCGAGAGGCGTTCGGGCGGAAGGTTGACGCGGGCGACGTAGCCCCTGCCCCATGCGCCGTTCTCGACCGGATGGACGGCTACGTCACCGATCTCGCCCGCCGCCGCCAGCCCTTCGGCCATGAGGAAGCCGGTCACGAAATCCTCGATCTCGATGGGGGTGGCCATCATCACGGCATAGGCGATGCCGTTGGTCTCGATGGCGATGGGCGCTTCGACCGCGATCGCGAGGGTTTCGCCCGCATCCGGCCCCGCCCCATAATGGCTGCGGCAAACGATGATCTCTCTGGTGCCGTTCATGCGACGGTCCTAGCCCAGCGCCGTGCCCCGGTCATTCAGATTTCCGCCTTGATCTGCGCATAGGCCAGGAGCGCGAAAAGCCCCGTACCGCCCAGCACGTTGCCGAGCAGCGTCGGCAGCAGGTGCAGGACGAATACCTCCGTCATGGGCATTTCGCCGTGGAACGCCAGCAGGAACATCTCGGTGGAACCGGCCACGACGTGGGTAAAACCGCCCGCTCCGATCAGCCAGGCGAAAAGCGCAACCACGAAGATCTCGAAGCCCTTGGAGCTTGGCAGCATCCAGACGAAAGCAGCAATGAAGAAGCCAGCGGGCATGCCGTCGAGCAGGGCCACCGTCCCGCTCGCCTCAGCCGCCTTGCGCGAAACGGCAAGCATCCCGGCCAATGTCGGGTGCGCGGGATCGACCAGCATGTCCATGAACAGCGCGGTGAGGAAAGTGCCGACGAGGTTCGCCGCCAGCACCACACCCCATAGCCGCGCCGTGCGCCACAGCCGCTCGCCGTTCGGCCCTGCCAGCAGCGGCAGCACCGCCGTCAGCGTGTTTTCGGTGAAAAGTTGCAGGCGGGAAAGGACCACCAGCACGAAGCCCATCGCATAACCGAACGCCGCGATCAGGTCGCGGTGGGGATGGCTTTCGAACGCATTGTGAAGCAGGCCCTGCGCGAAGATCGAAGTGGAAATGCCGATGCCCGCCGCAATGCCCGACCACCAGAGCGACATCGCCGGGCGGTGCAGTTCCTCCTCGCCCTCGCGCCGGATCACGGAGAAGACGGTGCGGGCGGAAAGCCGGAGATTGTCCTTGATCTGCCCGCGTTCGTGGCGGGTCAGCCCGGCCTCGTCGCGCTCGATCTCGCGGTCGGTTTTCCGGCGTTCGGGATCGTCGTGCGCCAGTTCAGCGGAAGGTTCGGGGGCGGTTCGGGCATCGTCCATGCCGTCAGAACCACCCCCGGAACCCTTGGTTCCGTCACCGGGTCAGACGTAGTCCTCGGTGTCGATGGTGGGCTTGATCGTGTCCGGATAGCGATGACCGGCGATGGTCTGCTGGTTCATCAGCGCCCCCGCCTTTTCCAGCACCTCTGCATCGATATGCAGACCCGCCGCCGCGTGGTTCTGGTCGAAATGCGGGATCGAGCGGGTGCCCGGCAGCGCGTGAACGTGCTCGCCCTGCGCCAGCACCCAGGCGAGCGCCAGCTGCGCCGGGGTTGCCGAGACCGATGCGGCCAGTCCGTTGAATTCCTCGATCAGCGCGAGGTTGTGCGCCCAGTTCTCGCCGATGAAGCGCGGGAAGTTGCGGCGCAGGTCCTTTTCGGTGAGCGTGTTCACGTCGGTCAGTTCACCGCCCAGTGCCCCGCGCGCGACGGGCGAGAAGGCGACAAGCGCGATCCCGAGTTCGCGCGTGGCATCCAGCACGCCCAGTTCGACGTTGCGGGTCCAGAGCGAATATTCGGTCTGCACCGCCGCCACCGGATGCACGGCATGCGCCTCGCGGATATGCGCGGCGGACCATTCGGACACGCCATAGGCGCCGATCTTGCCCGCCTCGATCGCGCGCGCCATGGCGCCCACGGAATCGGCGATCGGCACTTTCGGATCGAAGCGGTGCATGTAGAACAGGTCGATATGATCGGTGCCCAGCCGCTTCAGGCTGGCGTCGAGCGAGGCGGTGATGCTGTCAGGCGCGCAGTCGATGCCGCGGCGGGCGCCGTCGATCAGGATGCCGGTCTTGGAGGCCAGCAGGAACTCGTCCCGGCGGTCCATGATCGCTTCGCCGAGGATCTCTTCGCTGACGCCCATGCCGTAGATATTGGCGGTGTCGAAGTGATCGCAGCCCGCATCCAGGGCATGGCGGAAGAGCGCGACCGCCTCCTCGCGAGACGGCGGATTGCCGTAGGCCCAGGCCACATTCATGCAGCCGAGACCGACGGCGTGGACCGAACGGCCCGCGAGGAGGCGCTTCGTCATCAGGACCAGCCGTCCTGTGCTTCGAGGCTTGCGGCCAGTTCGCCGATCACGCGGTAGCAATCGAGCACCTTGCCGACCGACGAGTTGGGCTCACGCCCTTCGCGGATGGCGGCCACGAATTCGCGGTCCTGAAGCTCGATGCCGTTGTTCGACACGGTGACGCCGGTCAGGTCGATCGGCTCTTCACGGCCGTTCACCAGATCGTCGTAACGCGCGATGTAGGTCTCGCTGTCGCCGATGTAGCGGAAGAACGTGCCGAGCGGGCCGTTGTTGTTGAACGAGAGCGAGAGCGTGCAGATCGCGCCGGTCTCGGCCTTCAGCTGGATCGACATGTCCATGGCGATGCCGAGTTCGGGGTGCTTCGGACCCTGCAGCACGTTGGCGGCGACGATCTTGCCCGACTGGTAGGCGAACAGGTCGATCGTGTGCGCGGCGTGGTGCCACAGCAGGTGGTCCGTCCACGAGCGCGCCTGGCCCTTGGCGTTCATGTTCTTGCGGCGGAAGAAGTAGGTCTGCACGTCCATCTGCTGGACGTTGAACTCGCCCGCGGTGATCTTGTTGTGCACGTACTGGTGCGAAGGATTGAAGCGGCGGGTGTGGCCGACCATGCAGACCAGCCCGGTTTCCTGCTGCTTGGCGACAACCGCCTCGGCATCGGCCCAGCTGTCCGACAGCGGAATCTCGACCTGAACGTGCTTGCCGGCGTTCATGCAGGCGATGGCCTGTTCGGCGTGCATCTGCGTGGGGGTGCAGAGGATCACGGCATCGACGTCCGGCATGGCCAGCACTTCGGCCAGATCGGTGCCGGAGTGCGGCGCGCCGTACTTGGCGGCGACTTCGGCAGCCTGCTCGGCCGAGCGGCTGATGACCGAGGCGATCTCTACGCCGTCGATGTTCTTGAGGCCGTCGAGGTGCTTTTCACCGAAAGCGCCGGCGCCTACGAGGGCAATACGCATGGGAATCTCCTTGGGGTGTCTGTCAAAGACAAAGGGCGTGCCGGCGTCAAGCACCGGCACGCGGAATGGATCATTAGATCAGGTGTTGGCGGTCAGTTCGTGAGAGGCCGCGCCTTCGACGGTGGTCGAGGGCGGAACATCGCCGTTCACCGGCTCCAGCACGATGTGGCCGACGGCCGTGTTGCTGGCAGGCACGTGGTAGAAACGCAGCAGTTCGCGGGTTTCCTTGCCCAGCGCGCCGCGCATGATCAGCCACATGACCATCTCGATGCCCTCGCTGCCGGTTTCGCGCAGGTATTCGATATGCGGAATGCACCGCAGTTCCTGCGTGTCGCCCGAAAGCTTGTCGAGGAACATGTTGTCCCACTCGGCATTGATCAGGCCCGCGCGGGGACCCTGAAGCTGGTGGCTCATGCCGCCGGTGCCCCAGACCTGCACGTTGAGGTCTTCGGGGAAGCTTTCCACGGCACGCGCGATCGCCTCGCCCAGCGCCCAGCAGCGGTTGCCCGACGGCGGCGGATAAGTGACGACGTTGACCGCCAGCGGGATCACCTTCACCGGCCACTTGGCAGGCTTGCCGAACACCATCGAAAGCGGAACGGTAAGGCCGTGATCGACATCCATCTCGTTGATGATGGTCATGTCGAACTCGTCGAGGATCAGGCTCTGCGCGATGTGCCAGGCAAGGTCCGGATGGCCTTCCACATCGGGCACCGCGCGCGGGCCCCAGCCTTCGTCGGCAGGCTTGTAGCTTTCGCCGCAGCCGATCGCGAACGTGGGAATGATCTTCATGTCGAAGGCCGAGGCGTGGTCGTTGTAGACCAGGATCACGACGTCCGGCAGGTTTTCCGCTTCCCACTTCTGGGTGGGGGCGAAGCCTTCCTGGATCGGCTTCCAGTAGGGATCTTCCCACTTGTCGAAGTCCGACGCGACGCCGAGCGCCGGAATGTGGCTACAGGCGATGCCGTGCGTAATGCGGGCCATCTTAACGGTGCTCCTTGATGGAGCGCTGGCCCTCGGGCGAGCGGCCCCCGGCGATCATCATCGCCTGATAGTCTTCCAGTTTCATGCCGGTCATCGTCGAGACGGCCTGAAGGAAGCTCAGGCCGTCGGTCGAGAAGACCTTGGCGAGGAAGTAGATGTTGCCGCCCAGGTCCAGCAGGCGGTTGTAGTCGCGGGCGAGCACACCCTGCTTCTGGTCCTCGGTCATCGGCCACTCGTCGAGATAGGCGCGCTCGTCGGCCTTCCAGCGCTCGCGGTTTTCGGCCTTCATCAGGCTCATCGCGAACTGGTTCAGGTGATAGCCCTGCCGCGCGCGCTGCGCGGTGTAGACGCGCGTGCCCGGAATATCTTCGAATTCACCAAGATAGGCGTGGATGTCGATCGGACCGCCGGCGTTCTCGCAGGGATTCTTCTCCGTCACAGGCCGCGCTCCTTCAGCTTGGCGTCAAGGCGCGGGAAGACCTTGCGCACATTGCCTTCGAAGATCGCGTGGCGCTCCTCATCGGAGATGTCGAGCGCGTCGACATAGCGCTTGGTGTCGTCGAAGTAGAAGCCGGTCTGCGGGTCGATCCCGCGCACCGCGCCGACCATTTCGGAGCCGAACAGGATGTTCTTGTTGTCGATCACGTCGGCCAGCAGGTTCACGCCCGGCTGGTGGTAGACGCAAGTGTCGAAGAACACGTTGTTCATGATGTATTCGTCGAGCGAAGGCTTCTTCAGCATGTCCGCCAGACCGCGATAACGGCCCCAGTGGTACGGCACCGCGCCGCCGCCGTGCGGGATGATAAAGCGCAGCTTGGGGAACTTCGCGAAGAGATCGCCCTGCATCAACTGCATGAAGGCCACGGTGTCCGCCGCGATGTAGAAACCGCCGGTGGCATGCATCGCCGGGTTGCACGAACCCGAGACGTGGATCATCGCCGGAACGTCCAGCTCGCTCATCGCCTCGTAGATCGGGAACCAGTATTCGTCGGTCAGCGGCGGATGCTCGAAGTGGCCGCCGCCCGGATCGGGGTTGAGGTTGCAGCCGATGAAGCCCAGCTCCTCGACGCAGCGGCGCAGTTCCTTCACGGAGGCGGAAAGGTCTGCCTTGGGGCTCTGCGGCAGCATGCACACGCCCACGAAGGTCTCGGGGAACATGTTCACCACGCGGGCGATAAGATTGTTGCAGTGGACCGCCCAGGCCTCGGACATGGCCTGATCGCCGACATGGTGCGCCATGGCGCTGGCGCGCGGGCTGAACACGGTAAGGTCGGCGCCGCGCTCCTTGATGAGGCGAAGCTGGTTGTCCTCGATGGTCTGGCGGATCTCGGCGTCCGAGATCTCCGGGTACGGCGGGGCAGGTTCACCGGCCTTGAAAGCGGCGATCTGCGCCTCGCGCCAGGCGTCGTGCGCCTTGGGCAGGACGGTATAGTGTCCGTGACAGTCGATGATGAGCGACATGCTCAATTCTCTCCCTTGAGTACGCCCGCCGCGACAGCTGCCGCAAGCTTGGCTTCGAATCCTTCGGGCGGCGGCACCAGGCCAAGCTCACCCAGCGCCTGCTGCCAGGCGACGGTATTTTCGGTCATCAGCGGCGGAATGCCCAGCGAACGCAGCATTTCCGCGGCCTCGTCCATCTCGGCGGCGCGGCGGCGGCCATGGACCAGCATACGGTCGAGATTGTAGTCCGCTCGGCTTGTCCAGGAAATGGTCTTCTCGCTGGCGTCGAGCGAGGCGAGCACTTCGTCCGCCACGCCCTCGGCATGGGCGGCCATCATCATCTCGGCGGTCAGTGCCTCAAGGCCCTTGACCATGACGGAGCGCACCAGCTTGATCGCCGAAGCGCGGCCGACATCGGCGCCCACGGTGCGGACATTGGTGAAGCCCACCGCTTCCAGCGCGGCCTGCGCCTCGGCGGCATCGGGGCCGGAAACCAATAGCGGCACTTTCATCCGCGCAGGGTTGACCGGGGCGAGCACGGCCACGTCGACATAGCGCCCCTTGCCGGCAGCGATGGTCTTGGCAGCCGCCCGCTTGGTGCCCGGCGCGACCGAGTTCATGTCGCAGAACAGCGCGCCCTCACCCAAGAGCGGCGCAACGGCTTCCGCCACCCGAGGGGCAGCATCGGCGGTAACGAGCGAGAGCACCAGCGAGGCACCCGCAAGCGCTTCGTCCGCGCTGTCGCAGGCGGTGATGCCGAGTTCGGTCATGACGTCACGACGTTCGGGAAGGATGTCGAAGGCAAGAGCCTGTCCGGCCCAGTCCCCAGCTCCCGCAAACGTCGATCCGGCCTCTCCGAACCCGATAAGGGCAATGGACCTGTTCATATTGCCAGTCTGCCCCGATCGCCCGAAATCCGCCAATTGGAACCGCCCGGAAGCTATAAGCTTCGCGTAAAAAGTGGATCGACCACTTCTCGCCAGACTCCCGTCATCCTGAACTTGTTTCAGGATCCATCTCGCCGCCGAAGCCTACGCGCAATCGGCACAATGGATCCTGAAACAAGTTCAGGATGACGTCGCGAAAAACGAAAAACTCAAAGCAAGAAGCCTCTACCGCGAAACCTCCCGAGCCGCCCATTCGAGATCGGCAAAAAACTCGCTCTGAACCTCGGTCGGCCGCAGCGACGCGCGGGTCGTCATGCCGATATGGCGGGTGAACTCCGCCGGAAGGCGCGATAACGCGCAAAGCCATCCAGCCTCGACCTCGACCGTCACCTGATCGGGCGACAGCACGGTGAGAAAATCGCCGCCCATCATCACCTGCCGGATCATCATCACCGAACCCGATTCGACCGGCACTTCCGGAAGCGGCACATCATGGGCCAGAAAGTAGCGTTCGAAGCTGTCGCGCAGCGGCGTGCCGCGCGGGGGCAGGGTGAAGGGATAGCGCGCAACGTCGAGCGCGCCGGGGTTGCTGCCCTCCAACGGATGCCCCTTGCGACCGTAGACCGCCGGGCGGTCCTCGAAGAGCGGATGCTGAATCAGATCGCCCTCCACCAACGGATCGCGCAGCGCCCCGACCATGAGGTCCAGCGAGCCGTTGCGCAGCGGCTCGACGAGTTCGGCGCGCGACCCCTCGACGATGGTGAGCTTCACCTTGGGGCGCCGGGACAGGAACCGCGCGACGGCGGCGGGGAGGATGCGCGCGCGCGACAGCGGCATGGCGCCGATGGAGATGCTTCGCGTTTCGAGTCCGCGCAGCGCCTCGACTTCGGACAGGCCCGCCTCCAGTTCCACTTTCGCCAGCCGGAACTCGCGGGCGAGCTGGGTCCCGGCCTCGGTGGTGATGACGAACTTGCCCTGACGCGCCACCAGCGGGCGGCGCAGCGCCAGCGCCAGATCGTTGACCGCACGGTGGATCGAGGGCAGCGACAGTCCCGTCTCCTGCCCGGCCCCGGCATAGCTGCCGGTCTCGGCCAGGGCCAGCAGCGCCCGGAGACGCGACATGGTGACGTGCGGGCTCTGGATATGGGACAGCGCAGCGCCGATGCGCGGTGCTAGGATCTCTCCGGCACGGGTGGGGATCATGCCGTCGTGACGGCGCTCGAAAAGCGGCAGGCCGATCATGGCCTCGAGTCGGCCCAACGCCTGTGTTATCGCGGGTTGGCTGAGATTTACGGCCAGTGCGGCGGCGTTGACCGTCCCCAATTCGGCAATCTTGGCGACGGCGCGCAAGTGCCGAAGATTGAAGTTCCAGATGTCCATGGAATCACTCTTAGCCAAATCCTATGGCAGTTCCAAAGTTTCTCTTTCCCCCTTTCCTCCCGCTTGGGCAGGAGACAGGCTGCGGGAAAAGGAGATCTGTGATGAGTGCCATTGAAGCCAGTGAAGCAGGCGTGCGCTGCATGTGGATGCGCGGCGGCACTTCCAAGGGCGGCTACTTCCTCAAGAGCGATCTCCCCGCCGACACCGCCGAGCGCGATGCCTTCCTGCTCCGGGTCATGGGCTCGCCCGACCCGCGCCAGATCGACGGCATGGGCGGCGCCGATCCGCTGACCAGCAAAGTCGCGGTCGTCAGCAAGTCCGAGCGCGAGGGCATCGACGTAGACTACCTGTTCCTCCAGGTCTTCGTCGATCAGGCGCTCGTCAGCGACCAGCAGAACTGCGGCAATATCCTCGCCGGGATCGGCCCCTTCGCGATCGAGCGCGGGCTGATCGCGGCCAAGGGCGAGGAAACCCCGGTCGCCATCTTCATGGAGAACACCGGGCAGGTCGCCGTCGCCACCGTGCAGACGCCGGGCGGAACGGTCTCCTACAAGGGCGAAGCCGCGATCGACGGCGTGCCGGGCACCCATGCCCCGATCCCGCTCGAATTCCGCGACACGGCCGGTTCCTCCTGCGGCGCGCTGCTGCCCAGTGGCAACGCGGTCGACGAAGTGAACGGCGTGCGCGTGACGCTAATCGACAACGGCATGCCCTGCGTCGTCATGAAGGCCGAGGACGTCGGCGTGACCGGCTACGAGGACCGCGAGAGTCTGGACGCCAATACCGAACTGAAGGCGAAGATCGAAGCCATCCGTCTGGCCATTGGCGAGCGGATGAACCTCGGCGACGTCAAGGACAAGTCGGTTCCCAAGATGATGCTGGTCGCCCCGCCGAAGCATGGCGGCGCGGTGACGGTACGCAGCTTCATTCCCCACCGCGCCCACGCCACGATCGGCGTGCTCGGCGCGGTCTCGGTGGCGACGGCCTGCCTGATCGAAGGCTCGCCCGCCGCCGAAGTCGCCAATATCCCCGAGGGTCGCCGCAAGACGCTGTCGGTCGAACATCCGACCGGCGAGATGTCCTGTGTCCTCGAAACGGACGAGGGCGGCGCCGTAACCAGCGCCGCCCTCCTTCGCACCGCTCGCAAGCTCATGGACGGAATCGTTTTCGGGTAGGCATCAAAAACCATTCGCTGCAAAGCAACAACAGCGGTTATCAAGTGCTTGGGATTAGGGCCGACGGGCAAAAACAGACGGCCTCCCGCTCGAAAGATAACCGCCAGGAGCAGCGACATGGCATCGAAGACTCTCGTGACGACCACCCTAGCCGCTTTGGCCCTCGCCGCCGCCATGACCGGCTGCAAGGGCTCCGAACCTGCCGCAACGACCACCAATGCCTCCGGCGAGGCCGTGGACGTTGCCGGGACGATCAAGGCGCGCGAAGCCAACTTCAAGGCGATCGGCAAGGCGAACAAGGCCGCCAAGTCCGCGCTGGAAGCCGGCACGCCCGACTTCGCCGCCGTTTCCGCAGCGGCAACCTCGATCCAGACCGACGCCGGCAAGATCGTAGACCTCTTCCCCAAGGGCAGCGGCAAGGAATCGGGCGAGAAGACCCAGGCGCTCCCCACGATCTGGGAGAAGCCCGCCGAGTTCAAGGCGGCGGCCGAGAAGCTGGCCACCGCAGCCGGTGCGCTCAAGACGGCAGCCGATGCCAAGGACGCCAAGGCGGCGACCGCAGCGATGGGTGAGATCGGCGGCGCCTGCAAGGGCTGCCACGATACCTTCCGCGAGAAGAAGCAGTGAGTTTCCACGAGGGTGCGGCGACCGTCCGCACCCCGCTGTGGGACTGGCCGGTCCGCTTGATCCACTGGAGCTTCGCGGTCCTGATCCCGGCGCTCTGGTGGACGGCCGAGAACGGCGAGATGGGCTGGCACACCGTGATCGGCACGGTGCTGATGCAGTTGCTGGTGATCCGTGTGCTCTGGGGCTTCGTGGGTGGATCGACCGCGCGGTTTTCGTCCTTCGTGCGGGGACCGGGCGCGGTCTTCGCGCATTTGCGGTCACCTGCCGAAGAACCCTCGGTCGGCCATAATCCGGCGGGCGGCTGGAGTGTACTCGCTCTGCTCGGGCTGATGGCCCTGCAAGTCGCGCTGGGGCTTGTCGCGGGCGATCCGGACGACGGCACGACGGGCCCCCTGAACCACCTCGTCTCCTCGACAACGGCCGGACGCGCGACCGAACTGCATGGGATCGTGTTCTACCTGATCCTTGCAATGATCGTGCTGCACCTTGCGGCGATCGTCTATTACCGCGTCATCAAGCGCGACAACCTGATTGCGCCGATGATTACCGGATCGAAGCCGCTTCCAGCCAGCGCCGACGGACTGGTGAAGGCGCCGGTCTGGCGGCTGATCGCCTGCATCGTCGTGGCCTGGCTGGTAGGCTGGGTGGTCTGGGTCGGGGCGGCATGAGGTTTGGAAGTCGCGCCTAGCCGCTCTGGATTGCTTCGCTACGCTCGCAATGACGAATGTTGAGAGTGACGCGATGGTTCGCACGGGACCATTTCAACATTATAACCCCTTCGTCATTGCGAGGAGCGAAGCGACGAAGCAATCCAGAGCGATGCAGCGCGACTTCCAGCCCGCCGTCTACATTGTCGCAAGCGCCCGCAACGGTACGCTCTACGTCGGCGTGACATCTGATTTGCCCAAACGCGCTTTCCAGCATCGTGAAGGCGTGATCGATGGATTTTCCAAGCGCTACGGCTGCAAGCGCCTCGTATGGTTCGAACTGCATTCCACCATGGAGCATGCCATCGTGCGCGAGAAGCAACTCAAAGGCGGCTCCCGCAAGCGAAAGACCGCGTTGGTCGAGGCGGAAAATCCGCTTTGGGATGATCTGTTTGAGAGCATCTGCGGCTGACGAAGCGATCCGAAGGGGGCGTTATGCCGCTCTGGATTGCTTCGTCAGCTTCGCTTCCTCGCAATGACGATGGTATGTGCCTGATCTGAAAGCTCAGAACATCTCGACTTCCAGTGCCATCATCGAGGACTTGCCCGACTTGATGGCGAGGAACGCGGCAGTCGCCTGCGGCAGCAGACGGTCGAAGAAGAACCGCGCCGTGGCAATCTTGGCGGTGTAGAACGCCGCGTCCTCGGTGCCTTCGTCGAGCCTGGCCTTGGCGATCAGCGCCGCCTTGGCGAAAGTGTAGCCCATGGCGACAAGGCCGAGCAGGCGCAGGTAGTCGGTCGCGGCGGCGCCGGCTTCCTCGGGGTCCTTCATGCCCTTCTGGGCAATCGTACCGGTCGAGAGCTGGAGCGCGCCGAAGGCCTTTTCCAGCCCTTCGATCATCTTGCCGAAGGTCTCGTCCGCCTTGTTCGCCTCGATGAAGTCCGAGACGGGGTGGAAGAACGAGCGCAGATAGCGCCCCGCATGCGCGGGCATCTTGCGACCGACAAGGTCGAGCGCCTGAATGCCGTTGGTGCCTTCGTAGATCATGGCGATACGGGCATCGCGCACGAACTGCTCCACGCCGCTTTCGGCGATATAGCCGTGGCCGCCGTAGACCTGCACGGCCAGGTTCGCGCTTTCGAAGCCGCAGTCGGTGAAGAGCGCCTTCACCACCGGAGTCATCAGCGCGATGAAGTCTTCCGCGCGGGCCTTCACGGCCGGATCGGTCGCATGCTTTTCGGCATCGAGCGCGCGGCTGACCCAGGCACCGACGGCGCGGCTGCCTTCGTTGTAGGCGCGCGCGGTCATCAGCATGCGGCGCACGTCCGGGTGGACGATGATCGGATCGGCCGGACCCTTGGGGTTCTTCACGCCCGACAGCGAGCGGCCCTGCACGCGCTCCTTGGCGTACCACACGGCCGACTGATAGGCCGCTTCACCCACGCCAAGGCCCTGGATGCCCACCGAAACACGCTCGGTGTTCATCATCTTGAACATGGCTTCCATGCCCTTGTTCGCGGTGCCGACCAGCCAGCCGACCGAATCGTCGAAGTTGAGCTGGCAGGTGGCCGAAGCCTTGAGGCCCATCTTGTGCTCGATCGCGGCGACCGAAACGCCGTTGGACGGGCCGGGCGTGCCGTCTTCCTTGGGCAGGTACTTCGGCACCAGGAACAGGCTGATGCCCTTCACGCCTTCGGGCGCATCGGGAAGCCGGGCGAGGACGAGGTGGATGATGTTCTCGGTCAGGTCGTGCTCGCCCGCCGAGATGAAGATCTTCGCGCCGGAGATCTTGTAGCTGTCATCACCCTGAGGAGCCGCCTTGGTGCGCAGCATGCCAAGATCGGTGCCGCAGTGCGGTTCGGTAAGGCACATCGTACCCGACCAGGTGCCCTCGACCATCTTGGGCAGGTAGGCCTGCTTCAGCGCGTCGCTGGCATAGCCCTCGATCGCGGTGGTCGCGCCGTGGGTGAGGCCGGGGTAGAGGCTGAACGACAGGTTGGAGGAGCAGATCATCTCCTCGGTCAGCTTGTTCAGCGCTTCGGGAAGCCCCTGCCCGCCCCATTCGGGATCGGACGCCAGCGCGCACCAGCCGCCTTCGCGGAACATGTCGTAGGCTTCCTTGAAGCCCTTGGGGGTGCGGACCACGCCGTTTTCCAGCGTGCAGCCCTCGATATCACCGCTGCGGTTCAGCGGCAGCAGGACTTCCTGTGCCACCTTGGCGGCCTCTTCCAGCACCGCGTCGACAAGGTCGGGGGTGAATTCGGCCAGCGCTTCGAGATTGCCGAAGCCGTCGTCGGTGTGGAGTTCGTGGAGCACGAACTTCATGTCGCGCAGGGGCGCTTCGTAGACTTGCATGTCACTCTCCTCGCGCGCGCCGCCGGATCACCGACGGGCGCGCATTCATAGCTTATCAGTTGCGAAGCGGCTTGCCGGTTTCGAGCATGTGCTCGACGCGGGCGACCGAACGGCCATCGCGCAGGCGGCCCATGAAGGCGTCGCGCTCCAGCTTGAGCAGTTCGCCCTCGCTGACCGTATCGACGAGGTCGAACTCGTCGCCGCCGGTCAGCACATCGGCCAGCACGCCGGAGACGACCACGTCGTAGTCGGTCGCCATACCGCGCTTGTGGAAGCCTTCGACCGCAAGGCCAAGCGCGGTGCGGCCACCGGCGCCGGGCAACTTGAACTCGGGCGCTTCGGGCGGGGTGTAGCCTTCCACCAGCGACAGCGCCTTCTGCTTGGCGTCATGCAGCAGACGATCGCGGTTCATCGAAATGCCGTCATCCTTGCGCAGGATCATCATCTCGCGCGCCTGCTGGGCAGACTTGGAGACTTGCGCGGTCGAGACCATCTCGAACACCTTGGCCACCGCCGGCATCGGGCCCTTGGGCATGCCCGGCGCCTTGCTCCAGCGGTCGATCATCTCGCCATTGCCGCCCCAGCCGGGAACGAGGCCGACGCCGCATTCCACAAGGCCGCAGTAGAGTTCGGCATGGGCCTGGATCGCGTCGCAGTGGAGCAGGATCTCGCAGCCGCCGCCGAGCGCCATGCCGGCAGGCGCGCCGACCACCGGGAACGGTGCGTACTTCAGGCCCTTGTAGGCCAGCTGTCCGCCCGCCACGAGCTTCTCGATCTCACCCCAGGCGGCGATGTTCACCGCGAAAAGTGCGAGGCCGAGATTGGCGCCCGCCGAGAACGTATCGGCATCGTTGTAGACGACCACCGCCTTGTACTGCGCCGCCACCAGCGGGATGGCCTGCCCGATCAGCTTCATGACTTCGCCGTCGAGCGCGTTCATCTTGCCGGTGAACTCAAGGCAGACGACGCCGTCGCCGATGTCCCACAGTGCGGCGGAGGCATTGCGGATGATCGGTTTGGACGAAAGCTTCACGTCGGCCAGACGCATCACGCCGTCGGGGCGGACGATGTCGCGGTATTCGCCGTCGAGGCCGAGGAACTGGCGCTTGCCGTTCTCGATCCGGTAGAACGTGCGGTCGCCCGCGACGGTCAGGATTTCCGGCACGACCTTGCCTTCGGCGGCGAGGCGTTCGGCGAGGTACTTGGCGCCCAGCGTGTCGATCATCTCGAACGGGCCGGCCTTCCAATTGTAGCCCAGCTTCATCGCGTCATCGACGGCAACCACGTCCGACGCGGCATCGGGCACGAGGCTGGCGGCATAGGCCAGCGTGTCGCCCAGCACGGCCCATGCGTAGGCGCCGATGTCGCCCTTGCTTTCGACCAGTGCCTTGAGGTCGCCCTTGGCAGCAGCGCCGCGCGGGCCCTGTGCCGTTATGGTCGGACGGTATTCGCCGGTCTGAAGGTCGATGGTCTCCTTGCGGCGACCGGCCTCCTTGTTCAGACGATAGAAGCCGCCCTTGCCCTTGCGGCCGGTATAGCCGTCACCGATCATCTTGTTGATCAGCGGGATGTCGCGGGCGATGCCGTGGTAGAGGTCGCCTGCGGGCAGCGTCGAGGTGAGGCTGGCCTGCAAGTGCGGCATCAGGTCGATGCCGACAAGGTCGACAAGGCCGAACACGCCGGTCTTGGGCACGCCCATCGGCTTGCCGGCAATGGCGTCGGCCAGTTCGATGGTGATGCCCATGTCGAACGCGGCGTTGAGGCCCAGCTGGATCCAGTAAGTGCCGATGCGGTTGGCGATGAAGCCGGGCGTATCCTTGGCCTTCACCACCGTCTTGCCGAGCGAGACGTCAGCGAACTGCTCGACCTTGGCGGCGACGGCAGCGTCGGTCGCCGGGCCGGTGACGATCTCCAGCAGGCGCATGTAGCGCGGCGGGTTGAAGAAGTGCGTGATCAGGAAGTCGCGCTTGAACGCGTCCGAACGCCCTTCCACCAGATGGGCGAGCGGGATCGTCGAGGTGTTGGACGAAACGGCGGTGCCGTCACGCTTCACCGCTTCCAGCTTGGCGTAGAGGCCCTGCTTGATGTCGAGACGCTCGATCACCGCCTCGATCACCCAGTCGCACTCGGCAACCTTGTCGAGGTGGTCTTCGATATTGCCGGTTTCGACCAGCTTGGCGGCGGACTTGCTCATGAACGGCGCAGGCTCGGTCTTGAGCATCTTCGCCACGGCGCCTTCGGCAACGACGTTGCGATTGGTCGCGTCCTTGGGAACAATGTCGAGCAGCAGCACCGGAACACCGGCATTGGCGACCTGAGCGGCGATCCCGGCACCCATGGTACCGGCGCCGATCACGCAGACTTTCTTGATCGTATCGCTCATTCCACCGACTCCAGGATCGTGGCGATGCCCTGACCGCCGCCGATGCACTGGCTGGCGAGCGCATACTTGCCGCCTTCGCGCTTCAGCAGCGAGGCCGCCTTGCCGACGATGCGCGCGCCGGTGGCGCCCAGCGGGTGGCCGATGGCGATCGCGCCGCCGTCGATGTTCACCTTGGCCACGTCGAGGCCGAGGTCCTTGATGCAGGCCAGAGCCTGCGAAGCGAAAGCTTCGTTCAGTTCCACCACGTCGAGATCGGCGGCAGCGATGCCCGCGCGCTCAAGCGCCTTCTGGCTGGAGAGGATCGGGCCAAGGCCCATGGTTTCCGGCGCGCAGCCCGAGATCGCGACCGACTTGATGCGGGCGAGGATCGGCAGACCGTGGGCGCGGGCATATTCCTCGGTGGTGACGAGCACGGCGCTGGCGCCGTCGGTCAGCGGCGAGGAGGTGCCTGCGGTGACCGATCCGGCCGCGTCGAACGCGGGCTTCAGGCCCGCAAGGCCCTCTGCGGTGGTTTCGCCGCGGATGGTGCCGTCTTCGCTGACGATCCCGCCCTTGGTCTGGATCGGCACGATCTCGTCGGTCAGCTTGCCCGCGTCACGCGCGGCCGAAGCCTTGTGCTGGCTGGAGACGGCCAGCGCTTCCTGATCGGCGCGCGAAATCTGGTACTTGGTGGCGACGTTCTCGGCGGTTTCGCCCATCGACATGTAAGCGGCGCTCTTCGCCGCCAGCGCCGGGTTGGGCAGCGGGTTGAAGCCCATCATCGGCACGCGGCTCATCGATTCGACGCCCGCGCAGACGAAGACCTCGCCCGCGCCGATGGCGATCTGGCCCATGGCGTAGTGGATCGAGCTCATCGAGGAGCCGCAGAAACGGTTCACGGTCATGCCGCCGACCGAGATCGGCAGGTCCGCCAGCAGCGCGACGAGGCGCGCAATGTTGAAGCCCTGTTCGCCTTCGGGGAACGCGCAGCCGACGATTACGTCTTCGATATCAGCCGCTTCCACACCGGTCTTGGCGATGAGGCCGCGAATCACCTGGGCGGCAAGGTCGTCGGGGCGGACCCGCGCCAGCGCGCCCTTGTTGGCCAAGTGGAAGGGCGAACGGGCGTAACCCGCAATCACGACACTTTGCATGCACTCTCTCCATGGGCCGATGCGCCCCAGGCTCTTCCCGGGGCTGCCTCGTGTTCTTCCCTAAGGGTGCAATTCTTTCCCTATACGTCAAGCAAATTTTGGGTTACGAGAAATCAGCATCCTACCCAAGGACCCCGTCCCGCCGGTGAGAAGATGTCCGATTGGAGAGACGATGGAGAGGTCGCTCATGAAAAATTGGAAACGCATGGGGTTGGCATTGGTTGCCGGTTCCGCGCCGCTGCTCTTTGGCCTGAATCCGGCCTTTGCGGCGGGCAACGACGCGGTCGTCGGCAAGTGGCGCACGCCGTCCAAGCACGGCGTCGTCGAACTCAGCCGCTGCGGCGAATCGCTGTGCGGACGGCTAGTCGATTCGGACGGCCTGAAGACCAACCCGGACCTGCGCGATGCGAACAACAAGGACACAACCAAGCGCACCCGCAAGATCAAGGGCCTGCAAATTGTCGGCGGTTTCAAGGCCAAAGGGAACGAATGGGTCGAAGGACAGATCTACAACCCTGAGGACGGCGGCACCTACAAGGCAACGATAACGCCTGCCGGGGCCGACAGCCTCAAGCTCAAGGGCTGCATCGTCTGGCCCTTGTGCAAGACCCAGACCTGGACGCGCATCCCCTGAGGCGTGCCGGGAAAACGACAAAGCTTCAGGGACATAAAAGAGTTAGGGAGTTCAAGGATATGAAACGCATTTCGGGTCGCATTCTTCTCGCAGGCACCGCATCCGCCGTCGTGCTCGGCTTCGCCGGTTCGGCCCATGCCCAGGCATTCTATCTTCAGGAACAGTCGGTACGCGCGCAGGGACGCGCTTTCTCGGGCGAGGCCGCCGATACCGGCGTCGACTCGCTCTGGTGGAACCCCGCCGCGATCGGCGGCCTCGAAGGCGGCCAGGCCTCGATCCACGCCAGCGTCATCATCCCGCGCGGCAAAGTGGTGGACGACGGCACCGTGATCGTTCGTCCCGGCCAGGCCCCGGCCCCGGTCGGCGGCAACGGCGTCGCCAAAAACCCGATCAACAAGGGCGTTCTGCCCTCCGGCTCGATCGCCTACGGCACCGGCAAGTTCGCGTTCGGCCTGACCGTCACCTCGCCTTACTCCTTCACCACCAATTACGATTCCGACAGCTGGGCACGCTATTCCGCCGACAAGACCAAGCTGCGCACGATCGACATCCAGCCGAGCGTCGCCTTCCAGCCCTTCGAAGGCTTCTACGTCGGCGCCGCCGCCAATGTGGAATACGTCGATGCCGCCCTCGGCAATTACCTGCCCAACCTCTCGCCGCTGCTGGCCGACGGCCACCAGAACCTCAAGGGCAACGGCTGGGATGTGGGCTGGTCGGTCGGCGCCCAGTATCACAACGGCCCGGCCTCGATCGGCGTCGCCTACAAGTCGGCCGTGAAGCACAAGCTCAAGGGCACGCTGACCATCGACGGCCTGCTCGGCCCGCTCGCCGCGCAGAACCGTACGCTCGACGCCACCGCCGAGTTCTCCACCCCGTGGCAGGCGATCATGTCGGGCCGCATCAAGGCGACCAAGCAACTGACCCTCAACGCCCAGGTCGTGGCCTATGGCTGGAGCAAGTTCGATTCGATCGATCTCGGCGCGCCGATCAACCAGTCGCTGCCCGAAAACTACAAGGACGGCTTCTCCTACGCGTTCGGCGTGGACTACGACGTCAATCCGAAGTGGACGGTCCGCAGCGGTATCCAGTACGGCGAGACCCCGACTTCGAACGGCAATCGCGACGCCCGCGTGCCCGATAGCAACCGCTGGAACTTCTCGGCCGGTACAACCTATAACATGAGCGAGAAGATCGCGATCGACGCGGCCGCTTCGTACATTACCTTCAAGGACGCTCCGATCGACCGCATCACCGCCGCCTATGCCGGCACCGCCGCCCAGACCCCGGTCATCACCAATGGCCGCCTGACCGACGCTTCGGCGCTGGTGTTCTCGCTCGGCGCGCGGGTGGCCTTCTGATGGGCGCCGCGGCGACGATCGGCGGTCACTCCGCCCCGGAAACCTCCTCCCAACACCCGGAAGAGATGCCGCCGATCGCGCCGCGGTTGCTCACCGACCTGCTCGACCATGCCGTGGAAGCCCACGGCACCTGGCCGGCGATCGACTTCATGGGCCGCAAGTGGACCTACAGGGAGATCGGCGAGCTGTCCCGCCGCGCGGCGCGGGGGTTCCAGGACCTCGGCGTCAAGCGGGGGACGCGGGTGGGCCTCTGCCTGCCCAACACGCCCTATTACGTGATCTGCTACTTCGCGATCCTGCGCATCGGCGGGATCGTGGTGAACTTCAACCCGCTCTACACCGAGCGTGAGATGGCGCATCTGGTCGAGGATTCGGGCGCCGAATTCATGGTCGCTTCCGATCTGGCGCTCTCGCTGCCCAAGATCGAACCGCTGGTCGGCGCCAAGAACGGCAAGGGCTCGCTGCGCCGCGTGGTCGTCTGCCCGATCGCCGATGCCCTGCCCAAGCTCAAGGGCCGCGCCTATCGCCTGCTCAAGCGCAAGGACATCGCGCATGAACCCCACGACTTGCGCTTCCTGCGCTATGCCGACCTGATCGCCCGCGACGCCGATCCCGATCCGGTCGAGCGTTCCCCCTCCGACCTGGCCGTGCTTCAGTACACCGGCGGCACCACCGGCGTGCCCAAGGGCGCTATGCTGAGCCACGCCAATCTCGCGGCAAATTCCGCGCAAATGATCGCCCATGTCGGCCACATGCCGGAAACGCAGGAGCGCACCCTCGGCGTACTGCCGCTGTTCCACGTCTTCGCGCTGACCACGGTGCTCAACTACTCGGTCGACACCGCCGCCGAGATGATCCTGCTGCCGCGCTTCGAGATGAAGTCGTTCCTCGCCACGGCCAAGCGCACCAGGCCGACGCAGTTCTTCGGCGTGCCCACGCTCTACACCGCGCTCAACAACCAGCCGCTCCACGGCGAGTTCGACAACGTGCGTGTCTGCATCTCGGGCGGGGCGCCGCTGCCGCTGGAAGTGCGCCAGAAGTTCGAGCAGCGCACCGGCGTCAAGGTGGTCGAAGGCTACGGCCTGTCCGAAGCCTCGCCGATCATCGCCTGCAATCCGCTGGAAGGCGAAGTGAAGAGCAATTCCTGCGGCCCAGCCTTCCCCGGCACGGTGCTGGAAATCCGCGATCCCGACAATCCGCACCGCGTCATGCCCCAGGGCGAGCGCGGCGAAGTCTGCGCGCGCGGACCGCAGGTCATGTCCGGTTACTGGAACCGCCCCGAGGAATCGGAAAAGACCTTCATCTACGGCGCCTTGCGCACCGGCGACGTCGGCTATCTCGACGAAGACGGCTATTTGTTCCTGGTGGACAGGATCAAGGACATGATCCTGTGCGGGGGGTACAACGTCTATCCGCGAACGATCGAGGATGCGCTCTACGAGCATCCGATGGTTCACGAGGCGATCGTGATCGGCGTTCCCGACGCCTATCGCGGCCAGGCCCCCAAGGCCTTCGTGGCGCTGCATCCGGGGGATGTCCTGGACGAGGATACATTGATGGCCTTCCTCAAGGAGCGGCTCAACAAGATCGAGATGCCCACCACGATCGAGTTCCGCGACAGCCTGCCCAAGACGCTGGTCGGCAAGCTCTCCAAGAAGGAACTGGTCGAAGAGGAAGCCGCGCGCCGCGCTGCCGACAAGCCTCGGGGACAGGCCGAGTGAGCGGAACCGGAGCCTCTCTGACTCCCAACGAGACGACTTTGGCGAGCCCGGCAGTCGGCCCGAACGGCGACATGCTCGGCATCCAGGAAGCCGCGACCGAGCTTGGCGTGACGATGCGCACCTTGCGTTTCTACGAGGACAAGGCGCTGATCGCGCCGCAGCGGGTCGGCACCACGCGCATCTATTCGAAGCGCGAGATGGGCCGGATGCAGCTGATCCTGCGCGGCAAGCGGCTCGGCTTCTCGATCCGCGAGATCAAGGAATTCCTCGACCTCTACGACGTCGATCCCGAACATCACGAACAGGTCCGCGCCTTGCTGGTCAAAGTCACCGACCGCATCGACGAACTGCGCCAGCAGAAGACCGCCATCGAGCAGACCCTTGAGGAACTGCTCTCCATCGAACGCCAGTCGCTCGACTGGCTTCAAGGCATGCCCGACGGGAAATGAAGCCGATGACCGAACCCGCCCGCCTCGCCGTGGAGGAACTCCGCAAGCTGCTCACCGTCGAGGAAATCGACACCGGGATTTTCCGCGGCGCCGCTTCGGCCGAGCAGCCCGGCCGCGTCTATGGCGGGCAGGTCGTGGCGCAGGCGCTTGCCGCCGCCGCGCGCGGGATCGATCCCGAGCGGCAGGCCCATTCGCTGCACGCCTATTTCCTGCGCGCGGGCGATTCCGGCCGTCCGATCATCTACCGCGTCCTCCCCGATTTCGACGGCGGCAGCTTCTCCAACCGCCGCGTCGTCGCCATGCAGGGCGGCAAGCCGATCCTCAACCTCGCGGCCTCGTTCCACCGGCATGAAGAAGGCCTGTCCCACGCCGTGGCGATGCCGCCGGTGCCGGCACCCGAGCAGTGCCCGGATTTCCGGGAGGCGCTTGCCGCCGCCGGGCAGAGGTTGCCGCCCTTCCTGATCGACCGCCTGGCCTCCTTCGAAATCCGCCCCTGCCCCCCGGTGCACGGCGGCGACCTGCCCCAGCGCCGCCAGTGGTTTCGCCTAGCCTGTTCACCTGATGCCCGTTCACCCGATGTCCAGCAGCTGGACGCAGACCCGGTGATGCAGCGGGTGATCTTGGCCTATGCCAGCGACTTCGCGCTCGTCTCCACCGCGCTGATGCCGCAAGGCCTCGGCTTCTTCTCTCCGGGCGTTTCCGGAGCGAGCCTCGACCATGCGATCTGGTTCCACCAAACTCCCCCGGTCGACGACTGGCTGCTCTACACGATGGACAGCCCCTGGTCCGGCCACGCCCGCGGCTTCGCACGCGGCGCGATCTATACGCGCGGCGGCGAACTGGTGGCGAGCGTGGCGCAGGAAGGCCTGCTGCGGGTCAAGCCGCAGAGCGGAGAATAGCGCCTATTTCCCCGCAGTCGGCGGATTGGGATAAGCGATGATCAGCGAGAGCGGTTCCTCGCCGCGCTGCCAGATGCCGACAACCGCACCGTTGTAGAGATAGGCGGTCATGCCCGCTCGCAGGCCTGCGCGCTTGCCGTCGGACACCACTTCGCCCTCTCCCGAAAGCACGTAGTAGACTTCGTCGTGCGCGATCGGATGCTCGCCGATCGCCGCACCCTTGTGGAGCACGCGGCGACGGAACTCCATCGTCCGCGGCGCCGGGGCGGCATCGGAAATGCGGTAGGCCGTGCTCATGCCGATGGCGCCATGCGGAGGAGCCTCCTCGCGCACGGTGTCCTTTTCGTCGATCACCGCCATCGGCGGGGCAGGTGCGGCGGCCATGAGCAGGAGCGCCGCGATCACTGCACGGTGCTTTCGCGCACCAGCTTTGGGGTTCGCCCGATTCGCACGCGCCTTGACCGCAGCACTTTCGCGCAGGCTGTTTCCGGTTGGGTCCGGACCGCCGGAAACCGGACGAAAACAGCCGGGACCGGATGAGAATTCCGAGCCTCGATCTTCATTGCATCTCCCCTTCGTACAGGTTCTTGACAGGGTGGCATCCCTGCGGCAAACATGATGACACCGGTTACCAAAACCGGCAACAAAGAACCGGCGATCGGTATCCTGTCGAAGGAACCGATCGAACGAAAAGCGCCGAAAGGCGTGGAGGAAGGCGCCCAAAAGGCGTCGGGAGCAGGTGCAGGAGAAAGGGAGCGCTACAGGCGCAAACACTCATGACACCGGTATCAATTGGCTAAAAAGGCCATGAGGGCCAGATAAGGCCGAGGGGGAGTGATCATGCAAGGGCATGTTTCCAGGATTTCGATACTGAAGGCCGCTCTGGTTGCGGGCAGCGCGCTCGCCTTGCCGCAAGGCGCCTTCGCGCAGGATGCGTCGGATGCGCAGCAGACCGCCGTCGCACCCGCCTCCGAAGGCCCTGCGGCTGAGGAAATCATCGTCACCGGCTTCCGCAAGTCGCTGGAAGCCGCGCTCAACGTGAAGCGGGAATCGGTCAGCGCGGTGGACGCCGTCGTCGCCGAGGACATGGCCAAGTTCCCCGACCAGAACCTGGCGGAATCGCTCCAGCGCATTCCCGGCATCTCCATTCAGAAGGACGGCGGCGAAGGCCGCGCGATCACCGTGCGCGGCCTGGGCGCCCAGTTCACCCGCGTCCGCGTGAACGGCCTCGAAACGATCGCCACCAGCTCCGACGGCGCCAGCGCCAACCGCGACCGCGCCTTCGACTTCAACGTCTTCGCCTCCGAACTGTTCAGCAGCCTCGTCGTCCACAAGACCGCCGAAGCCAGCCTCGACGAAGGCTCGCTGGGCGCCGTGGTGGATCTCAACACCGGCAATCCGCTGACGGGCAAGGCCGGCCTGACCGCGGTTCTCAACGCCCAGGGCTCGTACAACGACCTGTCGAAGAACGTCGGTCCGCGCCTCGCCGGACTGCTGTCCTGGCGGAACGATGCGGGCACCTTCGGCGTGAACCTTTCCGCCGCCTATTCGCACACCGACACGATCGAGAGCGGCAACAACACCGTGCGCTGGGCCCAGGCCTACTTCAACTCGGTGAACGGCAACCCGTGCTTCTACTCGGTTCCCGGCGCCACCGGCGGCAACCCGGTCAGCACCGGCGGCAGCTACCGCCCCTCGGCAAGCTGCGACGCCGCCTCGCTCTCGTTCCACCCCCGCATTCCCCGCTATGGCGTGGTCGAGCATGACCGCCGCCGCCTGGGCCTGACCGGCTCGATCCAGTTCGAACCGAGCGACAAGACCAAGTTCTCGATCGACGGTCTCTACTCCTCGTTCAAGGAAGACCGCGCCGAGCAGTGGCTTGAAGTGCTCGCCCGCTCGAACGAACGCCGCTTCGACGTGGTCAACCCGACCTACGACGACAAGGGCAACATGGTCAGCGCGACCTTCAACAATGCCTATGTCCGCACCGAAAGCTACCTGCGCAAATCGGAAACCGAATTCTGGCAGGTCGGCGCCACCTGGGACCAGGACGTCAGCGACACCTTCCGCTTCACCCTGCTGGGCGGCATGTCGCAGTCCAACGCGGATATCCCGGTGGAAACCACGTTCGCCTACGACAACCGCAACGCCAACGGCTTCAGCTACGACTATTCCGACATGAAGTCGCCGGTGCTGAGCTATGGCCTCGACGTGACGAACCCGGCGAACTTCCAACTCGCCGAAATCCGCGACCGCCCCTCCTACGTCAAGAACCGCTTCAAGACCACGCAGCTGCGCACCGAATGGGACCTGACCGACGGCGTCACCGTGAAGACCGGCGCGGTCTGGCGGCGCTACAACTTCCGTACCCAGCTGTTCCAGCGCGACACCGCCGCCTGCGGGGCCAACGGCACGCGCGATCTGATCCTCGGCCAGGTCACCTGCTCCAGTTCGGTCTACGGGCTGCCGGTCACTTCGGACATCTCGCAGATCATCAACCTGGGCGATGCCGGTCAGCCGAGCGGCACCACCAGTTCCTGGCTGGTCGCCGACATCGACAAGGCGGCGGACTACACCAACCTCTATAACCGCACCGCCATCGAAGACCTCGGCTCCAATCGGCGCGTGCAGGAAACGACGTCGGGCGGCTATCTCCAGTTCGACGTCAAGGGCGAGATCTTCGGACTCGAATACGCCGGCAACGCGGGCATTCGCTATGCCCACACCAACCAGAAGTCGACCGGCTACACGGCCGGCGTCGCCGCCACCGTCGAGCGCAGCTACGACGACTGGCTCCCGGCGGTAAACATCGCCCTCTATCCCCGCCACGACGTGATCCTGCGCGGCGCCATCGCCAAGGTCATCACCCGACCCTCGCTGGGCAACCTCAATCCCGGCGGTTCGGTCGACGGGTTCAACTACCGCGTGACGTTCGGCAATCCGTTCCTCCAACCCTATCGCGCCACCAACTTCGATGCCGCGGTGGAATGGTACTTCGCCCCGCAGGCGTTGTTCTCGGTGGCCGGCTTCATCAAGAAGATCGACAGCTTCCCGGTTGCCGGAACCTACGTCGCCACCCTGCCGCAGCTCGGCCTCGGCCGCGACGTGCTGGGACAGAGCACCCCTGCCTACATCAACTACGATCCCAACCAGGAATACGTGGTGTCCTCGCAGGTCAACGGCCAGGGTGCCACGCTCAAGGGCGTGGAAGTGGCCTTGCAACTGCCCTTCACATTCCTGCCGGGACCGCTCAAGCATACAGGCTTCCAGGGCAACGCCACCTTCATCCAGAGCAACGCCGACTACACGATCACAGGCCCGGCGACTTCGGCCTGTACCCGCAATGCCACGACCGGCGCCTGCGCACTTACCGGCGTTTCGGCGGTGTACACCCAGCCCCTGCTCAACGTGTCGAAAAGGGCCTGGAATGCCACGCTCTATTACGACGACGGCAAGTTCAGCATTCGCGGCTCGGTGAGCTATCGCGGCCCCTTCAACGACGGTACGAGTGCCACCGGCAACATCTTCGAGGGCTATGGTTCGTACACCAGCGTCGACGCGGCCATCCGCTACAAGGCCACCGAATGGCTGGAACTGTCGATCGACGGCAACAACCTGACCGACGCCTACCGCTACCGCACCAACGACATCTATGCCTCGCGCAATTACGAGAACAACCACTTCGGGCGCACGATCCTGTTCGGCGCGCGGGCCAAGTATTGACGTCCAGCCGATAAATTGGCCGAATACCAAGACCTGAAATAACGAAGAGGAAGCCGCCATGACCATCGACCGCCGATCGTTCATGGCGGCTTCCCTTGTATCCGGGCTGATATCCAGCAGAGCCGCCGCGCAGACCGCTCCGCCTTTCGACAGCGCCAAGGCGGCGCCCGCAGGCCTTCCGGAACCGGCGGAGACCATCGACCTCTGGCCGAAAGGCGCACCGGGCCTGCCCGCCAAGCCCCCGGTCGAGACCGTCACCGAACGCTCCACCACGGCGCAGGTCAACGACCGTTCCGTCACTGGCATCACCCGCCCGCGTCTGGTCGTGTTCCGGCCGGACCGCCCCAACGGCGCCGCCGTGCTCATCGCGCCGGGCGGCGGCTACCGCCTCGTCGTGATCGACAAGGAGGGCTACGAAATGGCCCGCTGGCTGACCGCGCGCGGGTTCACCGCCTTCGTCCTGTTCTACCGCCTGCCGGGCGAAGGCTGGGCAAATCAACCGGACGTGCCGCTGGCAGACGCCCAGCGCGCCATGCGCCTGATCCGCCTCCGCGCGAAAGACTACGGCGTGCAGCCCGAGCGCGTCGCCGCCATGGGCTTTTCGGCGGGGGGCCATGTCTGCTCCAGCCTCTCCACCCGCTTCGACGCGAAAGTCTACGCACCGGTCGACGCGGCCGACAAACTCTCCGCCCGCCCATTTTGCGCGGCGCCGGTCTATCCGGTGGTCTCGATGGACCCCGCTATCGCCCATGCCGGATCGCGCGACCTGCTGCTCGGCCCCGCGCCCACGGCGGACATCGAAGCTGCCCATTCGCCCGACCGCACCGTCCCCAAGGACGCACCGCCGCATTTCCTGCTTCATGCCGAGGACGACCCGGCCGTCCCGGTCGATAACACCCTGCGCCTGCGCGCCGCGCTGAAAGCACAGGGCATTCCGGTGGAAACCCACCTCTTCGCGCAGGGCGGCCACGGCTTCGGCCTGCGCGGCACGATCGGCAAACCCGTGGAGGCATGGCCCGAACTCTGGCGCGCCTGGGCGCGCTCGGTCGGTCTTGGTTGAAAGGACGCACAAACAGAATGACCTTCGATCGACGCGATGCACTCAAGACCGCCCTGCTTGGCGGCATCGGCCTTGCGGCACCTGCTCTCGCGGGGGGAGAAGCTGCCGCAAGGGAGCCGGGAGCGGGGACACCTCCTCCATCCCCCGCCCCGGCTCCCGTCCGCAAATGGCGGCGCGGTTTCGACGGACAGCGCATTTCCGATCTCGGAAACGGCACGATGCTCAACCCGGTGCTCTCCGGAGACCGGCCCGACCCGGCGGTGCTGAAGGACGGTGAGGACTATTACCTCACCTTCTCCAGCTTCGATTCCTACCCCGGCCTCACCATCTGGCACAGCCGCGACCTGGTGAACTGGCAGCCGCGCAAACCGGCGCTCACCCGCAATATCGGCTCGGTCTGGGCAGTCAGCCTCGAAAAGTACAAAGACCGCTACTTCCTCTACATCCCGGTCAAGGCTGAACCCAACGAGATCTACGTGATCTGGGCCGATCACATCGACGGCCCCTGGAGCGACCCGAAGCCGCTGGGCCTGCACGACCATATCGACCCCTGCCATGCCGTGGGCGAAGACGGCTCCCGCTGGCTGTTCCTTTCGGGCGGAGACCGCGTGCGCCTCTCCGACGACGGCCTCTCGCTGGCGGGCAAGGTCGAACACGTCTACGATCCCTGGCACTATCCGGACGACTGGGACGTCGAGGGCTTCTCGCCCGAAGGCCCGAAGATCCATCGCCATGGCGAGTGGTTCTACATGCTCACCGCCGTGGGCGGCACCGCCGGTCCGCCGACCGGCCACATGGTGATCGCCGCCCGGGCCCGCTCGATCCACGGGCCATGGGAACAGCACCCCGGCAATCCGCTGGTCCGCACCGAAAACCAGTCCGAGGCCTGGTGGTCGCGCGGCCATGCCTCGCTGGTCGAAGGGCCGGACAAGCGATGGTACACCCTCTACCACGGCTTCGAGAACGGCTACTGGACGCTCGGCCGCCAATGCCTGCTCGACACCATCGCGTGGACCGACGACGGCTGG
>PJTY01000141.1_pt1 | contig 53491 bp, 86 predicted proteins | sample 1512121 | NCBI WGS metagenome assembly PJTY01 (sample SAMN08177680, study PRJNA422409) | Soil metagenome, whole genome shotgun sequencing project. | isolation source: Soil enriched (2) on filter paper: alkali lignin treatment | place: USA: Madison | collected 2015-01-15 | reverse complement strand
TGATGGCTGCTCCTTCACTGTTGAACCTGAATTTGACCAGATGCGCCGATGCCAGCGCCCGGTGGCTTTGGGTCATCAGCGTTCCCATGGGCTGGTCAGCTGCTACTGGCTTACCGGCATACACCGGTCCGCCGGCCCCGACTATCACCGGGCTGGCCATCATCAGCTCGCCACGGTTGGCCGCAGTTACTGTTGGTAGTGGATCGCCCGGGTTGTTCACTCGGTCGGCGCCCTGGTGTGTTGCTGGAAGAATCACCGGGCTTGCCATGGCGAATGATCCACCGCGCGGCCAGGAGGTCACCGTGCGAAGTGGCTCATGCGCCGACTGGGCCAGTTCGCCCGACCAGTGGGCTATCGGCACGATGAAAGGCTGCGGGTTGTCCAGCACGAACTTCTTCATGCCCTTGGCGACCCGGCGCAACGTTGCGTCGGCCAGCGGCTTCTTCCGGCAGAAGATGCTCTTGCTCTGCACGGTCCAGTCAATGCAGTCGGCGGCCGTGCGCCACTTCTGCTGACCCTTGGCGGGGTTCTTGGCATGCGTAGGCTCTGGCCACACGATCGGCTGGCCATCGCAGCGGGCGATCATGAACAGGCGCTCCCGGCTGGTTGGTGCGCCGAAGTCGCATGCCTTGATGATCCGCCATTCCACCTTGTAGCCCATGCCTTCGAGCAGATGCACGAACCGACGCCAGGTAATGCCCCGACGTTTCGGGTCCGGCACCAGGAACTGCTGTTGCACCGCCACGCGCTCACCGATGGCCGCCACTGTGCCGTCCAACTTCACTACCCGGCCGGTGGCCTTGTCGCGCTTGGCGATCAGCGGGCCCCACTGCAGGATCTGCTTCACGTTCTCCAGGCTGATCACCCGGGGCTTCTTCTTGCCGCCCCACTTGAGGCCGATCCACGACAGGTTCCGGATCTCGCGCTTGCGCGGCTGGCCGCCGGCTGCCTGGCTGTGGTGCGTGCAGTCCGGGCTCATGTGGAACCAGCCCACAGCGCGGCCCTGGCATTCCTCGTCCGGGTCACCCTCGAACACATCGGTGGTGAAGTGACGCGCTGCAGGGTGGTTCGCAGTGTGCATACTGATCGCGGCCGGGCTGTGGTTCTTGGCCACCGTTACCGGCCGGCCCAGGCCCATCTCCAGCCCGGTACCGGCGCCGCCGCCACCGCAGAAGAAGTCCACCACGATCTCGTCGTCTTGCGGATCGAAGCCAAGGCCGTACTGGGTTTTGAAGTCGAGCGGGTTCTTTTTCTGAAATGCAGACATGGGCGGTCCTCGCCAGTACGGCGTGATCGTTATCGTTGAATAGGGGAAGGCGCCGGGCCGCGTGAGCTATAGTGCGGCTCAAAAAAGGAGGCGTTATGTATTGGTTGCTAGCGGCCGTTCCGGTCTTTATTTATTGGGTTTTTCAGAATGACAAGTCGCACAACCGCACCATTCGAGAATGCTACGAGCTAAGAGAGGAGTTGAAGGAACTCCGGCAGCGCGTAGCTTCACTCGAAATCGATCTGGAGCTGGTCCAGTCAGGTAGGTAGTCTTGATCGCCTGTCCCATCATGAAAGGCGCTGGCGGGCAGCGCCGGTGGGTTAGGCGGCTTTGCGCGCGTTGAGTACACGATGGCGGGCTGTTTCGTACTCACTGCTGACAATCTCAACCAGGCCGTCTACATCGCCGTCAGCGGCCTTGCTGCCCAGGTTCAGGTAGACGGTATCGCCGTAGGTGAAGCACACCCCGCCACTGAGCCAGATCCCGCCGCGTTCGACCCCTATGGCCTCCCACATTTCGTCGCGGTCGATATCGTCAGGGTAATGTGCTTTCCAGAGGTCTTCCAGGCGCTGGTGCTCAGCCTTTTCGGCAGCGCGCACCTCCTTGTCCGAGCCCTTGGCATGCTTGGGCGCTCGGCGCAGCGAGCGGTAGCCGTATTCGTCAGGTCGGCACCAGTGCACATCGAGGTCGCGGCTGGCGCTCAGCTTGATTCCGCCGACGTAGTTGCGGGAACCGCTGTACATCGGTGAGGCATCAGCGCCGAACGCCTGGCCCAGCTTCTCGCGCTGGGCGTTCCAGGCCGCTTTCTTCTCGTCCCAGGCGCGCACTGCGGCCAGGACCTTTGGGGATTCGGTCTTGTAGAAGTAGCTCATGGCTTTCTCTCCATGCATGCGCCGCCCTCCGTGCTGGTGGCGGCATGGTGGCAATTTGGTTTGGGATGGGGTATTACGGGTGACCGGCATGGGGCCGGATCAACGGAGTGATGTATGAGTCAGCAACAAGCGCAACTCGATGCCCTAGAACATCTGCTAATCGGTCTGCTGAAAACCAGCGCGATCAGCATCCCGCATTCGGTAATCTTCGAGAGAGCGGAGGCGTCGCTCATGAGCGAAGATGGACCGCCCGGCACCGACGAAAAAACCGCTGCGCGTCAATATCTGGCGCATCTGAAGCAGCAGTTCTAAGCCTCGTCGAAAGAAATCCGCAGCGCCTCGCGTGCCCGGAAATTCTCAAGCTTCCGCGCCACAGACAGTGACACCGTGATTTCGTGGCGCGGAGGTGTCAGCAGCGGCAGCGCGCCGCCCGGGCCCAGACCATGCAGGTGATGAATCATCAGCGTCATCGCCTCGCCCTGTTCCTCGATCCCGGCCCACTCCATCAGTTCCAGAAGGGCCTGTTTAGTCCCTGGTCGAACCTTCAAGCGCAGGTCTTCTTCCTGCAGGCGCTCGGCTTTCTCGCGCCGGCGCTCGTCACGCTGCTGCTGCGTCAGAGCCATCATCGCCTCCATTGCGCACAAATCGGGTGCCAGACCCGATGTCGAGCAGGTCGCACACCCGGTTGATGATCTTGAGCGCGGCGTCGAAGACCTTGGCGTCGTCCGGCTCAGGGGCCAGGCGCTTCATGTTCGGCTGGTGCTCCAAGCAGACCTTGTCGACCAGGCGCCTGGCCAGCCTGCGCAGGTGGTCGGCGCTGTCGTGCACCCGAAGGCTCAGCGCAAAGGCCAGGGCCGCATCGTCAGGCCGGTACTGGCCGCCGCTGCGGGTGATGTACAGCTTCTTGACCGGCCGATTCATCCAGGCCGGCAGGGTTACCACTCCAGAGGGTGCTTTTTGCATATCCGTGCTCCGTGAGGCCGTTGGGCGGCAGGTGGAACTGTTCTTGCCGCCGGCGCTGGCGGACCAGGTTGCTGATGCGCCTCATGCAGCGCGCGCCTTTTCGAGCTGCTCGGTGACCTCGACCAGTTGCTGGGTCAGGTTCTCGATCGTGGCAGCGCCGCGCACACGTTCGACGCGGCTCCACTGGCAGCTACGGTTGAACAGCAACTGCAGGTTCTGCTCCAGTTCCTTCCGGCGCTGGAGCAGGTCGAGGATGGTAGCGAGTGGCATGGCTTACTTTTCCAGTGCTTTCCGTAGGTACGGATCGATGTCGGCCTGGCCGAGCAGCCAGCGCTTATAGTCGCGCGGGATGTCCTCGATCTTCGAGCCGGCGTGCTTGCCGAAGCGGATGACCTTCGGAATGCGAGCTTCTTCGGAGATTTCCCAAAGCTCCTCCCAGGTTGCTACCGGCCGGCCCAACTGCGCCTTGAGGGTGCTGAAGATTGTTGCCAGGAGGCGACGGCAGTTCTTGACGTCATCCAGCGCAGCGTGGGCATTACGAAGCAGCTCGGGCGCCTCCGTGCGGTAGTGCAGGTAGATCATGGCCGACTGCGTGTGAGTGTCGGCCTCAGGCCACAGCGCGCGGCTCAGCGCGGCAGTGCAGATGCGCTTGATCTCTGGCTTGCCGATTACACCCCAGTCGTAATCGACGTTGTGCCCGATCAGGTAGGTGGCGTCTTCGGGCAGCTTGAAGGAGTCATGCGGCGGGCAGTCTGCCAACTCTTCATCCAGGATGTGGCTGGTTGCCAGGGCGCCAAGCTCGATTGGCTTGGACGGCTTGTATCGCTGCAGGAATTCGCCGGTTACTGCCAGTCCGGTGCCGAGCTGCAGCCATGCAGCCTCAACCAGTTCCGGGCTGTTCAGTCCGGTGGTTTCAGAGTCGAAAATGTAGGCGGTCATATGAGGTCCGTTTCGCAAGAAGGAGGGGTGTCAGCAGCGTGGTTGCTGCTGACCAGCGGTCAATCGAACGGAATATCGTCCGAGAAGTCAGGCGGTGCGCCGTAGTCGTAGTTGTCGGGCTGGGAGTATCCGCCGGCCACCTGGGCGGACTTCGGACGACGGTCATGGACCGGCTTCTTCATTAGCTGCTGAACCATTTTTTCCAGCTTGGCTGGGCTGGTGCAGCGGGGGTCGAGAATCTCGGACGCCGTCTTTTCCGACTCTGCGCTGAAGGGGGCGTAGATGATCGGCCGCGGCATCCCGGTCTGGCTGTTCTTCTCGATTTCCATCTGGATGAGCAGGCCGATCGGCTTCTTCAAGAGTTCAGGGAAGCCTGGCGCGGTTACCTGCTCGCGCTGTTTGGTGTCGTTGTTCCACTTCTCGAACTGGGTTGGCTGTGGCGCCCCGACGGTGCGCAGCTGCAGGCACGCCATGATGGCGTTCATCATCGCGTAACCGCCTTCATTGCGTGTGCCGTGCTGGTAGGTCAGGTTGAGGTAAAAAGTTGCCTCGGCACCATCGCGGCTCTTGAAAGTGAAGCCGATACCGGTCGACCCGGTTTCCTGCTTCTCCATGTACTCGGCGCGCAGGAACTCGCCAATGAACTTGCCCGCTTCGTCGATGAAGGCTGACTTGTTGTCCGCGGAGCGCGCGGCATTTGCGTCCAGGTTGAACATTCAGAAGGCTCCTATGCGGCCTGAGTGGTGTTGGTGAGGTCGTAGTACTCGCAGATCGCGGCATCGACCAAGGCAAGGTCGTTATCGATCATCGCCTCGTTGAACATGCCCATTGGGGCTTTGGTGGTGTCCGACCCGTTGTTGCGGGTGCTGAACAGGTGCTGGCCGTCGCTGACCACTGAGCGCAAGACGATGGTGACCATGCCCTCCAGGGTGATCTTCTCGTCCAGCATCTTGCCGATGGTCTTCATCTTGATCTGGCCGGCGTCCGTCTCCTCCGTGTGGCTGAGGATGTAGACGCGAACGTCGTCGGGTAGGCCGAGCAGTGCCTCGAAGATGTTCCAGGTGTGCCGGCCGATCTCGGTGAACTTGTCGAACCCTTTCTCCTCACTCCGGCGCATGAACTCGTTTGCCAGGATGTACTGGAAGTCGTCGATTACGATCACCTTGCGCTTGGTCTGCCGGCAGGCACCGATGACCTTGACCCAGTTGTCGGTTACGTAGGACTTCCACGCTTTAGAGCCGGGGAAGGGAAGCGGCTTTTTGATGACCTGGACCAAAGCCACATCATCAGGCTTGAAGTTGCGCAACGACGCGCTCTTGCCGGCCCCGGACTTGCCGAGGATCAGGGTTACGGTTGCCATGCGGCACCTCAGCTTGGTTGGTTGTCCCACTGCCGCTCAATGCGAGCAGCCTCTTCTTCGTACTCTTTGCGCTCGTCGCCCTGGTACCGCTCAGGCGAGAACGATCCGACCGTCATCCAGTCGAGCTGGGCGGCCAGGCGGGGGGTTGTGTTCATGGATACCTCAGGAGGTGATGCAGTCGGCGTAAGCGCTTGCGAGCATCCAGGCGGTGCAGAGGGAGAGGGTGATGAAGCTGCCGCGCCACATTGCGAAGCGGCGTGCGCGCTGGTAGCTACTCATGGCCGCACGCGGACGGCGATGCGCCGGCCCTTCATTGTCACGCCGAGGCTGCGCTTGAGACTTGCCACTGGCATCTCCCGTGGCAGGCCGACGGCCTCGTTGAATGGGATTCCGAAGCTGATCACCGCAAGCGTGCGCTCGATCTGCTCCAGCTGCTCATCGATCAAGGACTTCACCGGTGCTGTGCTCATGCCACCCTCCCGTTAGTTTCCATCCATTGCTCGTGTTCGCGCTCGATGATGCGGTTCAATCGCTCGGTGTAGCTGCGCTGCTCGGTCAGGTCGATGGCCCCAGTGAGTCCGGCCAGGTCTATGGCCATGACCAGCTCGCCGCGCAGGATCTCGTTGAAGTTCGCGCAGATCGCTGTGAAGCGGGAGTCGATGATGTCGACCACCGCCTGACGGGTACCCTTGTTCATGCTGTCCTCCGGGCGGCGCCTGAGCCGCACATGGCTTCCATCTTTTCGAGGGCCGTGCCGATCACTCGGCGGCTCTCTGCCCGCTGGCGTTCATCACGCTCGCGGATCATCGTGTTCCAAGCCTCATTGTTCGCCCGGGCCTGCTCCGATGTGAGGTGGTCGGCCCAGTGCGTATCGCCAAACAGGCCCATCTGGCGGTCAACCTCCCGGGCCTGGGCGCTATCGGCGTAAAGCTCATGCTCCCTGGCCATGGTTGCCTCCAGGTGGTGGGTTACTCGGTGGGTGGGGAAGGGAGGGGTTGCCAGCTGGCGCCTGAACGAACGTTACGGATCGCTCTCTCGCTCATGCCGAACATCTCAGCAAGATCGCTGGTCTTGGATGTTGAAGCCCTGATCAAGCGCGCACTCTCTGCGCTCAGCTTCGAGGCTCCGCGCCCTTTCGCCCGCATGTCGCGCATGTTGTCCAGGTGAGTGCCTAGAGAAAGGTGATCAGGGTTGACGCAGGCCGGGTTGTCGCAGGAGTGCATGACCACCATCCCTGGAGGGATTGGGCCCCGAGAAATTTCATAGCTAGCCTGGTGTGCCCTTCGAACGCGGCCTTTGATCTTCAAGTAGCCGTAGCCGCAGGAATTCAGGTTTCCCTTCCAGTTCCAGCAAGACGAAGTCTTTTCGCAGCGCTCATAGAATCGATCAACGCTCCCCTTCGCCCTGTGCTGAGCACTGCAGGACTTTGAGCAGAAGCTGTTCGGGCTCCTGTCCAGGTCGGCCTTCATCTTCTCGAACTCAACATTGCAGTTGAGGCAGCTGCACTTGATCCAGCAGCTCATGGCTTCACCCGGGCGGCGAGCATGGCGTCGGCCAATTTGTAAGCCGTGCTCGCGGTTTCGTTCTCGCACCCACCCACACCAAGGAGGCACGGAGCGCCTGCGGTGGTGATGAGGCCCTGCAACGCCTTGGCGGCGAAGTAATCGCGGATGGTCAGGCCGAAGCAGGTGCCGTGGCCTCCGTATTCGCTAGCCGAAACTGGAAAGGCAGGATTCTGCCCTTCCTCAAGAGCGGAGTTGTATCGCTGTTCGGCGCCTTCAATCTGGCGATCCATTTGAGCTGCCATGTAGTCCATGTGGTGATCCTCGGTAGCCAACCGCATTGATCAGGTGCCGGGCACCAGGGACCAAGCTGGGCGTGAAAAGCCAAGCCCGGCACCTGTCGATGCGGTCGTATGTGAAGGGAAGGGGATGCAGAGGCCGGGCGCTACCCCAGCAGCTGGCTTGGCGTGGACCCATCCAGCGGCGCAATTCGTTTACCCTCAGAGCGAGGGAAGGGACGTCCACAGGTGCTTCGGTAACCGCGCCCGGAGCTGGGCGCTGCTCTGCATCGGGGTGTGATCTGGCGGGTCCGTCTCATCTGCGGAGGGGGCGACCCTCCGCTTTGCAACCACGTTGCCGCGCTTTGATGCTTCGACTCAGATCACACTCCAATGCAGCCTGCGATGGGGAGCAGGGCATCTGTAATTCCAATTCCCAAGTTAAGGGGCGTGTTGGCGGCGGAGTTGGTTAGTCGATGTGGGTCAGCTTGTTGCTCATCGCATTGTCGATCTGTTCGCGGGCGGTTGAGCCCTCTGCGATGTAGTGGCCGCTCCCACCATCGAGCCCGGCATCCATGGCGGCGCAGCTGCCAATCCAGACGCGCAGGTAGCCGTCACCGAATTCAGGTGTGTTTAGTAGCAGCCAGTCCAGGCGCTCTGTGTCTGTTCGCGCCGCGCTCATACCCCTTCCTCCTGAAGCATTGTGCTGATTTCAAGGAGAGCGTCTTCCAAGCGCAAGACTTTTAGCCCGGCAGAAGGCTCGTTCATTTTGCTAATGATGATTGCCACCTGGCCGAAAGCCAAAAGCTTGCGCAATTCGGGACTGACGAAGCGGGAGGCTTCCTGCGTCTCGGCAATGGCTTTCTTGGCAATCTCTATGCAGTTCATCGTTTGCCCTCCAGGGCGGTTGATTTCCCAGATACCACTCATGGAATGGCATCTGGTGAAATCCCGGCCTCGCTACTGGCGACAGGCCGGGGTATTGCGTCAGCGATGTCATAGCCATTTCCCCGCCTCTGATTGCAGGTCAGGCTTCGTCGTCGGTGTGGGCTTCGAGCTTCCTCCCCATGGCGGCAATCAGTGCCTGTTCGCCATGGATCGCAGGTCCTTACAACATGCACGCTGCAGCTCTGGGTGCCCGGCTGATTGGGGCAGGGTGCATGAGGTCCGGCGCCCCTCAATGCCGAAGCTCGGGGCGCTAATTCAAAATTGTGTCTCTCCCTTCTACCGCTGGGATTCGCGGGGCGCATTGCGTACCAGGTCTTTCGTGCCTACTGGGCTCAACGGTTCGAGCGTTTCGCTCTCGATCAGCCGTACAGGGTTCTCCCTGTCGTGGGCAGCCTTTCGGGGCTGTCTGATCGCCGGTCGCCGGTAGAGGCAATGCGGCCTGTTGGTATTTCGGTGTTGCGCTTGCTTGTTAAAGAGCGGTGAGGCTTGAGGGCCTCCCGAGGGGCTGTGTAGCGCCTCGATGGTTAAAATATTGCCTAGGGAATTATTTGCTGTCAATGCCTCCGGAATTAAAAAATTCCTCAGGCATGAAAAAGCCCGCCATTGCGGCGGGCTCGTGACGAGAAGGGAGGGCCTTATTAGTCCTCTGTCACCAGCTTGTAGGTGACAATTTCACGGTCAGAAAGAGGCTCAAATCTAACGTGCTTGAGCACCTTCAAGGATACAGGCATGCCAAGCGTATACTTCTGGATGTGATGGTACTGCTGCCGGTTGTAGCTAATTTTAAGCTTCGAATTTCCCGACCGTATGTAAAGGGCTCCGTTCTCCTTTAGATCGGTAACCTCCCCAAAGAGTGATACCGGCTCAGGCTCTCGTATCTCATGCTTAGAGAGTTTTTTATGGGCAAGCCTGACCGCCTCGAGACTTCCGCCCCAGTGGTAGACCTTGGCATTTGGCGCAGGCCATAGGAGCTCAGCACTTAACTCTTGGGCCTCCAATTCGCCCAGCATATCGCTCAAGGCCTTCGTGGCAGAGATGCCGATAGTCTCAACAAGGTCCCGAATTCTGTCCTCAGATGGCTCTTTCAGGACCTCGAAAATCTGCTCTAGAGCTCCCTCTAGAATCGAGTCTCCAGCCATATCCGGAGTCACATTTCCAGCAAACACCAGGCGAGTCGATCCCAGCGCAAGGCCAGACAGTCTCAAATCGAGCTCTTGGGCTAGCGTCTCGGGAATTCCTCTACCTGGGTCTCTACCATGCCTTAAGTGATAGGCAGCATACGAGAGGGCGCGATTGATACCATAGGAAACCTTGGATAGGAGCTTAAGCGGAATGCTCCCGTCCATGCGACGGCCTGAAAGGCGCAGTTGGATCACCTCGTTTTGAAGTGCCGCTTTTGCCTGGCGAAGCTCTTGGCGAAGATCTTCTTGATGAGCTTGCCAAGAGCGAAGCGAGACTTGCAGCGAGAACCTGTTCGGCTCAGCAGCAAGGCGTTTCTCGTCTTCTGTGATGAGGCTCGCCACCTGAGCTAACTGGCGCTCAAGCCAATCAATGCGATTTGCCTGCTCCGTCATATGTTAACTCCGATGGATGCCAGACCTTTGGGGGTCACCTCGTCGCGCTGCGTGCCAAATTGCTGTTGCCAGTAGGCGACGCCGCGGGAATTTTCCTCTGCTACTTGGAACACATGAAGCCGGAATCGGTTCATGACCATGGTGCTATCAAAGAGGTTCATGAGCACAGGTCGTGCAGACTCTGAGATCTCATCAAGGACAGAGGACTTAAAGACCAGAACGATATCGATATCGTCAGGTTCGTCCTTGGCGCACATGAATGATCCGTCGATCCAAGCGGTGCCTTTGAAGCCAGTGGCACCCAGCATCTCCAAGTATACGCCAAGTGCCGAGAACAGAGCCCTCCTCCTGGTGGATTCCGGGAAGGCGTCGACGGTCAGCTCTCTCAAGGATTCAAGAGTGTGGGGATGCAGACCGCCCGGAAGGAGCGGGGGGTAATCAATCTTTTCCTGATTCATTCCGAGGCATCAAAAGATCCATTGCCTGCTTTAGCTTGATAGCTTGCTCTTCCGTCATGCCGAGCATCCTGTCCGCCATCTCGTCTACAGCCATTTTGTGGGTCGGGCTTGCCTGCGCATAGCGACTATCTCGGTGGTAGTCGCCCTCACCGTAAGCCTGCGCAACGTCGGCGATCTCATCAGCAAGGCGCTTGCTGTACTTCTCAGCAGGTATGCCAAAAAGCTTGAAGATACCGACAGCTACATCCTTGTTGAGCCTCAATCTTCCGTTCAGGTAGTTGCTGAACGATCCCTGATTCATCCCGAGCGCCGCTCCAGCAGCCTCCTGGGTAATTCGCTTTTCCTTAGGGCGAGAGGCGTTTTCCTCTTTGATCAAGGCCTTCAGGGCTGCGCATTCAGCCAATTCCCAGTCTTCGAGTGGTCGCTTGTCTTTGCTCATGGCGGGCGAGTGTATTTCCGGAGGTAATGACAAACAAATTCCTAGGGAATTGATTTAAAAAATTCCCTAGGCAATAATCTCGGCATGAATCACTGGAGGAGAGGCCATGAGCCGTACTCACATCACCAAATTTGCTGCTGATCACGGGCAGACCGAAGCGGCATCGCTCCTGGGCATGACGCAGGGCGCCCTAAGCAAAGCCATCCGGGTGGGTCGCGATGTGTATGTGACCAAGAATTCTGACGGTACCTATTCCGCGGAAGAGGTTCGGCCTTTCCCGTGCCAGCAGCACCACCTTAAAAAGTCCGCCGCCTAACCACTTTTCAACCGCAAGGAGCATTACCCCTATGGGATTCAAAGACCCCCTGACACAGCGTCGAGATCTGGCGAGGAAGGTCCGACTTTATCCACTGCTTGATCGGCAACTGCAGCGTGCTGCTCACAAGGCCCGGCGCGAGTACGCGACCTACCTGTTCGAGATGCTCGAGTGGGCCGCTGTGAACGGCGGCATCGAAGCCCTCATGCCCGACGATCTGAAGGATATCGCGGGCTAGAGGCCCTCAGGAGGGCACGATGGAATTTTGTGAAGAGAACGTGCCGCCAGAAACCAGAGCCAAGATTCATCGCCTTATGGAAGCCAGGGGTTGGACGTTTGAGGAGGCCGTTAACGAGGTCTTGCTCGAAGCAATTACGTCCGGCGCAACGGTATTCGTAGGAAGGCGCAAGGCACCGGTTCTGGAGCTGGTGGGACTGAAGAGGCCCTCTACCGGATAGGTGAGGCCCTCACATAGGGACTGAAGAGACCCTCAAATGGCAGGCACAAAAAAACCACCGGGCAGGGTGGCTTCTTGTACTGCATTCGTAACGCTTGTGTGAGGTCATCATATATGCACCAGACCATCCAAAGCAATACCGTGGCTCTTGCGCCACAAAATGCGAGTCACGATTTTGTGGCGCGAGGTCATTTCGAGTCGGCAGTGAATGCCGCTCGCCTGGTCCGCTCCCAGTATTCGCGCCAATCCAAACGACAGCTCGTCCGCGAATGCCTGCAGCACCTGCATGCGTTCCTGGCTGCCCCGCGCCCTGGAGCAGCCCATGAGTAACGTCTTCACCTTCAAAACAGCCGGGGGCTTTACCCGGATGGACAATCAGCTGATGGACGCTCTGGCAGCGGTTCACCTGTCGCCAGCTGAGTTCAAGACACTGCACGCGATTGCTCGCCTGGTGATCGGCTACAACCTCACGGAGCGCCGCATTACTGCAGACGAAGTGGCCAAGATGACCAACATCCTGCCTGCGCACGTTTCGCGTGCGATCAGCAGCCTGCTGGCTCGTAGAGTGCTGTACCGAGTTGGTGGCAGTCGCGGTGAAATCGGCATCTGCTCGCCGTCTGAATGGGTGTACCAAGAGCCGAAAAAAGAGCAATCGACTCAACCAAAATCAGTCGAAACTACCAAAATTGGTAATTCCGACAACGTAACGAAACTACCAATTTCCGGCGACTCCCTTCTTTATACGAAAGAAAAACCCCTAGTAACTGTTCCTACGGAACAGATTACTGCCCCCCAGGGGGCGGAGCCCGCTCAGTCGGAAGCCAAGCCAGTTGTGTTCACCGGCGAAGACTTCGAAGTCGACGCCACCCTGATCACCAAATGGGCAGAGGCCTATGCACCGATCGACGTGGAAGCGGAGATCAAGCGTGCGGCAGCCTGGGCCACCGGCAGCAAGCCGAAGAAGGACTGGCGCCGATTCCTGGTCAACTGGCTGGGCCGTGCGTTCAAGCGCAGCCCGAACGGTGCCAGCGAGGCTGGCGTGCCGGTGGACAAGATCATCGACCTGTACCACCGGGTCTGCCCGAACCTGCCAGCCGTGACCGTGAAGAGCGACAAGGTTCTGCGCAGCATGATCGCCGAGCGCTGGAACGAGTCGCCTGATCACCAGAGCGGGCAGGGCTTCTGGCTTGGGTTCTTCCAGAAGGCCAACAACCGCAACCAGGTGTTCTTCCGTGGCCAGAACGTCCAGCCGCGACTGGAGGCCCTGGTGAGCCGTGCAGTGTTCCGCGAAATCTCGGAGGCTGCGCAATGAACGAACTTCACAGCCTTGAGGCCGAGCACGGCGTTATCGGCGCCATGCTTCGCCAGCCGCACCTGATCGATGTCCTGTCCGATGCCCTCGCGCCCGAAGCATTCGCCTGGGATGACAACGCCGACCTGTACCGGTTGATTCTTGAACTGCATGCCGATGGCAAGCCGGTCGATGTGATCACTTTGAGCGACCGCCGCGCTGAGCTCCCCAGCGGTACCCGAACGCTGGCATACGCCGGCGAGATCCAGGCGAATACGCCGAGTGTGGCAAACGCCAAGGCCTACGCCCAGATCATCCGTGAACGAGCCATCTGCCGGCAGCTCGCCGCCGCCGCCGAACGTATCAACGAAGTCGCGCACGAGCAGGCCGACATCGAGGACAAGATCTCGCTGGCCCAGTCGATCGTGCTCGGCCTTGACGCATCCGGCAACGATGGTGAGTGCCAAATGATCGGCGACATCATGGCCGAGCATGTGGAGGTGCTTCAGGAGCGCCTGGATCGCTACGAGAACGGCGTTTCGATGGACGGCCTAGGGTCAGGTATTCCTGACCTCGATAAATTCACACAGGGCCTTAAGCCGGGCCAGATGATCGTGGTTGCTGGTCGCCCTGCCATGGGCAAGACCACGCTCGCCATGAACGTTGCCGCAGATGTGGCTATCGCCCAGCAAAAGCCGGTGCTGGTGGTGAGCCTGGAGATGACCAAGACCCAGCTCATGGACCGTCTGATTGCTGCTGTCGGGGGTATCCCGCTGCCATCGCTCAAGACGGGCGTATGTGCAGCTGACTACCGGGTGGAGTTGGCGGCCGCCACGCTCAAGCTGCGTGACGCGCCGATCTGCGTCTCTGACGTTCCGGTGATGACGATGCCTCGCATCCGCTCCATTGCGCGCCGCTACGCGAACCGCATGGGTGGCCTTGGCCTGGTGGTGATCGATTACCTGGGCCTGATGGAAGGCGAGGGCAAGGGGCGCACCGAGGACGTTACGGCCATGTCGCGCCAGATCAAGCTGCTGGCTCGCGAGCTTGGCTGCCCCGTGATCGTGCTGTCCCAGCTCAACCGCGGCTGCGAGGCGCGCCCGGACAAGCGCCCGGTGCTCAGCGACCTGCGCGAATCCGGGGCCATCGAGCAGGACGCCGACATCGTGATGTTCGTGTACCGCGATGAGGTGTACCACCCGAACACCCAGGACAAGGGCATTGGGGAAATCCTGATCCGCAAGAACCGTGACGGCGAGATCGGCTGCGTGCACACCGCCTTCCAAGGCGACCGCTCCCGCTTCATGCCTCTGGCCAGCCGGACCAAACAAGACAACGTCGTGCAGGTGAATTTCTGATGAAAGAGCGCAGAACGATTTACCACCATGAGGGCTATCGCCTTCGCTCCTACACCGAGCTCATGTGGGTCAAGGTGATGGAAGCAGCTGGAATCTTCTACCTGTATGAGCCTGATCTGGTCCGCGTTGACGAGGGTTACTACCTGCCGGACTTCTGGCTGCCGAATGTCGGTGCGTATCTGGAGGTTAAGGGCAAGGCGCCGACTGCCGAGGAAATCCAGAAGGCTGATGCTGTGATGGAGCGCACCGGGCGCGAAGTGATCTTCTTGGTCGGTTTGCCCCAGGCTGATGACCGCGGCATTTGCAATTGCGGCTTCCTGGTCCGCGGAGCCAGTGGCTGGACTGGGAATCTGTCCCCGAACTATTTGCACCAGGTCATTCGCGACTTCCTGTGCCCGAGCATGTGGCTCGCGATCATCCGTGCTGCCCGGCCTGACGGCTACGACTGGGTGCGGCCTATCGGCGACATGCTGGAAGAATTCTTCCTGTCCCGTGCCGACCGATCTGAGATGGAAAAAATTCTGCGGGAAGGTCACGCCCCGGTGAATGCCGAGCGCATGGCCAGGTTGCCGGCGCCAAGCCCGTGCGAGTCCGCCATCAAAGCATTTCTCGACCGTCAGCAATTCCGCGTTGCGCAACGAGGTGCCGCATGAGCCATCTCGCCAAGTTGAACATCAAGCGCGCCGGGCAGCCGGCCGGGGAGGGGGTGTGAGCATGTCAGATCGCGAATTGCTGGGGCTTGCCGCCAAGGCCGCGGGACTGAGGATAAATCAGGCATTCCAGGCTCAGCGTGACGCAGTGGTGGACCCGGCCAAAGCAAGCCTGTGGATCGACGACGGATCAACCGCATGGAATCCACTCACTGATGACGGTCATGCCCTTCGCCTGGCGGTGAAGCTCGACCTGACCATCTTTGGGCCTGGAAGTCGTCCGGGCGTGCTGGTGAAAACCGCCGAAGCTCATACCACCTACTCAGACGACTGCGTTCGCAGGGCAATTGTTCTGGCCGCAGCTGCGATCGGCCAGGCCATGCAGGAGAAGCACTGATGGACACCAACAAGATGCGCGACATCAGCCGCGAGCAGTTCGAGCAGCGCTACCCGGTACCCGAGGGCTGCTGCTGGAACGCCGAGCAGGGCTGCTACGTGCTGTTCCACCTCAAGCAGTGCACCGTCGCCAAGTACGAGCGTTTCGTCGAGAACTGGGTCTGCTGGCAGGCCTCGCGCGAGGCCGTGGTGATCGACCTGGCCCAAGCAAAGATTCCAGGCGGTGGCTATCTGGAGGATCAGGACGCCATTGCAGCGATCGAGACCCATGGTCTGAAGGTGGCGCTATGAGCAGCAGACACCCAATGCAGCCTGTCGTGGTGGCGGCCGACGGCGTTATCCGCTTCAAGGCAAATCAGATCGTCAGCGACATGCTCGACCTTTGCCAGAAGCATGGCCTCGACCTGAATGAGATAGCCGCGCGCGATTACGAAAAGGATGACCGGTCCCAGCTCATGCAACTGATCGGGTATAGCGTTAGCGGCTACGGCAATCTGAGCTGTTCACGCGCCAAGCATGTGATGCGGGCTGACCGGAAGGCTGAGTCGTTGGTAGGCGAGGTGGCGCCATGAATGATCTCGCAATGTGGCTGGGTTACGCGGTCATGGCGTGCGCCGGAACGGCCATTGTCGCCCTGGTGCTCTTTGTCCTGTCCTACTCCTGCGTCACGATCGTGAACAAGTGGATCAAGGCCATGATGCGCGCCTACGACCTGAACACCCTGCGCAAGACCATGCGTGAGCTGGAGGCGGAGGGGAAGGTGAGCAAGAAGACGGGGGTGCGGCCATGACTGAGAAGATCAGCGTCAACAGCCAGGCCAAGCTGTCCGAGGCAATCACAATGATGACCCGGCTGTTCCGCGACAAGAAGTTCGTCGTGGTCAGTATGCGCCCGGGCAAGGACCGGACTTTGGATCAAAACGCATTGTGGTTTGCGATGTACGACCGGATCGCCAAGAGCACCGAGATGGGCGACATCGAGGATGTCCGCCGGTACTGCAAGCTGCACTTCGGCGTCCCGATCATGCGCGCTGGCTGCGATGAGTTCCGTACAGGCTGGGCCGAGTCGTTCATCCACCTTCCGTATGAGGTGAAGCTTCGCCTGATGGGGCCGTGCGCCATGTTCGGTCCGGATGGCTTCCCGGTGACCCGCTTGTTCGACCGGGCCCAGGGCTGCCAGTACACCGACCGCATCGTGGCGGAGTTCGCGCCGCAGGGTGTGGTGTTCAGTGACCTGTTGAGCGAGGAGGCGGCATGACACTAGCCAAGGAGATCAAGGCGAAGAAGTGCAAGGCACCAGGTTGCGGCAAGCCCTTCAAGCCAGCCATGACCACGCAGAAGGTGTGCAGCATCGCCTGTGCGCTGGCCATGTCGAAGGATTCGAAGGTGCAGAAGGTGGCGGCCAAGGCCATCACCAAGCAGGCCCGCCAGGACCTGCAGGAGCGCCGGGAGAAGCTGAAGACCCGTCGCGAGCACATGGCCGAGGCACAAACTGCGTTCAATGCCTACATCCGCGAGCGCGACGCCGGCTTGCCGTGCATCAGCTGCGACTCGCTGCCGAGCGACCACGACCTCATCACCGGCAGTCGCTGGGACGCCGGGCACTACCGGTCGGTGGGCGCCTGCCCGGAGCTGCGCTTCGAACCGCTCAACGTCCACCGGCAATGCGTGAAGTGCAACCGGAACCTGTCGGGGAATGCCGTCGAGTACCGCATCCGCCTGGTGAAGCGCATCGGCGCCAACCAGGTCGAATGGCTCGAAGGGCCTCATAAGCCCCAGCGTCTGACCATCGAAGACCTGCAGGCCATCAAGGCCCTGTACCGGCAGAAGCTGAAAGACCTGAGGAGAGCAGCGGCATGACCTGGACAATCACAGATACCGCCGGCGGGCTGCTGCTGGTCATGACCATCGCTTCCACCTGGTGCGTAGCGCGCGCCAAGGGCATCGAAACTCGCCGCAAGAAGGAGAACGGCCCATGCAACTGAACAGCGCGCGCCAAGCGTGGCACGACTGCCTCTACACGGCGTGGGACAGCCAGGGTGCATTCATCGAACAGCTGGGCCTGTTGGGCACTATGGTCCAGACCACAGACAAGCAGCGGAAGGCGAGCCATGCCGTGCATCAGGCGTTGGCCGGCGGTGTGCAGGCGGCAATCTTCAAGCTTCCCGGCAGCCTCCGGGCCTTCGGCAATTTCATGTACGCCCCGAGCTGCAGCGATGACGAGCGTGAGGTGGCCGAGGAAGTGATCTTCGACATGGCAATGGCCAGGTCCGGGCGGATGACCGCGGCCAAGCGCGAGCGCTGCGAGTACGTGGCCAAGGGCGTCATGTTCCGGTACCGGCGCATGCACCAGGGCGGGCAATCGTCAGCTCAGGATCCGTTCGAAAGTCCAGAGTGGTTCAAGCGATGGATTGATGATGTCTATGGCGTGACACTTCCATCGTGCGCCTGGGCCAGGGACTGGGAGCCATTCGTGCAGATCTGCTTCGAGATTTGCGAGGACCTGGACAAGCGCGCACTCTCGCCGGTGGCAGCCGCAATTTACGAAATGAAGGAGGCCGCTTGAGGGCCTATTGCGTTCCCGCACGCGTGATGGCACTATTTGTCCATTGTTAGAGTTTTGCCTACGGCAAACACCATCAAAAAGCCCAGCCATAGAGCTGGGCTTCTTCGTTTTAGGGATTTACTTGAGGTGGGGCCAGACTGGTAAAATTTGCGCCCCTTGAACCTTGAGATGGATCTTATGCGACAGATTTTGGCAATGACTTTTGGAGGGTTAACCCCGAGCTACTACGCTCGGCAGTTATTCTTCGGCGCGCTGTTTGCGGCCTTTTTCATTTATATGAGATCACGCGCTCCACTAGGGATTGATGTCGCAACGGTAGCCATTTCGGTGGTGAGCACCTTGCTCTATCCCTATTCTCGATTTGTGTACGAGAGCGTGGTCGGCTTCATCATGGGCCGCAACATGTTCGTCGTGAATGCACTGCTGATGCTGTTTGTCAAAGTGATGACGATGTTCATGTGCTGGTTCTTGGCGATCTTCATCGCGCCACTGGGATTGCTGTACCTCTACTGGCATCACAGTAAGCAGCCTTCCAACTAAATCCTCCGGGCCCGGCCAAGTGCCGGGTTTTTTATTGCCCGAAGAGGGCCTCAAGAGTCCCGGCCCTAAGGCCGGGGTTTTGCTTATCAAATTAGGCGAATGAACCCGGCTGCAACGCCTGGTTGTTTTTGAACATGCTCGATTTTCCCAGTCGCGACCAAGTCATCGATAACCTCTCGCACGGCTTGCATCGTGTCAGGGTTTTTTGCGTACCGGGTCCGCAGGAAGTGATCGAGAGATTCTTTCTTGACTTGGCTCAGCCCGCCCGTAACTGCCCCAACAAGCATCTTACGGTCAGGGCGCTGCTGCAGCTCATCAATCAGACGGCCTGCGTAGAACCCTGCTTGACCACCGCCGTAGGGCAGGTTAATCCACTCAGGGTCAGCAGGTGCAACGCGAACAGGGGAATTCAATGCGTCCAAGGCTTTCTCCAGTTGTTCCATCTTCGATGTATGTGTGAAGTCAACAAGGCGGTCGCCGGTTGTTTGCGAGACGCCCAGTAGGCGGCATAAATCGGCCTTTTTCATTCCACGCCGTACCATCTCATTCCAAAGAGCAATCTTTGCGATGGTTACGGCCGGAAGGCGGACAACATGTTCACCCTCTTCTGGCAACGAGGCGGCCGGAATGGCCCGCCGCTGTTCCACATAGAGCGAAAGAGTCGATTCGATCGCGTCAACGGCTTCACTGATTGCGTGCAATCGGTCATCCCCGTAGCTGTTCAGTTCCGGCAGGTCACGGCAGAAAACGGCAACGCCTGGCGCGGCGCCGTCCTCTTCGAAGCGGATTGCATAGTCGTACATGGTCACTCCTCAGGGTGATGCGTTCAGTGCTCATAGGCGAAGGGGGCTCTTAGAGCCCCAGTTGCTTGATGATCGCCTTGCGGGTCGGTTCGGGCATTTCCTTGGCACCGTGGTCCGCGAAGACAGTCTGTTTGCCGTTAGGAGCTGTGATCTTGAAGTGGCTGCCTTTAGCTGCTTCGAGGGTCACCCCTTGGGCCTTCAACCATCGTCTGAACTCGCTGAACTTCATCACCTCATCTCTGTTGTCTGGATGAGGCCAGTATACAACATAAATGTGGTAATACAACAAATTTGTGGTATTTCTGTGCCCCTGCTATGGAGTCGAGCGCATGGAGCTTTTTCACCGCCTGCTCGAAAAACTCGACTGGGCTATAGCGGGCCTATTGGGGGCCTTAGTTGCCACCCGGTGGCACAAGGACGATCTACTCGACCGTAAGGCGTGGATCCTCTTCCTGCTGACCGGCATGGCCTGCGCCCACTACCTGACCGGAATGGTCAGCGCCTACTTCGGCATCGTGGAGCCTCGCAGCGTGGCGGGGGTAGGGTTTCTGCTTGGAACGTTCGGCGGGTCGCTCATCGCCGCAGTCACCCGCGCTATCAAGGCCGCTGATCTCTGGTCTGTCATCAGGTCCAAGTTCGGAGGGCCTAACGGATGATTTTCGAATACATCAACGCTCTGGCGGCTGGGGTGATCGCCCTGTGGGCATCCTGGGCCGTGCTGAGTGGCAAGGTTCGAGACGGTGTGATTGGCAAGATCCTGTACTCGATCATCGCGCTGAGCGGCTACGCCATCCTGGCCAGGTCGGACCGCATGTTCTTCACCCCGAACACAGCGGGGGTAACGATGCACGTTGCACTTGCCCTGGCCGGGCTGCGTCACATGTTCGTGGTCACCTACTGGCCCAGGGTAAAGCGCTGGATCTGCCAGCGTCTGGATTGCGACATGTGCAAGCGGGCGGAGTGATCCGCGCCACAAACTCGACAAGCGCCGTTTCGTGGCGCGACAACCTGAGGATCATCCATGGACAACCAGCACAAGAAGATCACCGGGTACCGCGACCTCACCCAGAGCGAGATCGACGGCATGAACTCGATCAAGGCCCTGGAGGCCGATGCCGGCGAGCTGTTTAAGCAGATCGGTCAAATCGAAGGCGTGGACCAGCGCACGCTAGCTCTGGCCAAGACCAACCTGCAGCAGGGCTTCATGTGGTTCGTTCGCTCGATCGCCAAGCCGGCTGACCCGTTCTCTTGATGTTTTAACTTGACCAGTTCATTGCCGCGTTCACTGCGAGACCGTAGCCCTTGCTGAGAACCTCGCCAGCCAACTCTTTCAGCTTTGCAGTAGCTCCTTCTTGTGCGGCAGCGGCGATCCGGCCACCTAGGCTCTCTCCTCCGACGCTCTGCGGAACTGCCTTAAGCACTTCAAGGGCCTTTGCTGTAAGGGTGCAGTCTTCGAAGGTGTAGGGGTATGAAGAGCGGTGTCGAGAAACCACGTATCCTGACTCAATCAACCACTGAATGGTGTTGTCGAAGAAGTCATACGGCTCGCCGCCTATGCGCAGTTCGTCTTCAGAAATCGGCTTGTCGTAAACCAAAGCATCTGCGAATTGCATGACGTTGAGATTAATAGCTATTGGAAAGCTCTGGTACAGCTTCGAGAACACCAAACCAGTGAGTTGGTCGAAGCGCTCAATGTTTGAGTCTGCCATTCAGTGATCCATGATTTGCAAGAGATGGGGTTTTGATGAGGTGTGCCGCAGGTGAACGCGGCACAGGTGCATCATTTCACTTTCAGAGCTTCCTGGATCTTATCGGCATAGTCGCTCAGATTTCCGAGCTCCCATTGAAGCTGAGAGGAACCGGTGGCATTGACGACCCTGGATTGGATTAGGGTCAAGGCTGCTGTTACCGCTAGCTCGCGCTGCGCCTCGGGGCCAGCAGGACCATAGCCAGAATCCCCCAGTAGATCTTTGAAATTTTCAGACATGCTGTTCTCCGTGCGGTTGTTGAAATTTCATCAATACCGGCAATACGCCACCATTTCAAGATGCAGGTTATCTCAATGACCGCCAAGCAACCCGACTGGGAGGCGATCGAACGAGCCTTCCGGGCCGGGGCGCTTTCCATCAGAACAATCGCTGACCGTAACGGGGTGAGCGACACCGCAATCCGGAAAAAGGCCAAGGCCTTAGGGTGGGAGCGAGACCTTTCTGAGCAGGTCCGCAAAGAGGTTCGCAACAAACTGGTTCGCGGCGAGGTTCGCGAAGACCAATGCGCGAACCCTGAGCGGGACGCCGAGATCATCGAAGAGGCGGCAGAAGAGGGCGCGACGGTTGTTCGCAGCCATCGCCGCGACATTCGCAAGGCCACGAACCTTGCGAACCTACTGATGGATGATTTGCTGACCACCATCAAGCGTCGCGAGGACATTGAGGACGAGATTGGGCGCGAGACTGCCGACGATGAAAGCGGCTTTCGTCGTAGCTCGATGCTCGCCGCAGTTGCCTTGCCCAGCAACGCCAAAACCCTTTTTCAGCTGTCCTCGGCCATGAAGAACCTGCAGGTACTAGAGCGCACGGCGTTCGGCCTGGATGACAAGGAGCAGTCGAAAGACGCCGACGAGCTGTCGCAGCTGATGGATGAACTATCGAAGGATGCCTGACCATGAAGCCCGAGCACATGAAACTGCTCCGGGACCGGTTCTGGCGGCTGAACAACCTGTACTTCATTACGGACAAGCAGGGCAAGAAGGTCCGCTTCCGCATGACGCAGGAGCAGATCGATTACTTCCAGGGGATGCACACCCGCAACATCATCCTCAAGGCCCGGCAGCTGGGCTTCACCACGCTGGTCTGCATTGTCCAGCTGGATGCCGCGCTGTTCGAGGCTGCCAAGTGCGCCCTGATCGCCCACACCCTGAACGACGCCAAGCGCCTGTTCCGCGAGAAGATCAAGTATGCGTATGACCACCTTCCCAACGAGATACGCGCCGCTAACCCTGCTCGCAACGATGCTGCTGGTGAGCTTGTGTTCAGCAAAGGCGGATCGCTCTACGTGTCCACATCCTTTCGGGGCGGGACTCTACGGTATCTGCACGTATCCGAGTTCGGGAAGATCTGCGCCAAGTTTCCTCACAAAGCCCGAGAGATCGTCACCGGCGCCTTTGAGGCTGTCGCCGCAGAGTGCTTCGTTACGATCGAGTCGACGGCGGAGGGGCGGGCGGGCTACTTCTTCGATTACTCGCAGAGCGCGGAGAAGCAGCAGCTTGCCGGCGTGCCCCTGGGCTTACTGGACTGGAAGTTCTTCTTCTTCAGCTGGTGGCGGAACCCGCTGTACTGGCTGGACCCGACCGGCGTAGTCATCCCCGACCGCCTGACCAAGTACTTCGACGACCTGACCGCCAAGCACGGCATCGTCACCAACCCGGGCCAGCGCGCCTGGTATTCCGCCAAGGAAAAGACCCTCGGCGACGATATGAAGCGGGAATACCCGTCGATCCCTGCCGAGGCATTCCAGCAGACGATCGAGGGCGCCTATTACGCCAAGCAGTTCACCAAGCTCTACGCCGCCCAGCGCATCGGCAAGCTGCCTGACAACAGTCACCTGCCGGTACATACGTTCTGGGACATCGGCGTGGGCGACTCCACGGCCATCTGGTTCGTCCGGATCGTCGGCGAGGAGTACCACATCGTCGATTTCTACCAGAACAGCGGCGAGGGTCTGCGGCACTACATGAAGGTGCTCAAGGACCTTGGATATAGCTACGGCGAGCACTGGGGCCCTCACGACATCGACAACCGGGAATTCGGTAGCGACGGAAAGACTCGGCGTGAACTCGCACGAGAGGGCTACGAGATCGACGGCGAGAAGTATCGGATGACCTTCCAGGTCGTACCGAAGCTCGGCGTTGACGAAGGCATCGAGCAGGTGCGGGAGATCCTGCCCAGCTGTGCTTTCGACGAAGCCAAGTGCAGCGAAGGCATCACCGCCCTAGAGAGCTACCGCAAGGAGTGGGACGACAAGCGCGGGTGCTGGAAGGACAAGCCGCTTCATGACTGGTCCTCGCACCCGGCTGACGGGTTCCGCTATTTCGCCGTTGCCATGGCGCGACGCAAACGCACAGGCGGTGTCCGCCGCATCGGAGGTTTGGCGTAATGCCTGTTCAATCCACTAACCCAGACTACGACGCTCATATCGAAGAGTGGCGGATGATGGATGACGCCCTGGAGGGCGAGGGCGCTATCAAGCGCAGCCCGCGCAACCTGCCAAAGCCCAGTGGCATGGTCGAGGCTGAGAAGCTGGACGGGCAGGGCAATGCGTACCTCTACCGCAATTACACCGACCGGGCCCAGTACGAGCACTGGGTGCGGGATTCGCTGCGATCGATGATGGGCCTGGTTTCCCGGCTCATTCCTGAGGTGAAGCTGCCGGCAGGGCTGAAAGATCTGGAGGACAACGCCACGGCTGATGGCTTCGGCCTGACCCAACTGTTTCTGCGGATCGTGCGCCAAGCCATTTCCCATGGCCGGGTGCCGCTGGTGGTCAACATCGATGACCAAGGCAAGCCGTACTTCGCTACCTACGCGGTGCGCAACGCCATCAATTGGGACACTGCCGACCAAGGCGGCCGGCAGGACCTGGTGCTGTCCGTGTTCCGCGAGTTCAGGCGCAAGGAACAGGATCGCTACAGCCACGAATGCGAAACGGTGTACCGCGAGTTCTACATGGACGGCGCGGTCTGCCGTACAGGGGTGCGTAATGAGGCCGGCGAGCTGATCGAGGACGACCGCCCGCTGGGTACCGTCGACGGCAGCAACAACTTGGTACGCGGCCTGGGCTACATCCCGGTCATCTACTGCGGGTCTACCGACAACTCGCCCGATGTGGACGAGATCCCTCTGCTGACCATGGCCCGGGCCGCGCTGAAGTCCTACCAGCTCAGCGCCGACTACTTCACAGCGCTGCACCAGACCAGCCACCCGCAGCCGTGGGTTTCTGGCCTGGACGAGAGTGTGGAACTCAGCGTCACCGGGCCATCGGCGGCCTGGGACCTGGGGCCGAATGGATCGTGCGGCTACCTCGAGTTCCAGGGGGCCGGCATCGAGGCCGTTCGCACGGCGATGGAAGACCAGAAGAATGCGGCCCTTGAGGCCGGCGCCAAGGTCATGGACGTTTCCGGTACGGAGTCGGGCGAGGCCCGCAAGACACGCCAGAATGACCAGCACGCGACGCTACATAGCATCGTCATTACCGCCGCGGCCGGCATCGAGCAGGCCCTGCGATACGCAGCGGAGTGGACGGGCTACAACCCGGACGAAGTCGCATTCAAGGTCAAGCCGGAGTTCGTGATGCCGGTGGTGGATGCACAGGTATTGGCCGAGCTGCAGAAGAGTGTCATGGCCGGAACCATCAGCGCCGAGACGTATTGGCAGTATCTGACCACTGGAAAACTGCCCGAGCATCCCTATGACGAAGAGGCCGAACTGATCGGCGACCACCACGGCGCCGGCGGCGTGAACTTGGACAGAGAAGATGGCGACGAAACCGGAGCAAACGGCGGACGAGAAGCTGCTGGAGCAGGTCAGCCGCCACTCGGTGCTGCTTGAGCGGCTCAAGGCCGGCGAGGTCAAGAAGTTCGAGACCTACCTGCGGCGGGCCGATGCCCATGTCCGCGACCAGCTCACCCGCAAGGAACTGACAACCTACAGCCGCAGCCGGCTTGAGGAGTTTCTTGGCCGGGTGGGCGGCAAGTTGCTGGAAATCTACAAGGCCTTCAGCGACCGGATGCAGTCGGACCTGGTGGATATTGCGCAGTACGAAGCTGCATTCGAAGGCCGCAGCCTGGCGAAGGCGCTGCTGATCGATGCGGTCATGCCAGCGGACTCCCTGATCCGGGCGGCGATCAACACGCAGCCCCTGCAGGTGGCCGGTGTGGATGGCGGCAAGCTGCTCAAGCCTTTCCTGAGCGGATGGACCCGCACTGAAGCGGACAGGGTCACCAACGCCATCCGGATGGGTGTCGTGCAGGGCCAGACCAACGCCGAGATCACCCAGGCGGTGCGCGGTACCGCGGCGCAGAACTTCACGGACGGCGTACTGGCGGTTACGAACCGGAGCGCCCGGGGTGTAGTCCAGACCGCAGTCCAGCATGTGGCCACCACGGCGCGCATGGAAACTCTCAAGGCGAACGCTGAGGTGGTCCCGGGTTATCGGATCGTCGCCACCCTGGACCGGAAGACCAGCGTGCAGTGCCGGAGTCTGGATGGCCGCGAATATGAGATGGGCAAAGGGCCTGTGCCGCCATTCCACATTCACTGCCGAACCACCATCACGCCGATCACCAGGTTGTCGGCGCTGTTCGGGCAAGGCGCTACAAGGGCGGCCGTTGGCGCGGATGGAGGTGGACAGGTCTCGGCAAGCCTTAGCTACTACCAGTGGCTCAAAACGCAGCCAGCGGTGTTCCAAGACGCTGCGCTGGGTCCGGTGCGCGGCAAACTGTTTCGCGACGGTGGCCTGACTGCCGAGCGCTTCGCCGCGCTACAGCTGGACAAGAACTTCAAACCGCTGACGCTCTATCAGCTCAAGGAACTGGAGCCGTTGGCGTTTGAGCGGGCCGGTATCAGCTAGCCTGCGCCACAAAACGGAGGGCCACGATTTCGTGGCGCGCTCAACAAGCCTCGCAATTGCGGGGCTTTTTCATGCCCGCCAGGCGGGCCCATTCAATCCCCAGGGGATAGACACATGCCTTTTGACTTCGACCCGGCCGCCCACGGCCTCACCCTCGACGAGAGCCAAACCGCTGCGCTGAAGGCAGCACTGGGCGGCGAGGTTCAGAAATTCCTGGACGGCGAGGTCTCGGGCCTCAAGTCCAAAAACACCGAACTGATCGGCTCCAACAAGACCATTAAGGCCGAGCTGGACAAACTGAAAGGTCAGTTCGACGGCCTGGACATCGACGCGGTCAAGGGTCTGCTGGCAAAGGCCGGCCAAGATGAAGAGACCAAACTGATCGCTGAGGGCAAGCTGGACGAAGTCATCAGCCGCCGCACCGAGCGCCTGCGCACCGATCTGGACAAGCAGGTCAAGGCCGCCAACGAGCGTGCGGACAAGGCCGAAGCCTTCGCCGCCAAGTACAGCGACAAGGTGCTGGCTGACTCCATACGCGCTGCCGCCATCAAGGCCGGCGCGCTGCCTGAGGCTGCCGAGGACATCATCCTTCGCGCCCGCGGCACCTTCAAACTGAGCGAAGACGGCGAGCCCATTGCCACTGACCGTGCCGGCGAAGTCGTGTACGGGAAGGACGGCAAGACCCCGCTGTCCCCCCTCGAATGGGCGGAATCGCTACGCGAAACCGCTTCCCACCTCTGGCCAAGGGCTCAGGGCGCCGGGCAGACCGGCGACAACGGTGGCAAGGCCACGAAGAAATGGGGCGAGTACACCGAGACCGAGCGTGCAGCGATGGCTCGTGACAACCCCGAAGCATTCAAAAAACTCCAAGCCACCCGAGGAACCTAACCCATGGCATCTACCCAACTGTCGGACATCTTCGTTGCCGACTACTACGGCACTCTGGAGCCGGTGAACTCTCCAGAAAAGACCGCCGTCTACGAGTCGGGCATCATCACCCGCTCGGCCACCCTGGACAACATCGCCAAGAACGGCCAGGGCACTTCCGAAATCAGCTACTGGCAAGATCTCGACGCCGACGAGGCGCCGAACATCTCCAACGATGACCCTGACGATCTGGGCGCCGTCGGCAAGGCCGAGCAGGGCAGCATGCGCGCCCGGACCCTGTACCTCAACAAAGGCTACGGCGTCTCCGACCTGACTGCTGAGCTGGCCAATTCCGAGCCGATGCAGCACATCCGCAACCGCTTCGGCACCTACTGGACCCGCCAGTGGCAGCGTTATCTGATGGGCGCCGGGCGCGGCATCATCGCAGCCAACATCGCCCAGAACGGCGGCGACATGGTCAAGGACTCGGGCGCCTCGATCAGTGCCAATGCCTTCCAAGACGCCGCCTTTACTGCTGGTGACGCAGCCGACATGTTCGCCGCCATCGGTGTGCACTCGGTCGTCATGAACCAGATGGTCAAGCAGGACATGATCGAGTACCTGCGCGACTCCCAGGGCAAGATCATCCTGGCTACCTATCTGGGTAAACCGGTGTTCATGGATGATGCTCTGACCTACGCTCCGGGCCAGTTCCTCTCGCTGTTCTTCGGCCAAGGCGCCTTCGGCTATGGCGAGGGCGACCCCCACATGCCGGTCGAGATGCAGCGCAAGCCCGATGGCGGCAACGGCGGTGGTGCCGAGGTGCTGTGGGAGCGTAAGACCTACATCCTGCAGCCGGCCGGCTTCAGCTGGCAGGGCAGCGAGAACCGCAACCTGAGCCCGACCGCCGCCCAGTACGCTTCGGCGGCCAACTGGAAGCGCGTCTTCGACCGCAAACAGGTTCCGTTCGCTGCAGTCATCAGCGGCACCGCCACCCCTTGACCTATGAAGCAGGGCGCCGGCTGGCGCCCTGCTCAGGAGATCAGTATGAAAGTCATCTACACCAACACCCCGGGCAGCGAGCGCGGCACCTGTTACCGCCGCCTGGACCAGTTCTTTGGCGTGATCGACGGCGCGACCTCGGTGTCCGTGCAGGGCGATGCTCCGCACATCGGTGAGGCGTACCAGCGCCAGGGCATCAGCGTCAGCGAGATCGAGGAAGGTCTGCGCCTGGACGGCCCGACCATCGCCCAGTGGGTAGCGGAGGGTTATAAGGCGTCGACCTACCCGCCGAACGGCTACGCCCCGGCCAGCAGCCAAGCGGAAATCGACAAGGCGATCGAAGAGGAGGGCAGCGACGAGACCGACCCTCACAAGATGAAGGTGCCAGAGCTTAAGGAGTGGTTGACGGCCCAAGGCATCACCTTCGATCCAGCCCTCAACAAGCCCGAGCTACAGGCCCTGATCCCGTCGAAGGAATAAGCCATGACCGACTTCATCACCGTCGCTGATGTTGATCAGAAGCTCGGGCAAGGCTGGGCCGGCAGCGGTGATGCAGTTCTCGCTGTCTCCATGGCCAATGCCTGGCTCACGGCCAAGATTAAGCGTCTGGTGCCGGAGCCGGTACCAGATGCCATCGTGACTGCCGGTGCGCAGGTGGCCAAGCTGGCTGCTGCCAGCAAGCTCTACAAGGACACCCAGCGCGAGGTGCAGAGCAAAACGGTATCGGCCCAGGCTGGTACTTCGACCAGCAAGACCTATGTCGCGGGGTCTGTAGATCGCACCGCTGGCGAGAACTTCGCCCTGGACCTTATTGCCCCGTGGATCCGGCGCCCTGGCACCGTGATGCTGAAACGGGTGTAGCTGCCTTCAGTTTCGCCAGGTCTGTTTCAGTTCCTGATCAAACCACTGCTCAGCTACATCGTTCGCGGGCATCACGCTCTTGAACTCTAGGTAGTGCCCATAACCGTGGGCCCTAAGCCAGTCTTTGAACTCTCCGAAACTCGGATGCCAGCCTGGCGGCTGCTCCTTGGTTCCCGCCCAAGTGTGAACAAGTTGGCGTAACGCCATTTCGCATTCAGCTTTCTTTGTCATGTCCGATCTCTGTCAGGAGGTTGGCTGGAGTTTATTTGAAATGGGCATGCGAGAAGAAATCCAGGCCGAGCTGGCGGAAGCGTTCGATGATCCAGATGGCCTGGCCGACACGGTGAAACCCGTGGCTGGGTCCCGCACGGTGAAGGGTGGATACGACCCCGAGATCGGCGGCACGGTGCCGGCCTCGACCATCTACTACGCCGGCCGCGGAGTGTTCGGCAGCTATCTGGCCAAGGAGATCGACGGGACCCGCATCCAAACCGAGGATGTGAAGCTACTGGTGCTCCAGAGCGAGATTTTCGAGGGGCAGGCCGGTGCCGCTACCGATGTTCCAGCTACCCCCAAGATCGGTGACCAGGTGAGCGGGTACCGCGTGCTCAACGTTTCCGAGGACCCAGCCCAGGCGACCTGGACCATTCAGCTGAGGAAGTGACATGGCGCGCGGTTCACACATGGCCAAGCGATACGGCGGGCAGCAGGGCGGGTTCGCTGAGGCCATACGGGCCTTCGCAGAACAGGCGGAGCAAGCCCTGGACGCGACCTTCCGCGAAATCGTGATCGAGATCGGCAGCAGCGTCATCCGCATGTCACCGGTAGGCAACCCGGAACTTTGGGCGGCCAACGCGGCTCACCGGGCCACGGCCAACAAGGCCGCCGATGACTACGACTTCAAGGTCGCGGTACGCAACACCCTGATCAACCTGAACCAGGACAACTTCACCAAGGCCGGTAGGCTGCGTAAAGGCGTGAAGTACGCCAAGCCCCTGACCAAGACCGAGCGCGAGCAAAACTTTGCTGTGAACGGACTGGTAGCAGGCCAGGGTTACGTGGGCGGTCGGTTCCGGGGCAACTGGCAATTCTCCATCGACTCGCCGGCGACTGAGGAGCTCGACCGCATTGACCCGTCTGGCAGTCAAGCCGTTGCCGAGCTGGTGACCCAGGTCCAGGCGCTTACCATCGGCCAAACGGCCTATATCGTGAACAATCTGCCGTATGCCATACCGCTCGAGTACGGGCATTCGTCGCAGGCCCCGGCCGGCATGGTCAGGGTGACCCTGGCCAATTTCCAACGCATCGTCGACGAAGCCATCAGGAACAACCGCGTATGAGCCAAGCACGTGCCAGACAGGCTATCGAGATCAAGCTGATGGCCTGGGCCACAGCGCGCCCGATCCGAATCGCGAACTTCGAGCAGGCCTTTGAAGCTCAACCAGGTGAAACCTATCTGCAAGCGTTTCAGCTACCCGGAGCAACCACCTGCCGCTACCTGGGTGGCGAAGCGTACGAGTACACCGGCGTCTACCAGGTGAGCATCGTTTGCCCGGCTGGCCAGCCACTAGCTACTGCCGAGGCCTTGGTCGGCGAGCTTTCGAGCCTCTTCCGGGTTGATTCGGAACTCAGCCGCGACGGCTTCGAGGGCCTGGTGACCGAACCGGTTGACCAGGGCCCAACAATCCCCGAGTCGGCGACCTACACGGTCCCGGCCAGCTTCACCTACCGCGGAGTCGCGGACCAACCGCCCGCTGGGGCCTAACCAACCGCCTCCCGGCGGGCTTTCAAGAGGAACCACACCATGGCCGCACGCTTTCCGCTGCCGAACGGCGCTATTGTCGAGATCGCCGCGACTCTTGGGGCCGCAGTCCCCTTCACCGCAATCACCAACGCAGCGCCACCGGTGCTGAGTGCTGTCGGGCACGGCCTCGATGCGCAAGACATCGTGCTGATCGACTCCGGCTGGGCGAAACTCACCGATCGTGCTGCGCGGGTAGTGAACCCCCTTACCGACAGCTTCGGTCTGGGCAGCATCAGCACTGCCAACGCTGATATCTACACCCCGGGCGCAGGCTTGGGGTCTGTCATTCCAGTTACCGACTGGGTGCAGATTTCCAAGGTCACTGGCTTTACCCCGTCGGGCGGTGAGCAGCAGTTCGCTACCGTGGGCTACCTCGAAGACGATGACGATCGCCAGTTCCCGACCAACCGCAATCCGCTGAGCCTGGCTATTGTGGTCGAGGACCAACCGGCCGCTGCCTACGTGGGCGCCGTCGAAGGCTTCGACGAGTCCAAGGAACTGACCGTGGTGCGCCTCAAGCTGCGCAACGGCGACCAGATTCTCTACCCGGGGTACGTGAGTATCACCACCACCCCGACCATGGAGCGTAACAACGTTATGACCCGCACCATCAGCGTCGGCTTGTCGGGTCGCCCGCTGCGCTACCTGGCCGCGTAAGGAGCCACGATGCCTAAGATCAAAATCGCGCAGAACCCCACGTTCAATGCTGAGGTGAAAATCCCGCGCGTGGGTGGCGACCCAGTGGCGGTAGAGTTCACGTTCCGCTATTTCGACCGTACCGCCCTGGCCAAGCTCTACGACAGCTGGAACCAGGCTGCCGAAGCCAATGCTGAAAAGGCTAAGGCCGAGGGTGCGAGCCTCGAGCAGTTCACTGCCGGGCAGTTGCAACTCCAGGCTGAGCAGATCAAGGCCGTCACCGTAGGCTGGGGCTTCGACGACAAGTTCAGCGATGAGGCGATTCTGGAGTTGGTCACCACCTGCGTCGGTGCGCCTCAAGCCGTACTGGATGCCTACCAGCAAGCATATAACCCGGCCCGCCTGGGAAACTGAAGGCGGCGGCGCGTGCCTTGTATGAGCAAGGTCCCTCCGCCGAGCAGCTGGCGTTTCTAGGGCTCACCCTGGACGACATTGAAACCGAGGATGTTGAGGTCTGGCCAGATGTATGGCCGGCCTTCTGCCTGTTCGAGGCACTAGGCACTCAATGGCGTCTGGGGCCTGGCGGGCCGTCAGGGCTCGATTACACCGCGATCCCCGGGACCGCCAAGATGCTCGGCCTGAAGCGGCGTGACTTGTCTGAGGCCTTTCACGATCTTCGCCTCATGGAGAACGAGGCGCTGGCAGTGATGGCCGAGGCAGCGGAGTAGGGCAGGCCGCAAATCACCCTCTTCGGCGCACCCCGGCTCAACCGGACGAGCCTTGTGTTGCGTCATCGGGATGCGCATTGAGCGCCGTTAAGCTCGGTTGGGATGTGTTGGGATGCGTTGGTACGTGTTGACGGGCGTACAATGTATGCCTATAGTTCGCTCCAAGAACCGGCTGCTCTACGGGTGACATATAAGAGGGATTCGTCCCCACCCGTTTAGCGGCCTTTTTTTTGCCTGGAGGAAATGGATGCTTAGGTACGCTGTTTTGATCGATGCGGGCTTTATCAAACCGAAGCTTTGGCCTGTCAAGAAGGCCCCGATCACCAGCGAAATGATCGAGCTTGTCACCAAGAAGCTCTCTCAATCGCCTCACCTAATCAACCATCGCCTCCACCGGGTCTATTTCTACGACGCTAAGCCGTTGACCACCCAAGCAGAGCACCCCGACGGCACTACAGTCGACTTCGGGAAAACCTCTGTTGCGAAGAACAACGAGGCGCTCCACGCTGGCCTGGAGAAAAGTCCTTATGTCGCGCTGCGCTTTGGGGAGCTTGTCCACCAAGGGTGGAGGATAAATGGTCGAGCACTCAAGAAAGCGAATGCTGAGACGACGTTTTCCATTTCTGACCTGGAGCCCAGCATCCAGCAGAAAGGCGTGGACATGCGGATCGGGCTCGACATTGCCAGCCTCACACTGAAAAAGCAGGTTGACATTATTGTTTTGATAACTGGAGACAGTGACTTCATCCCTGCCATGAAATTCGCCCGACGCGAGGGAGCTCAGCTTTATCTCGTGACGATGGGGCATGGCGTTCGACCGGTCGTGCATCAGCATGCCGATCTGGTGATCAGTGAGCCAGCATCACACTATCTAACAGAAGACCCGCCAGTCCTGTGACCGAAGCCCAGCCCCGCGCTGGGCTTTTTGCGTCTGGTGCAAACCTCCCGTTTGGCTGTGGTAGATTGCTGACCTACCAACAACTACTGTGGGAACCGCAATGTCTAGAGATGACTACCAGCAAAACCATGTTCCGCCAGCCAGAACACCTGCCGCGCCTCAAGCTCCAGCAAGTCCACCAGCCTCACCATCCCAGCAAAAGAGCTGAGTGGTGGATAGGCTTGATGAGCGAACCCATTTTGAGGCGATTGGTGATATCCGCTACGCCTCAAGATATTTTCAGCTTCAGGCTCGTCTCTTTGGCAAGATCGATGGCCTGTTCAAGCTAACCTCAGTGGTTGCGGGTAGTTCTGCATTTGCTGGATTTCTGTCCGGCAGCCCCAGTCTTGCTGGGATTGCTGCTCTCGTAACCGCGGTGATAACGGCGCTGGATGTGGTCTGGGCTCCGGGAAGTAAGTGCCTCATCTGCTCTGACTTATCGAAACGGTACACGGAGCTTGAGCGACGAGGCAGAAAGTTGTCGTTAGACGATTTGGACGACAAAATCTGGAAATTACGGGAAACGGAAGCTCCAGCCATAGAGGCGCTACGCATTCCCGCCTACAACCAGTCAGTCGCTGAGCGTGGCCTCAAGTCTCACAAGATCAATACCACCTGGTGGCAGGATTTTGTGTCTTGGCTGGCATAGCAAATCGTGCGCGTAAAGCCCGGCGCTTGGCCGGGCTTCAAATAGGGGGACGCAGCTCAAGAAGCATCTCATCGTGCGCCTCTTTCGTGGCTGAGTAGACCATGCATCGCTCGAGAAGGATTTTTTTCATGCTTCTGAATGAGGCAAGGTGCCTTGGCTCGACCGAGAATGTCACGGTCCTACCGCTTTGAGTGTCAGTCACTTCTAGGTGGTAACGCCGAATCAACCCGTCGTCTCGCTTGGTGACTTCGAGGCATTTGAAGGTGAGGGTGGGCTCGGTCACGCTGGCTCCAGAGGCTACTGTAGGATTGGTCGGGTATACACAAAGCCCCATTCTATACGGTATAGAATGGGGCTTTGTGTATGAATTACAGCTTGTTCAGGAGGTCGGCAAAGGCCCAGAGTAGGGTGCCTATAGATGCGATGATGAACTCGTGTTTCTGGACTTTCTTGGCGAGGGTGCTGCGCATCAGATCGTCCAGGTTCTTGAGGCGACGTCTATGTTCTTTCGAAGCGATATCTTCGATTTGTTGGTCGGTGTACTCGGAGCGAATCCCGTATAGATGCGGAAGTCTCTTCACCTGCATGAGCACGACCTCGGCAGTGACTCCTTCCACAATACCGAAAACCCTTTTGACGTACCTCTCAAGCACTCCCGTAATTTCAAACATCATCGCTAAACACACCAGAAAAGCACCGAATCTGGCGAGCCACAGCCAATCATTGCAGTGGATGCTAAGCCATGCCCCGACAGCGAGGACGGCCAGCATCGGTAAATAGGCAACCACGACATAGTGTGTCGGGATACGAAAGGCTTTGCTCGCTAGTTCATCAATGGGTGTCATGGACCTGCAGGCAGCCTTTGTCTTCGAGTGGTGGTACTGGTGGGCCCGGCGCATGGCCGGGCTTGGGGTTACTTCTTCGGTTTGTGCTGCGGGGTGTGTTCCGCTGCCAACGCTGCAAGGTGGACCTTGCTATCGATCCCGATGGGCATCGACCCCCTCTTGCTCCGAGCAGGCCGATCCTCTGGCGCCATTGATGCTCGTGCGGCCGCTTGGCGGAGATACTTTGCAGTAGCCTCTTCATGCAGCAACTCGACCTGCTCCATTGGGCTCAAGCTAGGCATTGATTTCAGCTCGTTAATCTTATCCTGGGTCTCCTGATACATCTTTGCCAGTACCTGCATGGCGGCTTCGTGCTCCGACAGGGGCTGCACGACAGCTTCTCTCTCGAAGCTCTCTTCCAGGCGAGCAACGATCTCAGCGTTGAGGCTACGTTTTGCCTGTCCGGCAGATGCCTCGAGCTGGTCCCTAAGCTCAGCGGTCATGCGAAGCGAGTAGGGCGGTAGTACATGCCGGTCTGTCATTGGATTCCACGGTGTAATGATATTAAACAGAGATTCTGTTCGTGCATTCAAAAAGATTCAAGAATCCACTTGACGTCAAAAATCAGTGACGTCAATATGAATCCACACGATGAAGGAGGAAATCATGAAGGGCACGCATCAGGTCGCACCGTATAGCCTACGGATAGCGGATGAGCTCAAAGAAAAGGCGAAGCAGGAGGCTGGCGCAAACCGTCGCAGTCTTAATGCTGAATTGGGCCTGCTGATTGAGGAGGGTTTGAAGTGGCGGGAAACGCAGAGCAAGCAGGCAGCAGCCTGAAACGAAGAAGCCCCGACGAGGTGAGAGTCGTCAGGGCTTCGGGAAACGAGATCAACTTCGGAGAAGAAATCGTCATGGGCGATAATAGCACAAGCGTAGTTTCGTTCAATTTTGGCGAACAGCAGGTGCGCACGCTGTTAATCGCTGGCGAGCCATGGTTCGTGGCTGCAGATGTTTGCCGGGTGCTTGAGGTGGGCAATACCACGCAGGCGGTACAGGCCTTGGATGAAGATGAACGGTCTATGTTCAACATAGGTCGTCAGGGCAACGCCAACCTGGTCAATGAGTCCGGCCTCTACACCCTGATCCTGCGTAGCCGCGACGCGGTGAAAAAAGGCAGCAAGCCTCACGCTTTCCGGAAATGGGTGACCGCCGAGGTTTTGCCATCGATCCGGAGGACTGGCGCCTATGTCGATCAGCACAACGCGATGGGCGATCTGGTCGGTGCAGTTATCGGCAGCAGCGGTGAAGTTGTGCTGGACCGGGTAATTGACCAGAAGGCCATGTCCATCCCGAGCAGTCTTCGCCGGAGCTACCGGCACACGATGAAAAGCCGGCTGCGCAACCGGTTCAACGTGCAGCGCACCGCCCTCATACCTGCTGAATTCCTGTCGGACGCCTGCAACTTCGTCGCGGCCTACGTCTTTGAGGGTGATTTGCTGCCTAAGCGCGAACAGGTCCAAATCGTTGGTGGCCCACAAAAGCGCTATCTGGTCTCGTTCGATCACAAGGGCGAGCAGCGCGTGGAAGAGGTGGATGACGATGCCTGCGTTCTTTCGACGCGCGATCTCATCAAGGGTATGGTCATGTCACCAGGTGATATTCCAGTTTCGACCCCGGACATGTTCGAGTTCCTGATGGCGGCAGTTGTGAACCTTCGGGGCCGCTTCGAGTACATGGCGCGTAAGGTTAGTTAGTGATTGCGCCTATGGTGCGATATGGATTTTAGGCGGCATCGAGAGGGCACCTTCGGGTGCCTTTTCTTATGGCCGGCGCTACTCAGTTTTGCGCTGAAACGACGCGATGGTAGATTGCCCTCATCAACAAGGAGGGTGGGCATGAAGCGTTTGGCATTGGTGGCGCTGGCTGGGCTGGTCCTGGTTGGCGGAGGGCAGAAAGTACTGGCAGTAACGATCAATGATTCGATCGATAGATTTTCTGGAGTGAGGACAATTTCTTGGGAGCCAGTTCCTTCGAGAGCGGAAGAATTCGTGCTGACGAGCTCTCTGTACAAGGGCAAGGAGACTAAGGTGTCCAGGCTTAGCGTCGAACTCCTAACCTACGCCCACTCGCAGCAGTACGAATCCTGTAACCACGTCTACTGGCTGGCTGATGGCGTACCAGTTGACGGTATTTCCACCGATTACTCGGCTGAATTCGCAAGTGGAGTGGTCATTGAGCGTTTCAAACTCAAGCCCGCGGATGGCGCGCTGGACAAACTAGCATCTGCGAAAAAAGTGGAGTTCAAGGTTTGCAACACGGAAAGCATCGTCAGCGACAATGACCTAAGCGGTTTCAAGGCGGTTTTCGCCAAGACCAGTGATTAAAAATATCCAACTACAAACCGGCCTAGGCCGGTTTTTTTATGCCCGGAGAAAACATGAGCCAAGGTGATATCGCTGTTCTCGGAATCCGGGTCGAATCTGGCGAGGCGGTCGCTGCATCCGAGGATCTAGACAAGCTCGCAAAATCCGGAGAGCGAGCGGAGGTAGCGGTTGGTGGCGTTGGCCTTCAGTCCAAGGCATCGGGAGTTTCCATTAGGGATCTGTCTGCTAGCGCCAAATCCGTAGAGCAGGCTATGGATGGGTACGCGCGACAAGCTCAGGCGGCTGGAATGTCGACTAAGGCATATGTTGCCGCTCTGCGTGGCGTACCTGCTCAGTTTACCGATATCGTAGTCTCGCTTCAGGGCGGCATGAGCCCGTTTACTGTCTTGCTCCAGCAGGGCGGGCAATTGAAAGATCAGTTTGGCGGGATAGGCCCGGCTGTCAGGGCTCTTGGAGGCTACGTAGCCGGCCTGGTGAGTCCTTTTACTCTAGCGGGCGCCGCAGTCGCAGGGCTAGGGGTTGCTTATTACAAGGGCTCTCAAGAAGCAGATGAGTTTCGCAAATCTCTCATCCTCACTGGCAACGCAGCCGGAGGCAATGTCGGCGCCTTGGCCGACCTCTCCAGGCAAATCAGCACAACCGTAGGCACTACCGGCGCTGCCGCTGATGTGCTGGTGCAATTGGCTAGCAACGGGAAAATTGCTGGGAACAGTTTCGGTGCCGTGGCGACAGCTGCTCTGCAAATGCGCGACGCTACCGGCCGAGCAGTGGAGGAGACTGTCGCGGAGTTCGTGAAGATCGGGAAAGACCCTGTGGCGGCAGCTCGTGAACTTAATGAGCAGTACAACTTCCTGACCGCCAGTACCTACGCGCAAATCCAGGCCATGAAAGATCAGGGCGACACCGTTGGTGCGGCAAAGCTGCTTACCGACACCTACGCTCAAACCATCGACACAAGAACAAAAGAGATCACCGAGAACCTCGGCTGGATCGAAAAAGCATGGCGTGGTGTTTGGGGGGCGGCCAAAGGTGCTGGTGATGCCGCCATGAACTTTGGCCGCGATAAAGGTTTGGCTGAGCAGCTTGAGGATGCCCAAAAGTCCCTAGTTGATCTTCAAAACTATCCAGCTGGTAATCCTATTGTCGATAAAAAGCGAGAGCTGGCGGAAAGTACTGTCAAGGCTCTACAGGATCAGCTCAAATCACAGCAATCTATCGATCAAGCCCAGGAGAACTACCGCCAACGGCAGCGCGATTCCATCCTTTCCCAGGAGACGCTCAACGGCCAATTGCGGACGACCGCAAGCAACCAAGACAAGCTGGCGGCCCGTCTGAAGGAAATCAACGAGCTCGCCAAAAAGTCCGCCGCCGGCGACGGCGGGCGCGTCTACACCGAAGCCGAGCTCAACCAGCTGCGCGATGCTGCTCGTGAGCAGTTCAAGGACAAGCCGGGTCCCAAAGGTCTAGCTTATCGCGAAGACGCAGGCACCAAGGCCCTAGACCAGGCCCGCCAGCAGTATTCGGTACTTCAGCAGCAAAACGTCTTGCTCGGTGAGCAAGTCGGCCAGCAGCAGAAGCTGGGCGAGGCTGGCCAGGCGCTTGTCCGCTGGGAGCAAGAGCTTGCCGACATCAAGTCGAAGAAGACCCTCACGGCCGACCAGCAATCCTTGCTCGCCAAGGCCGACGAGATTACTGCCCAGCGCAGGCTGAGCGCGGAGTTGGAAAAGGAGATGCAGCTTCGTAAGACCAAGAAGGAGCAAGGCCAGAAGGAGGCGGCATTCCAGGCAAACTTAGATAGCCAGTTGCAGCGCGCTTCGGTCGGTCTGAGTAACAGTCTGGCCGGCATGGGCCTGGGTGATGTTGCCCGCCAGCGCTTGCAAGAGCGGTTCAACATCGAGCAGCAGTACCAGCGGCAAATGGACAACCTGCTGCAACAGCGGAATGAGGGTCGCATCGAGCAGGACCAATATGAACGCCAAAATGCCGATCTGCAGCGGGCCTTGGACAAGCGGTTAGCAATGCAGGAGAAGTACTACGGTGACGTAGACGCAGCGCAGGCCGATTGGTCCATCGGCGCGCAGGCTGCCTGGGCGAACTATCAAGAGCAGGCAGTGAACGTGGCCGGCCAGATGCAGACGGCCTTCGGGTCGCTGTACGACGGCCTGACCGATGCTGCGGTGGAGTGGGCATTCGGTGCAGACGAGACCTTCGGTGACGTGGCAGTGAGCTTCGGCAAGATGCTCGCCAAGATGGCCCTACAGGCAGCCGCATCAAACGTCTTCTCCAGCGTATTCGGCAGCATCGGAACGAGCCTTCTAGGCGCAGGCCTTGGTGCAGGTGCTGGAGCGGCTACCGCTGGCGCTGGCTTCGACTATGGCCTGGGGGGCGCCTCTGCCGGAATGACCTACACGCCGACATTTTCCAGCGGTGGCTACACGGGGCCAGGTGGGAAGTACGAGCCAGCGGGCATTGTGCATCGCGACGAGTTCGTGATGCGCAAAGAAATCGTCCAGCAGCCTGGGATGCTTGAGTTCCTCGACTCGCTCAACACCCGAGGCTACGCCGACGGTGGCTTGGTCGGCTCCATTACCCCGCAAGCGATCCCAAGGCAGATCTCAGTAGCTGGAGGCTCCAACCCGGTCGTCATCCAACAGGAAATCACTGTCGAGGGTGGTGGTGGCCAAGCCTCTGCATCCACCAACGATATGGGCACGGTCGCACAGGCCTACGCCAAGGCGGCAAAAGATGGCGCCCAGCAGGAGATCGCCAAGCAACTCAAGCGCGGCGGGATGATCTGGGCCGCAATCAACCGGCCGGTACGTTGAACACAGGAGGGCCAGATGGCCGATCGATTCACTTGGAAGCCGAATCGCTCGGCTCCAGGCACATTCCAAAATGCAGTTCGTACCGCCAAATTCGGCAATGGCTACACGCAGATAGCCGGTGACGGCATCAACAACGAGACCCAGTCTTGGGATCTTTCATTCACAGGGAGGAAGACCAAGATCGCCGCGATCCTGGCCTTCCTCCGCGCCCAGAAGGGATACAAGCCCTTTATCTGGAAAACCCCATTCGACGGGGATCGATATTTCACCTGCAACGCGTACCAGCCGACCGACCAGGGTGGTGATGTCTGGTCGCTCACCGCAACCTTTGAACAAACACACCAGGTGACCTGATGGCTGAGAGTATCTACGAGGACATCCAGAAGCTCACGCCCGGGCAGTATGTCGAGCTGTATGAGATGGACCTGACCAACCTAGGCGGCGACATCTATTACTTCCACGGCTACACCCAGGTCGGCCCAATTTACTGGCAAGGCATGGAGTACACCCCTTGGCCCATCAAGGTCGAGGGCATGGGGATGACCGGAGAGGGGCAGCAGAACAGCCCGAGCCTGTCGGTGGGCAACGTTTCCGGCCTACTTACCGCGCTGTGCCGGATCTACGACGACCTGGTGGATGCGAAGATCGTGCGCCACCGTACCTTGGGCCGGTTTCTCGACGCGGCGAACTTCCCCGGTGGCAATCCAGAGGCTGACCCTCAGGAGCATTTCGCAGACGACACTTACACGATTGACCAGAAGCAGTCGGCAGACGATGAGCTGATGGTTTTCGCGCTGAAGTCGCCACTGATTGCATCGGACCGCAAGCTTCCGGGCCGGCAAATCGTCGCCAACTGCTGCCAGTGGCTGACCATTGGCGGGTACCGCGGCGTGTACTGTGGCTACACCGGTTCTAACTACGCCACAGACAAAGACGTCCCCACCGATGATCCAGAGCAAGACATGTGCTCTGGCACGCTCACAGGCTGCAAGCTGCGCTTTGGCGCGAACAACCCGCTGCGCTACGGCAGCTTCCCCTCCGCAGGAAACTGAGGTCTCCCATGAAAATTCCGCAGGGCGTCGTCGACGCCATGTATGCGCACGCCCGCGAGAAAGCGCCGGAGGAGTGCTGCGGCCTGCTGGTCAAGGTAGGGCGAAAGCTTGTCTACGTGCCTTGCTTCAACTCCGCCGCAGAGCCTCAGGCAGACTTCAGGATCGTTGCCGAGGACTGGGCAGTAGCTGAGGATCAAGGTGCGATCGCTGCGGTGGTGCACAGCCACCCCGGGCAGTCTGCGCGACTCAGTACGGCAGACCGCGCGGCCATGGAGGCCACAGCCCTTCCTTGGGTAATCATTGAGGTGCGAGAGGGGGTTCCTGTATCGCACCTGCTGCATGAGCCAACAGGCTACCGGGCTCCACTTGTTGGTCGGCCGTTCCATCACGGCGTTCTGGATTGCTACACCCTGGTGCAGGACTACTACCAGCGGGAGCTTGGCATCACGCTTCCCGATTTCGAGAGAGAAGACGGCTGGTGGGAGAAGGGCCAGGACCTCTACGCCGAAAACTTCGAGGTAGCTGGATTCTACCCAGTAGACCCAAGTGATCTGCGCCAGGGCGACCTCATCGTCATGCAGGTGCGATCCGAAAAGGCGAATCACGCCGGCGTGTACCTGGCCGATGGCCGCCTGAAGACGGAGCCTGACCACCACCCAGTGCCCGGTGGGATTCTGCACCATCTCTACGGCCGAGACGCCAAGCGCGACGTATTCGGCGGCTTCTGGCGCGAATCAGCCCGGTTCTACATGCGACACAAGGAATCCCCGTATGGCTGAACGAATTCGCACTATTCGCCTATATGGCGAGCTTGGCCGTCTGTTTGGCCGCGTACATCATCTGGCGGTTGACTCGTCAGCCGAGGCGGTAAAGGCTCTCGGGGTTCTTTTTCCGGGGTTCAACCAGTACCTGGCGCGCTCCAAGGGCAAGGGCTTGGCATTTGCCGTCTTCTACGGCAAGCGGAACATAGGGCGGGATGAACTCGGGCACCCGCCAGGCGGAGCAGACATTCGAATTGCGCCAATTGTGCAGGGCAGCAAAAGCGGTGGCGGGCTCCAGGTCGTGCTGGGCATCGCCCTGATTGCTGCTGCCAGCTTCTTTACCGGGGGCTTGGCTGCGGCTGGATCAGGAGCATTGTTCGGCACTGCGTCAGCCGCCTGGACGACAGTCGGCATGGTCGGGTTCTCTCTGGCTATCGGCGGCGTAGCTCAGATGATCACTGGTACCCAGGCCAAAATTGACAGCAGCGAAGCCGCTGACAACCGCCCCAGTTACAACTTCTCCGGCATCAAAAACACCGTCACCCAGGGCAACCCGGTACCTCTCTGCTACGGCGAGATGACCACCGGCTCAGCCCAGCTCTCACTCGGCATCTACGCCGAAGACCAACAATAGAGGTACCCCATGACCGACCTGTCTATCTTGGGCTCCAAGGGCGGGTCCAAGCCGCACACGCCTGTAGAAAGTCCAGACAGCCTGATCAACATCAGCTACGCCAACATCCTCGACGGGCTGAGCGAAGGTCCGATTGTCGGCCTAGTGAACGGTGCGCAGTCTATTTACCTAGACCGGACGCCGCTGGCGAATAGCGACGGCAGCCTGAACTTCACCGGCGTGACTTGGGAGCAGCGCACTGGCGAGCATGATCAAGACCATATCGCGGGCTTCCCGGCCGTAGAGTCGCAGACCAGCGTAGGTGTTGAGCTGGAGGCCTCGCAGTCATGGGTCCAGTCATTCAGCAACCTGGAGCTGTCGGCGGTGCGGATTCAGCTGGCCGTGGGGGCACTGGTCAAGACCAATAGCGATGGCGACCGGGTGGGCTACAGAGTCAACTACGAGATCGATCTGTCCACCGATGACGGCGATTACGTGGTGGTGAACAAGGGCGCGCTCGATGGCAAGACCACTACCGGCTATCAGCGTTCTATCCGGATCGAGCTGCCGGCAGCAGAGACGGGCTGGCGCATCCGTGTGCGTCGGACTACCCCGGATTCCGAAACCTCGAACATCCAGGCCCAGACCTCAATCGGCACCTATACCGAGATCATCGACGCCAAGCTCCAGTACCCATACACCGCTCTGTGTGGCCTGAAGATCGACGCCAGTCAATTTTCAGCCGTGCCGGAGCGCGCCTACCGTATCCGGGGGCGCATCATCCAGGTACCGACCAACTACGACCCTGCAGCCCGAACATACACAGGGACCTGGGACGGTACATTCAAGTTGGCCTGGACCGACTGCCCGCCATGGATTTGGCGGGACATCGTCTTGAATGACCGGTATGGCCTCGGCCGCTTCATCGACCAGAGCCAAGTCGACAAGTGGGGGCTTTACCAGATCGCGCAGTATTGCGATCAGATGGTCTCGGACGGGAAGGGCGGGCAGGAGCCTCGTTTCACATGCAGCGTGTACCTGCAATCTCGAAATGATGCGCTTACGGTGCTGCAGGACCTGGCCAGCGTGTTCCGCGGGATGAGCTACTACGCGGGAAGCGAGGTGGCGTGTTCGGCAGATATGCCGGGTGATCCGGTGTACACCTACACAAACGCGAACGTCATCGATGGTAAGTTCAACCGCCCAGGGTCGAGCGGGTCCACTCGCTTCAGCGTTTCCAAGGTGGCTTGGACCGATCGTGAGAACTTCGGCAACCAGCGCGTTGAGTATGTACAGGACCGGGTGTCGCTGGGCCGTTACGGGGTTCGTGAAACGGAAGTGACCGCGTTCGGCTGCGTTTCTCAAGGCCAGGCGCAGCGAGCTGGCAAGTACATCTTGCTGACTAACCGGCTTGAAACAGGGACCATCAACTTCAGCGTTGGCCTGGACGGTACGATCTGCCGACCCGGCGATATCATTCGAGTGGCCGACGAGCACTTCGCGGGCGTGCCGCTGAGCGGCCGCGTGAAAGCGGCGACCTCGACTACCGTGACGATGGACAACGATGTCACTGGCGCTGCCGGCGATACCTTGGTGGTCATCTTGCCGAAGGGCGTGGCTGAGACTCGGGTTATCCGCTCCGTGGTTGGCCGCGTGGTAACCGTGACTCAGGCCTTCAGCGCGACGCCGGTGAAGGAGTCGATTTACACCATCGAGACGGCTGAGCTTGTGGCAGAGACCTACCGGGTCCTCACCGTGAACGAGAACTTCGGCGACGACAAGCTGCAGTACGACATCGTGGCTGTTCAGTACAACGCTAGCAAGTTCGAGGCGATCGACAACGGGGCGCAGATTGTCATGCCACCTACCAGCATTCTGCCGGGTGCGGTGCAGGCACCGCCGACCAATGTTGAGCTGAGCACCTTCGACACGGTCAGCCAAGGCGTCAATGTGGCGACGATGCGAGTCACCTGGGATGCTCCGCGCGGGGCGCAGCGCTACAACGTGTGGTGGAAGCGCGACGACGGCGACTGGATCTATGCCGGTGTTACCTATACAGCGTCCATTGAGGTGAAAGGGATCTACACCGGCGTCTATACCGCGCGCGTTTCGGCTGTAGGGGTTTCCGATAGCAGCTCTCTGTGGGCCTACTCGGAGCCGACTCAGCTCTATGGAAAGACCGGTGAGCCCTCGGCATTGGCAAGTTTTAGCGCCGCCACTGAACTGTTCGGTATTCGCCTGAACTGGGCGTTCCCTGAAGGTGCCGCAGACACCTTTTACACCGAGATCCAGGAATCCATGGTTGCTACTGGCGATGACCCGGTGCAGTTGTCGATGGTGGCCTACCCGACAAGGACATATCTCAAGAGTGGAATGGCTGCGGGCGTAACCAGGTTTTTCCGGGCGCGCCTGGCAGATCGCACTGGAAACACCGGCCCCTGGACAGGCTGGGTGTTCGGGCAATCGGGCGCTGATGCAGGCCCGATCCTTGAACTGATCAGTGGCCAGATCACCGAAAGCGAGCTTGGGCAGAATCTGCTGAGCGAAATCGAGAAGATTTCCGGCGAAGGCCCGGGGTCGGTGAATGGCCGTATCGAGGCGGCCAAGCAGGAGCTGGAGGACCTGATCACCGGCCTGACCGACCCGCTCGAGTACCTGGCCACCAACACCTACGCCAAGGACGACGCCGTGCGCAGCGGACAGCGCTTGTACATGGCCATTGCGCCGGTGCCGGCGGCAGCCAACGGCAGCAACGCCCCGCCGAACCCGACCTACTGGGTCGATATCGGCAGCATTGCCTCGACGGCAAATGGCCTGGCGCAGGCGGTGGCCAAAAACACCACGGACATCGCGACGGTTGATGGGAAGGTGACGGTGAACGCGGCCATGCTCCAGGCCGTGCAGTCGGCCTACCGCGACGAAAACCCAGAAGGCGCGCTCACCGATGCGCTACGGGGCTGGGATACGCTGGCCAAGGTGTCCGAAGAGTCTCGCACCAGGGCGACCCAGAACGAGGCCATGGCGTCGCGGGTGACCGGCGTAGAGGCGCGAGTCGACACCAACACGGGCAGTATCCGCAGCCTGGAGCAGACGGTTGTCACGAACGAGCAGGCCACGGCCAGCAGGTTCTCGGAAGTGAATACCAAGGTGGCCGGCAATACCGCGAGCATTTCGCAGCTGGAGACCGCAGTCACCGACAACGAAAGCTCGACTGCCTCGCGCCTCCAGTCGGTCAATGCACGGGTCGATGCCGCTAATCAGGCACTCGACCAGGAGAAGCTTGATCGAGACAGCGCGGTGACAGGCGAGCGTCAGGCGCGGGAAGCGGCTATCGAGAACGAGGCAACCGTTCGGGCTGATGCGGACGAGGCGATTAGCCTCTTGGTCGAAACCGTCAGTAGTCAGGTAGGCCAGAACACCAGCAAGATCCAGAGCGTTGAGCAAGCTCAGGCAGACACCAATCAGGCCGTTGCCTCGATGCGCACCAATATTGAGGCGGTGTACACGGCTGGGCGGGACGACAATGCCGAGGGTGAGCTGGCCGCGGCCCTCAAGGGCTGGGAAAGCACGGCCAAGATTGCCGAGGAATCGAAGACGCGGGCCACCGCGATCGATGCCCAGGCGAAGAAGACCGAGACGCTGGAGGTGTCGTTCAACTCCGGGCTGGACAAGGCCAACGGCGAGATTGGCAAAACCAACACCGAGGTCCAAAAGACCAGCGCTGCGGTACAGGTCACCAGCCAGGCCTTGGCGGCACTCGACGACAAAGCCAGCACCATGTGGTCGGTCAAGATGCAGGTTAACGCCCAGGGCCAATACGTTGCCGCTGGTATCGGCCTTGGCATCGAGAACGGCCCGGCCGGATTGCAAAGCAAGTTCCTGGTATCGGCCGACCTCTTTGCGGTGGTCAACGGCATCAACGGCACGCTTTCTTCGCCGTTCGCAGTGCAGGGTGGGCAGGTGTTCATGAATGAGGCCTTCATCCAAGACGGCACCATCACGAACGCCAAGATTGGCAGCTACATCAGCTCGACCAACTATGTAGCCGGCCAGCAGGGCTGGATCTTGAACAAGAGCGGGACGTTTGAGATCAACGGCATGGTGGCGGGGCAGGGGCGCTTGTTGATCAACAACCAGCGTCTGCGCATCTACCACGCCAACGGCAACCTGGCGATCGACCTGGGAGTGAACGTATGACGGCAGGCCTGAAGGTCTATGACCCGAGCGGCCTGGCGCTGCTGGATATGACCAGCACGATCAGCCAGATGATGGGGTACGTGGATACGGGGGCGGCCAATGGGTCGCTCTCGATTCCCCTGCCGCCGGCTGGGAGAACGCTGTTCTACGCCATCACCGAGCTTTCCGCTCAGAACAAGTACCTCGGCAAGCGGCCGGGGGTCACCCTGGTCGTGGGCGCCTCTGCCGCCACACTTTCGTGGCAGTACTCCTACCCCGGCGGCTGGGGCTTCTACTCACTCAACTGCCGCATTCACTATGGATACTACTGATGTCCGCAGGCCTGAAGGTCTACAAGGAGGATGGAAGCCTCCTGTTCGATACCGAGAAGATCACCTATGGATTGTTGAAGAGCGGCTACCTGTCGTATCAGCTCAGTTGGCCGCGCCTCTACCATCGCTCGGCCCAGCTTCCGCCGAATGAAGGGAGCAGTTATGCCGAGACATCGGAGGTGGATGCCATCCACGGCTTTAGCGTGACGGGGGCCGTGGCGCCCATGGTCTTCATCACAGGCCCGGGAATTTCTTGCGGCTCCTCAAAGTCGGGTGATACCACGACGTTCTACTTTATCGCGGCCAGCCCTTCCACGAAGTTCTACTACTTCGACACCATGCGTAACACGCTGAACGGGGCGGGCCTCAAGTGCTACGACGAATCCGGCGCGCTCACCTTCAACTCACTGCAGTACCCACTGAACATCATTGACACGATCAGTGCGCCCGCGCCGCCGACGCCCATAGTGTGGAACGGTATGAAGCTCTACGGCGTGCCTTTCGCGGGTGCCACCAAGGCTGCGACGCGGTTCATCAACAGTGGTCCCTACTACTGTGTAGCCCGCGTATTCCTCGCCGTTGGTGCGGGAGAATTTGCGGCCTGCACGACTTTTTCAAGATCGCTTGGACAGGGCGCTATGGACAATATGTCATCGCCTGGAAATCCGTTTCCGGCTGGCGTGTACATGCAGGCGAACATGGATGGCGCGTATGGAGCCGCCGGCGGGATCTACTTCATGGCCTGTGATGCCGCCCGCACGACAATGCTGCTAAGCACGACCGCAGCCCAAAACTACTTCGACATCCCCACCGATCGATACCCGCAGGCGCTCGTCATCAAGACGGACAACCTGCCATTCCCATTCAACTAATCGGAGCATCCTATGCCCTGGTACAGGACAGGCACGGTCGCGATCACGGCTGGCCAAACAACGGTGACCGGTACCGGCACCAACTTTTCAGCCAACTGCAGGGTCGGGGACGCATTCCTGGGCCCTGATGGCAACTGGTACGAAGTGACTAACATCCCCAGCAGCACGGTGCTGAGCATCTTGCCAGCCTACAAAGGGGCGACGGTAGCCGGCGGAAGCTACTCGGTCACGCCGGTGCAGGGTTACGATAAGAACCTTAGAGACGCCATCAACGCTGTGGTCCAGCAATGGGGTGGCGCGCTGGCGGGCCTGGGCTCGGTATCCACCGAGAACGTGGTGCCGGTGGCTAAGGGTGGTACTGGCGGCACGACACAGGCGACTGCTCGCAACGGCTTGGGCCTGAAGGCCGCAGCCGTGGCTGATATCGTCGGCACGGTGAGCCAGAGCGGCGGCAACCCAACCGGGGCTATCATCGAGCGGGGGAGCAATGCCAACGGTGACTACGTCAAGTTTGCTGACGGCACCTTGATCTGCACTTCGACGAACCGGGCGGTTAACTTCGTCAATACATCAAACCTCAATTTCGCATGGGTATATCCCATTGCTTTCGTGGCGTCTGTGCCGGCTATCAATGTCAACATCGCTTCGTCCACTGTGACGACTCAGCGCCAAATAACCGCAGTGTGTGCTTATGCTCGCAGCGTTGCCTCGGCTACCTGTGCAGCCCTATCCATCGGTCAGTTTGTTGCTGCAGACGCCTCAGCGATGTATCTGGACGTTTGCGCCATCGGGAGGTGGTACTAATGATTCTCAAGCTTTCCCCGGTTCGTTCTGATATCCACCTCTCGGTTGCGAAGACCGGCGACATTCTGGAGGTGAACGGCGTGGCCCTGGACTTCTCGCGCCTGGCTGATGGCGCGACTTTGCCGGCCGAGGCCGTAGGCTGCAACTTCGTGATTGCCCCTGTGGAGCGTATCAACGGCGCCCTGGTGCTGACCCTGATGCTGCCCCATGACGCAGACGCACCGCAGGGGGCGCGCTTCCCGGTCGACCTCTATCCGGGTGACGGTCAGGTGCAATTGCCCGGCCTGGAGCTGGGCGAACGTCTACCCGCCACTGCCGGTGTAATCGACTGGTCGCAGGTCATCACCGCCGAGGCCAAGGCCCAAGCTTCCGCTGAGCAGCTGCTGGCCGCTGTGGTTTCTGAACAGGCGCAGCGGCGCGCCGTGGCCGATGCAGCGATTGCCCCGCTGCAGGATGCCGTTGAGCTTGGCGAGGCCACCGAAACTGAGGCCGCTCTGCTAATCGACTGGAAACGCTACCGCGTGGCGCTGAGCCGCTTACCCGACCAGGAAGGCTACCCCAACGAAATCGATTGGCCCGCGCCGCCGGCGTGATCCGCACCGAATCCACCGACCGCCACCTGGCGGTATTTTTTTGCCTGGAGAAAACATGGCCAGACTCACCGAAACCCAGGCCGGAGGCGCGAACGTGCTCCGGTTTCTGGACCTGATCGCTTTCTCTGAAGGCACCTCCACCGTCGGGGTAAGCGATGACGGGTACAACGTGCTGTACGGTGGTGGCCTGTTCCAAGGGTATGCCGATCACCCGCGACGCAAGCTGACATTCCCCATCAATGGAAAGCCCGTGACCAGCACGGCAGCAGGCCGGTACCAGTTGCTCGAGCGGTACTGGGATGCGTACCGGGTCAGCCTGCGCCTGGCGGGCGGATTCACTCCGGAGAACCAGGATCGCGTCGCGCTTCAGCAAATCCGGGAGCGTCGGGCGCTGGACGACATCAAGGCAGGCCGCATCGAGCAGGCAATCGCTAAGTGCTCGAACATCTGGGCCAGCTTCCCGGGCAACACCTACGGGCAGAACCCGCACCGCCTGGAAAAGTTGCTCGGGCATTGGGTTGAACTTGGCGGGGTGCTGGCATGACGATCAAGACGATTGGCCGCTGCCTGGGTCAGGCCGAGGATGGATCGCTGTGGTTCTTCTGCAAGGGCTGTGACCAGCCGCACAGCCTAAATGTCGGCCCGGGGGCAGGCCCGCGCTGGGGCTACAACGGAAACGCCGACGCTCCAACCTTCACGCCATCGGTGCTGGCGCAGCATGACCTGTGGGAGCCGCCGGCCACCACGCTGGAGATCCGCGCCAAGATCGCCGCTGGCGAGATCAGGCAGACCAAAGTCACCAAGGTCTGCCATTCCTTCGTCACGGATGGGCGCATCCAGTATCTGAACGACTGTACGCATGAGCTGGCTGGTCAGACGGTCGACCTTCCGGACTGGGAGGCGTCATGGAACAGCTGGTGAAGGTCGTGCCAGCCTGGTGCTGGTGGCTGATCGCGTTGGTTCTGGTTGCTGGCGGTCAGCAGTACCGGGTCCTGGTCGCTCAGGGCGAGACTGCATCAGCCCGCGTCGATCTGGCCGACTACCGCCTGCAGGTAGCCGAGCGCGATCGGCGCACCGCGGCCAAGGCCAGAACCGAAGAACAGCGCCGCCAAGCCGTGGCGGACGAGGAGGGCGAGAGTGCACGCAAGAAACTGGAACTGGCCAAAGGCCGTGCCGCTGATGCTGAGTCTGCTGCTGACGGGCTGCGCGGGGAAATCGCCAGACTGCGGGCTGGCCACCGAGCCACCTGCGACGCCATCGCTGCCCAGCAGCGCCAGGCAGGAACCTCTGCCGTCGTGGTGCTCGGGGGACTGCTTGAAGAAGCTGACCGAATGGCGGGAGACCTCGCGACAGCGCTTGAGCGAAGTCGAATAGCAGGAATCGCATGCGAAGCCATCCACCACAGAATCAGAAACAGTGGAGCATTCAGCGACCCGAGATAAGATGTGTCCTGGAACCATTGTTCTAAAGATGGCGCGGTGCCATGATTGGTCTCCGCTTTTAAGGAGAATCCAAATGCGTCGAGGAGACCATCTAGTCAGCTTGCGGGCAGGTTACACGCATCATGGTATCTACATTGGATGTGGAGAAGTCCTTCACTATTCCGGCTTCGGAGACAGTGTTTCGGGACCTATCTGCAGGGTCAGCTTGGATCGGTTCAGCGGCGGAAATCCCACAACCGTTTTGTCTCATCCTGCCGCTGTTTACGATGCCGAAGAGCGAATTGCCCGGGGATATTCGCGCTTGGGTGAAAACTCCTACAACCTCGTCACCAACAATTGCGAGCATTTTGTGAGCTGGTGCATTTACGGAGCTTCGACCAGTCAGCAGATTAGAAGCGTGCTCCGCGCCGCTGGCATTCCTGGAGCCACTATCGTCCCAGGTGTAGTTGCTGTCATAGCTGCTGCCTCACAATCTGATGAACCGGTTCAGACGGCGGTCAAGGTCGCGGCGAAGGAAGCAATGAGTAGTGCTGCAGTCATCGGCGCAGCGACTATGATTGGCGGGCCTATTGGTCTACTAGCGGGGACTGCGGCCATCTTTGCGGCAAAGAAGCTCTTGAAGTAAACGTTTCCGATTCACTCTATCCTCCCAAATCGGCGCCGCTCGGGTTGCGAGAGTATGATGCTCTCACGAACTGATCGGAGCAGGGCAATGGACAAGCGCACTTTCATTGGGATGGTTGAGGCCGGCGAGCCGCTGATCCAGCAGGCCATCGATGCGATGCGGGAGTACCACCAAGCCCAGGACCGTGGCGCGCCGCCTGAATAGATCGAGCACCTGCGCCTATTGGCGCCTCCTCAGGATGGAATCCCGATGAATTGTAAGCCTCCGATCCTTTTCCCTGACCATCCCATGTACACCGACGCTGTGCAGGCATGGAAGCGTCACCATGAAGCTAAGTCCTCTGGCGCGCCGGCGGAGGAAGTAGAGCGTCTGCGGATGATTGCCGAGTCACAGAGCCAGGCTGTCACCAATTACCAGCTCAAAGCGTTAGGCGGCCCTGCTGGTCCGATTCACTGATCGGTTCGATTAGCTCGGCGCCCTGGTTGCGTACATTGCCAACGGCCGTGCCGACACGGTACCACTCGAACGCCTCGGCCGGCTCGCCCAGGTTGAGCACCATTTGCTCGGCATGCTCGATCGGCATTCCTGCTCCAATCCACTCGTAGGCCAGTTCTGGCGACAGCACGACAGGCCGGCGATCGTGGACGTCGACCATTCCGCCCTGGGCATCGGCGGTGATGATGACGAACCCATCATGCTCGCCTCCTGTGAACTGGCCGATGCTGGCGCATAGGGCGGGGCGCCCATCTCGGCGTCGGATGTAGTACGGCTGCTTCTTCGGACGGCCTTCATCGACCCACTCGTACCAGCCGTCGATTGGCGTGATGGCCCGGTTTGGCCAGATAGCCCGGAAGAATGGTCCGTGCGCCACCTTTTCAACCCGGGCGTTGATAGGCGCAGCACGGTCGGTCGCCCAATGCGGTCGCCATCCCCACCTCACCAGGTCCGTCCGCGGGCCTGCGTCATCCACCCGCAGCACTGCCACCGGCGTGGTCGGCGCGACGTTGTACCGGCCAAGCGGCTGGTCGCCGACGTTGTTCCTCCAGGCCTCTGGCAGGCTCAAGGTCTCAACGAAGTCGTGTATGCCTCGGTACTGGCTCAGCCTTCCACACATGCGCGGCCCTCCTGCGTGAGCAAACAAGCATAGTCCGCCGAGCGGTACTGGCGCGTTTGCGTTTCCTGATGCTGAAATACTGTATCCATATACAGTATTCGGTTCAGCATGTACTTTCTCCTAGTTCGCCGCCGCGTGAATGGCGTAGCAATTCCAAACGAAAAGCTCGGCAAGATCCAGGTTATGCGCGCAGACGTTCATATCGAGTACAGCCACAGTGCTGTGCTAGGGCGCCCGTCAATACAAGCCTGGGTGTTCAATCCCGCACCAAGCGGCGACATCATCCCGCGCCTGCACGATGCATGCGTGAACGGCATGGCCCAGCTCGGCATGAACATCACCGGCCTGGAAGAGATTGACGGGGTGCTGTACGCCCAGTCGTGGTGGTGCCGGGCTGTGGGCAGTTATGGCGACTGAGCTTCCGCAGGCCTGGCTGGCCGAGCTGAACGACCAGGTTGCCTTGGTGGCTGATCCTGATGGGCGCGCGGCTGTGCTCAGCGAGATGGCTTATGCAGCTCACCGGCGCGGGGAGGTCGATGACGGCGACCTGGTCGACATGCTTGAGATCGTCGAGTCGGCCAGGCTGTGGGCGCTCCAATTGCACGAGTGATTAGGCTGCCAATTAACCCTTTGGTGGCAGCACCATGTCGGCCCAGGTCTGCATCATTTCGCGGCGGTGCTCTATATATGTAGCGTGGTTGTACACATCACGTATGGCGCTGCTGTCGGCGTGGGCCAGCTGTCGCTCAATCCAGTCCTTGTTGTAGCCGCGGCTGTTCATCTCCGTGGAAAACAGGTGTCGGAAGCCGTGTGGCGACTGCCGTCCTGTATACCCGCAACGGTCCAGCAGGTTTACCGCGTAGTTGATGCCGATCGGCCGTACCGCATCGGACCTGTTCGGGAACACATACTTCATACCGCCTGAGATCGGCAGCATGGAGCGCAATATCTCCACAGCCTGGCGCGACAGCGGTACCACATGGTCGCGGCGCATCTTCATCTTGCTGGCTGGGATCGACCAGGTAGCGGTATCCAGGTCAATCTCTGACCACTCTGCTTTGCGCACCTCAGCCGGGCGGCAGGCGGTGAGGATCAGCAGTTTGGTGGCGCACTGCAGTTGCAGGCCTGACTGGCTTTCCTCGATGGCCTTGATGATGGTCGGCATTTCCGAGAAGGGGAGGAACGGCCTGTTTTTGTGCGGAGTCATCTTCTCGGTGACAGTGTGCATTTCCGCCGTGGGATTGTTCTCGATCATGCCGGTGGCGATCGCATACCGAAAAACCTGCCCCATCCACTGCCTGGTCTTGACGGCAGTGGTCACCGAGCCGCGGCGCTCAATGCGTCGAATCAGCGTGATTACATCGGACCGCTTGATCGCATCGATCTGGCGCAGGCCGAAGGCCGGCAATACATCCAGCTCCATCGCATTCGAAATAATCCTGACCGTCGACTCGGTCAGGCTTCCCTTCCTGAACTCCAGCCATTCGTCGTAGACGCGGCGGAATGTCCTCTCCTGGGCGCCCAGGCGCTCTGCCTTCTTCACCTTCCTCGATTCGCGCGGGTCTATACCCTGCGCGACCTCTTCGCGCGCCTCGTCCCTCCGCGCACGCGCCTCCTTCAAGCCGATTTCGGGATAAGTCCCAAGCGAAATCCTGGCCTGCTTGCCGAGCCATGTGAACCTGAAATGCCAGCTCTTTACGCCGGTGTTGGCGATGTACAGCGTGAGCCCGAGTGAGTCCGCAAGGGTGTAGCCCTTTTCCCGGGGCTTGGCCTGCCTGGCCGCGGTGTCCGTGAGCGCCACTAGTACATTGCCTCTCGCTGTCTGTTGGATGTACTGGATGATGTACTACGTTTTTGAGATTGGGAAGGTACAGAGTGGTACGCGGCGATACGCCAATGACGCCTGATTCAGGGCGTCATGGCTGTATGTGGTATCGCTCGGTTTTCGGCGGGAATCCACTGTGGAATCTTTGAAAATTTCCAC
>PJTY01000140.1_pt1 | contig 53705 bp, 60 predicted proteins | sample 1512121 | NCBI WGS metagenome assembly PJTY01 (sample SAMN08177680, study PRJNA422409) | Soil metagenome, whole genome shotgun sequencing project. | isolation source: Soil enriched (2) on filter paper: alkali lignin treatment | place: USA: Madison | collected 2015-01-15 | reverse complement strand
TGTTCGCGGACACCATCAGGGCCAGCAGTCTCACCGACTGCATCAACAGGCCGGACAGACGACTGCACCCGACCAAAGGCCAGATCATCACTTTATGCTTGCAACGCGGGAGCCATCCACAGAAGCCGGTCCGCATCTGAGAACGAAAAATTGGCGCCTGAACGACCACGAAGGGTCGATGGATGCGGCCCCGCGTAATTCCTGCCGCCGCCGTGGACGGGCCCCCTTCTCAAAGCCAGCCTTTTTGTCTGGCATCTGTCGGCCTTGATATTGGAAATGAATCGCTTGGACAGCATAGCGGGTGGGCATGACGCCCACCCACTCGTCTCAAGCCGCGAGGTGGTCGTTGAAGAATGCCGTGAGCCTGTCGAACGGGATGATGTCGATCTGATCATAGAGGTCGGTGTGGGTGGCGCCCGGGATGATCATCAGCTCCTTGGGCTCGGCCGCCGCCGCATAGGCCGTCTCGCTGAAATAGCGCGAATGCGCCTTCTCGCCGTGGATCAGCAGCACCGATCGGGGAGCGATCTCCGCGATATAGGTGAGGATGGGCAGGTTCATGAACGACAGCGGCGTGGTAAGCGACCATGCAGCATTCGAGTTGATTGCGCGCGAATGGAAGCCGCGCTTTGTCTTGTAATAAGCGGCATATTGCACGACGAACTCCGGCTCGCCGCCCTTCAGCTCCAGTGAAACCGGGCCATAGGCGGGGCTGCCCTTCTCGGCATCGGTCCAGCGCTGGCGGCTCAACTGCTCCAGCGTCTCGGTGCGCTGCTGCTGCGTCACGCTGTCATTATAGCCCTTCGACATCACGCGGGTCATGTCGTACATGGTGCTAGCAACGACCGCTTTGATCCGCTTGTCGATGGCGGCGGTGCTAAGCGCCATGCCGCCCCAGCCGCAGATGCCGATGACGCCGATGCGCTCGCGGTCGATCTCCGGGTGCAGCCCGATGAAATCCACGGCGGCACTGAAATCCTCTGTGTTGATGTCGGGCGATGCGATGTTGCGGGGCTCCCCGCCGCTCTCGCCGGTATAGGACGGGTCGAAGGCGAGCGTCGCGAAGCCGCGTTCCGCCATGATCTGGGCATAGAGGCCCGAGGACTGCTCCTTCACGGCGCCGAACGGCCCGCTGATCACGATCGCTGCGAGCTTGCCCGTGCCACGGTCCCTGGGAAGGTACAGATCGGCGGCAAGGGAGATGCCGTAGCGGTTCTTGAACGAGACCTTCTGGTGATCGACAAGGTTGCTGCGCGGGAAAGTCTTGTCCCAATCCTGTGTCATATTTGGTGCCTTTGCTGAGGAAATGGTGGGGGTCGAAAGGGTGCCGAGGGTGACGAGGCCAGCTACGCCAGCCTTCAGCACACTGCGGCGTTCGAATGGGGAAGATTGGTAGGTCATGGCAGGGCTCTCCTCGGTCAGGCCGGTTGTTCGATTAAGCTCGGTGCAGCGCCGATGCGTGAGGTGACGACCGCCAGCAGCGACGCGATCATGAGGAGCCCGGCCGCGAAGCTGAACGGACCACGATAGCCCCACGCGTCGAACAGAGCGCCGCCGACGATCGCGCCCAGCATGATTGCAAGCTGGATGATCGCGACCATGAGGCCGCCGCCAGCCTCCGCCTCGTGCGGCATCGTCTTGCTCAGCCACGTCCACCATCCGACAGGCGCGGCGGTGGCGAGCAGGCCCCAAAGCGTGAGCAGCAGGCCGACCTTCAACGGCGTGCCGTCGATTTCGACGAGAGTGACGGCGATGACGGCCATCATGGCCGGAATGGCAATCAGCAGGCTGTAGAGCTGCGACTTGAGCAGCCAACCAATCACGATCGTACCGACGAAGCCGGCAACACCGAGCGCCAGCAACATGCCCGAGATAAGCGGTGCGTCATTGCCCGTCACCAGGTCCAGGAACGGGCGCAAATAGGTGAAGAGGGTGAACTGCCCGAAGAAGAACAGCGACACCGCGATCATGCCGATCGCAAACTGACGGTGCTTCAGCAGAGCAAACACGTCGCGCGCGCGGATCGTTGCCTTCTCCGGCGGCATGGTCGGAAGGCTGCGCCACTGCCAGGCAAATGCGATCGCGGCGAGTGGCACCACGCAGAAAAAGGCGCCGCGCCATCCGATCAGACTGCCGAGCAGGCTGCCGATGGGGGCGCCCAATGTCGTCGCCGCCGCATTGCCGCCGTTCAGCAGGGCCAGCGCCTTGGACACCGAATCTTCGGGCACGAGCCGCATGACAATCGCGGCCGATATCGACCAGAATCCACCGATCGCGACGCCAAGGAGCGCGCGCCCCGCCATCAGCAGCGGGGCATTGGGTGCGAACGCCACCATCACGCCGGACACCAGCATCAGCGCGGTGAAGATCAGCACGACGCGCCGCCGATCCGACACGCCTATGATCGCCGAGATGAACAGGCTAGTGATGAGCGCGAAGAAGCCGGAGACGGAGATCGACTGCCCGGCATGCCCCTCGGTGATTGCCAGATCGCGCGCGATCGGCGTCAGCAGGCTGACGGGCATAAACTCCGACGCGATTAATATGGTGGCGCACAGCGCCATTGCGATTACCGCGCCCAGGCGGGCACGGTCGCGGCTTTGCCGGATGCCGGCATGTCTACCTCATTTTTTTTCGGATGAACTTCTCCTCCCTATCTAGCGCGCACGTCGATCCATTATTAGATGTATAAGTCTTCTGATAATCAGTAGGAATTGTAATTAATGGCGCGCGACACGCTAAGCGACATCACCGCTTTCGTGGCGGTGGCCCGCGAGCGCGGCTTCACCAAGGCAGCCGCAAAGCTCGGACTTTCCCAGTCCGCAATCAGCCAGATCGTCAAGAAGCTGGAGGATCGGCTCGGGGTTCAGTTGCTCGTTCGCACGACCCGCAGCGTGGCGCCGACCGATATCGGCGAAAGGCTGCTCCAGAAAATCAGCCCCTATCTGGACGGGATCGAGACGGAATTGGCGGCCATCAACGACGCGCGAGACAGGCCTACGGGCAAGATCCGCATCAGTGCGTCGGACCATGCGATCAACGAGCTCCTGCTGCCGAAACTGGCCAATTTCATGAAGAAATATCCCGACGTTCAGGTCGAGATGATTACCGATTACGGCCTGATCGACATCATAAGCGAGCGCTATGATGCAGGCGTGCGCTACGGCGAAACTCTGACGAAGGACATGATCGCCGTCCGCATCGGGCCAGACGCGCGCATGGTTGCCGTCGGCTCACCGGGCTATTTCGAGCTTTATGGTCGGCCTCAAAGCCCATCAGATCTTCAGTCGCATAATTGTATCGGGCTGCGCCAAACCACTGGACGGCTCTACGCCTGGGAGCTGCAGCGGGAGGGCGAGGCCGAGATCAAGGTGCAGGTCAGTGGGCAGTTGATCTTCAACAACAGCTATTCCTGCCTCAGCGCAGCCCTGGCGGGACTTGGTCTTGCCTTCATTCCGGAGGATCTGGTGGAGGCCCACCTGCAAGCCGGCAGGCTGGAACTCGTGCTCAGTGAGTGGAGCCTGCCCTTCCCGGGCTTCTACCTCTATTACCCGACGGTCACGCAGCCATCCCCGGCCTTCTCATTATTGGTGGAGGCATTGCGTCATCAATGGCCAGAGCGAACCATAGGATTGGGCGGCAAGTAATCGTGGTTTTGTCAGATACAGCGGGCTAGGGAAAGCAGACTGACCGCATCTGGGGATTGGAAATCGACGGCTGAATGACTGGGAAGGGTCGATAGACTGCGCTTCCTTCTATTCTGAGCAGGTCAGGCCAGCTTGCCAAAGGCGAAGAACATGCCTGCGGCAAGATGTTTATGGTGCTGTCCATCGAATTGGGTAGATGTCGCTATTAATCTCGCAGCCCGAACCCTCTGGGAATGGAGGAAAGCTGGTAAGGGAAAAGCGGACAAGCGTCTTTGGCAGCATCCTTCTCGCGCTGACGGGGCAAGCGGCTATTGCTCAAGTCCCAACTAGTCTTTCTGACCTCGTTGGTTCCCGGGCTGCTAGCGGCGAAACTCAGATGAAAGCGCGGGGCTACGATTTCGTGAAGGTCGAGAAGGGCGATGACCGAAGCTACACGACATGGTGGAATCTCGACAAGCAGCGACTCCGGTGCATGTCAACCGCATGCTTCAGCGTATGCGAAAGGAGGGCCCCACCTGCCTTCCAGATGAAACCCCTTCATCTTCAATCATTTGCCATGATCTTTCGACAACCGCCGAATCAGCTCTCGTCTTTTTCAGAAATTAGCCGCCGTCGGCGCAGTTCGATAAGAGCACCTTGCTGGCGCGGGGTTGGAAAATCCCTGTCTGCCATGTTCGCGATTTCCAGAAAAAGCGCTTCATCACTGGCAAAAATGGCTTCTGCTTCCGCGAAAACATAATCCTGTGCGTAATATTTCCGTCTGCCGTCGTTTACCAATTTACCTTCTCTCTGCTTCTTAAAGCAGAGCGCGCATAGTTTGTTGGAGTTGGACCGTTCAATAACATTAGTTAGTCTGAAGCGTTTAATTGTGATTCATCTCAATAATGTGCATCAGGGGCGAACGCTTTGGCCTGCGGTTCCTGGCAGAAAAATCTCGATGAATACGGGCCGATCGTCACGCAATTGCTTTGGTGCCCCAAGACAGATTTGTGCGCCGATCGGCGCAACGGCGTTGCAGAAGGCTGTAAAGGCCAGCGGCCGACGATCCGATCATCATGGCTGCCAGAAGCGTGGCTTCAATCTTGAGAACCAGGGTCGATCCATCACGGTCATTTTTGACGTGAGGTTTCAATTATCTGCCTTAAAAATACCCCACCGACGCCGGCGGGGTGTCGTCCTGAATATCAGAGGAAAGAGAAGATCGAGGCCCATCACGCATTTGTTCCGGATCTTATCGCATCAAACCCACGAGGGCGGCGAACAACGCCCCGCACAGGATGCCCAGCGCCAAGACGGACGCTTTGCCGCCATCGGTGAGATGAACGGCGCGATCACGGTGATTTTCGCTGTGCTGGACACCGAAGGCGTCTCGATCATCTCTGCCCGCCCGGCCAGCATTACGGAACGCAGGCTCCTGCCATGACCGACCCAAAACATGCCGCTCCCGGATACACCCAGGCCGATATGGATGCGGTCAGCAATAACCGTGAATGGACAGCCGATGACTTCGCGAGGGCAAAGCCTTTCGCTGAGGCCTTCCCGGACCTCGCAAAGACAATTCGCGTACGCGGTCCGCAGAGGCCCCCGAAAAAGGTCAGCACGCTGTGCCTTTCGCCCGAGGTGATCGAGCATTTCAAATCGGGCGGTCCCGGTTGGCAGTCGCGGATCGATGCAGCCCTCAAAGATTGGGTGGCTGCGCACTGACGCCGATTGACCCCATCCTTTTGGCAGGGCGATGGCAAGCTGTCGATCCGCTGCTGGGGAGGCGAAATCGGTTACTGAGCGACCGGCGGGGGGCGACTGCAGCACCCAACGAAAGAGAACGTAGACGAAACGATAGCGCAAGATCGGGTTGCATCAAACAAGCGCACAGCCAATGATCGAGTGGTGCAAACGAACGATGGCCCAACAGACCCCGAGCTGATCCGCTTCCTGCGCGAGGAACTGGGCGGGGACGTCTCACCCGACGAAACAGCTTGGGAGCATGCCGGTCCTATCTGGTTGTGGCGCGGGGAAGGCAAGGATGGCCAGCCGTCATCGATGTCGTGGCATTTTCTGACGATCGACGGCTACGTCGCGGAAGCCATCCGTGTAGCATCGTCTGGTCACTCAGCGGCTTGGGGATCAGTCTATGTAGAGGCTGCCATCGGCAAAACATGCTGGCGCACATCGGTTTTTCCGAGCAAGGCCCGCCAAGGCTACATGCTACCCATCAAGGCGATCGTGAGAAAAGCAGAAAAGCTGGCCGAAGGCGACTTGATCACGGTACGCATTACCCTATCCAAGGGACCATCACGCTAGAAATGAGCGCTCGACCTGAGGGAAGTTGGTCGCGAGCCGCCGGAAAAACGGAAGATCTGCGCCTGAGGAGCCGAACTCTGTCTCTGAAGGTATGATTTGGGTCGGCGGTAGACGCCGATTTCAATCTTAGCTTCAGAATCAATGACGGAGAGCAGGGAAGAAAAATGCCCAGTCCGCCTGTGATTTTAGGAGATTGCAGCGAGTCTAAAGCGAATTTACCATCCAGAGCATGGCGGCCGTTCGAGGGCAATCGATTGGGCCCGCCTGGGAGAGTTCGTTACGATGATTGACCGCGCTAAGGTATTGGTGATCGACGATAGCATAGAGATGCGAAACGTCCTGTGCCGGCTTCTGCGGAAAGATTCCCGCTTCGAAGTTGTCGAAGAAGGAGTAGATTGCGTACATGGTGTGGCTATGGCGCGCGATTACGCCCCCGACATCGCTATTCTTGATTGCCCTCCCCCTTTGAAGAATGAGCTGCACTACGCAACGCAATTGAGACAGGTTACTCCCTCCATCTACATCGCGATGTTCACTCTGCAACGTAGCAAAACCACAATTGCCAGCGCCCTGAGTGCAGGCTGCAAAGCGTATTTCTCAAAAATTGAAGGGCCGTCGGTTTGGCAGCAGGCGATGGACCATGCCCTTAAAGGCGAACCCTTCTTTTCAGGAGAAGCGAGCGAGTTCCTGGTCGAGCGCGTGCTGGACGAAAGCGTAATCCCGCTGCGGCGGCTTACCCCGCGACAGCGTCAGATTGTTCAGCAGATCGCTGAAGGGCGGCGAAACACGGAAATCGCTGAAGTTTTGGGCATGAGCGTCAAAACGGTGGAGGCACATCGCCTGGAAGCGATGAAACGCCTCGACTTACGAAATGTGGCAGACCTTGTTCGATATGCGATTCGCAATTGCATCATTGAACCATGATCAACGCTAGCTCACCGAAATTCCGTCCCTCAGGGCAGTAGAAAGCTGAGTGTAGAAGGCTTCCTGGACATGTAGCAGCTAAGGGATCAGCCGCCGTCGCTTCAGCTCGATTAAAGCGCCTTTTTGCCCTGGGGTTAGGCACTCCCAGTCAGTAACCCCAGTCAGCTCAAAAAACAAAACATCGGCGCTATACAAAATGGCTTCAGCTTCGGCATAAATATAATCTCGAAGATCATATTTCTGCGCTTTTCGCCGTTCACCATTATCTCCTTCATCGACTACAGGGAGAGGCTAAGCCGCTCGTCGACGCAATGAGATCGGGAATTATACTTAATTTGGATTAATTTTTCACCGAGGCTCACGCCATTGACGTAATCGCGACGGCATGCCTTCTGCCTTCAATAGCCGACATCCCTCTCTCGGAGACTCCCACCCGGCCGCCAATTGGCCGAAATGGGTCGACTTCGGAACTGGAAACCGGACCTGCAAACCGTAATGATACTGATCTGCAGTCGGCTGGTTTGGGCGTTAATGTTTGAATATCTAGGCTGCCTGGCAGACAATATCAGGAAATTTGAAACGAACCGCCCGAATGTCGGGCAACTTCGAGAATCTCAGCCGTAGCGGCCGATCGCATCGAGCAAGATCGACCGGAGGCGATGAACGATCCGCTGAAAGCTCGCGTCATCACCAAGCGCCCGTGCCAGGACGATTGCACCCTGTATACCCGATACTGCCTGTTCAGCGAGATCCACGGACATCGCTGGCGGAACCTTTGCCACTTCGAGGCAGTGGGCCAGAGCCGAGATCCATCTAGCGAAATAATCTTTCACCTTCACCGCGAAGGCTTCGCCAGAGGAATTAAGCCCAAGACAACCGACGACGCATACCCGCCTCCCAGAGCGGAAATAGGCGGTCACGTCGTCGAACATGGCCGTGACAGCCGCAGCTGGATCAGAAACACTCTCGAGCGGCGAGAAAATCGCGTCAGCGAACCAACCGTCGATGTTCTCAAGGACCGCCTCCATCATCTCTTCCTTGCCGCGGGGGAAGAAGTTGTAGAGGCTCCCTTTACCAAGGCCCGTTGCCTTCGACAAAGAGGCCAAGGTCGCGCCCTCGAAGCCATGCTCGCGGAATGCTTCTGCCAACGCCGGCAGCGCACTTTCACGATCAGTGAGGGCGCGCTTGGTAGTCAAAGCCCGAGGTCGCTCAGCGAAGCGTGGTCATCGGGACGGCGGCCGAGGGGCCAGAAGAACAGCCGCTCCGATTCCTTGATCGGCATTTCGTTGATGCTGGCGTGGCGGTTCACTCGATTCCCCTTTTGGGGCTTTGACTTGTACCTATCGGTACAATCTTTGACCTTTCGGTACAATTCATTTTCCTCGCGGTAAATCGGCATCCGGTCCAGCGACCGGAAAACGCTGCATTTCAGATTTTGCGGTGTGGAAAGCGTGCGCCGAATGTGGTCGGCACCGGAAGGCATATGCCGCGATTCAGGGCTCGAGCCTATGATCAGTGGGGACGATGACAGACCCTCAGCTGGGGCAATTGCCTCGCAAACGGGGCACATTCATTAGAAACCGGCCGGCCACAGTGATTTGCTACGCGCCACCAACGAACCCCTGCTCGTGAAAGGCTGCGCCAGCATCCGTTAACTCAATATGACTCTTCGCCCTCGAAATCGAGCCGGCGAAAAAAGGCGGCCGCCTGCTCCAAGGTCGCATGCTGGTCCTGATCTGATTGCCGATCCCAGTTGCGGTACGGCATCGCCAGTCTTCGATTGCCGCCGAGTTTATCTCGATGGCGGATGAGGAAATCCCAATAGAGCGCGTTGAACGGGCATGCATCGTCCCCGATCCGCTCCGTGACGTTATATCGACAGTTGCCGCAGTAATCTGACATTCGGTTGATGTACGCGCCCGACGAAATATAAGGTTTTGATCCGAGAAGCCCGCCATCGCCGAATTGGCTCATACCTAATGTATTAGGCAGCTCAACCCACTCATAGGCATCGATATAAACTTCAAGGTACCACAGGTGGACCTGCCTGGGATCGGCGCCGATCAGCAACGCGAAATTGCCCGTCACCATCAACCGCTGGATATGATGTGCATGCGCGGTCGCGAGTGTCTGTCCAATCGTTTCCGACAGGCAATGCATATCGGTGTCGGCGTTCCAGTACCAGCTCGGAAGTGTCCGGCTGTGCTCCAGGAAATTGCGATCGACATAGCCAGGTCCTTCCCGCCAATAGATGCCGCGCATGTACTCACGCCATCCGATGATCTGGCGGATATAGCCCTCAACCGAATTTAGCGGTGCGGTGCCGCTGCGATGTGCTGCTTCGGCGCGTCGGCACAAGTCGAGAGGATCGAGCAGCCCCGAGTTGATATAGGGTGACAGAATAGAGTGCCAGAGGAACCGCTCACCGGTCAGCATCGCGTCTTCATAGTCGCCGAATTGCGGCAGCGCGTTCGCGAAAAAATTGTCGGCTTGTCGCTGCGCATCTGCGGCGGTCACAGCATAGTCGAAAGCTTGAAGATCGCCAGGATGGTCTGCGAACCGATCGTTCACCAGCCCGATGACGTCGCGGGTGATCTGGTCCGGCTTGAAACGGAGCGGGCGCGGCATCAGCAGGTCGGCCTGAGCAGGCTTGCGATTGTCCTTATCGAAATTCCAGCGCTCTCCAACCGGCTTGCCATCGTCCATCAACAGACCGGTCTTCCGGCGCATTTCTCGATAGAAAAATTCCATTTTAAGGTCGCGCCGGCCGGTCGCCCATGCATCGAACTCGCCGTGCGAGCATATGAAGCGTGTATCCGGACAAATATCGACTGGCAGACCGAACAGCGTCTGCCAGCTTTCTAGCATGGCGGCCACGCGCCATTCACCCGCTTCGGTGACGACGATCCGTTCAACCCGGTGCCGCTGGATCGCGCGCGCAATCTCACCGGTAAAATTGCCGCTGTTTTCAGGGTCGTCCAATCGCACATAGTCGACGCGCCAGCCAGCGGCCTCGAGCGCTAGAACATGATGCCGCATCGCGGACAAGATATAGGCGAGCTTAATTTTGTGGTGCCGGACATATGTCGTCTCTTCTACGACCTCCATCATAAGTATGACGGCATCGCCGGGCACTACCGCACGCAGCGAAGACAGATTGAGCGACAGTTGATCGCCCAACACGGGAATGAGCGTTGTCATAACCGCTACTTTTCCCCCAAGCAGCGGCAGCGCTGTGAACAGAATTTAACCTCATCCCAATCGCGGGCCCACTTCTTGCGCCACGCGAACGGACGCTGGCAGGAGATGCATATTTTGGTGGGCAAGGTCGACTTGTGATGGGGCATGTCACGCAAACGCACCACAAGCCGATCGGAGCCAATTCGCAATCGGGCGGTAACTTGCATTGGCGAGCGCCGGATTGGCAGCTTTCCGCCCCACACGGCGGGACAGTCGGAATTTTTCGGTCTCTTCATCTTAAGCGAAAATCGAGCGCTTTGCGACTGCCAAGGATTCTTGTTAGCCGATTTGGTCAAGCTGACTTATCTACTGCGCGAGATGCGCTTGACGGGCCGGTCTTCCATCCGCAAGTTGCACGGCGACAGGGGTGTCCGGCGGAGAGCAATTGAATGTCGATCAGCCCAGATGCCATCCTCGACATCTTCGAGACCGAGACCGGCCTCCCTCGCGACAAACTCCGCCCTGAAGCGACCTTGGCAGAACTCGACATTGCCTCGCTCGACCTTGTCAGCATTGCCTTCGAAGTCGAAGATAAATTGGGGGTCGAGATAAGAACGGACGACCTCAAGCCCGACATGACCGTCGGCGCGCTGATCGAGCAGATCCAGCTTCTGCGTTCGGCCTGATGGGAGAAGCTGTCGTCCTCACCGGCATGGGCTGTATCAGCGGCCTGGGTGTCGGAGTGGCGAGAAACTGGTCGCGAACGCTCGCCGGAGAGAGCGCGATCCGACCGATCGAACGGAATGGAATTACCGGCGTAGCTGCTTGGATCGCGACACAGGACAAGCCAGATCCAGCAGTCTGGCGCCGTTTCGGACGGCTCGATCCACTGTCGCTATTTGCGTTGGTTGCCGCAACGGAAGCCGTGGCACAGGCAGGCCTTGAAGGCCATTCCGTGCTGGAGGACCGAACGGCCATCCTGCTGGGCTGTGGCAGCGGCGGCAACGCAACGATCGACGAGGCATATGAGCGCCTCTATGCCCATCAGTCAAAGGTCCATCCCCAGACCATCCCGTCCTCAATGATCTCCGCGCCGGCGTCTCATGTGGCGATGGCGCTGGGCGTGCATGGCCCGACCTTCGTCCTGGGCAGTGCCTGCGCCTCATCCGCCCATGCCATTGGAGAAGCAATGCACATGATCCGTTCTGGTCGGGTGGACGTTGCCATAGCGGGGGGAACCGAATCTTGTCTGACGCCAGGATCATGGACGGCATGGTCGGCGCTCGGCGTGCTGGCATCCGACACATGCCGCCCTTTCTCCCGCGATCGGCGCGGCATGGTGCTGGGAGAGGGAGCCGCAATATTGGTGCTGGAAAGCGAAGCGCATGCCCGGTCGCGAGGCGCAACGATCTTTGGCGAATTGGTCGGCTATGGCGCCAGCAGTGATGCCGCCCATATCACAGCACCCGACCGCGAGGGCATCATACGCGCCATCCGGGCTGCATATGCGGATGCAGATATCGATCCCGCTTCGCCTGCGCTGATCTCTACCCATGGCACGGGAACGCTGCTCAACGATGCGTCAGAGGCGCAAGCGTTGCACGCCTTCTATGGCGCTGGCCTCAAAGCGCATCGTGCCGTAGCGACCAAATCCAGTCATGGTCATATGATTGGAGCGACCGGCGCGATGGAATTCCTGCTCGGAATGGTGGCGCTTCGTGAAGGATGGGCCCCGCCCGTCCTCCATCATCTGGGCCCAGACGATGGCTGCGACATGGTCCCATTGGCATTGGAAGCGGAGAAGATCAGGCAGCGGCTGCTCGTGTCGAACAGCCTAGCCTTCGGCGGCCTCAACGCGGTGCTGATCGGACGATTGGCATGACGGCGGTTGCACACATCAACGCCATCGGCACTGCCAAGCCGCCGCACGAGGTCCATGACGCCTTCGTTCGTTTCGTTGCAGGTCGCATAGAAGCCCCCAAGACGCGAGGGCTGTTCGAACGCATGGTGGAGCGTGCAGGCATAGAACAGCGTTTCTCCTATCTCGAGCCCGTCACGCTCGATGATGGAACGATCACGGATAGCGACGGCTTTTACGGTCCCGGGGAATGGCCCGGCACAGACGCGCGCATGGCTCGCTATGAGCGCGACGCTCCGCGTCTTGGCCTGGCCGCCATCAGCGCCTTGGGTGATGCGCTTGACCCTGGCTCGGTGACCCATCTGGTGGTCGCCTCCTGTACCGGCTTTATGGCCCCGGGCCTTGATCAGCGGATCGCTGCGGCGCTCGGTCTCCACCCTGGTGTGGAGCGGACCGTGGTGGGCTTCATGGGGTGCTATGCCGCCGTCAATTCGTTGCGGCTGGCACATCATATCGTTCGCTCGGAGCCGGCTGCGCGCGTGCTCGTGCTGACGCTGGAATTGTGTACGCTACATTTCCAGAAGACACTCGATCTGGAGCGGCTTTTAGCGATGCTGCTGTTCGGCGATGGCGCAGCTGTCGCGCTCGTGAGTGCCGAGCCTCATGGCCTTGCGCTCGATGATTTTCGTGCAACTACCTTGCCCGGCTCAGCAGAAGCGATCCGATGGACGATCCGCAATCAGGGTTTCGACATGCACCTGGGCGGCGAGGTCCCGGGGCATATCGGGAATGCGTTGCGGCAGGAGATGAAGCGGAACGACGCCGACGGGCTTCTAAGGGGACAAAAAGATTATGATCTCTGGGCCGTTCATGCCGGTGGCCGATCCATCCTCGATGCGGTGGAGCAGGCACTGGAACTGTCGCCCGATGCACTGGACGCCTCACGCACGATTTTGCGGGAGCAGGGCAACATGTCTTCCGCCACATTGATGTTCGTGCTGGCGCGCATGCTGGCAGAGCAAGGGCACGCGCGCGGCATCGCCATGGCATTTGGACCAGGATTGGCCGCCGAGAGCTTCCGCTTCACGCGGCTTGGTTGATCCATGGTCGACCTCTCCGCGCGATCTGGTCAACTCGAGTGGATGGACGGTGATAATGTGCCGGCAGAGCAGTTCGCCGCCTGTCTCACCGATCTGGCCAGAGTCAACACTGTCACCCTCGCCCGGCCGCCGACGCTAGGTTTCGTGGCGCAGGCGCTGGAAAAGACGTCGCCCGGTCATGTCCTGACCCTGGTGGATATAGGCTATGGCGCGGGAGACATGCTGCGCGCCATTCGCCGCCTGGCCGAGAGCAAGAGACGGGCGATCCGCCTGATCGGCATCGACATCAACCCGCGTAGCCTGCCCGCTGCCCGGACCGACACGCCAGCGGAAATGGCGATCGAATATCGAACCGGCGACGCGATGGCGATGGATGAGCCGATCGACCTCATCATCAGTTCGCTCGTCACGCATCATATGAGCAATGAGGAAATCATACGCTTCCTCCGTTGGATGGAAAATCGCGCGCGGGTCGGCTGGTTCGTGAACGACCTGCATCGCCATGCGCTGCCTTATCATGGCTTCCGCCTGCTTTCGGCGGCGATGCGCTGGCATGCCTTCGTACGCCACGACGGGCCGCTATCCATCGCCCGCGCTTTTCGCCGCGAGGATTGGCTGGGGTTGCTGGAGCAGGCAGATCTTGCAGACAAGGCCACGCTCCGCTGGCATTTCCCTTTCCGTTATTGCCTGTCGCGCTGGCAGTGAAGGCAGATGCGCTGATCGTGGGCGGCGGACTGTCCGGGGCTGCAGCGGCAATCTGCATCGCTCGGGCGGGCCGATCCGTCCATCTACTGGAATCGCAGGAGGGCATTCACCACAAGGCGTGCGGCGAATTTCTGTCCATAGAGGCGCAACAGCATCTGCAGCATATCGGCCTCGACCTCGACGTTCTGGGCGCCTCCCAAGTGCGCTTCATGCGGCTGGTGACGAACGGCGGGATAGCCGAGGCCCGTCTTCCGTTCGTGGCGCGAGGCCTTAGCCGGTCGCGGTTGGACGAGGCGCTGATCGACATGGCTGCCAAGTCCGGGGCATATATAGAGCGGCCGGTCCGGGCGCTTGATCTTCTGCCGGGCGGCATACGCACGAATGTTGGCGAGCGGCACGGTCGTGCCATTTTGCTGGCGACCGGCAAGATCAGTCTGCGCACCTTGCCAAAGATGGTGCCCGAAAATGCGCATGTTGGTTTCAAGATGCACTGGCGCCTGCCTGGAGCCGCGCTCGCCCGACTTGAAGAGTTGATCGAATTGACACTCTTCCCCGATGGCTATGCAGGTCTCCAATTGGTGGAGGGTGGCATCGCGAACCTCTGCCTTGTCCTGCGGCGGGAACGACTGACGGCGCTGGGCGGAAGATGGGAGGATGTTCTGGCAATGATCGCGCCGCTTTCGCCAGGCCTTCGCGCGGTTGCCGATGGGGAGCCTTTACTCGCCCGACCTGTAACCATCGCCAATCTACCCTATGGCCGCATTCACGCATCAGACGATGCTGAAGACATTTATCGGGTGGGTGACCAGGCCGCAATGACGGCCTCGCTCACAGGTGATGGTATGGCCATCGCATTACGCAGCGGCTGGCTTGCGGCGCAATCCATTCTCGCAGGACAGCCCGCGCCAATCTATCATGAAAGGCTGCGGGCGATGGTCGGGCCGCAGATTCGGCGAGGTATGGTCTTGCAACGTCTTGCCGAAAAACACTGGTTATCTGGTGCGGCCGTTGGCGTGCTTCGTGCGTGCCCCGCCCTGTTACGCTGGATGGTCAAAGTGACCCGTTTGCCAGAAGCGAAGGCTGATGCGACGCTTCGGTCTCACCGTCAATTGTAAGAGGATGATTAAACCGTAAGAGGATGATTAAACCGGTAGTGAAGCCCTAATGTCGGCAGGACAATGCTACGTCTGCCGACGATCGCTTTCGGACATCCGGTTTTCACCCATCAGTCTGATCAAGCGGCTTTCGTAGCGCCCCGCCGTCGCGCCATCATTCATCACTCGAACAATCGACCTGTTCGCTGATAAAACCAATCCAGGATGACCGTACGCTTCGGCGGCTCGCCATGTATGGACGTGATCAAAGCGTACAGCGTATAGCCTCTGGGCGGCATCGCTCCGGCGACCCAGCTTCCCAGCGGCAAATAGCCTATCTGGTGACCTTCCTGGTTCCAGACCATGATCGCGCATGGATTAATCGGGTTACCCGGCTCAGTTATCAATGCGACGCTTTGACCGACCGAGCAGCGCGCGATCGCATCCTGAAAGTAGCTTTCGCCTACTATGGAAATCGGCTTTATATCGTGCGCACTGCGGACATTATGAGCGCTTTTCAATCCCGATCTCCGTTGTTTTCTCTCTCCACCGATGCCTCTCACGGCGGATCGCAGCGTTTTAATGGACATCCTACCTCCCGCCATCGATCGCGCTATTTGAAGGGGCGCGCGGTGATAGGCTCGTGGGGAGATGGCCGACATACTCGAAGATTTCTTGCGTGTCAGCGTGCAGGAAAGATCGCGATGGCGCTTCAGAACGTGGTTCGCCCGTCGCACCAGTCGGATATATAGCTGGCGGGCCTAGCGCGCACGCAGCCAGTCGCAAGAGCCCAGACCGGTGTGGGGTGTTCTTCGCCATTTTGGTCCTTGCCAACAGCGTCAAATCCAAGCGTCGCGCCAATTTGGTCTGCATCATGCCACCGGGAATAATCATCTTTGGCACGGCCCTAATGAATCATGCTTCCAGAGTGCGGCAATCGGGATATGTCCGATAGTTACCGCAATTTATCGGATTATCATCTCCCTTTGCAATTCATTGATCTCACATGAGCGCTTGGAACCTACAATCCGCTGAAAGAAGCGAAAAAATCCCATCGGGTGGCAGCGAAGGATCGGGATAGTCAGTCAGTTTTTGCGGAGATTGTTCGAGTATGTGCACCTATCGGCGCGTATCCGTTTCTCCGCCACAAAATTGCTTTAACCGTGACGGAAATGCCTCTTCCATGGCTCTTGGCAACGAGAGAGGAGAGAAATTACGGAACGCGACGCGATTGCCAGATGGGTAGCACGGGAAATTCTGCCCCATGAACGTGACCTGCGGAGCTGGTTGCGGCGGCGTGTGCTTGCGGCGGCCGATGTGGAGGATATCGTGCAGGAATGCTATTGCCGTCTGGCCCAGCTGCCTGATGTCGCGCATGTTGCCGTGCCGCGCGCCTATCTTTTCACGGTGGCGCGACACATATTGCAACGACAGGTGGAGCGGGCGCGGGTGGTTCGCATCGAGACTGCGTCCGGCATTGATGGTTGGGAAGAGGAAGATGATCCTCTGACGCCCGAGCGCTTCGTGCAGGGACGCCAGGAATTGGCCAGGGTACAGGCGGCGCTCGCACAGCTGTCCGATCGTGCCCGCCGTATCTTCATCATGCGCAGGGTCGAGGGCTTGAGCCAGAAGATGATTGCCCAGACGCTGGGCGTCAGCGAAACCATTGTCGAGAATGAGGCGAGCCGCGGCTTGAGAACCATTCTTCGCACATTGACCGAGCCCGAACAGGAACAGCCTTCGAGCAGCGGAGGTGTCCATGCGCGAAAGCATTGACGAGGCAGCTGCCAACTGGGCCATGCGCCATCCCTTGGATGCGCATCAGCAGGCCGCTCTTGACGCATGGCTCGCACAGGACCGGCTCCATGCCGGGGCGCTGCTGCGTGCGCAGGCTGCCCTGGCCCTGGTGGAGGAAGCGCTTGTTGCCGACGCCGGGCCGGAGCACGGCTCCCATTGGACGCGGCGTCGATGGATGGCGGCCGGGGTTGGTGGTGCCATGGCGGCGGCGATTGCAGGCATGGTCGGGTTTTCGCGCTGGACGGGGGAGCATATCGCGACCGAGCGCGGTGAAATTCGTCGTCTTCCGCTTGAGGATGGTTCGGTCGCAACGATCGACAGTGGTAGCGACCTGCGGGTCGCCCTCGACGAGGAAAGCCGACGCGTCACGCTGGCAAAAGGTCAGGCCTGGTTTCAGGTTGCAAAGGACCGACGGCGTCCCTTCATCGTCGATGCCGGCATTGCGCAGGCAAGGGCGATCGGCACGGCCTTTTCCGTCAGTCGGACCGAAAATGGCGTGCAGATTGCCGTGACCGAGGGGGTCGTTGCAACCTGGGCCCGTAACGGGGCAGGGGCGATGACCATCCTCAAGGCCGGAGATTTTGCGACCTACGAGCGCGGCGCGCTGGTTCCCGCCACTGGCAATTCACCGCAGGCGATAGAGAGGTCGCTCGCCTGGCGAGCAGGTGAAATCGCGCTCGAAGGGGACACATTGTCTGACGCCATTGCCCGGTTCAACCGCTACAACAAGCAGCAATTGGTGCTGTCCGACCCAAGCCTTGCCAATGAGAAGCTCGTCGGCCTGTTCCGGATCGACAATCCGGCAGGTTTTGCGCGAACCTTGGTCGTTTCCCTCGATATTTCGGTAACGACGACGGCAGAGGAAATTCGCCTTTCGCGAAAAAAGATCGCAGGCCGCTGACGGAAAACCGACCCGCCCGTCTCTTGATGATCGAGAGCGCACCAGAAAACAGGGCGCCAGACAGGGGAGGATGTATGAGAGCTTCGCGCGCCCATTTTCTTGCGGCTTCAGCCAGCCTGGCCTGGAGTATGGCTTCGCCTGCGGAGGCGGCGGCCCAGATCCGGCGATTCGATATCCCCGCGCAACCGGCGCGCACCGGCATCCCGCTCTTTGCCAGACAGGCGGGTATCGAAATATTGGTGTCGGCACCCACAGCTGAAGGCGTTACCATTTCCGGTGTCAAAGGGGCGATGGATGTGTCGCAGGCGCTTCAGCGCCTGCTTGCAGGCACGGATCTCGTCATGGTCAGGGTCGGCAGCGCCATCGTGCTCAAGCGAGGCAAGGCCGGTCCGACCCCGGCAGCCGCTTTCACCATGATGCCGGCAGGCGAGCCCGATCCACAGGAGCATGAAACGGCGGGCGTAGCACCAGATAATATTGGCTCTTCCGACAATCAGGCGGCGCAGGACATCATCGTCACCGGCATTCGCGGCTCGTTGCAGCAGTCGATCAATGTGAAGCGCCGCGCCAGCAACATCGTCGATGTCATCACGGCGCAGGATATCGGCAAGCTGCCTGACCAGAATGTCGCTGAATCCATGAGCCGCATCACCGGCGTCCAGATCACCCGGCGCGAAGGGGATGGTTCCAACTTCACCGTCCGCGGCATTTCCCAGAACCGTCTGGAAATCAACGGCCGCACCTTCCTGGGACCGGGTGCAGGGGGCAGTGCGTCGCTTGAATCGATCAGTCCGGAAATCATCGGCAGCATCGTCGTTTCGAAGTCTCCCACCGCCGACATGCCCGAAGGGGCGCTCGGCGCGACCGTGAACCTGAAGACCAAGCGTCCGCTCGACCTTGACGACCTTGTCATCAGCGGGCGGCTTCAGGGTGCCTATACCGACCAGGCCGATCATCTTGGTTACCGAGGCTCTGCCCTTGTCTCGAAGAATTTCGACGATCGCTTCGGCGTCCTTGCCAGCATCGCCTATTCCAACACCCATACCCAGGGACAGTCATTCGATTCCGGCGGCTGGACCCGTACCGATGCCATCGACGGCGATGGTGACGGCGTCGACGATCCCGGCCTCTTCCGGCCGAATCGTTTCATGGCGCGCATCTATGATCGGCGGGAGCAGCGCCTGACGCTCAACAGTTCGCTGCAGTTTCGTCCTGCCGACAATTGGGAGATCATTCTCGACGGCACTTATTCCCGGCTGAAACGGGAACGCAACAGCGCCAATTACCAGATTCTCTTCAATAATAATGACGTCGATGCCGTCGCTGACGAACATGGCACGGTTGTCAGCGGCACCTTCACCGGCGTGACGCTGCGGCCGCTCATCTATGACGAGCCGACCGAGTTCCGATCCACCAATCTTGGTTTCTCCACCAAATATGATGGTGATGTCGTGACGATGTCGGCGGACGCTTCCTACAGCAAGGGCAAGGGCACGGATGGTGGCCCTGGCGCATCCTTCACCTATGTGGTGGTCCCGCGTGCCGGCAATGTCACCAATGCGAGCTATGATTTCTCGAGTGGTGGCCCGGTACCCAACCTCTCGCTCGACACCAATTTCGACCGTAATGATCCGGCGCAATATCAGCTGGCATCGATCTTCGATGGTGACAATATCACCAACAACAGCGGCTATGACAGCCGTGTCGATTTCGACATCCGCACCGATTGGGGCTTGCTCAGCTCGATCCAGGTCGGCTCGCGCTACGAGAAGATCAAATTTTATTCGGAATCGCCACAGAGCGTCCCCTCCGCGGCAAGCCTGCTGGCCGTTGGTGACAAGAATGGCGATGGCATCATCACCGTCGATGAGATGCCGGGACTCAATTATGACAATAGCATGAGCAGCTTCTTTCCCGGAGCCTCGGGCGATTTTCCACGCGACTTGCTGACCGGGACCGTGGACAAGGATGTTGCACGCGATGCATTTGGCCTGCCGATCCCTCGTGCCGACACGATCCCGCTTGGTCGCGTGTCGATCCGCGACGTGGATCAGGACACGCTCGCCTTCTATGTCCGGGCCAATTTCAAGAGCGAGGTCGGATCAATGCCGATCACCGGCAATGCGGGAGTGCGCTATATTAGTATCGAGCGCATATCCTCGGGCTATCTGTCGGATACACAGGCAACCGCGTCGAAATCGCGCTTCGACTATTGGTTGCCGAGCGCCAACCTCTCGCTCGAGCTGTCTCCCAGCCTCATGTTCCGCGCTGCCGCTGCCAAGGTGGTCGCGCGTCCCAGCCTCAACGATGTCGGGGTGAGCTTCATTCCATTCATCGTCGCCCGCACGGGATCGCGTGGCAATCCCGCCCTGCGGCCGTTCCAGGCAACGCAATATGATGCCACACTGGAATGGTATTTTGCGCCGTCCAGTGCGCTGACGCTGGCGGGATTCTACAAGGACGTCAGTTCCTTCACCATCAACACGACCCGGCCCGAATTCGTGCCCGGCCTGTCGACGGGGCCGGACGACCTGTTCCAGATTACCCAGCCGGTCAATGGCAAGTCGGGTACCATCAAGGGATTCGAACTGGCCTATCAGCACGCGCTGCGTTTCCTGCCGGCGCCCTTCGACAATCTCGGCATCCAGGCCAATTATACCTTCGTCGACAGCAAGACGCCGCTGGTAGACGAGGCGACCCAACGCGGCCTGCCATTGCCGGGCCTGTCGAAGCATAGCTATAATCTCATCGGCTATTATGAGGACGAGCTGCTGTCCTTCCGGGTCGCCTATATCCACCGAAGCAAATATCTGCAGGGGCAGGGCAGCGCCGCATCGGGCGGCAGCTCCTATATGCAGGCCAGGGGGCAACTCGACGCTTCGGCCCAGATCAACCTCACCAAGACCGTCCGCCTGACGGCTGAGGCCATCAATCTCACCCGGTCCGTCGAACGGCAATATCTCCAGGATCCGGCGCGCCTGCTCAGTTCGCTGCGAGAGGACCGCCGTTTCTTCTTCGGCGTGGCGGCGACTTTCTGATGGCTGGCAGGATCAAGGCGCTTCGCCCCATGCTCGCCGCGGCGCTTCTGCTGGCCGGCGCGACCGACGCCAGCACGGTTGCCCAAACACCGGCGGATATCGTGATATATGGCTGCACCTCGGCCGGCGTCATTGCGGCGGTCGAGGCACGGCGGCTGGGCCGGTCGGTGCTTCTCGTCTGTCGCGACGCCTATGTCGGCGGCATGACGACCAATGGCCTGGGCTGGTCGGACACCGGCAATCATCGCGCCATTGGTGGCCTCTCGCTCGAATTTTATCGGCGGGTGAAGCGTCATTATGATGATCCGGCTGCCTGGACCTTTGCCAGGCGTCCGGAGAACGCCGAGAATTTCGTCAATGACGATGCGATGTGGCAATTCGAGCCCAAGGTGGCTGAGGAGATTTACGAGGCCTGGCTGAAGGAGGCCGGTGTTAATGTCGTTCGATCCCAGCCGATCGATCGGCGGGACGGGGCCGTGGAGGTGCGAGCCGGTCGGGTTGTCGCCTTCCGTTCCGGGACCGGTCGTCGTTTTGCCGGCCGTGTCTTTATTGATGCCAGCTATGAAGGCGATCTGATGGCAGGGGCAGGGGTGGGCTTTGCGGTCGGGCGCGAAGCCAATGCCACCTATGGCGAGACGCTGAACGGCGTCCAGATGGCCAACACGACCAACCATCAGTTTACCCTGGACGTCGATCCCTATGTCATCCCCGGCAAGCCGGGCAGCGGCCTGCTGCCGCGGGTGACGGCAGATCCGATCGCGCCGGACGGCACCGGCGACCATCGCATACAAGCCTATACATTCCGCATGTGCCTGACCGACGTGCCTGCCAACCGCACGCCTTTTCCCAGGCCGCGCCATTATGATCCGCGCCAATATGCGTTGCTCAAACGCTATATGGATGCGGGCTATCGCGACTTTTTCCGCAAATTCGATCGCATTCCCAACGGCAAGACCGACACCAACAATTTCGGTGCCTTCTCCTTCGATGATATCGGCATGAATTACCGCTATCCCGAGGGGACCGACACCGAACGGGCTGCCATCATCCAGGAGCATGTGGACTATCAGCAGGGACTGCTGTGGTTCATGGCAAACGATCCTGGCGTGCCGGCCGAGACGCGCACGGAGATGGCGCGCTGGGGCCTGTGCAAGGATGAATTCACGGCCAATGGCAACTGGCCGCGGGAAGTTTATGTGCGCGAAGCGCGGCGCATGGTTTCGGACTTTGTCATGGCCGAACCGAATCTGCGCGGCACGAAGGCGACGCCCCGGCCGGTCGGCATGGGATCATATAATATGGACTCGCACAATGTCCGGCGGATCGTCGATGCAAGAGGCTTTGCGCGCAACGAAGGGAATATCGAGGTCAGCCCGGAACGCGCCTATCCGATCAGCTATGATGCGATCATCCCGAAGCGCCAGGAAGCAACCAACCTGCTGGTCCCGGTCGCCTTGTCGGCATCGCACATTGCCTATGGCTCGATCCGAATGGAGCCTGTCTTCATGATCCTTGGCCAATCGGCCGCTGCTGCTGCATCCATCGCGATCCGGGAGGGCAGGAGCGTGCAGGATGTCGATTACGGGATGCTGAAACAGCAATTATTGTCCGAGCAGCAGATCTTGGCGCTGGACTGATAACGGATCATCCATAGAGCCTGAGCGATAGAGCTCTGTAGGCCTATAGAACAGCAATGTTCATACGGGCCTCAGGGCCTCCCGGTTTGCATCATGAGCCCTGCAGTCGCTTTGGCACTTCCGACAACGCCCGGGATGCCCGCGCCGGGATGGGTACCTGCTCCTACCAGGAAAAGATTTTCAAATCGGTCATCACGATTATGTGCTCGAAACCAGGCGCTCTGCGTCAGCACCGGTTCCAGACTGAACGCGCTACCAAGATGAGCGTCCAAATCCCTTTGGAAATCTTCCGGCGTATAGTGAAAGCAGATTTCGATCCGATCCTCGATATCGGGGATCAACAGGTCGCGAATGCGGCCTATGATGATTTGGCGATAGCGGTCGCCCTCCTCCGCCCAATTGACTGGCGCAGCGCCCAAATGCGGCACAGGGGCGAGCGCGTACAAGACCGATTTGCCGGCAGGAGCCACGCTTGCGTCACTGGCTCCGGGATTATGCAAATAGATTGACGGGTCCTTCGGCAAGCGGCCCCCCTTGTAAATGTCGTCCAATAAGGGACCGTAGCGATCGGAAAAAAGAATCGAGTGGTGCGCGATTTTTGGAAAATTTCCCTTAATTCCCATATGTAAAACAAAAAGACTGGGAGAAAATCGCTTAGCTTCGAGTGAATGCCTTTTCCTCAATGCGTGAGAAGACCCGACGATCATTTTATAGGTGCTGACAACATCCGCGTTGGAGGCGATCTGATCTGCATGAATGCGACGTCCAGCCTGCGTGATCACGCCAGTTACGCGACGCCCTTTATGTAAAATTTCCCGTACCGGTTCATTCAGCATGAGCGTTCCGCCCAATCGCTCAAAAAGCGCCACCATCCCATCGATGAGTGCGTTGGTGCCGCCAGTCGTCCACCATATTCCTCCCTCCCGCTCCAAGTGGTGGATGAGGGCGTAGATGCCACTCGTGCTCATCGGATTCCCCCCGACCAGCAAAGTGTGGAATGACAGGGCCTGGCGTAGCTTTTCGTTCCCCACGAAGCTCGATACGATTGCATAGACAGACCGCCATGCTTTGTGCCGGGCAAGGGCGGGTGCCGCTTTCAACATGCTCTTGAAATCAAGAAATGGGACAGCACCCAGCTTCACGTAGCCCTCCTGGTAAACTGACCGCGCATAGTCCAGAAACCGGCGGTAGCCTTCGATGTCTTTCGCATCCAGCTTGGCAATCTCTTTTTCCAACAGCGCGTCATCATTGGAATAATCGAACTGTGTGCCATCGTTCCAGACAAGCCTATAAAAGGGGCTCACCGGCTTGAGGGTCACATCCTCATCCATTCGATTGCCTGAAAGCATCCATAATTCTTCCAGGCAGGCCGGATCGGTAATCACGGTCGGACCGGCGTCGAATATGTAACCTTCTCTTTCCCAGCGATAGGCTCGCCCGCCTGGGCGATCGCGTGCCTCAATAAGCGTCGTGCCGATACCGGCACTTTGCAAGCGGATTGCAAGCGCAAGTCCCCCAAAGCCTGATCCGATGACGATTGCAGAAGGCTTTGATGACATCATGTATCGCCTTGGTTTGAGGAATGCTGGTTCAAGGCATCGCTATGGAATTGGTGGAGTGCCACAACCTGTCCAAAGGGGAGTATGGTATTCAAAGCCAAAAACTGAAAATATGTCAGATAGATAGGATGAGGCGATGATCAGCGCACCAGACGATAGAGAAGATCAGGCTTTTTCTCCTGGGCCCAGACGGGTGCTGTTGGCCAATCCGCGTGGCTTTTGCGCTGGCGTACGACGTGCGATTGCAGCCGTTGAGGACGCGCTGCATGTCCATGGTGCTCCTGTCTATGTGCGCCATGCGATCGTGCACAACCGAAGGGTGCTAAAGCAGCTTGAGGAATTAGGCGCCGTTTTTGTCGAGGATGTGAGCGAAATCCCTCAAGGCGCAGTCACGATATTGTCCGCGCATGGAAGTGCAGCCGCCGTGAAAGCGCAGGCGGATCAACGTGGTTTGCGCGTCGTGGATGCCATTTGCCCTTTGGTCGCAAAAATTCATTCCGAGGTCGCTCAATGGAATTCGCAAGGCCGCCACGTCTTGCTCATCGGCCATGCGGACCATCCCGAGATAATCGGAACCACTGGACAATTGCCCCGTGACGCCATTTCGATAGTAGCGGATCTGGCCAGTGTCAGCGCCCTCCCCCTGCCAGATGAAACGCCAGTAGCTTACGCCGTCCAGACGACCTTTTCAGTCGCCGATTCAGCACGATTGATCGAGGCGATAGAGGCTCGATTCTCCAATTGCGTCGGTCCGCGTTCAAGCGATATCTGCTATGCAACCACAAACCGGCAATCTGCTGTGACGCAAATAGCGCCGCGTTGCGATATCATGTTGATTGTTGGAGATCCCACATCTTCGAATGCGCGCCGACTGGTCGAAGCGGCGCTGGCGGCTGATTGTCCGCAGGCATTTCTGATCGAAGATGCTGAAGATTTGGCTCATATTCCTCTGGCGAAAGCCTCTACAATAGGGTTGAGCGCAGCCGCATCCGCCCCGGACGAGGCGATTGAAGAAATATGTTCCTGGCTCGATGGCCTTGGCTTCTTGCGCGAGGAAATGGCTGGACCGGAAGAATCAATCCGATTTCGACCCATTTCAGTGGTAACGACCGAGCAAGCCCCTCCGCATCTGCCCAAGATTCTGGCTGATGATCGTGCAGCAGTCGACACGGTGCTGATGGATGCGATCGGTGACTGTCCCACACGCAATATTCGTCTCGCCGACGCGATGCGCTACGCTGCTACGGCAGGAGGAAAGCGTTTTAGAGCCGCTCTTGCCCTGGCTGTGGCTGAAATGTTGGGGGGTGACCGGGGTTCGGCACTGCGTGTCGCTGCGGCAATTGAGTGCGTTCATGCTCAGTCCCTCGTCCACGACGATTTGCCCTGCATGGACGATGACGATCTTCGGCGAGGACGACCTACCGTTCATCGTCGGTTCGACGAGGCCACAGCGGTCCTGGCGGGCGATGCTCTGCTGGCACTGGCCTTTGAAATTCTCTCTGATCCGCGCACCCATGCCGATGCGGCCGTGCGCAGCGAACTTGTTCTGGGCCTTGCGAAATGCATCGGTCAGGACGGACTTGCCGGCGGTCAGATGATGGATCTGTATCCCGAAGCAGATCTTTCACGAGAAGGGCTCATCGATTGCCTCAATCGGAAAACTGGCGCACTTGTGCGGTTCGCAGTGGAAGCAGGCATGTTGCTGGGCCGAAGCAATGCGCAAACGCGCAGCGCGTTAAAGTCCTATGCTACTGACCTCGGCCTTCTTTTCCAGCTCAGGGACGACCTCCTCGATTCTGAGGGCGATGCAGCCATTGTCGGAAAGGCCGTAAACAAGGACAAAGATAAAAGCCGGGGGACCGGCGTCACGGTCCTGGGAGCAAAAACTACAGCTCTTGAAGTGGAAGCGCTCCTGCGCGCATGCGATAGCGCTCTGGAGCCGTTTGGCATAAGCGCTGCCCGATTGAGGACTTTGGCCCGGTTCGCTGCGCGGCGCGACCTCTAGAGGCCAGCTTCTATCGCAATCCGGATTGCCTCTGCCACCGACCGCACTTCCAAAGTTCGAAGAACGGCAGCGCGGTGCATCTTAACCGTCCGCTCGGTAACCCCCAGCTCGAACGCGATTTGTTTGTTGAGGCGCCCTTGGGCAAGCGCCTCGATTATTTGACGCTGACGGCCACTAAGATTTTCAATTCGCATGCGTGCCTGCTGATGGCGGCTGACCGGCCGATCGTCGATGGCCATCTGAGAACCCAGAAAGAATTCCAGTTCGCCTTCGTCATCGAAAAGCGGCGCAACCATTACAGCGTTGCGAAAAGGGGTGCCGTTTTTACGGTAATTAATCAGTTCGACCATGACAGGTCGCACCTGGGCTACAGCGTCGCGCAACATCTCCGTCTGCTCGGCCTCGGTTCCGGCACCGCGCAGAAACCGGCAGTTTCGGCCTATGACCTCTTCTTGGGAGTAGCCCGTCAACTCAACAAAGGCAGGATTGCAGGCCACGATAGGATTGTCGGCGCGCCGAGGATCGCTGACCACGGCCGCTACCTGGCTGTTGCAAATCAGAGAATTGGGATCCGATATTCTGGTCACTGCAACTCCTTCCCATTTGGTCATATCGCAGAGCCCTGTTCAGTTGACTAGCATGTCCTCTTCGCATCGCTTGCAAGGGGCAGGCGGCCAGTTATTCGAGAGCTGTCATGAATTTCGTTACTGCCGGGTTCGTCCCTATCGATGAGGATAGCTCGAAAAGCGGTCCAGAGCCTCTCTCAGCTCCCCAAGAAGTTCACGATGCTATCCGAACGCTTCTGCGATGGACGGGCGACGATCCTGATCGTGAAGGCCTTCGAGATACGCCTGCGCGCGTGACGCGTGCATGGAAAGAATATTGCAACGGATATGAGATCGATCCAGCCACCTATCTTTCTCGCACGTTCGATGAGGTAGGAGGATATGATGAAATAGTCCTCTTGCGTGACATTCCTTTCCAGTCCCACTGTGAGCATCATCTTGCGCCAATCACGGGAACCGCCTCGATAGCCTACCTTCCCAAGGACAGGGTCGTAGGCATATCCAAATTGGCCCGTGTTCTGAACGGATATGCCCGGCGCCTCCAGGTCCAGGAGCGCCTTACCGCTCAAATTGCGGACTGTATCTGGAACAATCTCAAGCCCCATGGGGTCGCTGTCATCATCAAGGCAAGTCATGGTTGCATGACCGGCCGCGGTGTACGTACCCATGGCGTAACGATGACGACGAGCAAGATGCTCGGCTGCTTCCGCGATGATCCCACAAGCCGTAGGGAGATCATGACACTCATGCAGTCTCAATAAAATGCCTCGCATTGGCATCATCGGGGCTGGCATTGCAGGATTGGCCTGCGCAGGACGGCTGCGTCATTGCGGTGAAATCATGCTCGTCGACAAGGGGCATCGTCCCGGTGGCAGGCTCACAACGGTCGCAATTGGATCATCATCATGGGATTTAGGAGCGCCTTGGTTCACGGCAAGGGATCCCCGATTCCGAACTGAAGTCGGGCGTTGGCGAAAGGCTGGCTGGGTTGCGCGTTGGAGCGACGGCCCAGGGAATGCGATGGTAGGCGTGCCTGCAATGGCCACCTTGGTTCGCGAGCAAAGCCGGCGTTTTGACGTCCATTTTGAGTTCCGGGTTCAATCTCTTGTCAGGGAAGATGCCGGTTGGATGATCCAGGCAGAGGGAGATTGCGTAGGTCCATTCGACACGGTGGTGATCGCCGTTCCGGCTGAGCAGGCGGCACCACTGCTGTCTCTTCACGATCTCGAAGCTGCGCGCGAGGCCGCGTCTGTTAGATCCTCACCTTGCTGGGCGGTTATGGTCGAATTTCCGCATCAACTGGATGTACCAACGCCGTTCGCTACCAACGTCGATATTTTCTCGATGGTTGCATGCAACAGGTCCAAACCTGAAAGGGGTGATGGTGAATGTTGGATATTGCACGCCAACAGCCACTGGTCCCAGGATCATCTGGAATGGTCGCCGCCTGAGGTTGCCGCGTATCTTCTCGACGCCTTTGCGCGACTTTTCCAGATCAGGCTCCCTGCCCCCACATTTTTGAAGGCCCATCGCTGGCGGTTCTCGCAGCCCTATGCGCAGTCGAGCAGGATCATCTGGAATCCAGGCATAGGCTTGGGCGCCTGTGGAGACTGGTGTCATTCACCGACGGTCGAGGGCGCATGGCTTTCGGGCGTCCTGCTCGCTGACGCAATGCTGTCGCAACCGATCGATGCTAGCGTCAATGGAGCCGTCGAACGATGAGCGCTTTGCAAAATGAGACAGGCAAATATCTGGCCCGGCCCGCAACGGCGGCGATATTCGGCGCGAGTGGCGCGATCGGCCAGGCCGTTGCGCTCAGTCTCGCGCAAGGTGGTCGGTTCAGTTCGGTCCACACCGGCTCGCGAAAAGGTCGATCTGTTCCAGCCCCGAACTGCGTGCCCTTCAGCTTCGACCTGGAGAGTGAGGCGTCGATTGTGGCGGCAGCAGCAACTCTGCCAAGCTCGCTCGACCTGATATTTGTCTGCACCGGCATGTTGCACGATCAGGCGGCGGCAATCGCTCCGGAAAAGACGATGCGTGCCTTGGACGCCAAAGCACTCGCGCGAAGCTATTTGATAAATGCTATCGGCCCCGCTCTCATCGCCAAACATGTCCTGCCACGGCTTGCGAAAGATCGACGCGCCATCTTCGCTGTGCTTTCAGCAAAGGTCGGGTCGATCGGCGATAACCGGCTTGGCGGTTGGCATGCCTATCGGGCAAGCAAGGCAGCACTGAACATGATGATCCGAAATTTCGCGATCGAGATGGGTCGGACACATCCCCAGGCCATCGCCGCTGCCCTCCATCCCGGCACCGTAAGGAGCGCCCTTTCCGCTCCCTTCACCGCCCGCATTTCGACCGGAAAAATCTTCACGCCGGAATATGCTGCGGAGCGGCTGCTCGATGTGCTCGATGGGCTTACACCGCAAGACAGTGGCGGGCTGTTCGCGTGGAACGGAGTCCGGCTGCCAGACTAAAGTGGTACGAGCGGCGCGTCTCCCTCCTTCACGGAAACATCCAACATTCGGTGCGTATAGCAGGCAAATTCCAACATATCGTGAAAGCAAGATGCATAGAAAATTGATTATCGGCAGCCTGCTGGCTGCCACGACTCTACTAGGCGCATGCGCGCTCATCCAGCGGCCCGGACCAGTCGGTAACGTTAATGTACCCGCCCCCGCCAAAGCCGTCGACCTCGCACAGTATATGGGGCTCTGGTTCGAGCAATTCAGATATGAGGCACCTTTTCAGAAGGACATGGACGGCGTCACAGCCAACTATGTGATGAATCCGGACGGCACCGTCCGGGTCGTCAACCGTGGACGCCGGGGATCGAAATGGAAGGAATCGGTCGGCAAGGCCAAGCTGGTCGAGGGTAGCGGCAACGCCAAGCTCAAGGTATCATTCTTCGGCCCATTCTATGGCAACTATTGGGTGCTGGATCATGGCGATGACTATAGCTGGTCTATCGTCGGAGAACCCAGCGGCCGCTATCTGTGGGTACTGACCCGTGACCAACATCCTTCGGACCAGATGAAAACCGAGCTTGCCGAGCGCGTCAAACGGTTGGGATATGACTGGAATCTGGTACGCATCACCCGCCAATGATGGCGCGTTTCGGCATTTCTCATAGCGGGAACTGGACGCACTCAGCCCGCTTTGAGCATCGGGCGGGAGGACGTGAGCCAAATGGACGTATGTTGGAAAAGAGCATCGCTTTTCGGGGAGGTCACCATGAAACTAGCTACCTTGGCCGTATTCGCCTCAATCTATGGGTGCAGCGTCTTCCCGGCCACCGCCGCTGAAATTTCCACGCATGTGCTCGACCTTGCACGTGGCACCGGCGGCAAGGGCGTGCCTGTTGCACTGTCCAAGCGCTCGGCGGATGGCGTCTGGCAGCAAGTGGCCAAATCAACGACGGATGCCAATGGTCGTGTTCGTAGCTTCGACGATGGCGGCCTGTTCGACACGGGCGTCTACCGCCTTGAATTCGATATGTCGAAATATCCCGATGAGTCTGCAAATCCCTTCTTTCCTGAAATTGTCCTGACCTTCCGCGTTGCCGACAAAGAGGGCCATTATCATGTCCCGGTGGTAGTCAGCCCTTATGGATACTCGACTTACCGGGGCAACTAATGTGCAGGGAGCGAAGCTCTTGAGATCCGCGGTCGAAGCCAGTTGGCCAAACCGTCGATGATGTGCAGCTGAGGGTTTTAGAGCCAGTACCTATCGGCCTGCGCTTTCTCTCAGTCACCAGTCGGCTAGCGCAAAGGACAGCCAATCGGCGCATATTGAGTGCAATCTTCTTTCCGCTGCAGGGACATGACGTTGAGACATCGGGGATAGCAAAGGCAAGAAGCGCGGTATCCGTGTCCGGCGGCGGCCCACTCACTATAGTGGATCATGTTTTTTGCACCCGCATCGCCGCGCCCCACGGATGTGTGAGACCGATGCGTTGCCTCGATAGCCAAGGCCCGGCATAGGCGCGCATATGAGTGAATTCGTACAGGCCGCCATTCTCGCCGTGATCAAACGCGCCCCGATCTGGATCCGGCAGGATCTGACATCGAAGGATTTAGGCGCCCGTGTCCGTGCGGAGGAGTCGCTCGCCATGATCATTGCCGACGCCATCCGCAAGCAAGGCGAACAGCCCAAATGATCAGGTCCTGGATGTTCAGGCGATAACGCCGGCAGTCCGTTTCAACTCGGCTATCCGTTCAGCGCAGACTTCATGCACCACACGGCCCAGATCCTCGACCTGTCTGCCAAGCCAGCTGAGTTCCGCTTCGCTGATCTTGTAATGCTTGGAATAGCGGGCCTTCACATAAGCCTCTTTGAGCTTTTCCCAGCGTGCCTGATCGATGCGCCGCTCGCGCGGCCAGACATCGACCAGCCGGCGATCCAGCCGCTCTGCCTGTGTGCGCAGGAATCCGATATTATGGACATGGGGCGTGTAGAAGGTCGTGACCAGAAGGATGCAGTGGTATAGCCGTTCTGTGGCTTGGTGAAGGTCAAAAGCAGCATCCTTGGTGTAGCCCTTTGTGATGTCGAACTTCGCGATCTCGAAGCGCTTCATCGCCGCCGGGAACCACTCCTCGAAATATTCCTGCGCCATGGCAAGCGCCTGGTCGGGCGTCTTTGGCTTGGGAACATGGAGCTCGCTGTCTTCGACCTGATAGAGCGCGATGCCGTCTTCGCGCACGTCCATGAAGAAATAGCGGCCATGGGCCAGACCGTCATTCACCTCCTGCAGCGTATGGACAATGAAATTGACCGGGGTACGGATCGCGTGGGTGATCGCCAGTTCGCGATTGAAGCGGTCCTCGAGCTTGAGCCAATAGTCGACCCGCTCGGTCAGCCGCTTGTCATTGACGATGATGAGAATGTCATAGTCGGACTGATAGCCCTTGGCAGTGTGCGGTTCGTCGACCCATCCGCCCCTGGCATAGCTGCCATAGAGAATGATCTTCTCGATCCGGCCGCGCTTCTTCCAGCCATGGTTGGCGAGCGCCAGCGCATCCTCGAATTCCTCGAAGATGATCCGCACGACCCGTTCGAGCTCGCGCTGTTTGTCGCCGGGCAAATGATCCAGATCGGTCCGCATCATCCTATCCTAGCTTAGTCGGCAGGGCGGCTGCAATGAGGGGCCGGCCGTTCGTCACGATGGCTCTTCACGACGTACGATCTGTTCCAAGATCGCGCGCGCTTCAGTTTGCCAATGGTGCATGGCCGCCAGCGCTGCCGGGGATAGTCTCACCAGCTTGCGGCGGCGATCACGGGGATCGGCAAGCCTTTCAATGACGCCGAGCGCTGCCAGCTTCTTGATCCATCTCTGCGCGGTTGCCGGCGCAATCCCTGCGGCAATTCCTACCGCCGTGACAGAGAGGTCGATCCGTTCAAGGGCGCAGGCATAGATGTCGAGCATGATATCCCATGCCGGTTCAGCCGATTGGACAAGCGCGGCATGATCAGCGCGGCGACGGCGCATCTCGCCGATCGATCGGATGAATCTTGCACCCTTCTCGTCCTCCAAAGGAGTAGGGGCTCGGGGCACGCGCCGCCGCTTGGTGCCGGCTAGCATCCTGGCAGGCTTTCCTGGCGCCGCCATGTTGCCAGGTCGGAGCGCCTTGCGCGGTTGATCGGTCATCTCGCCTTGTTTCCGGCATGACGCAGGTCTGACCTGTGGATAAGTCCGGCTCTTGGCCCGACATGCCGCTGCGCTGGGCTTGTGCCTTTTACCCGGCGTGGTCGGCGGCAGGCCGGCGCGACCAGGCCGGGTCGACGCCATGGCGGCGGAGCCGACTGCGATGCCGCGCGGCGGCAGCCGCCAGGAAAAGCATCTGCGGCACGGCCCAGAAGGCGGTGCTGATCCAGTAGAGGACAGGAACGATCTGCGGATCGAGCAACCGGATGACATGGCCCATCACCGCCAGCAGCTGACAGGCCGTGATCGCCATCGGCCAGTAGCGGCGCGCGAACAGCATGATCGCCCCCAGCGCGATCAGCATGGCGAGATCGACCAGGAAGATCGCCGATTGGAAGCCCTCTGGCGGGGGAGGCGCATGGATGGAAATCATGATCGAGGCGAAGGTGCCTGCAAGAAAAACTCCTGCGGTCAGCCGCTCGGGGCTGCCGCCCCGCACCAGGGCATAGCTGCAGCAGATTGCCGAAAGGATGAGGAAGGCCAGCAGGATCATGGTCGCTTGTCCACATTAAGGCTGGCCTTCCCTCATTTGCAAATCGGGCTCAGGCGGCGGCTGCAAGCGTGGCGACAGGCGCAGAGGGTGCTTTGGCCTGCTGGCAGGGCCAGGTCGGACCGAAGCTTTCTGGCGTGGCCCCGAAGCGCTTGGCGATCCGGCCATATTCGGCATGGGCTTCCACGATCGCTGTTCGGCTTTCCATATGGGCATCGATCGCGCGCCGCAGCTTGGCGAGCGCCGGTTCGGCAATGCCGGGCGGAAGACCCTGATCTTCCTGGACCCTGATCGTTGCGATGATGAGCTCGGCCGTCGAGACGATGCCGCTATCGGCAGACTTCTCGGCCAGCTGGATTGCCGCAGCGACGGTCATGATGCCGCTATGGAGCGGATGGTCGGTCGGCTTGGACATGCGCATTCTCCTCGCGCCAGTATCGTGGCGCACCTGCTGTGATGCCGGTGTGGGGAAGGCTCAGTGGGAGAGGCGGCGAAGAAAATCGGCAATGCTGAATAGCATGCCTAGGCCAGCGCTGATCGCGAAGAAGCAGAAGCCGATCGCGATCGCGACCGCTAGAGTGAGAAGCGACCGCGTAACCAGCGTCATCCCGTCCGGTCTCGTTCCATCGAGAATTTCCCGCACGAGCAGGCCGAGATTGACCTGCCCGCGAGGCGGGGTGACGGACCGCCTCTCGCCCTCAAGACCATCCTCCGGCCTGGACCGATCGATGGCGTTCTGGGCGTGTGGCACAGCTGCTGCAGGATCGGCCTGATCGGCTAGACCTATCAAATCGCCCCCTATTTTCTCGGGGGCGCTAGTGGTAGATGGCGGCACGATCCGGGCCAGATGCTCGGCATAGAGCAGGGCCGCATGCCGGCGGTCGCGCGCGCCCAGCTTGACGACCCCGTCGCGGATATAGGTGTTGACGGTGCCGGGCCTGATATTGAGGGCGCGGGCAATATCCTCCGAGCTTTTAAGATCGCGCACCATCAGCAGGCATTGGCACTCACGAGGCGTCAGCCGATCAAATTGCGTCTCGGTCATGGGTGCGTCTGGAACCTCTCGGCCTTCGGGGTGGGGGCATCTTCCCTCAGGCGATATTGCGTTGCAATTCCAAACGCTTTTCCAGCGATGATCGGGGTCGGGATTGGAGACGCGAGGATGATCGTGCCGGCCTTGACCTTGGCCCCGTCGATTGCGCGATCAGCTGTCGCGAACCGCCTGGGCCAATTGCGACGCGATCGCGCGCCGGCGCTCATGATAATGCTCCAGGAGCGCCTTGAGCGCCTGCCATCTCCCGGCGCGCGCAAATTGGTCGATCCGCTCGATTTCGGCTGGGGCGTCGGCCAGCAATTCGGTTTCCATACGGCGATAGGGGCCAAGCCGCGCCGCCGCATTGGCGACCGCCCGGTCCAGTTCGCCATTGCCGGCCGCCATGCCGATCGAACCGAACAGGATCGCGCTATGATCGGCGATGCCATTATGGCCATGGGGAATGGTCAGTGCGGCCTGGCTAGCTTCGAGCCGTTGCACCGCGATGCCGAGCAGTATCTGGTGCCAGTCGAGCAACTGGCTGATATCGGCGGCATCGAGACGGGGCACATGGAAGCCGATCCCTGCCGTGGCCTGGACCAGCCGCTCGCCCGAAAGGCGATTGAGACTGTCGCGCACAGGGGTGATGCTGACGCCCAGCTCCAGCGCCAGCTTGGTCGCCTCGAGGCGAAAGCCCGACGGCCAGGCACCGGCGATAAGCCGCCGGCGCAGCGCATCATAGGTGGGCTCGAGCACGTGGGCCGGACTCATCTCCCTTCTCCACCGCTTTCCAAATACGCGGCCAGCAGCGCCTCCTGATCGGGCCGCAGCGCATCGATCGCACCGACATGGTCGGGCAGATTGTCACCGAGCAGGATCGACGGGCATTGACCTTCATAATTGCCCAGATTGGGGCGATGCTGGGCATAGCCGACCAGCGCCGCAAGTTCGGGACTGAAATGTCTGGCCACTGCAGGCGGATAGGCGAGCCACTGATTCTCATAGGGCTTGAGCCAACCAAGGCAGTATCCGACCACGATGGCGCGCCTGGCGCCCTGGCTGATATTGGCGCCTGCACAATGGGCCGTCGAGCCAAGAAAGCAGATCGCGCTGCCCGCCGGGCATTGGGCGACGATGGGTTCCTCCTGTTCAGCCCTGGCCATGCCGGCTTCGCCATGGCTGCCGGGGTAGACAAGTGTCGCAACATTTTCGCGGGTGAAGGCATCGAGCGGCCAGATCACATTGACAAGATATTCATGCGCCCCCTTGGCACCCTGCCACATGTCATGATCGCGATGCGGCAATTGCTGGGCTTGGCCGGGCAGTATCTCGATCGCCTGCATGACATTGAGCTGGATCCGGTCGCAGGCGGGCTTCAGCACGGCCTCGACCAGGTCCATGACGACCGGGTTGAGGACGAGCGCCTGCGCGTGGCGCGAGCGCTTGAGCAGGCCGCCAAAGCGCCTGGTCCTCTCGCCATAGAAGCGTCCCTGGCAGAGCGGGGTGGCGGCAAGACTGGGTTCAAGATCTGCATTGAGCGCATGGATGACGTCTGGCGGCAGCGCATCCTCGATGACGCAGTAGCCGTCCCGCAGCAGCGTCTCGCGCATGCTGATGTCGCAAGCCTGTAGGCGCATCATGCGCGCCTCCCATGGCGTGGGGCGCTCAGCTGATATTGAAGCGAGGCATGGATCCCCGCCCGTTCAAGCATGGACGGCGTGCTTGCATCGATATGGATGTGCAGGGCGACGAGTAATTGATCTCGATGCCGAACCGGCTGGCCCAGCGCTTCGCATCGCCAGCCGAATGTCGCGACCTGCGCGAACCAGGAGCGCTCGGCGACGCCGGTGTAGGAGCCGATGCCATTGGCCAGGGCATGATCGACAAGCGCGATCACGAGCTGGTTGCGCGCGTCAAGCCGCTCAGCGGCCCTGAGGTCGCGATCAAGGCAGAAACGGGTGATCTCCCGGACATGGTCGCCGGTCGGGACCGGACCAGCGCACAGATGCGGGAAGATGTCCGCGAGGATATGGGGCCGGTTTGTCTGCAGCAGCCGTGTCGAGGCGCGATGATGCAATTCCGTATCGGTCAGCACCAGATGTTGCGCGTCTGGCGTGTCGAAATGGTCAACCTCATAGCGGTCGGCCAGGACCGGAAGATCCCATTTGAGCAGGTCGATGAAGACCCGCTTGCGCGCTTCGAACATGGCGCGGAGCACCATATCCTCGTCGATATGCGGGTCCCGGATGATCGAGGAAGCCATGTGCTGTTCCTGTCATGATTGAACATGCACGCATGACATCATCGCAGCCCGACCCCGCCTATACCCAGAAAGGGGGATGGCACCGCCGCGCGCATCGCGCGGCGGTGCGGTCGATCAGACCCGCTCGCGCCAGCGGAATATGTCGGAAAAGCTGATCAGCCCGTCGAACAGGGCATAAAGGATGAGCGAGGCGCGGTTGCTCGTATCATAGCGGTCGCGCGCTTCCTTAAGATGCTGGATCACCGTCTCCTTGCTGATGCCCAATATCCGACCGATCTCCCAGTTGGTCTTGCCCCGCGCCGCCCAGAGCACGCAGTCGCGTTGCCGATCGGTGAGGCGCGGTTTCTTGATGGGGCGCCGCCACCCCGACAACCGGCTCGCCTGGGCGATGGCAATGGCGCCCAATATGTCAGCGATGATGAGCATCCTCTCAGGGAGCGGGCGTTCTGTGGCGGTGACGAACGTGCAACTGCCTGTGACCGTACCGGGCAGGTGACGCGGGACGGTGAAGCCGTCGACCATGCCATGTTTGCGCCCGGTCTCGAAGGTGACCCGCTCGATCGGCGTAATCGGTATGAGATGTTCGATTTCGCGCCATCGAAAGCCTGACAAACTGCTTTCGCCGGCTCTTCGGACCGGATCGGTCTGGGCGAGGTTGAAGCCGATATAGATATCCGCCCAGCTGGCCGGGTAGCTGTGCACAAGCATTGATGTGCCCGAATGTCCGCCAAGGCCGACGTCGACGCTGAGGGCAAAGCGGTCAAACCCCAGCGCTATGGCGATCCTGTCCATCGCCTCATGAAGGGCGTCTGCGGACAGGGCACGAAGAATGGTCTTGCTGAGCGACTCTATCTGTTCCTGATTCATGACTTGGGATCTGCGCCCATGCCGGCGGGCCCAACCCGTTACGTCATGAAGGCGCCCTTTTCCTGGCTCGGGCCGTTGGCGACGTCCCTCACGCCGCGCCGCGAGCGTTTCTGTCTGCCTTTGGCTGCAACCTCTGTTCCCGAAGCGGGAGGACTCTCCTGGTCCGTGGCGCAACTCTGCCCGAATGACCGCCGGTTTCAAGATGCTTTGTGACAATGATGTGACAGGCGATCGATGGCGGCTCGGCCATCGCCGGCCAAGCTTCATTTCGCTTTCCCGATCTCGAGCCAGATCTCATGCCTCGCGGTCACGATCCCGGTGGCAAGGAAAGGGGGCTGCGGACGCCGCGCCTGCGCGGCGGCGTAGGTCTGGCCGCTTCCTCTCAAAATCGGGAGTGGCCGGCGCTCCCTGCTAGGCGCGTCGCGACCGGTGGCAACCTGCTGCGCAGCTGCTCCATTGCCATTGCGCCCTGACGGTGCCGACGCCCGCTCGAGCGCGCCTTTCCGCTCGCACCCTGCCGCCCCCCCTAATTCCCGCCCTGCCGGTGGTTTGGGCGGGATCAGCATGGCGCGTCACGGCGCCTGCAAAGTCGAGTCGCCTGCCGCTCGTCCAAGATCGACGGCCAGCACAGCCTGATCAAATGGCCATGGGCAGCAAAAACGCTGCCCATGGCTTGACGCGCCCAGAAAAAAATCGCGGCCGCCGCGCGGGGCGGCCTTCCCTCAAGCCATTCTGTTCCCGACCTGATCCCGCATATTTCGCCTTTCCCGACTCGGGCCAGCTATGGTGGCAAAGCACATCGCGGATAAATTTCGATTGCGTCATTATTTCGTGGAAACAATGATCGACCAAGCAGTTATCCCCCTGCAAGTCTCCGCGGCTTGCGCGACCCGACTGGCCCTGCATCAACCGGTGCAGGGTTTTTCGACCCTCTCGGTTGACCTCAGCCTGCCTGCAGTGGGTGGCCGGCTGAGGTTGACTCGATGGCCTCAGGCCATTGCAGATTTTATTCAGATTTTGCTGTTAACAGTCAAATCTATCCAACGGGGCGGCAAGGACTGCGCCAATCTGCTGGATGCCCCGCCTGCCTTTCAGAGCGAAGCGACCCGCCTCAAGGCTGGCGGGGCAAGACCTTATCCCGCTCCAGCCGGAACTGCCCTTGCCTCGCCTCTTGCGAGGTCCAACCTCATCCAGCGCGCGCTGGAACCAGCATTGCCAGCCTTTCGCCGGAAGTCCTATCAGTACGTGCCGATACAGGGCGCGCCGCGATCATCGATTACGGACGAAAACTGTCACGCCGCTTCAAAATGCCGGGGCGCCTGCTATCAGCTGTTGACCTTGTCCTTGAGCGCCTTGGCCGGTTGGAAACCGACCTTGCGCGATGCCGGGATCGTCATCGGCTCGCCCGTCCGGGGATTCTTGCCCTCTCGGGCCGCGCTCTGCTTAACCTTGAACTTGCCGAAGCCTGCAATCGAGACATCTTCGCCCTTGGCTGCTGCGTCCGCAATAACGGCCAAGGCTGCGTCGATAATCTTCTTCACGTCCGATTTGGTGACGCCCTGCTGGACAGCAACGGCTTCGATCAATTCATTTCCGGTCATGGCATCCTCTTTCGCTGGGGGAGGGAGCGTTTTGCCAAACATGCCAGCGGTGGTCGAGCGCACTTCATACTGATTGCAAAAAATACCGCCGCACTCTCATATTCTGGCCGGCCGCGCCAATCGCCGCCGATTCTTGCGAACCGCCTTGCGATAATGGGTAACTGATGCGCTCATCATCGCAGGGGCCGAGGCGCCAAGGCTACCGGTCATGAACTTCCACTGGAGCAGCGCTGCTGCCTCCATCTTCTCTCTGACCATCAACTGCGCTTCGGCCATGGCTGAAGCGTTTCCGGACATCAGGCGGGGAAGCCGCATGCCAATGACGGACCAAGCCTCAAGCCCAAGGCTCCAGCAATCAAATGTCAGGGACAGGGATGATGCGGTGCGCATGCCACTATAAGGTCGCCCGTCCGCTGGGGTTCCCGAAATCGAGTAGGATAATCTCTAAAATTCGGCGCCGCACCGGGCCGCCGGAGCTTACGCCACATCGCGCCGGCGGGGTTCTCGCAGCAGATCCGGCCATCAGCCCGGATAGAGGTCGACACGATCAGCCTGTGGCAGGACGGCATCGAGCAGCAAGGTCCGATGGCAGCCTGCCGGATCGCGCTCGAAGCAAAGCAAGGCGGTAGGACGCCCCTTTGCCAGTTCGACCAGTTGCGCTGCCTGGACAATTGCCTCGGGCAGTTCGAGCTGACCTGAATAGATTTCCGCCAGCCGCGCGTGCTGCCTCTTGCGCGCCGCTTCGCGACCTGCCGCAGGGGTCCCAAGTGCCTTGAAACCAACATAGTCGATGCCAGCCTCTCGCAGACCGGCCGCTAGGAAATTCTTCGAAAATCCCGGGCGGCGCGACAGGGGTAGGGCCCGTACATCTGCCAGGACTTCAACGCCAGCCGCTCTCAGCGCGTCGATCAGTTGCTCCTGGGTCACCCCCTCATAGCCGATGGTGAAAATCTTCATGGTTGGGAAGCCTCAGCCTTGCCACTATTGAGCGCATCAATTGATCTTGGGACCGGCAAGTTCCTGGCGCATCGCTGGGAGCGCCGTTTTCCGGCAAGGCGGGCTGACGCATGAAAGACAAGCATTCCCTAACGGAAAGTATCCAAGACTTGTCGGATTCTTACGAGGCGACTCGCTTGCAAGCTTGTATCTGCTCATGAGCGACCCGAGGCTTTTAGCCTGCTACTGCCCGCCCGGCGCAAACCGGGCGGGCTTTTATTTTGTCGCGCCATTGAACATGGCATGATCTCTGCTGCGCCTCGGTCTCTTCGTCGGTGAAGCAGTGAGCAGATCGATTTTCCGGGATTTTCAGAACATGCTTTGAATCGCCCCCGTCAGCGGAACGGCGGTCGGCTATCGGACGTTCGAGCGACATCCAAAGAGGAGGATGTCATGAAAAATCATCTGTGGATGAGCGTCGCACCGATAGCGGCCCTCGCGCTTGGTGCTTGCAGCCCGAAAGTGGAAGAAAAGGCCGACAACGCATTGAACGATACCGGCGCCGCCGTTTCAGGGGCCGTCAATTCCACCGGCAACGCAATCGACAATGCCCAGCAGGCTCTCATGACGACGCCGACGGGCCAGGAATTTGCGGACGCGGCCGCCAAGAGCGACGCCTTCGAGATCGAAGCCGCAAAGCTGGCGGCAACAAATGCCCAATCTCCTGAGGTGAAGGAATTTGCCAGGATGATGGTCGCCGCCCACTCGGATTCGACCGCCAAGATCAAGGCCGCAGCCAAGACGGCCAGTCCCGCGATAACGCCCAATGCCACGCTGACCAAAGATCAGTCGGAGGATCTCGCGGAGTTGAAGGCACTCAAGGGCACTGAGTTCGACAAGGAATATATTGATGGCCAAGTCGATGCCCATGAAGACGCTCTTGAGCTGATGCGCAAATATGCTGCGGACGGCACGATCGCCTCGCTCAAGCAGGCAGCTGGGGAAATAGCGCCTGTGGTCGAAAAGCATCTCTCGAGTGCCAAGGCGCTCGACAAGGACTGACGTGATGCCGCCTTCGCACGCCGTGCATATCTTTTCGGACAATGAAGAGATGGAGTAGCGACATCTCTCCATGGCCTGGGCCTCATGGCCCCTGCCAGCATGTCTGGCGGGGGCCTATTGACGGGGCGCAGGACAGGCCCTCGGTAGCAGACATCTACACGGAAGAAATCGGGCGCTGCCGGCTTTGAGTCCAGGCTCTGACCGAGCTGCAATTTTGTCGACTTTACCCGCCATCAATATCTTCGCCCGCACGGTCTTTATGATAACCGAGGCACAAGTGGATCGCGCCTGTCAGCCCGGACGCAAAGCTTGCCGTGCCCATTGGACAATTGCCTGTACCGGCATTGCGCCTGATTCTCGGGCAATCTCCTTGCCCTTTTTCAAAATCAGCATTGTCGGGATCGTCCGGATAGCATAGCGCGCCGCAATTGCCTGGTCGGCCTGCGTATCGAGCTTGCCGAGCCGCAACCAGGGCTCCAGTTGCGGAGCGGCCGCAGCAAAGGCTGGCGCCATCTGCCGGCAAGGTCCGCACCAGTCTGCCCAGAAATCCACCAGCAACGGGATATCGGATCGCAAGGCGTGCGCATCGAAATTACTGGTGCTTAGTGCGACCGGCGCCGCCGCGAAGAGATCGCCACCGCATTTGCCGCATTTCCCGCCGACACCCAATTTTGACGATGGCACGCGATTGAGCACCGCGCACATCGGGCAGGCAATGATCAGCGCCTGGTTGTCGTTACCGGCCAATGTCAGCCTTTCTTGGCGGGCAGCTTCGTGCGAGCTATGCTCGCAAATTCCTCGAGCTGCTTCTCGGTCATCGATTCTTCCATTTGCTTTGAAGCGCCGCGCAACTTCGATTTGGGTTGATCGCCGCGCTTGGCGGCAAGAGCGGCACCGGCCGCCTTTTGCTGCGCCTTGGAGGTTGCAGACATATCCTCATCTCCCAACATCAGATAGCCCAGAAACGCATCATCCCTGCATTGGTGCCAGCATGCCGCCCTCCTGTCCCAACAGTCGAACCAGGTCCACTCGCGGGTTCTCAGGACTGCTGTGAGAGTGCCACAGGCTGTGGATCTTGGCTCGGAGCATGGTGAAGGCAGACCTGACGCCATCTGTCTGCCCAGCCCCATTCTCCCTCATCCTGGCCTTGGAGCAGCGTGATTACCTCATGCCGTCAACCCCGCGAGGAGGTTCCCGGATGCCATAGCCATCCGTGACGTCGGTAATCAGCTGCCCCCTGGGCTTGGACATCGGGAATGGTCCCGAGCAGACAAGGAGATCACATCATGGCTACCATCGTCGCGAACCTCATCGTCAAGGGCGATAGCCTTGAAGGCACGCTCGCCACCCTGACCATCAGTGCCCCCATCACCGTTGTGCCCAACGCCCGCAAATCGAAGGAGGCGGAGCCCGATTACCGGATCATCAGCCGCAGCAATGGTTTCGAGCTCGGTGCTGGCTGGAGGAAATTCGCCCAGTCGACCGGTGCCGAATATGTCTCGGTCGTTCTCTCGGCCCCGGAATTCGGGACCATCTACGGCAACATCGCCAATGCGCCGGGGAATGACCCGATGCGCAAGGTCATCATCTGGAATGCACCGGCCTGATCGATGCGTCCCGGTCCGCCATTGGTGGACCGGGGCGTGCCGACTGACAGCCCGGCAATGGATTGTGGTTCGCGGCGCCCTGCCGCCACGCTCTGGTCGTCGGGCAGATGTGCGCTGCGGTGGGAGAGAGCACCTTCCCTCATTGGATAAGGGGCGGCCCCTGACCATTTTGCTGCGCATGGTCGCGATCGCTGCACGTCTCCATACCGGTCGCCTGCTTGTTGCGCTATCATCCTTGCCCTGCCAGCGGTGAGCGCAATCCAGCAGACAGCGCAAGCCTGCAGAATGATTTGGGGACGGGACAGAGCTGCCGATCTGGTCTGCCGAGATCCTCGTTGCCGGCATCGGCGACAGCTGGGCGCAAGGATTGATGTCCGCCTGATCGAGGACGAGCGCTTGTCAGTCATGGCTTCAGCCGTGCGCGCCGATCCCCGACCCATCCCACATTGCCGATCGTCAAACATGTCCGTTGCCCGTTCGTGCCGCGCCATGGGCCTCTTTCCCTGCGCATCTGCACCAACATCGCCTGCGGCTGGAAGGCTTGCCGCAATGGCGCCGCTCGCAGTTTCTTCCCCGCGGCGCTTCGCGTCGCTCCTCGCGAGCCAAGAAACGGCTGTGGCCCCGTCCTTCGCTTGCGCTGCGGGCCTGACAGCTGCGGCGCCTTCCTGTTGCTGCCCCTCATGCGCATCGAGGCCGCAATGGCGCGGCTCGAGCAACAGAAAAGGACTGGATCATGTCGAAGATCGGCAGCTTCAAGAAGGTCTCGGGCGAATATCGGGGCCAGATCATCACTCTCACACTGCTGGCCAAGTCGGTCCGCATCGTCGAACAGGTCACGACCAGCGAACATGCGCCCACCCACCGCATCTATGCCGGCGAAGCCGAGGTCGGTGCCGGCTGGGTCAAGACCCGCAACGAAGATCGCCCCTTTCTCTCCATCAAACTCGATGATCCCAGCTTCACTGCTCCGATCTTCGCGCAACTTTTCGAGGGCGAGAATGGCGAACATGATCTGGTCTTGAACCGCCCGCCCCGCCGTGGCGCGGACTGACTATGGAAAGGTTCGCTCCCCCAAGGGGGCGAACCGTCCCCATTTGCGGGGATAGCGCCCCCCTGATGATGGAATGGCTGGGCTTTTGCCGCCACGCCAACTTCCCGCCATGGCAGAGCAAACAGGCATGGGTGGCAATGAAGCGGCAGGGCGCCAGCAGCTCGATCTGCCTGGCTTTGCGCAGGAATTTCTCCGCCGCAACCCACGCTACCGCGCCGAATATCGTGCGCTTGCCATCCTGCCAGCTGGACAAGCGCCATCGGCGCGGGAGGTGATGGCCCGGCGCTGGGGCCTGAGCTTTCCCCTGTGCCCCCGACATGTTTGCCGCAGCGCAGCCCGCGCTCTGGCATCCGCAGGCGGCGCCGGCGGTCCTCATCCTGGACACCGCGCCGTTTGAGGGCGCGGCTCCTGCTCTCTCCGATTTCGAGGGGCGGCCTGACATTCTGGTCGATCAACTGCTCGAAAACGGGCGTCACATCGTCCTGGCAGACGGCGGCGGTCTGCACCGCCTGTGGCTGCGCCCCGGGCCGGCCGACAGATCACTTGCCTATATGGTCATCAGAGACGACGCGATCGCGCTTCGTCAGGCCATGGTGCGCCGCTTCGAGCGGCGCACGGCGGGCGGCCGCGCCCACCGATCGCCGCCCGGCATTTGCCCCACGTCATTTCAGCGCCAGCGCCTATCCATGCTGCTCGACATACTCGATGCTGCCGGCGCGCGGGACGAAGCCCGGCTGACGACACACGAAATCGCGCGCAGCCATGTCTATGCCCACATGCAGGTGGGGCAGGGCAGCGAATGGAAATCCTCGTCCCAGCGCCGCCGCACCCAGCGCCTCATCGATGAGGCCCGGGCATTGATGGAGGGCGGCTATCGCAGGCTCCTACGCCCCTGAGCGCTACGCGGTGCGACAAAAACCCGGCGATCCAGATAGCCGCTCCACCATGCCGGACGCGCTTCGCCATCCTCCGCCGGACGGTCCGCTGATCTTCGATCGCCGGCCAACCCTTCGATGGAGAATGATCATGAGCGCTAATCGCGCCCTGTCCTCGCCGCAATATCTCAGGACACCCGACGCCGCCCTGCATCTCGGCCTCAGCCCGCGTACGCTCGAAAAGCACCGCTGCTATGGCACCGGCCCGGCTTTTCACAAACTTGGTGGGCGCGTCGTCTATACGATCGACGCGCTCGACAGCTGGGCAGCGCTCGGCTTGCGGCGCTCGACCTCCGATCCGGGTTTAGGTGTTTGCCTGCCCGCCCGCCGGTTCGATGGCCCGGTACGGCGCTGAACCGATGGCACATCATAGCGCTCTCACCGTCCGGGACGAGCCGGACCGCGCGCAGCTCGAGCTGTTCCGTTCCATTCCCGGCAATATCCCGCCCCGAGATGCCCAGGATCTGATGGCATGGCCCTTCTTCAGCCTCGCCAAGTCGCCTCGGACCGTGCCGATCGCCTTTGAAATGGGCCAGACCTGGATATCGGTCGAGGCCGTGCATCAGCATGGCATGGCGACGATCTGGGATGCCGACATCATGATCTGGGCAGCGAGCCAGCTGGTGGAGGCCCGCGACGCCGGCCGGCCGACCTCCCGGCTCATGGCGACCACGCCCTTCGAGATACTCACCTATATCGGACGCGGGACCAGCCGCGACAATTATGACCGATTGAAGGCGGCGCTCGATCGTCTGCAGGCGACCAGTGTCGCGACCTCGATCCGACAACAGCATGAGCGCCGCCGGCACCGCTTTTCCTGGATAAATGAATGGCAGGAGCGGCTCGACGGCAAGGGCCGCCCCCTCGGCATCGAGCTGATCCTGCCAGACTGGTTCTATGCCGCTGTGCTCGATCGTGCGCTCATCCTGACCATCGATCCCGCCTATTTTCGCCTTACAGGAGGTCTCGAGCGCTGGCTCTATCGAATCGTGCGCAAGCATGGCGGCCGACAAGTTGGTGGCTGGAGTTTCGACCTTTCCCATCTGCACGCAAAGTCTGGCGTACTGTCACCCTACAAACGTTTTGCCTTCGAACTGCGGGACATTGTCCGCCGTCAGCCGCTGCCCGGCTATCACCTCCTCATCGACCGGGAAAGTGGACGCGAGCGGCTTAGTTTCGCACCGATCGCGCTCAGCGGCTATGAGCGCGCCCTGCGCCGAACCCGTCCGAGGCAGCAGCGATGAGCCGACTTCGCCTCGTCCTATCGGGAACCGGTGGGCTCGTCCTATCAGGAACCCGATCCTCGTCCTATCGGGAACCGGGACCAGCGATAAGCCGCTGGCATCACGTCCGGAATCCCGCCCCCTCTAACCATGCTAATAGGAAGGAATCTTCCAGATTCCTTCTAACGCGGTGCGCCGCGCGCCTGGTGATCGCATCCCCATGCCGTGAGCGAGACGCAAGATGACGCCAGCACGGGACCGCGCCGGCCCCGGCACAGCCGTGGCGGACAAGAAGCTTCACACCGACATCGAACTTGTCTGGATCGAAAAGCGCATCGAACATTGGATCCGCTTCGGCAACGCAGTGGACGAGACGATCCACTCGCGCTGCACACGCATATTGCGCTTCCCTCCCAACAGTCCTGTCGCATTGGTCCGATGGTCGACGAGCGACTATGGCACGATCCGGTCGCGCATCGACATCATGCGCACGGTGATACCGGGCGAGGCCTGTTCGACGCTGCCATTCGTCCGCCCGGGCGCGCAAATCTGGCTCAGCATCGAGGGCGGGCCCAAGGTCCAGCTGGTGCTCGAGACAATCGATGCCATCGAAGCGGCCGGCATCGATCCCTGCGCTGTCGTGCCCGAACATTGGAGCCATGTCGCCGACCGGATTGCAGCGGGTGAGCAGCCACGCGCCTATACTGCCGAGCGCCATGTGGCGTGGCGCAAACGCAAGGCGCTCGGACGATGAGCCAGGCTTTCTATCGTCTCGCAACGCTGCTCGCAGCGCCGGGCTTTGCCATCGCCTTTGCCATGATTGCAGTCAGCGGACCCGCGCCACGCCTGCTCTGGAACAGCAGCGCGAGTGCGCCTGTCGGGCTCTATCTCGTCCATGTCGGCGCACGGGCGCGGCGCGGTGCCTTCGTCGCCGTCATGCCGCCGCCACGGCTTGCCGCCTTCCTGGTGCGGCGTCGCTATCTAGCCGAAAATGTGCCGCTACTAAAGCGGGTCGCAGCGACGGCCGGTGCCCGTGTCTGCAACGCCCAAGGCATTATCAGCATAAATGGGATCGCCCGCTCGATCGCCCACGCGCGGGATCGGGAAGGCCGTGCACTTCCGGGCTGGGTTGGGTGCCGCACGCTCGAGAGGGGCGAACTCTTTCTCCTCAATGCGCCGGCCGACAGTTTCGACAGTCGCTATTTCGGTCCGCTTTCCAGCCGGACGGTGATCGGGATCGCGACGCCAATCCTCACGCGCGCCGCGCCCGATGCGCCCTGGCGGTGGCGCCGCGATGCGACAGCCCAGACCGACAAGGAGAAAAATCGATGCATATCGGTAAATTCCGCAAGGTGATCGGCGGCTATGCCGGCCGGCTCCAGACATTGAGCCTCGATCTCGACATCCGAGTCCTGCCCGCCGGGCGAAAGGCAAGCGCGACAGCGCCGGACTGGCATGTCGTCCTTGCACGCGGCGACGCGCGCATCGACGTTGGCTGCGGCTGGACGCGCACCAGCGACAAGGCCGGCCCCTTTATCGCCCTTCTGCTCGATTGCCCGTCTTTCTCTCGTCCACTCCGGGCAAACCTCATGCGCTCCGATCGCAATCCCGCTGACCATGCCTTGCTCTGGTCGCGCAGTCTGCCGCGCCCTAGGGAGGCGCAGCCATGACTGCCAGATCCGCAATCATGCGCCGTCGCCTGCCCTGTTTTCTGCTGGCCGGCCTCCTAGGCTGTGCCATCGCAGCGCCGTCACGCGCCCAAGAGCATGGCCTGATCATCGCCGAAGCCGCGTATCGCTTCGCGCTTCCCGAGGACCTGATCCGCAGCGTCATGGCGGCAGAGAGTGCAGGCGATCTGCGCGCAGCATCGCATGCTGGCGCCATGGGACTGATGCAGATCATGCCTGCAACCTGGTCTTATCTGAGCAGACGCCACCATCTGGGTAGCTCTCCCTACGAGCCCAGGGCCAACATATTGGCAGGGGCTGCTTATCTGCGCGAAATGATCGACCGCTATGGGGATCTTCGCCTTGCTCTGGCGGCCTATAATGCCGGGCCGGGGCGCGTCGACGCCTACCGCAAATATGCCCGTGCCCTGCCCGCCGAGACCATCACCTATGTCGCTCGTGTCACCGAAAGGCGCGAGGCTGATGCCCGCAATATGTTTGTCCCCATGCCGGCCGACTGGCGCGCGTCGCGCCTCTTCTCTGGCGGGATCGCCGCGATGAAGCCGCCGGGCGATGGCGCTGCTGCTCGTTCCGCGCTCACCGCTCATTTGCCTGGTGAGGATGGCTTTGTGGATGTGCTGCCGACGATTTTCGTACGGCACTCTACTGGCTCGGCGCGATGAACCATCGTCCTACCGCCCATGTCGCAGTTGCCGGTCGGAGCGCCGCATGGTCGAAGCCGGTCATGCTGGCGAGCGTTGATTGGGGCGCCCATTGGGCAAGGTGCTAGGGCTGCGATGCTCCGCATCGAGCCAGCAATTTTGATACACACCTCACGCACGGGTGCATCGCGCATTTCTGCGGGGTTGACGGGATGCCGATAGCATCTCGCCAATCGCAACGGCGCGGACATGGCGCAATTGCGCCATTTCTAGCGATGGCAAATAGCATCTCGTCACAGGTAGTGCGATGAGCGCTCGGGCCCAAACCGTGCGGCTCTCTCCAGCCCAGCATCGCATCCTTGCCGAATTCGCCCGGCAGCGCGGCTTGAGCGAATATGCCATGCTCGCTCGGGTCGTGGACCAGGGGCTGATCGCCCTCGTCCAGGGAACAGGCAGCGCGATCGACACCCGCGAGATCGTGACCGAACTTGCAGCGGTCGGCACGCATGTCATCGACCTCGAGCATATGCTCGACCGCACGCTGTTCACCGCCTGCGCAGCCTATTGCTACGCCCGCAGCGCGGCGAGCGGCGCAGGCAAGAGCGACGAAGTCCTCACCCAGGAGATCCATGCCGCCTATGATCGGCAGCGGCGGCTCGCGCAGGAACATCGATCATGACCCGGCGAGACGATCGCCGCGACCATGCAGACGCCCTGCGCAAGCATCATCTCGGTATCGAGGGCGCGCGCCTCAAGCGGCAGGCCTTGGTGATGCTGGCCTCTATCGCCATCGGCGGACTGTCCTTGCCGACCATCTTGCTGAACAAGGACAGCATGCTGGCCACCGGCACCTATTATTGGGCCAGGACCAAACTCTTGGCCGTATCGGCCTGGAAGGCGGACACGGGAATCGATGTCCACTATCCCGACCATATCGAGGAAGGACGATCGGCCCGCCAGATCATCGCCCATCCCTATTTCCACCACCAAGTGGATCTTCTCTGGGCCTGCATCAAAGGCGGCAGCATGCTGGGCTTTGCTGGCTGGCTCGTTGCGCTGATCGCCTTGCGTCATGCGATGGCCCGGCGACGTGAGCGCCTGCTGGCCGATCGCTGGATCGGCGGAACGCAGGTGGCGGACGAGAATAAACTCGCCAGGCTGACCGGCAGGCAGGCCGATGCCCGCACCCTCTCGATTGGAAAGGTACCAATTCCCACCCGCCTCGAAACCCGTCACATGGCCATGATCGGCACAACCGGGAGCGGCAAGACCACAGCCTTGCGGCAATTGCTCGACGGTATCGAGGCGCGTGGCGAAGCTGCTTTGGTCTATGACACAAGCGGCGAGTTCATCGCACATTATTACGATCCGGCGCGCGGCGATATCATCCTCAATCCGTTCGATGCGCGCTGCGCCTTCTGGTCGCCGTTCGCCGAGATCGCCCATCCCGCCGATGCCGACCGCATCGCCCACCAGTTGATCACCGAAACCGGGAAACATGATAGCGACGTGTGGCTCGATACCAGCCGCATCCTTGTCGCCAACATGATCAGGGCTTTGTGGCGAGAGAAGAATGGCACTCTGTCAAACCTGCTTCATGCCCTGAAAAACCGGACCAGGGATGATCTCAAGCAATGGCTCGCCACCAGTTCATCGGCACGCACCTTTGCCGATGATGCCGACCGGGCAACGGGCAGCGTCCTTTTCATGCTCGCCAAGGCCGCGGACCTTATCCAGTTCCTGCGCGCCGAGGGCGCCAAGGACAATCCCTTTGCCTTTCGCACCTTCTTCAATGGGCTCGATCGGCATTCCGGCGCGCGGCCCTGGATATTCGTGCCGAGAAAGGAGGACTATTTCGAAGCGTCCAAACCCTTGCTCGCCTGTTGGCTGGAATGTGCGGCAAGCGCCGTGCTGGGCCTGCCCCCTTCCGATACACGGCGCATCTGGTTCGTGCTGGATGAACTGGCCGACCTGCCCCGCGTCGACAATCTGGCGCGGCTGCTGCCCGAGGGCCGCAAATTTGGTGCGGCGGTGATATTGACCTTCCAGGCGCTGGGGCAGATGCAGCACCGCTACGGGCCGCAGATCGCCGAGGCCATGCTGGGCTGCTGTAACAGCAAGCTGTTCCTGCAAAGCATCGACAGCGAAACGAGGAAATGGGCCAGCCAGACCATCGGCGAGTGCGAGATGGAAATGCGGACCAAGGCCGACATTCTGGTAGACGGTGATGAGGGCCACCAAATCAGCTTGGGCAAGCGGCGAGAAGTCCGCCCGGCCGTCTTCGAGAGCGAACTGCGCCTTGCGCGGCATGATGGCTATTTGCTGCTGCCCGACGGATTGCCAGTAGCCAAAATCCGGCTGACCGCCGATCATGTCGCGCGGCGCGGCCCCCCACGCCAGCCGCGGCTTATTGAAGCCGATCCGGCGACCATGCTCTGGGGCAAGGCTGCGCCAGCGTCCCCGATATCTCCGGCACCGCCATCTCCAGCAGCGTCGTCACCGCTTTCCACCCAGCCCGAGAGCCAAGGGCCAGTATGATGGTGGCATCGGTATCGGCATTGACCAGCTCGGCGCAGGCGAGCAGCTATTATGAGGCCGATGACTATTATGCCGAGGGCGGTTTGTCGCCCTCCCATTGGCAGGGCCAGGGCGCCGAAGCGCTGGGTCTGTGCGGGGAGGTGGACCGCGACCAGTTCCGTGCCTTGCTGGACGGCAGGATCGGCGATCTACAGCTCGGCGCCTTTCGGGATGGCGCGCTTAACCACCGTCCCGGCTGGGACGTGACCTTGAGCGCCCCCAAGTCGGTGTCGATCATGGCCCAGGTGGCAGGCGACCGGCGCTTGATTGACGCCCATGGCCATGCCGTGAAAATCGCGATGGCGCATGTCGAACGGCATATGGCCGCGACCCGTGTACGCGACGGCGGCACCGTTGCGCGCGAGGCGACCGGCAATCTGGTCATTGCCAGCTTCCAGCATGGCACCAGCCGTGCCCAGGACCCGCAGCTTCATACCCACAATGTCATCATGAATGCCACGCAGGGTGAAGATGGTGGCTGGCGCAGCCTCGAACCGCGCGCGCTCTACCAGCTGCAAAAGCAGATTGGAGCCATCTATCGACAGGAACTGGCCTTGAAGGTGCGAGAGCTCGGCTATGAGATCGATGCCGGCAAGGAGTCCATGTTCGAGATCAGGGATGTGCCAGCCGGTGTCATTGACGCGTTCAGCACCCGAAGTGCCGAGATCGAGGCAGCGCTTGTCGAAAGGGGAACATCTCGTGATGCCGCCAGCGCTCTGGAGAAGCAGATTGCCGCGCTCGACACGCGCGAGGCCAAAGTCCTCGCCGACCAGACGGGACTTGTTGCGCAATGGCGGGAGAGGGCCGCCAAGACCGGCTTTGGGGCAGAAGTGAGGTCGATGATGGTAAGAGAGGCTCAGGCCAGAATGGCCGATCCTTCTCATCGCGCCAGGATGGCGTTTGAGGGCGAGAATGGCGCAGCCCGCGCTGTCGCCCATGCCGCCGCCAGTCTGGGAGAGCGGCAGTCGCTATTTTCCGAGGCCACCTTGAGACAGGAGGCTGGACGGATCGGGCTGGGCCGGATCGGCTACGAGCAGATCGGGGCCGCAATCGATTTGGCCACGAAGAAGGGGGATTTGCTGGAACGTGTCTATATCGACCGGCGCGGCGCCGAATTTTCTGGGTTCACCACCCGGCAGAATGTCGAGACCGAAACCAGGATGCTGCGGATCGAGGCGGACGGGCGTGGGGGACTTGCCCCAATCGCATCCCCACTTGCGGCCGCAAAGGCGGTTGCCAACGCTGCAGCGCAAGCCGAGCGCGCAGGTTTCGGCTGGAACCCCGATCAGCGCTCTGCCACCCAGAACATCCTGAACAGTTGCAACCGGATCACGGCTCTGCAGGGCTATGCCGGCACGGCCAAAACCACGACTGTACTGGCGACCTTTGCCTGTGAGGCTGCGGCGCGAGGCGTGTCGATCACCGCACTTGCGCCCACCGCATCAGCGGCGATGGTGCTTGGGCAGGCGCTGGGCACAAATGGCGATACCGTGGCTCGACACCTGTTATCACCGCAGCGTGGCGATATTGGTCGACCTGCCGCGTGGATCGTGGATGAAGCATCCCTGTTGTCGGCTCACGATATGGCGCGACTGTTCGAGCTTGCAGCCAAGCATGATGCCCGCATCCTGCTTGTCGGGGATGTAAAGCAGTTGGGTTCAGTCGAGGCGGGCGCGGCCTTTGCCCAATTGCAGGACGCTGGCATGGAGACCGCCAGGCTGGCCGAGATTGTGCGACAGACCAATGGTGCCACCAAGGAAGCCGTGCTGGCGTCGATCGATGGGGATGCCAGAAAAGCCATGGCAGCGCTGGATCGAGGTGGCGGGCAGGTCATAGAAAACGCGGATCGGAATGAGCGCTTTGCTGCCATCGCCCAGCGATATGCCGCGCTCGACAAGACAGGACGTGCCCGCACCATCATCATCGAGCCGTCGCGCGAAGGGCGCGATGTGCTGACCGCAGACATTCGCACCGCCCTCGCTCGATCGGAGATATTGACCGGTCCCGCCGTTGCCGTGGAAAGCCTCACCAACAAGGGGCTCACCCGAGCCGATGCGCGCGCTCCGCTGAGTTACGACAAGGGCGACGTCGTCAGCTTCACTCGTGACTATGCCGATAAGGGGGTGGCGCGGGGAGAAGCCTATCGCGTCGAGAGCATAGATCCGGTCAAGGCTGCCATCACGCTCAGGGCCGAGGATGGGCGCGCGGTGGACTGGCGCCTGCGGCAATGGGGGGCAGGTAATGCTCAGGCTTTCTTGGCCCAGTCGATCGACCTCAAGGCCGGCGATACGATCCGGTTCACCCGCAATGACCGCGAGACGGGGCGGGTGAATGGCGCCCGTGCGCAAGTCCTTGCGGTTGATCAAGAGGCGCGCACCGCCACGGTCCAGACTGGACGAGGGAAGATCGAAACGCTCCATCTCGATTCCGCCCGCGACCGGCATATTGCCCATGCCTATGTCGATACCGCCTTTGCGGCGCAGGGCAGGACCGCCGACCACGTCATCATCCATGCCGACAGCAGAGCGACCAACCTGGTCGATCAGAAGTCCTTCTATGTAGGGATCTCCCGAGCAAAGCTGTCCGCCACCATATACACTAATGATCGCGACAGGCTCGTGGCTGCGATCGGTGCGCGGACCGGCCAAGTTCAGACGGCCATATTTCAGGCCAAGGCCCCGGCACTTGCAGCTGGCGCTAGGAAAGACGCTGGTCTGGGATGAGGCTGGGCCTTCATCCTGGCAGGGTAAAAAGTGGCGGCATCAAACGATCCGATTGGTTCGCGCCGGGCAGCGTTCCCGCCTAGAAGTGGACCAACCGCTGTAGGGGGCCGGCGCCGGGCGCCCCGGCAAACAGCGATCGACGGTCGGGAGCGGACGGTCGGAGATCAGTGTCGCCTCGATCGTGAAACCAATTGCGCGCGCGCTTTGTTTGTTTCGACGATGAGGCGAAAAAGGATATCGATGATGCCCACGACACCTAAAACTACCGACGGTCCAGAGGACACCGGCGCTGGCGAGCGCACCAACCGGAAGGCCGCCCAGAAGGTCTCGCCGGGAGATCGTAGCGCAACGATCGCTGGGGAAGGGCTCGGAAGCCCTGCCATACGTACCACAGACATCGACGAGCCCGACGCCCCGGCTCCGACTAGTGATCGTCCAGATAGAGGTCCGAGCGGTGCCGCGACAGCAGGAAGATTCCCAGATAATTTGCCCAAAGAGTCTCGAAGCTAAACCCGAGCGTGATTGCAGTGACGGGTAGATAGCGGACTGTTTCCAATTCTCCCTAAGCAAACTTGAAGAGGCGCTGGGAACAACGGAATCGGTCGCAAGCTGCCATCAGGCATATGCCTTGGAAGTGACGGGAGGTATCGCCATTCTCACATTGCCCAGTGAGGCTTATGGCTTCATAAGGGACTATGACAATTCCCCTAAAGAATTTAGCCGCCCTTTCCCGCATCCAAGAGAATTGGCTTGCCGCGAAAGAGCGGAAATTGCTGAACTGGTTATGCGCTCAAATGCCGCAGTACGTCACCCCCGATCGCCTGACGGCCTTGGGCATGTTCGGTGCATGTTTGATTTTCATAGGCTATGTGGCAAGCAATCTACACACATCGTGGCTGTCGCTCGCCATTGTTGGTTATGTCGTCCAATGGTTTGGGGATTCAATGGACGGGAGCATCGCTCGCTTTCGCCGCATTGAGCGTCCTTCCTAT
>PJTY01000138.1_pt1 | contig 54091 bp, 40 predicted proteins | sample 1512121 | NCBI WGS metagenome assembly PJTY01 (sample SAMN08177680, study PRJNA422409) | Soil metagenome, whole genome shotgun sequencing project. | isolation source: Soil enriched (2) on filter paper: alkali lignin treatment | place: USA: Madison | collected 2015-01-15 | reverse complement strand
GGTCATGCGCAAGTACCTGACAGGCATCTGGGCATGCATGCGCGGGAATGAGCCATTTGATACGGCCAAGCTTTTCAGCTCTGAACACCTCAGAAAAGCTTGACCGCCAACAGAGTATCTACATCTGTTTCTGGCCAGTAACGCCTGTGCCAACGCGCGCGATCGCCTTTTTTGTCCGGCACAATATCGAGGTCGAGGCGAAGGGGGCGCGCCTTTGCTTCAGAAGCGGCCTTGTGTCGCGATCGGGCCGCAAAGACCTCGCTGGCGGTGTTGATCAGTTTGGCCAGCTGACCCAAGGTATTTCCTCACCGCTGGCTTGAGTTGGGGGCGGCGGTACAGGAGTTTTGGTGAAATGCCATACCGCCGCCTCCGCTTGTTTTTCGCACTTTAGCGATGGACGCTGCCGTCTGGTGTTAGTTCCTGAGGTGTCATGGTTCTGGGTCACTTGCTGTCATGGATATTAATTAGCTTGAATTCCTCTGAAAGCTCAAGGATTCTCTCGATGAGTGCCTCGCTATTTAGTTTGATAAGCGGCGGGAGTTCGTCGAATTTTCCAAACACATTGGCTGGAATAAACTGCCCCTTTGATACAACTAGGCGAATGTTGGGCCTGATCTCAGATACCTGTTTCCTTGGGGGTGGCCATGCTGAGTCTTCGTTTGGGAATGGAATATTTACGACTCTTGGCCATTCACCGCTCTCCATGGGTTTTCGTATGGTCAGGACATCTTGGTAAGATGTTAGATCAGCAAAATCTGAAGCGTTTAATAATATTTCTCTTGAGATTATAGGGAGAATTGCTATGTCGGGGTCTTGATATGCCCGGATGTAGCCGTAAAGCGGCTCTCGTGTTGATAGTGGAACCGCAAATACGTCTCCGGTGCTAATTCTAACTTTTCTTGATTTCATTTAGATTGGATGTCATAAATCTTTTATTGGTTTTCGTCGACGAGCGCATGTCTACGTCTGCGCTGTAATGGGTGTGTGGTAGTTCATTATAACTCCTATAGTAGATTGCTAAGTGGTTTGGATTATGAATGATCCGGCTGCTTGGTCTTGCTCGGTAATTTCATTTTTCAGTAGTAGATAACCTATGCCTCCAACTAGTATTCCTTTGTGTTTTGGTGTTGATTTGTTTAGTCTTGAGTTATTTATTTGGAGGATGAATTTTAAGTTTGTCTCAGCTTTTTCTTGAAGCCAAGATGGAATGCCGCCGATTTTTGCAATCCCGTTATCTGGACCATCACTTTGGGGGTTGTCGGTCACTGATATTAGGTGGCTATCAAGCGGTGGGTTAAACGTGCTTGAGTATGCTTTGCAAGGGATGTAAGCAATAACCTTTCCGCCTTCATTTAATGCTGTGTCAATATATTGGTCTGATTCGGAGTATGGTGTAAATATTGAGATTAATAGTTTTGGATTTATGGTTATCCCCTTAATATGTTCTGTAATAAAGGTGGCGGGCAGGCTTGCCAAGTGCAGCATTGGATTTCCGAATTTGTCGGTAGGCCATGGCGTGTTTTCGGGGATGTATGGTTCGCCACCGATGAACGGTAATCCAGATGATTGAGGGTGTTTGGTAAATATTAATTCTTTGAACATATAGTTTATCCTTTTACGGGCAAAAGCAGTTGCAATCTAGGAATTGCTGTGCGTTATTGCGTAGCACTCTGACGCGGGAGGCTGGAACTCCGGATGCTCTTAATGCTCCTTGCCATATATCCATCTGTCGTTTACTTGGTTTTCCATTGGAGCCGATTTGGAATTCATCGCGACCTAAGCCTAAATGAAACGATGCCAGTCGACTCTCTGCTCTATGAGCGTCGATGTGCATTGGACGCGGGATGGCGATGGAAGGATTGTTCCTGCTTCGCTTCCCTTCGGGAGTCATTCCTATTTGTTCAAGTGCTTCGTGTCGTATAAATTCGTGTGCATCTAGTTGATCTCCTCTGTTGGCGTCTAAATTTGTTAAGCTTTCGTAGGTGCCTAATTGACATTTTCGTGCTAACCCTAACGGATCTACCCACTCCGTTGGATTAGGAGCATACATGTATATGTTTATACCGCCTAAGAAACCAATAGGATCCTTTCCAATGAAGCGCCCAAGGCGCGAATCATAGTAGCGATGTCGGTTATAGTGTAGTCCTGTTTCACTATCAAAGTATTGGCCTTGGAAATGCAGCGAGTTACAGTTCTGCAACAACTCGGCGTCGGGCTGTTTCTGGCTCGTATGTCCCCAAGCTTTATATGCCCCGTGCCACTGAACGTTTCCATCATTGGAGGTGAGTTCCATCGCAGTACCCAAATGATCACATTGATACCAGCTGAGAGCGTCGAATGGTTTCGGCATAGGCTTACGCTGCCACACGGGATCTCTGTCGATGTCATACGGGAAACTATACGCCGGCTGATGCAGCATCTCCTCAATGTGATTCATCACCCCTTGCGCAACCGGAACGAAGGTCCCCGGTTCAAACACATAGTGCGTAGTCCGTCCTTTACCATCCCGACCGCGCTGCTCGAACGCCAGCGTATCGCCGTCCCAGATGAACAGCGTCAGATCGCAGCCCAGCTTTTCATCCAGCGCACGCCGCGCATTCTCGTTCCAGACCGGCCCTGCTTGTAACCGTTTGCGGTATTTCGAGCGTGAGTCCTTGTACACCCGACGACCTAACGCGTCATAGCCGAACTCGACAACCAGCCGCTCATCTTCGTAGCGGCGCAGCCGGTCATACAGGTCCCAGGTAAACTTGCCTGTCTTGCCGTTCTCAATCCGCTCCTGCAGATTGCCGCGCTCGTCGTACCGATACTGCGTGCCGCAGTAGCTGCGCAGCACGTTGTCCATCAGCTTGTGCGGCGAATGCGGATTAGGATTGGGTGGTGCCTCGGGGTCCAGCAGGTTGCTCGCCGGGTCGAAGGAGAAGGTTTCCTTCTCGTAGTTGCGGCTGGCTTCGAGCAAACGGCCAACCGGATCGTAGCGATAGTGCAGGTCGCCACGGTTCAGGTCGTCGATGTGGCACAGCTGGCCGGCTTCGTCATAGCGGTAGCTGCGCGCCGCTATGCGTCTGGATTCACCTTGGCGAACCAGTGTCTGCTCCAGCAACTGGCCATTCGGGCTCCAGGTTTGGCGCTGGACCAGGCCATTGCCTTGCACGCGGCCGATCTCCCGGTGCAGATCATCTCGCTCGTAGCTGATCAACTCCTGGTCATCGAGCTTGAGCGCGAGCAAGTGGCCGCTGCCGTAGGTCAGCCAACTGACCCGATGCCCATCGGGGCGGGTGGTGGCGATGCGTTGGTTGAGGGCATCGTACTCATGCCTGAACACGGCGACCTGTGGCTTGACCAGATAATCCAGCCACTGATGCTCGCGCGTGTTGTTGCCGGCAGCATCGTAGAACCATTGCAGCCTGCAGGCCTCATTGTTGGCCGCCAGCAGGTTGCCATTGCCGTCATAGGCAAAGGTTTCAACCTCCCACTTGTCACCGCCACGCCGAGCGGCCTTGCGCTGGATGAGCCGGCCCATGGGGTCGTATTCGAAGTGCGTGGTCCGGTCGCCATCCACGCGGCGGGTGGGCAGGTTGCTGCCGTTGTCGTAGAGGTAGTGAGCGGTCTCTTTGTCGAAGCCGGTTTCCTTGAGCAGCCGCCCGACGGGGTCATATTTGAAGCTGGCTTCGCTGTTGTTCTCGTTGCGCAGGCGTACCAGCTGGCCGAGCTTGTTCCAGTGGTAGGTGAGGGTGGTGTCGTTGGCGTTGTGGCGCTGGTGAATCAACCCTGCTTCGTTGTAGGTCCAGGCGGTTCGGCGATACAGGGCATCGGTATGGCTGAGCAAGCGGCCTTCGGCATCACGTTCGAAGCGTTCGGTGGTCTTGTCCGGGTGGATGAGCAACACCAGCTGACCTGCTTCGTATTGGTATTCGGTAACCTCGCCGGCGGCGTTGATCAGTTTGGCCAGTTGCCCCAACGCGTTGTATTTCCACTGCGTGGTCTTGCCTGAGCAATCGGTGTAGCTCGTCAGCTGGCCATCAGGGTTATAGGCCAACGTCTTCTCACCGCCGTTGGCGTCGGTGATGGCGATGGGCAGGTTGTCGCTGTTGTAGGTGTAGAGGGTCTTGTTCTCCAGTGGGTCCTGGGCTTCGATGATGTTGCCGCGCTGGTCGTAATCGTACTTCCACAGGCCGCCCTCGGCATCGCGGGTCTTGAAGCGCTGGTCCAGGTCGTCGTAGGCGTGGTGGACGGTCGTGTAGTCCGGGCGGGTGTGCTGCAGTAGATTGCCGCGATTGTCATAGACGTAGTGGTCAGCGGTGCCATCAGTATGCACATGCTGGGTAACGTTCTTGTCCCTGTCACGGTACAGCCATTCTTCGTCACCATTCGGATGGATGATGCGGTAGGTGTAACCCAAGCTGTCGTAGAAGTGCTGGGTCTGGTTGCCGTTGGCATCGGTCACGCAGGTCAGGCGAACATCTGGGTCCCAGTTCAATCGGGTATCCAGGCTGCCGTCGTCGGCCCACTCGCGGATGGCCTTGGCGTCGGAGCCTTCGCCGGCCCATTCAAGGTTCATGCCCCGGCCCGTACGGTCGGTGTAGCGGGTGATCAGGTGATGGGCGTACTGGTAGGTCCATTGCGCGCCATGTTCGTCACGCGCACTGCGCAGGTCGCCCTGGGCATCGAATTCATAGCCAGCGACTTGACGCTCTGGCTGGCCATCACGCATCAACCACAGGGCGACGATCCGGCCGTGATCGTCCAGTTGCGTGTGGATGTGCTGATGGGCGGTTTCGTACTGGTAGGTCACCAGGTCGGACAGCACAGAACGGTCGGCATGGCGGTGCTCATAGAACAATGCGATGCGTGCACCGCCCTGATGCGAGATCAGCTCCAGCCGGAACTGGTCACCGTCGCGCACGTACACCTCATGCATCACATGCCCGCGCGCCAGCACCAGCTTGTCAGCCTCTGGTCGTCCGACCCACAGGTTTTCGATCGGGTCGTGGTGATGCTTGCTGACATCAGGCAAGGGGTAGTGCTGGCTACGGCCATCGATGCCGTGGTAGACGAGCGTGTCCCCGGTCAGGTCGAAGCGGCTGGAGAACGGCGTGATCCAGCGGGCGCCGAACGGGCTATGGTCGTAGGCGCCTAGAGTCGAGCGATAGGTTCTGTTCCAGTTGATGGGAAACACGCCGGGTAGCGCGAAGTCCGTGTGGCTGATCGTTTCGCTGCCCAAGGCAAAACTGATGCTGCATCCTGTGCCGCCGGCGACCCCGGCTTTGCGGCAGTTGGGGTCGGCACGGGCAGGGCGTTGCCGCGCGGCTGCTTCGGTGCCGTTCTGTGGGTGAACGCGCCGCACTTGGGTGACCCTGCCGTCGACATTCACGTTGGCCCGCATCACTACAGGCTTGCGCTTGCTCAGGGCCAGCTTCAACGCATCCAGGATCGCCGCCAGGCTGCCTGGGGTGGCCTTGTTGCCGATCTGGGCGATCTTGTTACCTGCCATTCGGCCGAGGCTTTCCAGGCTGAGCGCAATGGGTTCGAGCAGTGCCAGCAGTTTTGGGTCCGGCCCCAGGCCAAGCTGGTCTCTGCTCAAGCCGTAGCCGGTTTTGCGTTTGGCGTAATCGAGGCTTCGGCAACCAGGCCTAACCCCGGGAAGATAACGGTCAGGGCAGTGCTTTTGACGGTGCCGTCTGCGGCCGAGCGGATAAGGTCTGCGAAGAACTGGCAGATATCCACGACCTTCTGCGCAAAGCTGGCCAGGATGGTTTGTAACTGCCGGTCGATTTCCTTGACGAAGTTTTCCAGGTCGCCCCGGCAGACGTCGGCGAGGGCGTTTTCCATCGCGATCAGCAGGGCTTGGGCCATGCCGTCCTTGGAGGAAGCCCTCGCGGACTTCAACACCGGCCGCATCACTTTGCGAGCGGGACCCATGCCGGGTATTGGTGCAATGGCGAACAGGTTGATGCCAAGGCCAACCCAGTTGAACAGGTCGGCCCGGTATTCCGGAGTGCCCTGGACAAGGCTGATGATGTCCCCGATGGCGTCGGTGGCGGCGAATACCGAACCGGCGACGGGCAATACCTCCGCGACGGTGATGACGGTGCGCCAGTTGACCAGATGGCCGGTGAGGTCAGTCAGCCATTGCGCCAGCAGTTCGGTGCTGGCGCCGACATCGTCCTGGTCGAAGGTCTCGGTGGGGGCGACGACGCCGGAGCATTTATCCATGGTGGGTACCCCAGGTGACGGGATGAATCATCCAGGCTGGAGTGAGGGTATTTGGGGTAACGCGTAGAGTGTGTTGTGCGCTCATTAGTGTTCCTGCTGTTCATTCCATCGGGCAGGTGAACGCCGGCATGCAGCCTCCTGGCGCATGCGGGCACGTGTGGTGAATTGCACGGGGTGCAAGCACCGGACACTAACGAGGCAAGGGTTCCGGGTCGCTAGTCCGGCTTCCGAAAAATGTGTAGGAAAGTTCGACTCGTGGCGTTACAGGGTGTTGGGGATGTAATAAGTGGTCACAGGCAGGCCTTTGAACCGAGCGACGTGATGGATGGCACCGGCTGCGCCGGTGTTCGCGGGTGAACCCGCTCCCACATCGACCGTATCGGTTTCAAGGTTTTAGGTAAGGCAGTCGCTCTTCATGCATGGCGCATGCCCAGCGCAAACAGCCGCCATGGAGGTAGAATCCCCCCTGGACAAACGATTCAGAGGTCGACGCGGTGGAGTTGCAGCAGGGCTTTGTCCTGACCCGACATTGGCATGACACGCCCGAAGGCACCTGCGTGGAATTCTGGCTGGCCACCGACCAGGGGCCACGACAACTGCGCCTGGCGCCACAGGTATCGGTGGCATTCATCCCCCAGGCGCAGAAAGCACATGCGCGGGTGCTGCTGGCCAACGAAGCCGGTGTCGAGTTGCGGCCGCTGCAGCTGAAGGACTTTGACCAGCGCCCGGTGCTGGGCCTGTACTGCCGCCAGCACCGGCAACTGATGCAGTTGGAGCAACGCCTGCGCACGGCCGGTATCGAGGTGTTCGAAGCCGATATTCGCCCGCCAGAGCGCTACCTGATGGAGCGCTTCATCACCGCCCCGGTGCAGTTCACCGGCCAACCGGATGCCCAAGGCGTGTTCTGCGATGCCCAGCTCAAGCCCCTGCCGGGTTATCGCCCGCCGCTGCGCCTGGTGTCGCTGGACATCGAGACCAGCGAGCGGGGCGAGCTGTACAGCATTGCCCTGGAAGGCTGTGGCCAGCGCCAGGTGTACATGCTCGGGCCGGCCAACGGCACGGCTGATGACCTCGACTTCGACCTGCACTACTGCGCCGACCGCGCCGACATACTGGCCTGCCTCAACCAGTGGATGGCCGAGCACGACCCGGATGCAATCATCGGCTGGAACCTGATCCAGTTCGACCTGCGCCTGCTGCATGAGCACGCCAAGCTGCTGCAGGTACCGCTGGCATTGGGGCGCAACGGCGCGCCGATGACCTTGCGCAGCCATGCCGGTGGTGGCCACGTGTTCGCTGATGCCCCGGGGCGGCTGCTGATCGACGGCATCGAGGCGCTGCGCTCGGCGACCTGGAGCTTCCCGTCGTTCAGCCTTGAAAGTGTCGCCCAGACCTTGCTCGGTGAAGGCAAGGCCATCGACACGCCGTACCAGCGCATGGATGAAATCAACCGCCGCTTCGCCGAGGACAAGCCGGCTTTGGCGCGCTACAACCTCAAGGATTGCGAGCTGGTGACGCGCATCTTCGCCCACACCCGCCTGCTCGAATTCCTGCTGGAGCGGTCTTCGGTCACCGGCCTTGCGGTGGACCGCAGCGGTGGTTCGGTGGCCGCGTTCTGCCACTTGTACATCCCGCAGATGCACCGCCTGGGCTTCGTCGCCCCCAACCTCGGCAGCCGCCCCGACGAGGCCAGCCCCGGTGGCTTCGTCATGGATTCACGCCCGGGCCTGTACGACTCGGTGCTGGTGCTGGACTACAAGAGCCTGTACCCGTCGATCATACGTACCTTCCTGATCGACCCGGTGGGGCTGGTCGAAGGCTTGCGCCTGCCCGACGATGAACACTCGGTGGAAGGCTTCCGGGGTGGGCGTTTTTCCCGTAGCGAGCATTGCCTGCCGGCCATCGTCGAGCGGGTATGGCAGGGCCGGGAAGCGGCCAAGCGCGAGGGCAACGCGCCGCTGTCGCAGGCGCTGAAGATCATCATGAATGCCTTCTACGGAGTGTTGGGTTCGAGCGGCTGCCGCTTCTTCGACCCGCGCCTGGCTTCGTCGATCACCATGCGCGGCCACCAGATCATGCGCCAGACCCGTGCACTGATCGAAGCCAGGGGCTACGAGGTGATCTACGGCGATACCGACTCCACCTTCGTCTGGCTCAAGGGCGCCCACGGCGAGGAGGCTGCAGCACGCATTGGCCGCGAGCTGGTGGCGCAAGTCAATCAGTGGTGGCGCGAACACCTGCGCGAGCAGATGAACCTGGAAAGCGCGCTGGAGCTGCAGTTCGAGGTGCATTACCGGCGCTTCCTGATGCCAACCATCCGCGGTACGGACGAAGGCAGCAAGAAGCGCTATGCCGGGCTGGTGCAGCGGGCCGATGGCAGCGAGCAGATGGTCTACAAGGGCCTGGAGTCGGTGCGTACCGACTGGTCGCCGCTGGCCCGGCAGTTCCAGCAAGCGCTGTACGCGCGGATCTTCCGTGGTGAGCCGTACCGCGACTACGTGCGTGACTACGTGCGGCAGACGCTGGCCGGTGAACTGGACGCGTTGCTGGTGTACCGCAAGCGCCTGCGCCGGCCGCTGGCCGACTATCAACGCAACGTGCCCCCCCATGTGCGCGCTGCGCGCCTGGCAGATGACTACAACAGCCGCCTGGGCCGGCCAAAGCAGTACCAGCGCGGCGGCTGGATCAGCTACCTGATGACCACCGCGGGGCCCGAGCCGCTGGAGAACCCACAGGCGCCCATCGATTACGATCATTACCTGAGCCGCCAGCTGCAGCCGGTGGCCGATGCCATCCTGCCGTTCGTGGGGGATGATTTCGCTGCGCTGACCGATCGCCAGCTCCTGTTGTTCTGACGCGGTGGTACCTGGCTAACACTCGCTGGCCAGTGGCAGCTACTAGTTTCGCACCTCCTTTTACCCTGGAGGCGCGACATGCAGAACCGTCTGAATCCGACCCGAGCATTACCCACCACCCTGGACCTGGAGCGAGGCTTTCAGGACGGCATCCTTGCCCGCCGCTTGCCGGCCTGGCTGAGCGGGGTGCGCCTGGCAAGCCCCGACAGGGCGTCGCAGTCGCATTTTTCGGTCACAGCAGAACAACTGACGACGCTGCTGCAGGCCCTGCAAGACAGTTTCGACTGCCGCCAGCGCCTGCAGCGCCAACTGGCGCCGCTGCAAGGCATTCACGCGTTCTGCAAACCGCTGCTGCAGCGGGCGTTGCAGGAGAAACTGCATTCCCTGCACGACCCGGATACGTTGTTCTACCGCCACACCTACTTCACCGTTTCGCCTGATCCCGAACTGGCCACAGGCCACTTGGCGCAACAGGAAGAGAATCACTACGACATCGCACTTGTCGACGCTGCACTGGCCAATTTCACCGAGGATGAAGCGAGACCGGGCAACCTGCCGCGTAGCGACTGCCTGGTGGATGCGGCGGGTTTGATGGTGCCGGGGGTGAGCGCGCCGGCGTTGGCCAAGATGTGCCGCCAACTGGACCTGGGGGGGCGTTACCAAGAGCACCTGGATACCGTTCTGTACCCGCCCGCCAAGGGGGCCGAGGGCCTGCAAGCCACGCTCAAGGCGCAGCTGGTGTCGAACATGCAGGTAGATGCCTTCAAGGCAATGACCGAGGCGGCCCTGACCCGTGCAGAACTGGCTCTGATCCTGGGGTTGTGCAACAGCGGCGCACCTGGCAGGTTCGAGGGCGACCCAGTCGCCGCCAGGCGTCTGCAAGCCTTTGGGTGCACGCTGGAGCAGGTCATCGTGCTGCATGTCACCCGCACGACACTGGGTTTTACCAGCACCAGACGCGTGCTGGTGTACCTGCCCGGCGACCCGGTCAGCCCCTGGTGTGCCGCGCCAGATCTCGACACGTTTATTCGCAGGACCTTGGGCAAACGCCTTGCCGACCCTCAGTACCAGCGTTTCTTCAGGCGTTTCGTGCGCCTGCGGGATCAGGCCGGTTTTTTTACCCGGGTTACCGACGAACTTGCGGATGTGACCGAAGCAGCTTCGCGGGATATGGAGCAGCACCTGGCTGATTGTACATTGCCCTTGTTCGACCATCAGGCACAGGCGCGTATCGATGTGATCAAGGATGACGCGGCGTTCATCGCGGTACCGGTGCGCATGATCGACAGCGGCGTTCAACAGGCACAGCGTGAACGTCTGGTGGCCAGTGCCTGGGCTGGGGCAGGGGTAGTGGGGGTGTTCGTGCCGGCCATTGGTGCGGTGATGGTGGCTGCCATGGCTTGGGACATGCTCAAAAACGCATTCCATGCAGTGGAAAGCTGGCGAGAGGACGATACCCGTGCTGCGGTCGAGCACCTGTTGAACATCGCCAGGACGCTCATCACGGTGGGTATCACCTCCGTGCTGGCCGGCGCGGTGATGCGTAAGACCGACCTGGTCGAGCAACTGGTCACGGCGCGGCTCGAGGATGGCAGCGAAAAGCTCTGGCGCTTCGACCTGGCCCCTTTTCGCACCGAGCCGCCAGCGCTGCAAGCTCAGCCCGATGACGAGGGTGTGTATCGCCTGGGTGAGCGTCGCTGGGTGAACATCCAGGGCTACTTCTACGAAGTGGTACAAGGCGACGACGATCAATGGCGCATGCTGCCCAGGCAAGGGCACGGGCCCCAGTTGCGCCACAACGGCGCCGGTGCCTGGCGGGTATGGTGCGAGCAGCCGGTGGAGTGGGATGACACGCACGCCATGTTCCGGCGGCTGGGCGGTGAGTTTCAGCAACTGGAAGGCGACCAGATCGATCACGTGCTGGCCATTCATGGGATGGAACCGGACGACTTGCGCGGCTTGCATGTCTGCGGGCAGGCGGCGGATGCCTGCCTGGTGGACACCGTCAGCCGGGTCAGGCTGGCGAATCGCATCAAGGTATTGGTCAGCCAGCTGCGCGCAGGCGGGGCGGTGACCGATACGGCACTGCTTGCCCGGGCACAGCGCTGGCAGGATACAGAGGGTGTGGCGAATGACGAGCTGGCCGATTACCTGTGGAACCGTCGCCGTTCGTTGCTGGGGCAGTTGTACTACGAACAGTACCCGGTGACCGGCGATACGCAGGCGTTACAGCGCGATTTTGCCAGCCTGCACCGGCTGGCAGCGGAACACCTGCTGGCTACGGCAAGCCCGGACGACCTGTGGATCTCGGCTGCGGCACTAGTCAAACGTATTCGCTGCATACGTGTACACGAAGCCTTGGTGTTCGATACGCCGCAAACCCTGGACCTTGCGCGCTTCGCCCTGGGCATGCTAGACCGCATGCCTGGCGTGGACATCGGTCCGCACTGGCAATTGTTCGACGGTGACGCCGGTACGCCACTGCTCGGCACCCATGGGGGCGGGCGGCAGTTGCAGCTCAGGTTCCGGGACGGCCTGTTCCATCTCAGCGATGACCAGGGGCCGTTGGGCGCAGCGGGGGAGTTGTTCCAGCAGATAGCCAGCGGCTATACCCGTGAGCAGCGCGCGGCACTGGCCATTGGCAAACCGTTCGCCTTGCAGCTACGCAGCGAGCTGGCGCGGCGGGTGGCGCAACAGCGGGAAGTGATCGCCGAAGTGCTAGGCATCAGGCCCTCGAACGGCGCTGTGTTCTTGCCGCAACGCCTGGCCAACGGCCGCATCGGCTACCCGTTGAGTGGCTGGCGCCAGTGCCTGGGCCTGGACCGGGCTGTGGTCAGGAACCTGGCCGCCGAGCTGCGTGACCTCTACCCGGGCTTCGACGATGACGAAGTCGAGCACTGGCTGGAACGGTTGCGGGCGTCGCAACGTGACCCCGCCACGGAGCTGGCCGAGTTGAAACAACAGCTGGGCACGTTGCGTCAGACCCTGAAGGGCTGGCAGGTGGGTACGGTCAAAGCCTGGGCCTGGAAGGCGCGTCGCGAGTTCGCTCGAGGCCTCGTTGACTGTTGGCGCTACCTGGTGCCCAGACAGCTGGGGGCTGTCGAGGCAGACCGGGGCTATTTGCTGAGTTGCTACAGCAGTGACCTGGATGCGCTTCCGGCTATCCCGGCGACGGTCAGCTTCGCGCATGTGTCGGACCTGGCATTACGGTCACTGCAGATAAACACCGTGCCGGATACGTTTCTGCACGCCTTCTCCACGTTGAGAACGCTGAATATCACCAATTGCCGACTGCGTACGCTGGCGTTGACCCAGGCCATGGCTGAGCGCCTGCAGGTGCTGGACCTGTCGAACAACCAGATCGGGCCCGAGGGCGGCATGCCGGCCCTGCTGCAGGCCTGTCGCTCGCTGGTTTACCTCAACCTGTCCCACAACCCGTTGCGCACTGCGCTGTCAGTGGCAGGCCTGCCCCGGCTCAATGCCCTGATGCTGCGGGGGACGCAGTTGACACAGATGCCTGCCGGGGTCGTGGAAGCGCCGCACCTTCATACGTTGGACGTGAGCCACAATGCGATCCGCACCTTGCCCTACGGGTTCTATCGCTCGTACTTGTGGCACGCGGGGCGGGTCCGGCTGGCGGGCAACCCATTGCTGCTTGACCAAGATAGCTGGAATGAGGTGCTCGAAGACCAGGTGCCGACGATGCTGCGCTGGGTCGACCTGGTGTCCCCCGCTGAACGAGATCGCATGGCCGATATCTGGGGCAAGCTCAATGGCCAGGAGGCGTCGAGAGACTTCTTTCACCTGCTGCAGCGCTTGACCAGTTCGGCCGATTTCCAGCAGGAATTCCTGGCCCGCTACCTGGCACTCAGGGTGCTGCGCATGCTGGTGTCCATGAGCGAACAACCACTGTTGCGCACGGAACTGTACGCGCATGCGCTGACCGAGCACTGCCAGGACAATGCAACATTGCGCTTCAGCGACCTGGAAGTACGTGTGCGCAAATGGAAAGCACTACACGGCAGCGTGGGCGAAGACCCGGAGCGGGCGCTGTTGCATCTGGGCGGGCAATGCTGGCGACTGGATACCCTCGACCAGGTAGGCGGCCTGCACGCCGTGCGTGCCGGCCGGCCTGATGAGTCACTGGAGTTCGCACTGGCCTACCGGCTGGCGCTGGCCGACGACCTGGACCTGCCTGTCGAGCACGACGAAATGTTCAACCCCGGCGTTGCCAACCTGTCGCGGCAGGATATCGACGCCGCCGCGCAGCTGGTGCGGGTTGCCCAGTCCAGGGACGCGCTGGTCGATTATCTATCGACCACACCGTTCTGGAAGGAGCACCTGGCACGCGCCTTCGCTACGCGCCTGAGTACGCCGCACTTCTTTCATGCCGAACTGGAAGGGCTGGTCGAGCGCGACGCAGCGCAAGCGGACATCGACCGGCTTCAGGATCGCGTGCAACAGTGGGAACTCAATGTGACCAAGCAACTGACACGGGAGGCAATGGGCCGCCACCTGGCGGTTGTGATGATACCGGTGGCTGCGCCCAGGTAGCATTACCTGACCTGACCTGACCTGACCTGACCTGACCTGACCTGACCTGACCTGGCAGCTGCAGCCGGTGGCCGATGGCATCCTGCCGTTCGTTGGCGACAGTTTCGAAGGGGTGACCGGCCAGCAGCTGGCGCTGTTCTGAAGGGGTGGTAGCTATCTAGCTAATCGCTTGCCGAGCCTGCGTCTAATGTCGGGCCTTTGGATCAGCCCGAGGCGCAACAACGTGACTACACCCCGCCAGGAACTACCGCCAACTGCCGATACGCTGGCCATGGAGCAGGCTTATCAGGACAGCCTCATCGTCAAGCGGCTGCCCAGATGGATTCTCCGGCTGCGTATCGTATCGCCGACCGAGCAGAACATACCGGTCAACGGTTTGTATGAATCACAGCATGCTGCATTGCGCGATGCGTTGAAAGACAGCCTGGCCTGTCGACAGTGGCTGGCAAAGGAGCTTGCGCGAATCGAGGGTATCGACCATTTCGTCAAGCCGTTGCTTCAACGTGCCATGCAAAAAGAATTCGGCATCCGGGAAAATGTAGATGGCATGTTTTTCAGGCGTTGGTACACCTACACAGCTCCAAGCCAGGGCACTGTGTGGGGGCGCTACCCGGTAGCGGACAAGGACTATTTCGAAGTGCCGTTGATCGAGGCGGCACTGGACAACTTCACGCCCGGCGAGGGGCGAAACGAACAGCACAAGGACAACTGCATCGTCGACAGCCTGTCGCAACGGCTCACCTCACCAACCGCACCTGCCTTCGCACGCGTGTGCCGTCAGCTGGATCTGGGCAGGCGCTATCAAGAGCATCTGGACACCGTGCTCAAAGCACCGAGCACCCAGGCGCGCGGCTGGCGCAGCATGGCTTCGACGCTTGCCCAACTGTACAGCTCGGTCATGTTGATCGATGCGTGCAAGGCCAAAAGCGATGGAATACTGAGTGCCGCCGAACTGGACCTGGTGCTGGACCTGTGCAAGAACGGACGGCTCGGCACGTTCTACGAATCGAAAGTGGTGGCCCGGCAACTCAAGGCGTTCGGCTGTGATTTGCAACAGATCGTGATACTGGAGGTACTTCACGAAGGTTGGCTGTTCAACGCCAGCCGCAAAGTCATTGTCTACATTCCTGATGACCCCAATGGCCCCTGGAGCGTAAGCCCCGATCTGGAAAGCTTCACCCGCAAGGTACTGGGCAAGCGTCTGCGGGATACGCGCTATCAGTCGTTCTTCAGGCGTTTTGTACGACGACGTGACAGCCAGCAGTTCTTCTGCAAGGTTGCCAAGGAACTGGTGGACGTTGCCGATTGGGCAACTCGGGAAATGGACCAGCACATGCAGGACTACCCGCTGCCTTTGTTCGAGCACCTTGCCTCCGCGCGCATTGCTCACATCAAGGATGATGCCGCGCTTATAGCCACGCCCGTGTCAGACCTGGATCGCCAGGCCCAGGAAGCACATCAGCAAAGGTTGGCTGCCGAGGGATGGACATTGGCCATGGTGGCGGGCGTGTTCGTCCCCGCACTCAATACACTGCTGCTGGCGGTAATGATCTGGGACCTGCTGGGCGAGCTGTTCCAGGCGGTGGAAGACTGGCGCGAGGGTGATACCAATGCAGCAATGGACCATTTGCTCAGCGTAACCAAAGACCTGGCCGTGGTTGGTGCCACCGCTGTGATATGGCGGGAAGCTAGTCGGGCCTGGGCCAAATTGGACCGGTGGTTGCCAGCGCGCCTGGAAAACGGGACCCAGAAACTCTGGAATGGAGACCTGCTACCGTTCCGTAGCGCTGCTCCTCCCGCTGGGGCGGTGGCCGACGCCATGGGCATCTACCGTGCACAAGACAGAAGCTGGATGCTCATGGACGGCCATTACTACGAAATCGTCCAGCGCGCAGATGAAGAGTGGCAACTGGCGCCACGAGGTGGCCATGGACCTTTGTTGCGTCATAATGGCGCCGGTGCCTGGCGGCTTTGGACCGAGCAACCTGCCAGCTGGACAGACAAGCACTGGATGTTCCGCCGCCTGGGTGAGCGTTTCGCTCGCCTGGATGATGAGCAGATTGACCAGGCCATGGCCCTCCATGCCCTGGATACAGATCATCTTCGGGCGTTGCATGTGTACGGCCGGCCGCCTGAGGCCGAGCTGGTCGATACCGTAGAGCGGCTGCTGATCGACCGCCGGCTGCGGGCCCTGCTGAACGAACTGCAGCTTGGGCGAGTGCCAGAGGACGCGCTGTTGCTGGCGGAGGCGCGCGCCTTGTCGGGTGTCACCGAGCTCGACGGGCCAGCATTGGCAGCGCAGGTCTCGACAAGGCGGCGCCAGCTGTTTCAACTGGTGTATGACGGGCAGCAGGAGCCAGACGATGCGGCGGTGGCTACGTTGCGCAGGGCATTCCCGAGCCTGCATCGCCGAGCGGCGCGCGAGCTTGTGGATGGGCTCTCGGCAGAAGGTGCAGAGTTTCAGGAACTGGTCAGCGGCACGGTGCCGTTTCGCCTGGTCGAAAGGGCCAGGCTAAGCGTACTGCGCATACGTGTTGCGCGCGCCTGCGAGGCGCTGTTCATCGATATGCCCCAGACCTTGGACCAGGCCAAGGTCGCACTGACTCTGCTGGAGACTCTGGATGTCGGTAGGGTCAGACCGAGCTGGCGGCTGTACGACGGCGATAGCCCGCGGCCGATAATGACTACCGCTGGCGACAGGCAGAACTACAGGTTGGTGCATTACAACGGGCGGTTCGAACTTGAGGACGCGCTAGGCCTCGAGCTGCGCGGCCCCGGCGAGCTGTTCGAGACCTTGGCGGATGCGTTTGCCCCGGCTGATCATGCGGCACTCGGTATCGATGAGCCCTACGGCCCGGGCTTGAGAGCAGTGTTGGCCCGGCAAATGCCCGGGAACAGCAAGGTTATCGCTCAGGTGTTGGGCAAAAGCCCTCGACAGCCATGGTTGCTGACGCCAATGCGCCTGGAGGATGGCAGGGTCGGCTACCCGCTGGGTGGCGGCCTGGGGCGCGTTGCCCGGCCTGCATCTCGACCCCGGGCGTTTGAGGCGCGTCTGCGTGATCTTTACCCAGCGTACAGTGATGAGCAGATCGAAGCCTGGCTGACCACGTTGCACGCTTCGGGGCGCGATACCGACACTGAGCTCGGTATGCTCGAAGAGCAGGCACGCCGATTGAACGAGCACCTGAAAGACTGGACGCTGAAAGGGGTGCTGGCCGGTGAGCGAACCGAGCGCAAGCGGTTTCGCAAAGCAATCATGCAATGCTGGCGGGAACGGGTGCCCGATCAGGTTACCCCTGAGAATCAACGGCTGTCTGTAACTTGGCACTACAGCGGGCATGACCTGCGCTCATTGCCTGAATTGGGGCCACATTTCACCTTCCCGCATGTTACCGAACTTTCCCTGCGCAGCCTGCTGCTGGAGGAGGTGCCGGAGCGATTCCTGCTTTCATTCCCCAATCTGATGTCTCTGGAACTGAGTTACAACCGGTTGCGACGGCTGCCAGGCAGTCTGACGTTGCTTAATGAACTGCACATACTCGATTTGTCCGGCAATCGCATTTCGCTGGATTTGCCTCAAGCTCAAGTGCTGTCGCTCTGCCGACGGTTACGTTACCTGAATCTTTCGGACAACCGATTGAGCATGACCTTTTCGGTGGCTCAGATGGACCAGTTGGCCGAGCTGCGCTTGCGCAATACAGGGTTGGCATTACTGCCCGAGGGCATCATGGAGTGTGAGAGGCTGTACATGCTCGACGCTTCCAGCAACGTCATCACCTCGTTGCCCCCTGACTTCACCCAGTCCCGGTTGTGGCAGACCGGCTACGTGGCGCTGTCAGACAATCCCGTGTCGGTGCACCAGACTGAAGCGGTGCAGGAGGCCTGGGAAATTCCGGAGACTAGTTCAGTCCCTTACAAGCTGCGTTGGTTGGACCGGCTGGACGGTGAAAAGCGCCAAGATCTGGGTAGCCTGTGGGTCAGCATCGAGCAGATGGATGGGGTGACGAACTTCTTGCAGCTGCTGGCACAGCTCACGCGCTCGAAAGACTTCCTTCATCCTCGATATGGGGAAATGCTGGCTTCACGCGTTTTGGCCTTGATGGAAAAGCTCCTTGATTCACAAGCACTGGCCAATGAAATCTTCGCCAATGCATTGATCGAGAACTGCGCCGACAACGCTACGGTGGTCTTCCAGCAGCTTGAAATCCGCTGTCTTGTGTGGGCTGCCGAGCAGGCTGCCCCTTCTGGTCGCAAGGAGCGAGCATTGGTGAAACTGGCACGGCAGTTGTGGAGGCAAAAGGAGGTTGACTTCATCGCCTTTCGCGACGCTGAGGCCGTAGGTGCGGGCAATGAGTCGATTGAATGGGCGCTGGCCTATTCGATCCGCTTGCGCGAGGACCTGGACCTGCCTGACAACGCGCGGAGCATGCTCCACGCGGGGATCCCGCGCCTTAACGACGTGTCGGTGGCGCGCGTGAGTGATGAGATAAGGCGTAACGAGACAGAGGAAACGGTCGCAGCGTGGATGCTCCAGCAACCGTTCTGGAGAAATTTTCTCGAGAAACGTTACGTATACGAACTGGAAGTGCCGCCAAGGTTTCAGAGCCAGTTGGCAGAGGATGCCAGCGCCGAGGACACCGACAGGTTGATGGCGGAAAGCAGGCAGTGGACCGAGGAGACCGAGCTTCAATTGACCATCAAGGCTCTGCAACGGCCGGCATGACAAGGGCGCGTTGGACTATGCTCAAGCTACAAGTGACAGAGGTACTTTTTCGGCTCGGGAAGGGGAATGATCTCACTTGGTAACCGCCGGTTACTGTTCATTGAACATGGAGGCCTCTGGGTGGTTTACGCTCGCTCGTCGGATCTTTCGCTCTGATCTGTAGTCTTCTGGTTTATCGAGAGAATAAGGAGATACGCATGCTCGTCCGGTCATTGACCCTCGCCACCTTGCTCGCGCTTGTCGGCCCTGTGTTTGCCGCCGACAGTGACGCGCCGCTGGCCAAGGAACTGGGCAAGGCCAGGCCCTTGGTTGTCATTGCGCCCAGCAGCGCCGACCCGACGTTGCGGGGGTTGAACGAGGCCCTCAAGGACCCGGCCACCCAGGCCGCCTTCAAAGAGCGCAATCTGGTGCTCTACAGCGTTGCCAACATGATGGGCAAGCGTGAGGACAAGAACCTCGAGCAGCAGACCACCATGGCCCTGATCCGCGAGTTGAAGCTGGGTGCCAGCAAAGGCACCAAGGTGATCCTGGTGGGCAAGGACGGCGAGCGGCACATGCTCAAGGACGACGAGGAGGGCGGAGCCATCGATCCGCAGGTGATCTTGAAGGCGGTCGATGAACTGCCTGCCAGCGAAAAGGCCGTGACGGCACCCGAGCCTGTGGCTGCCGCGGTACCGGAAGCAAAAGCCAAGGACAGCAAGCCTGCCAAACCCGCCAAGCCGGCCGCGCCACCCAAGCCGCTGGAAGACTGACCCGGCACAACGGCCCCAACGCACCTTGGGGCCGCTGTGTATCCCTCTGTATCTGCCCACGCCGCAGACCCATTCCCATACAAAACTGCATCCCGCGCGATACATCCACGACATACCGCAACGGCCTAATGGCTCCACATTCCAACCACAGTGGAGCGACACCATGACTCAAGTACGAAACACTCTCGGCCTGCTCGGCGCAGCCCTGATCGGCAGCATGGCATTGAGCAGCAGCGCCTTCGCCGTCGAGCCGTTGGCCCAGGGTTACCAGCTGGCTTCGGCCAAGGTGGCCGGCGAGGGCAAGTGTGGTGAGGGCAAATGTGGTGGCAGCGCCAAGGCCTCCCAAGGCGAAGGCAAATGCGGTGAGGGCAAATGCGGCGCCAGCGCCAAGGCCGGTACCGAAGGCAAGTGTGGCGAGGGCAAGTGTGGTGATGCCTCGTTCGCCAAGACCGACAGCAACCACGACGGCAAGGTCTCGCGCGACGAGTTCCTGGCGGTGGCCAAGGACCGTGCCGGCGACTTCGACAAGATCGACAGCAACCATGATGGCTTCATCTCCGAACAGGAGGCCGCGGATCACCTCAAGGCGATCTACCAGGCCAATGGCAAGGCCATGCCCGAAGGCTTGTTCAGCCACCTGACTGGCAAGTCCTGACCTTCTACCCCATGAACCGCGCAACGCCCCTCCTGCTGGTCAGGCGGGGCGTTGTGCCTGTTGCGGAGAGCTGTTCATGCACCCCACATCTTTATCCTCTGTTCCCTTACAGGCAGGGCTTGGCCTGCGCCGTGGCCTGTTGCCGGAACTGCTGGCCCTGGAACCTGGCACCGTGGACTTTCTCGAATGCGCACCGGAAAACTGGATTGCCGTGGGTGGTGCCTATGGCAAGGGCCTGCCGCAGTTGGCCGAGCGTTTTGCCATTACCTGCCACGGGCTGTCGTTGTCGCTGGGTGGCAGCGAGCCGCTGGACCGCCATTTCCTTGGCCAGACCCGCCAGTTTCTCGATCGCCACCAGGTGCGTCTGTACAGCGAGCACCTGAGCTATTGCAGCGATGACGGGCACCTGTACGACCTGATGCCCATTCCATTCACCGACGAAGCGGTGCGCCATGTAGCCGCGCGGATTCGCCAGGCCCAGGAATACCTGGAGCGGCGTATTGCCGTGGAAAACATCAGCTACTACGCCGCGCCGTACCAGGCGATGAGCGAACTCGAGTTCATCCGTGCGGTACTCGATGAGGCCGATTGCGACCTGCTGCTGGACGTCAACAACGTCTTCGTCAATGCCTGCAACCACGTTTACGACGCCCGCGAATTCCTTGCCGGCTTGCCGCTGTCGCGGGTGACCGGCATGCACGTGGCTGGCCATTACGATGAAGCGCCGGACCTCAAGGTAGACACCCACGGGGCTGCGGTGAAGGAAGATGTGTGGGCGTTGTACGCGGTCGCCTGTGCGCGCTTCGGTGTGCAACCGACCGTGCTCGAACGTGATTTCAACTACCCGCCGCTGGCCGAACTGCTTGCCGAAACGGCGCGCATTCGTGCAGTGCAAAGAACCTCGGGAGGGCAGGCAAATGAATGAGACCTTGCGAGAGCAGCAGTACACCTTGGCCCGGTACCTGCGTGACCCGCAGCGGCATGCACCGCCGCCGGGCGTGGAGGCCCGGCGCCTGAAGATATACCGCGAGTTGTTCTATGGTGCTATCGAAGGTTTGCTGGCCGGCAGTTTTCCGGTGATGCGCCAGGCATTGGGCGAGCAGCGCTGGCATGCCCGAGTGCGAGATTTCTATGCCAACTATCGCAGCCAGACACCGTTGTTTACCGAGATTGCCCAAGCGTTCGTCGATTACCTGCAAGGTATCGAACTGGATGCGCCCTGGCAGCTGGAGCTGGCGCACTATGAGTGGGTCGAGGCGCAGTTGTATCTGAGCGATGCCGAAGACCCGGCCCATGACCCGGCAGGCGACCTGCTGGAAGGGGAGCCGCTGTTGTCGTGCGTGGCGCGGGTGTTGGCCTATCGTTGGCCGGTGGAACGTATCGGGGCGGATTACCAGCCAGCGGTCGCGCCAGCGGCGCCGACCTTGTTGCTGGTTTATCGCGATGGGCAGTTGAAGGTGCGCTTCGCGCGCCTGGCGCCGCTGGCGTACCGGTTGCTGGCACTGGAGCAGGGCAGTGGGCGGGCGCGGTTGGAGGCGCTGGGAGGTGGTGTGGAAGAGGGGTTGGCGTTGCTGGAGGGATTGCGCGAGCAGGGGGTTATCGTCGGTACATGTTGAGTGCGGCACGGGGGGCGCCTTGCGCCCCTATCGCGACACAAGGCCGCTCCTACAGAGGTACGCGATCCCTGTAGCAGCGGCCTTGTGTCGCGATGGCCTGCAAAGCAGCCCCCGGCTATATCACTTGGCGAACCGCCCTCTGAGCCAATGATCCAGGCTCAACCGCCCAGCCCCTTTCAGCAGCAGTGGCAGCAACGCCACCAGGTAGATCAGCGGCAACTTGAAGTTGCCAAAGCCCTGGTCGGTAATCGCATACCCTTGGGCCAGCTCGGCCAGGCTCGACCAGTGCGCCGGCCAATGCACCGCGGCGATCGCCACAACGGTCACCACCATCAGCCCCAATGAGGCCAGCCGGGTACCCAGCCCCAGCAACAGCAGTAACGGCAGGGTCAGCTCCGCCCACATCGACAGCTGCCAGTTCAGCTCTGCAGGCAGCAGGTTGAAGGGGAACGGGAAGTTCGCTTGCAGGTCGGCGAACCAGTTGCTGCCATTGAATTTCTCCCAGCCGGATTCGAAAAATTCCCAGGCCAGGAACAGCCGCAACGGCAGGTCGGCGCTCCAGATACCGAAACGGTCGAAGGTGGTCAGGGTGCGGGTCAAGGTGGTCATGCTGGTTTTCTCTCTTCAGGAAGGGCACGTGCGTTACGGCGTTGCTGGCGGGCCAGCTTGGCGGTGAGCTTGACGGCGATGGCGCTGAACATCAGGGCGAACGCCAGCGGGTACCAGCCCCCCATGGGGATGCGTTTGTAGAACGACAGGCAGAACACCGCGGCCAGTACCCACATGCCGGTGCTGTGCAGGGCCTGCCAGGCGCGGCCACCCAACAGGCGCATGGGGGCCTTGAACGAGGTGATGGTGAGTAGCAGCAGGAACAGGTAGCCAAGGGTGCCGGGCAGGCTGGAAGTGAGCGTGCGGCCGGCCCAGAACAGCTCGGGGAATTGCTGGGCGTAGCGGTAGATCAGTACCCCATGCACGGTGTGGGAAAAGGCGAATGCCAACCCCAGGTAGCGCCGTTCCTGCAGGATGCGGCGGCTGCTGGTGCCTGGCAGCAAGGTCACCAGCGACGAGGCCAGGAAGGCCAGCAGGAATAGCGCGAAGGAGCTGCGCGCAGTGGCACGGATTGCGCTGCGCAGGCCGTCCGGATCAGGTTGGCTGGCCAGCACCACGGCGGTCATCGCCAGGGTCAGGCCGGCGAGCGTGGCGAACAGCCTCCAGCCGGAGGGAAGGGTGAGGGGTTTCATCAGGGAGGCTCCCGGGGTGTGGTTATGTAACCGGGAGTGTGTCGGGGTGGGGTATCTGCAGTGTGTCGGCGGTGGTGGGGTTGTGTATCGGATTGTAGAAAGCGCTCAGACGCCGCGTTCCCTGTAGGAGCGGCCTTGTGTCGCGATCGGGCCGCAGAGCGGCCCCGGTAATTTATGCTGCGAAGCTGAAAACCTGGGGCCGCTCTGCGGCCCGATCGCGACACAAGGCCGCTCCTACAAAGGACTGCGAGCCATTCATTTGAGTTCGATCTGCGCGCACAGCCCGCCGCTTGCCCGGTTACTCAGGGTCAGCCGACCGCCCATGGCCTGGATCAGCTGATGGGCAATCGCCAACCCCAGCCCGGTACCGCCGGTGCTGCGGTTGCGTGAGCCTTCCACGCGATAGAACGGCTTGAGCACTTCATCCAGTTCGCCACCGGGTATGCCTGGCCCGTTGTCGAGCACGCGGATCACGGTCATGTCACCCTCGCGGCATACTTCCAGTTCGGCAGCGCCGGCAAACTTCAGGGCGTTGTCCACCAGATTCACCAGCACCCGGCGCAGGGCATGCGGGCGGGTTTCCAGCAGGCTGCCGCTGCTGCCATGGCGCTCGACCTGGGCGCCACTGTCCTGATAGTCGAACACCAGGCTGTCGAGGAATGCATCGAGGTTGACCCGGCACGGTGCCTCTGTGCTGGTGTCCATGCTGCGGGCATAGGCCACGCCTTCACGCACCAGGTGTTCCATCTCGCCAAGGTCGCTCCACAGCTTGTCTTTTTCCACCCCTTCGTCCATCACTTCGACACGCAGCTTCATGCGCGTGATCGGCGTTTGCAGGTCGTGGGAAATGGCCGCCAGCAATTGCATGCGTTCCTTGAGATAGGCAGCGATGCGCGCCTGCAGGGCGTTGAAGGCCGCGGCGGCGTAGCGCACCTCGCGCGGGCCGCTTTCATCCAGTTGCACGCCAGGCTTGTCCGGGTCGAGGTTGTCCACCGCGCGGGCCAGGCGGGTCAGCGGGCCGATCGCCAGGCGTACCGCCAGCCAGGTGCACAGCAACAGCACGGCCAACTGGATCAGCAACACCACGGGCAGCCAACGTGCCACAGGGACCGGCGATGGGGTTACGTCGATGGTCAGCGGTGCACCATCGGCCAGTGTCAGGTGTGCCTGGAAGTGCGCATTCGGGCCGGGGATTTCCTGGAAGGACAGGCGATAGTCGGCGCCAATGGCCTTGACGATCGAGTCGGCGGCCATGGGCGGGTCGCTGGTCGGCATGGCTTCGCCCGCCAGGCCCTGGTCCAGCCGGTAGCGGTAGGTACGCCGCTCCAGGCGCGGCAACCAGGCGGCGCGTTCGGCCGCAGGCAGGCGGTCGAGGATGGCCACCGAGGTGGCCACGTCCTGCTCCAGGGTGCTGAGCATCATCGAGCGGCTGCTGATGTAGCGTTCGTAGGCCTGCAGGCCGAACGACAGGCCGTAGGCCAGCACCAGGCCCGTGAAGAAGATCAGTGCCAGGCGCGAGGCCAGGGTACGTGGCCACTTCATGATGGCGACTCGAGCAGTTGCACCGGCAGCGAGAATACGTAGCCCTCGCTGCGCACGGTCTTGATGCAGCTGGGCTCGCGGGCGTCGTCACCCAGGCGCTGGCGCAGGCGGCTGACCAGCAGGTCGATGGAACGGTCGAAAATGTCGGCTTCGCGGCCCTGGGTCAGGTTGAGCAACTGCTCACGGCTGAGTACCCGCTGCGGGTGGTCGAGAAACACCCGTAGCAGGCGGTATTCGGCACCACTCAGGGCTACCAGGGTGCCTTCGCTGTCGAGCAGGTGGCGCGCGGTGGTGTCCAGCCGCCACTGGCCGAAGCCGAGCAGGCGGCTGCTTTCGCTGATGGTCAGGTTGGGCGGCAGCATGCGCGTGCGGCGCAGCACGGCGTTGATACGGGCCAGCAGTTCGCGGGCCGAGAACGGCTTGGTCAGGTAATCGTCGGCGCCCATTTCCAGGCCGATGATACGGTCGGTTTCGTCGTTGCGGGCGGTCAGCATCAGCACCGGGGTATTGCGGTGCTTGCCGGCGCGCAGCTCGCGGCACAACAGCAGGCCATCGTCGCCGGGCATCATGATGTCGAGGACGATCAGGTCCACGCTGTTGGCTTCGAGAAAGGCGCGCATCTGCCGACCGTCGGCGACGATGCTGGTGCGCAGGCCGTTCTTCTTCAGGTAGTTGCCGACCAGTTCGCGGATTTCGCGGTCGTCGTCGACGATCAGAATGTGATCGACATGTTCCATGCGCTGCGTTCCTGTGCAAAAGGGATGGGCGCAGTGTACCGAGCGCGTTCGCGCTTGCCTGCGGGGCTTTGTATTGCAGTGTATCTCGCCTGTGTACAGACACAGGAGGAAGCACATCACAGCTTCGGGCGACACATGCGGGATACCTGGCCGGCGTGAAATGGCTCTCGACCGGGGAGCACGACTCCCCAACCTCAAGCGTTACACAGGAGAGATGCCATGAACTTCAAAACCTTCGCCCGTGCCAGTCTGTTCGCCGTGCTCAGCATCGGCGCCATTGCCGCCCAGGCCTCCACCATGCCGATGGACGACACCGGGGTCATGCAGTACCGCTACGGTGATCACCTGGACGTGAAGAAAGTGCTGTCGATACAGGATGACCAGAGCGACGCCTGCGGCCTGGTGAATACCCGCATGGACTACCTCGACTCCAAGGGCCAGCAGCAGAGCGTGCAGTATCGTACCTACGCTACCGGCGGCTGCCATGAGAATTGATCGTCGCTTGTTGTTGAAAGTGGGCGGCATTGCTCTGGCGCTGACCGGCCTGGGCCTGGCCGGCCACCTGATGGCCCGCGACAGCTACGGCAGCATGCCGTCGCTGTCGGGCGCCAGCCAGTGGATCAACTCGCCGCCGCTGGATGCCCCAGCGCTCAAGGGCAAGGTGGTGCTGGTGGACTTCTGGACCTGGGACTGCATCAACTGCCGGCGCAGCCTGCCGCATGTGAACGAATGGGCGCGGCGCTATGCCGACCAGGGCCTGGTGGTGGTCGGCGTGCACACCCCGGAATACGACTACGAGCACGATGTGGGCACCTTGCGTGACAAGGTGACCAGGCTGGGGATCGGTTACCCGGTGGCGGTGGATAACGACTACAAGGTGTGGAACGCCTGGGGCAACCAGTTCTGGCCGGCACACTACTTTGTCGACCGCAAAGGGCAGGTGCGCCATGTGCACTTTGGCGAAGGGGATTATGGTGGGCAGGAACAGGTTATACAGGCGTTGCTGGATGAGAAAGGGTGAGTGGTCTGTGCCGGCCTCTTCGCGGCGGTTCGACGACTCGATGAACCCGCTCCCACAGGTACTGCACCGCTTGCAAGCTGTGCGATCCCTGTGGGAGCGGGTTCACCCGCGAAGAATCCAACAACGATCTGTCAGGTGAAACTGGCAAAATGCGCCTGCATCCGCGCCGCATCCGCCTGGCGCCCGCTGAACAGTTCGAACGCCTTAACCGCCTGGAACACGGCCATGTTACTGCCATCCAGGGTGCGGCAGCCCAGCGCCCGGGCGGCGCGCAGCAGTTCGGTCTCCAGCGGGAAGTAGATGATTTCCGCCACCCACAGGCGCGCATGCAGCAGCTCCACCGGCAGCGGCGTGCCCGGCAGCTTGGCCATGCCCACCGGCGTGGTGTTGACCAACCCGTCCGCCTCGGCCAGGGCCGTGGCCAGGTCGGTGCCGACCACGGCACGCCCGGCACCGAAATGGCCATTCAGGTTGTCCACCAGTGCCTGCGCACGGGCCGCGTCCACTTCGAACAGTACCAGCCGTTCGACCCCTTCACCCAGCAAGGCATGGGCGACGGCCGAGCCTGCACCACCGGCACCCATCTGCACAACCTGGCGCCGTGCCACATCCGGCAGGCCACGGCGCAAGCCTTCGGCAAAGCCCAGGCAGTCGGTGTTGTGGCCAACCCGCTTGCCGTCCTTGAGCACCACGGTGTTCACCGCGCCGATGCCGCGGGCTTCGTCCGACAGTTCGTCGAGCAACGGCAGGATCGCCTGCTTGAACGGGTAGGTGATGTTGAGCCCGGTGAAACCGGTGTGCTGGGCCGCGTCGAGCAAGCCGGGCAGGGCGCTGTCGTCCAGTTGCAGCTGGTCGGCATCGATCAGCCGATACAAGTAGCGCAGCGCCTGGGCATCACCTTCGTGCTCGTGCAGGGCTGGGGTGCGCGAAAGCTGGATGCCGCGGCCGATCAGGCCGGCGAGGATGGCTTGCTGGCTCATGCGCTGTGCTCCTGCAGCATTTCGGCGAAGTGGCTGAGGGCCATGCGGTAGCCATGGCTGCCCAGGCCGCAGATGACCCCGACGGCGATGGACGATACGAACGACAGGTGACGGAACGGTTCGCGCTTGTGCACGTTGGACAGGTGCACTTCGATGACCGGCACTTCGCTGGCTACCAGGGCATCGCGGATGGCCACCGAAGTGTGAGTCCAGGCACCGGGGTTGATCACGATGCCGGCGCAGCGGCCACGGGCGGCATGGATCCAGTCGATCAGTTCGCCCTCATGGTTGGTTTGACGGAACTCGATTTCCAGGCCGTGGGCATGGGCGGTATCGGCACAGCCCTTGGCCAGGTCGGCGAGGGTTTCGTAGCCGTATTGGGCAGGCTCACGGGTGCCCAGCATGTTCAGGTTAGGGCCGTTGAGCACGAGAATAATGGGCTTCATGACGGGCATCGCTTTGTTGTTGTTGGATGCGTTTAGTTTTGTACCGCCTGGTTAGTTTAGTCAATTGGACTAAACCGCTGCACCCGGAAAGTGGGCGATTATCGAACCCTCAACACACCCTCTGTAGGAGCAGCTGAATTACAAAATTGTAATTTTCCCGCCACCGCCCCGATAAGCACGGCTTTCTACAGTCCCTCGCCAAAGCTCGCCGACGAGGACCTGTTTCGTGCCCATCTCCCGCAAGACCGCCTTGCTCTGCCTGTTGCTGGCCGGCGCCGCCAGCGCCCAGGGCAACCAGAGCCTGAGCCTGCCCCAGGCGCTTGATGCCGCCTTTGCCCAGAACCCGGAGCTGGCCGCGGCTGGCCGGGAAATCGGCATTGCCGATGGCGAGCGGCGCCAGGCCGGGTTGATCCCCAATCCGGAACTGTCCTGGGAGGTCGAGGACACCCGCCGTGACACCGGCACCACCACTGTCACCCTCAGCCAACCGCTGGAGCTGGGCGGCAAGCGCGGCGCACGTGTCGCCGTGGCCGGTGCCGGCCAGGCCATTGCCCAGCTGGACCTGGAGCGCCAGCGCAACGGCCTGCGCGCCGATGTGGTGCAGGCCTTTCACGCGGCCCTGCGCGCACAGACCGCGCTGGAGCTGGCGCAGCAATCGCAGGCATTGACCGAGCGTGGACTGCGGGTGGTGCAGGGGCGGGTAACCGCTGGCCAGTCATCGCCCGTTGAGGCCACCCGGGCCCAGGTGCAGCTGGCTCAAGCCCAGGCCGAAGTGCGTCGTGCGCAAACCCAGCGCAGTGTGGCCTACCAGGCCTTGGCACGGTTGACCGGCAGCCCGCTGGCAAGCTTCGACCAGTTGCAGGCAGCCAACCTGTCCCCTGGCGATGCGCCCAGCGCCGACGCCCTGCTCGACCAGGTCGAGCAGACAGTCGAATGGCGCCTGGCCGCAGCCCAGGTCGAGCGCGGCGACGCGACCCTGGGTTCGGAAAAGGCCCTGCGCATTCCCAACCTCACCGTCAGCCTGGGCAGCCAGTACAGCCGCGAAGACCGCGAGCGGGTCAATGTGGTGGGCCTGTCGATGCCCTTGCCGCTGTTCGACCGTAACCAGGGCAACGTGCTGGCCGCGGCCCGCCGCGCCGACCAGGCGCGTGACCTGCGCAACGCCGTGGAGCTGCGCCTGCGCAGTGAAACCCGCAGCGCCGTGAGCCAGTGGGCCACGGCCATGCAGGAAGTGCAGGCCTATGACCGCACCATCCTGCCCTCTGCCCAGCAGGCCGTGGACACCGCCACACGCGGTTTCGAAATGGGCAAGTTCGCCTTTCTCGATGTACTCGACGCCCAGCGCACGCTGATCGAGGCGCGCGGGCTGTACCTCGAGGCACTGGCCTCGGCGACCGACGCGCGGGCGCAGGTCGAGCGGATTTATGGCGACCTCGATGGCCTGAGCAACAAATTGAACAGCAGGAGCAACAATGACTAATCCACGCAAGCTAGCCCTTCTGGCTGCCGCCATCGCCGCGCTTGGCCTGGGTGGCCTGGCCTGGACCGACAACTTTGGCAAGGCGTCGAGCACGCAAGCCCGGCACGACGACCACGGCGAAGACAGCCACGGCCACGGCGAGCAACAGGCCGGCGAAGGCCACGAGGAGGAGGAGGGCAAGCTGCACCTGTCCACCGCCCAGATCGAGGCCGCCGGAGTGCAACTGGCCGATGCCGGCCCTCGTGAACTGGGCACGGTGATCAATTTCCCGGGTGAAATCCGCTTCGACGAGGACCGCACCGCCCACGTTGTGCCACGCGTGCCTGGTGTGGTCGAGTCGGTGCAAGCCGAACTGGGCCAGGCGGTCAAGCGTGGTCAGGTGCTGGCGGTAATCGCCAGCCAGCAGATTTCCGACTTGCGCAGCGAACAGCAGGCTGCCCAGCGCCGCCTGGAACTGGCGCGCCTGACCTTCCAGCGTGAACAACAGCTGTGGCAGGAACGCATCAGCGCCGAGCAGGATTACCTGCAGGCTCGTCAGGCGTTGCAGGAAGCCGAGATTGCCTTGGCCAACGCCCGGCAGAAGGTCGCCGCCGTGGGCCCGGCCGGCGCCGGCAACCGCTATGAACTGCGCGCGCCGTTCGATGCAGTGGTGGTGGAAAAACACCTGACCGCAGGCGAGGTGGTCGATGAGACCAGCAATGCCTTCACCCTGTCTGACCTGAGCCGGGTCTGGGCTACTTTCGCCGTCGCCCCGCGCGACCTGGACAAGGTCACCACAGGCCGCAATGTCACGGTCAGCGCGCCGGACCTGGGCGCCCAGGTCGAGGGCAAGGTCAACTACGTCGGCAGCCTGCTCGGCGAGCAGAACCGTGCCGCCACTGTCCGCGCCACGCTGGCCAACCCCAACGGCGCCTGGCGCCCAGGCCTGTTCGTCAATATCGCGGTCAGCGTCGAACGCTTCGACGCCGCCGTGGTGGTACCGGAAAGCGCCCTGCAAACCTGGGAGGAGCAGACCGTGGTGTTTGCCCGTACCGAGGAAGGCTTCGAGGCCCGCCCGGTGAAGACCGGCCGCCGCGACGCCGGCCAGGTGGAAATCACCACCGGCCTTGCCGCCGGAACCCAGGTGGCCGCTGCCGGCAGCTTTGTCCTCAAGTCCGAGCTGGGCAAGGGCTCGGCCGAGCATAGCCATTGATCACGGGGACACCTGTATGTTCGAACGCCTGATCCAATTCGCCATCGAGCAGCGCCTGGTGGTGATGCTGGCCGTGGTCCTGATGGCCGCGATGGGTATTCACAGCTACCAGAAACTGCCGATCGACGCTGTACCGGACATCACCAACGTCCAGGTGCAGATCAATACCGCCGCGCCCGGCTATTCGCCGCTGGAGACCGAGCAGCGCATCACCTTCGCCATCGAGACCGCCATGGCTGGGCTGCCCGGGCTCAAGCAGACCCGCTCGCTGTCGCGTTCGGGCCTGTCCCAGGTCACGGTCATTTTCGACGACGACACCGACTTGTTCTTCGCCCGTCAACTGGTCAACGAGCGCCTGCAGGTGGCACGCGAGCAGTTGCCCGAGGGCATCGAAGCGGGCATGGGGCCGATTTCCACCGGGCTGGGTGAAATCTTCCTGTGGACGGTGGAAGCCGAGCAGGGCGCGCTGAAGGAGGACGGCACGCCCTACACCCAGACCGACCTGCGGGTGATCCAGGACTGGATCATCAAGCCGCAGCTGCGCAACGTGCCCGGGGTGGCCGAGGTCAACAGCATCGGCGGCCATGCCAAGCAGTACCTGATTGCGCCGGAGCCCAAGCGCCTGGCGGCCTACAAACTCACCCTCAATGACCTGATCGCGGCGCTGGAGCGCAACAACGCCAACGTCGGTGCCGGCTACATCGAGCGCAATGGCGAGCAGTTGCTGATTCGCGCGCCAGGCCAGGTGGCGTCGGCCGAGGACATCGCCAATATCGTCATCTCCAGTGTCGATGGCACGCCAATCCGCGTCAGCCATGTTGCCCAGGTCGGCCTGGGCGAAGAGCTGCGCTCGGGCGCGGCCACCGAAAACGGTCGGGAAGTGGTGCTGGGCACGGTGTTCATGCTGATCGGCGAGAACAGCCGCACGGTCTCCCAGGCGGTCGCCGCCAAGCTGGTCGATATCAACCGCAACCTGCCCAAGGGCGTGGTCGCCGTTACGGTGTACGACCGCACCAACCTGGTGGAAAAGGCCATCGCCACGGTGAAGAAGAACCTGGTCGAAGGCGCCATCCTGGTCATCGCCGTGTTGTTCCTGTTCCTGGGCAACATCCGCGCTGCGCTGATCACTGCCATGGTCATTCCGTTGTCGATGCTGTTCACCTTCACCGGCATGTTCAGCAACAAGGTCAGCGCCAACCTGATGAGCCTGGGCGCCCTGGACTTCGGCATCATCGTCGACGGCGCGGTGGTGATCGTGGAGAACGCCATCCGCCGCCTGGCCCACGCCCAGCAGCGCCATGGCCGCATGCTCACCCGCAGCGAGCGCTTCCATGAAGTGTTCGCGGCCGCCCGTGAGGCGCGCCGGCCGCTGATCTACGGCCAGCTGATCATCATGGTGGTGTACCTGCCGATCTTTGCCCTGACCGGGGTGGAAGGCAAGATGTTCCACCCTATGGCCTTTACCGTGGTCACCGCCCTGCTCGGTGCCATGATCCTCTCGGTTACCTTCGTGCCGGCGGCCATTGCCCTGTTCGTCACCGGCAAGGTCAACGAAGAGGAGGGCCTGGTAATGCGCACGGCGCGTCAGCGCTATGCCCCAGTGCTGGCCTGGGTGCTGGGCCGGCGCAAGCTGGCGTTCGCTGCCGCCGCTACCCTGGTGTTGTTGTCCGGGGTTATGGCCAGCCGCATGGGCAGCGAGTTCATCCCCAGCCTCAGCGAAGGCGACTTCGCCCTGCAGGCCTTGCGCGTGCCGGGCACCAGCCTGTCGCAGTCGGTCGACATGCAGCGGCGCCTGGAACAGGCGATCATCGCCCAGGTGCCGGAAGTGGAGCGGGTGTTCGCCCGCACGGGCACTGCCGAGATCGCCTCCGACCCGATGCCGCCGAACATTTCCGATGCTTATGTGATGCTGCGCCCGCGTGAGCAATGGGCCGACCCAGGCAAGCCGCGTGATGAGCTGATTGCCGAGGTACAACGTGCCGCCGCCAGCGTGCCGGGCAGCAACCATGAACTGTCGCAGCCGATCCAGCTGCGCTTCAACGAGCTGATTTCCGGGGTACGCAGCGATGTGGCGGTGAAGCTTTTCGGTGATGACATGGATGTGCTCAACCGCACTGCCGCGCAGATCGCCAGCAGCCTGCAAGGCGTGCCGGGCGCGTCCGAGGTAAAGGTCGAGCAGACGACTGGCCTGCCAGTGCTGACCATCGATATCGACCGCGACAAGGCAGCCCGCCATGGCCTGAACGTGGGTGATGTGCAGGGCGCCATTGCCATTGCCGTGGGTGGCCGCACGGCCGGTACGCTGTACGAAGGTGACCGCCGTTTCGACATGGTGGTACGCCTGTCGGAAACCCTGCGCACCGATGTCGACGGACTGGCCAGCCTGCTGATTCCGGTGCCGGCCAATACGGCTGCGGGTGCCGGGCAAATCGGCTTTATCCCGCTGTCGCAGGTAGCCACGCTGAACCTGCAGCTAGGGCCGAACCAGGTCAGCCGCGAGGATGGCAAGCGAGTGGTGGTAGTCAGCGCCAACGTGCGTGGGCGTGACCTGGGCTCGTTCGTCGAGGAGGCCGAACAGACGCTGATCGAGCAGGTGCAGATACCGCCGGGTTACTGGACTCGCTGGGGCGGCCAGTTCGAGCAGCTGCAGTCGGCGGCCAAGCGCCTGCAGGTGGTGGTGCCGGTGGCCTTGCTGCTGGTCATGGCGCTGTTGCTGATGATGTTCAACAACCTCAGGGATGGCCTGCTGGTATTCACCGGCATCCCGTTCGCCCTTACCGGCGGGGTGCTGGCGCTGTGGTTGCGGGACATTCCGTTGTCCATTTCCGCTGGCGTGGGGTTCATTGCCTTGTCGGGCGTGGCGGTGCTCAACGGGCTGGTGATGATTGCCTTTATCCGTGGCCTGCGGGAAGAAGGGCGCACGCTGCGGGCAGCGGTCGAGGAGGGCGCGCTGACGCGCTTGCGGCCGGTGCTGATGACGGCACTGGTGGCGTCGCTGGGGTTCATCCCGATGGCCTTGGCTACCGGCACCGGGGCCGAGGTGCAGAGGCCGCTGGCGACCGTGGTGATTGGCGGGATTCTGTCGTCCACCGCACTGACTTTGCTGGTGTTGCCGGCGTTGTATCAGTGGGCGTATCGGCGGGAAGAGGTGCAGGAGGGTTGAGCGTTTTGGGGCTGCTTTGCAGCCCATCGCGACACAAGGCCGCTCCTACAGGGGATCGCATCAGCCGCAAATTGACGCAATCTCTTGTAGGAGCGGCCTTGTGTCGCGATGGGCCGCAAAGCGGCCCCAAATTCTCAAACAGTACGACGAGCCCCAGCTCTTGCACTGTCGCCCCTAGCCTCATCATGCAACGAAATCCGCGAAGTTTCCGGCAACGCCAACCCGCCCGCCAGCGCCACCAGCGCAATCACCACCAGGTAGAACGCCGGTGCCAGGCTGCTGCCGGTCTGCCCGATCAGCCAGGTCGCCACCAATGGCGCGGTGCCGCCAAACAACGTATAGGCCACGTTGTAGGTAATTGCCGAAGCGGTATAGCGGGTGCGGGTAGGGAAACTTTCCGACAGCAATGCCGCCGTGACCACGCCACTGCACAACGCCCCCACCGCCAGCAGGATCACCCCCAGCAGCGCACCGGACATCGAGCCGGAGCTGGCCAGCCAGTACGCCGGGAACACGCACAGCATCACCCACAGGCAGGTAAAGCCGATGGTCTTGCGTCGCCCGACGCGGTCCGAGAATGCCCCGGCCAGCGGGCAGCCGACCGCAGCGAACAGCAGCGCCACGGTGGTCACCAGCAGTGATTGCGCGCGGGTCAGGTTGCCGACCAGTTGCAGGTAGGTGGCGAAGTAGGTGGTGAACATGTAGAACGACAGCGCGGTCAGCGAGATGAAGGCCCCCAGGTTGCGGATCGCCCGGCCATGGTTGCGCAGGGTTTCCTTGAGCGGCGAATGTTCATGCTCCTTGCCTTGGGCGATGGCTTCGCGGAACGCGGGGGTTTCTTCCATGCGCCAGCGCAGGTACAGGCCAACCAGCCCCAATGGCGCGGCGATCAGGAACGGTATGCGCCAGCCCCAGGCATTCATCGCCTCGGCCGACAGGCTGGCTTCCAGGCCATAGGCGATCACTGCCGCGCAGGCAAAGGCGGAAAAGGTCGACACCGGCACGAAGCTGCCATAGAAGGCGCGCTTGCCGTTGGGCGCGTGCTCCATCAGGTAGGCGCAGGCCCCGGCATACTCGCCACCGGCGGAAAAGCCCTGCAGGCAGCGCGCCAGGGTCAGCAGCGCAGGGGCTGCCAGGCCGATGCTGGCGTAGGTCGGCAACAGGCCGATGAGGGTCGTGGAGCCGGCCATCAGCAGGATGGTCAGCGACAGGATGCGCTTGCGCCCCAGGCGGTCACCCAGCGCGCCGAACACGATGCCGCCCAGCGGGCGCAGGGCGAAGGCCACGGCGAACACCGCAAAGGTCTTGAGCAAGGCCACGCTGGCGTCTTCGCTTGCGAAGAACTGGCTGGCGATCAGGGTAGCGAGAAAGCCGTAGACGGCGAAGTCGAACCATTCGACGAAATTGCCGATGGCCGAGGCGGCGATCACCCGGCGCAGGGTGGCGGGGGATACCTCGTGAGGTGCGGGCATGCGAGTGCTCTCCGGTTCCATTGGCAGGCATGATGAAAGTGGCGCGGTCGGGCCGCGCCATCATTGTTGTGCTTGTCAGTAGATAACCGGGCGCTGCAGGGCGCTTTGTCGAGGGCGACCTCGGGATGCCTGATTCAACCACCAGCTATGCAGCTGACGCAGGCCTTGTAGGAGCGGCCTTGTGTCGCGATCGGGCTGCGCAGCAGCCCCAGGATCTTGAAGTAGGCGCAGGCATCGCCGGGCTGCGTTGCAGCCCTTCGCGACACAAGGCCGCTCCTACAGGAACGCGGGCAATAAGCTCAGAAACGCATATCCAGCGCCAGTTCGAAGGTACGCGGCGGCCCCATGTAGTACTGGCTGTTGTAGGCCTGCTTGGCATACACCTCATCGGTCAGGTTGCGTACCCGCCCGGTGAGCGTGGTGTGTTCATCCAGCCGGTAGCGGGCGAACGCACCGAACAGGGTGTAGGCCGGGGCCTTGAGGCTGTTGGCATTGTCGGCATACACCGAGCCCACGTAGCGCCCGTCCGCCCCCACCGACCATGCCGGGGTCAGGCTGTAGGTCAGCCACAGGTTGGCGACGTTGGCGGGTACGTTCACCGGTGCGTTGCCCTTGCGCGACACCGATACACCGTTGACGGCCTCGTTGAACTCGTCGTACTGCGCATCGACATAGGCATAGTTGGCCTCGGCCAGCAGCTTGGATGTCACCTGCAGGCGCCCGGACAACTCGACACCCCGCGAGGTCTGCTGCCCGGCCTGGACCGTGAGGTTGGCGTCGTTGGAGTCGCGCACGGCAAAGTCCTTGCGCACGATCTGGTACAGCGCCAGCGTGGCCGCGCCGCGCCCGTCGAGAAAGTCGAACTTGCTGCCCACTTCCCACTGCTCGCCCTTCGACAGGTCGAACAGCCCGACGTTGGAATAGGTCGCTGCCGCCAGCGAGCCGGCCGGCAAGTCGGCAGAGGTACTGTACTGTGCATAGACACTGGCGGACGGGGTCAGCGCATAGGTCAGGCCGATACGCCCGGAAAGCGGTTCCCAGCGCCGTTCGAAGAACGCCGGCGAGGTTGGCGTTACCGCGCCGTAGTTGGTCACCTGCATGTCCAGGTAGTCGTAGCGCAGGGCGGTCAGCAAGGCCAGGCGTTCGGTGAGTTGCACGCGGTTTTCGGCAAACACCGCGCGGTTGGTCACCTCGTGGCGGCGTTGCTTGGTAAGGCCGGCGTTCACCCCGGGGATGTCGTCGAAACTGCCGGGGTCGAAGTGCTCGGCATCGACCACATCGCTCCAGCTGCTCGAGGTGGGGTAGAGGGTCTGGCGCATGCGCGAGTACTCCAACCCCAGCGACCACTGGCTGGCCAGGCCGAACAGCTGGTTGTCGTGGCGCAGCTCGATACGGTCGCCCATCAGGTTCTGGTCGTGGCGCTGCAGGTAAGGGCTGCTGCGCTGTACCTTGCCATCGTTGGTGTAGCTGTAACGTTCGAGGTTGCGGTAATCGCGCTGGGCGTTGTAGTGGTACAGCGTGTTCTGCACGCTGGTGCTGTCGCTGAGCTGGTAGTCGAGGATCGAGCGTAGCCAGCGTACCCGCTGCTCATAGCGCCCGTCACCGACGTTGTAGTTTTCGAAGCGGCGGCTGTTGTCGATCTTCATCGTGCTGCGCCCAGGCAGGATCGGCGAGCCCCAGTAAGGGCTGTCTTCGCGGTCTTCCTGGTATTCCAGGGCCAGGGTGTGGGTGAGGTTCGGCGTGAGGTCGCTCAGCAACGAGAAGGCCAGGCTGTCGGTGTGCCGTTCGTTGCGGTCGATGTAGCCGTTGCCATGCCCACGGCTGAAGTCCAGGCGCATGAAGTGGCGGGCATCGGCGGGGTTGCTGGCCAGTGCCTGGTTGATGCCGAACGCCACTTCGCTGTCGTCGAAGCTGCCGTAGCGGATGCGGCCGTCGATGGTCTGCTGATCGCGGCTGGCCAGCTTGGTGATGTAGTTGATCGAGCCGCCCACCGCGCCCGCACCATGCAGGAACGACGACGGCCCGCCAATCAGTTCGACGCGGTCGAGTACCCAGGCATCCACGGGCCGTGTGGCGCTGCTGTAGCCCAGGTTGATGCCGTTGTACAACTGGGTAACCTGGTTCTGGGTAAAGCCGCGATAGGCGACGAAGCCGCCAAAGCCGGGGTTGGCCGAGGCGTTGACGCCGGTCATGGCGTTGATCACGTCCTGGCTGTCCTTGGCGCCGCGCTCTTCGATCAGGCGGCGGTCCGAGACACTGACCGAGGCCGGCGTTTCCCGCGCGGTGAGGGCCAGACGCGAGCCGGTGCGGATCGGCTCGTCCAGTTGCACGCCGCTGGCGGCGTCGCGTTTACCGTCGATGGTGGTGGCGTTCAGTTCCACCGGGGCAGCATCCGCCCAGGCAAGGTTGCAGGTGCCCATGAGGAGCACCAGGGAGGTATTGCGAAGCATGTTGATGTGTCTTCCACGCAAAGGTCATGGCTGACCGCGAGCGCGCGCAGTCAGGCGCGCCCGGCTGAGGTCAGGCGAAATGAAGTACGGCTGCGGGGAAAGCGACGGGGGAGGCGCGGGGGTTGAGGGCGGGGCGTTGATAGCGCGGTGGCGGTTGCGCCCAGCTGCGCACCACGATGGGCGAGGTGGCCACGGTTTGCGCCGGGGTGAACGACCAGCCGCTGCTGCTGAGCGGTACGGCCATGCCGAACGAGGAGCACACCGGGCAGTCGAGCTGTGCCATGTGCTGGTCGCCGCCGGCGCCATCCAGGTCGATGGCTACGCCGTGTTCGCTGTTGATCGAGCAGAAACCGCCTTCCAGGCCGGCCAGGCGCAGGCCACCCATCTGGCCATGGTGCAGGCCGCACAGAACCAGGCTGAACAGGACGCTGGCGTAGAGCGTCCAGGCGGTCAGCGTGCGGGTGTGCCGGGTGGTTTTCATGACGGCGAATCTACCACCCGGACGAACGGTCGGGTAGTGCTTCGGGATTGATATTTTGGGGCCGCCTTGCAGCCCATCGCGACACAAGTCCGTGCACAGCTTTCAAAGGCGGCGCGGTCTTTGTGTACCGGCCTTGCGTCGCGAAAGGGGCGCAAAGCGCACCCAGGGTTCTGTCAGGCCGCACGCTCCAGTACATCCAGCAAATCGACAAACTCCAGCGCCAGTTTATGCCGCGGCGCCAGATGTACCAGTGGCACCGAGGCCTGGTGCGATTCACGCATCTTGATCGAACTGCTCAGGTACACCGGCAACACCGGCATGCCTTCACCGCGCAATTGCTCGACCAGGGTCTGGTGCAGCGCGGTGCGCCCGGCGAACTGGTTGACCACCACACCTTCCACTTGCAACGTCGGGTTGTGGTCCTGGCGCAGTTCTTCGACCTCGGCCATGACGCAGTGCAGGGCCTGGCGCGAGAAGCTGTCGCAGTCGAACGGGATCAACAGCCGCTCGGCCGCCACCAGTGCGCTGAAGGTATAGAAGTTGAGCGCCGGCGGGGTGTCGATGTAGATCCGCTCGTAGTCCTCGCCCAGTTCCACCAGCAGCTTGCGCAGCTTGTTGATCTTGAACTTGCTCTCCAGCTTGCCTTGCAGGTCGCTGAGGTCGGGGCTGGCGGTGATCAGGTGCAGGTTGCGGTAGCGGGTTTCGGTGATCGCAACCCGGTGCTTCTTGCCGGCAGCGGTGACTGGCGACAAGGTCTGGCGGAAGAAATCGGCGATGCCGGAAGGAATGGCGTCATTGACCAGGCCGGTCAGGTAATAGGTGGCATTGGCCTGCGGGTCAAGGTCGACCAGCAAGGTCCGGTAGCCTTCGGCGGCACTGGCGGCGGCAAGGTTGCAGGCGATGCTGGACTTTCCGACGCCACCTTTCTGATTGAAAACCACACGACGCATGAGACGCTCATCCATGAAGTGAAAATGTCAGGCTGGGGTCAATCCTATGACCGGAACAAGACAGTTTTATGACAATGAATGTTACAACCTGCCAAGTTCATTGCTTCATGTGGCGATAGGTTTGCCTTGAGCTGTGTAGTGTCTGTTCGGGCCCTTTCGCGGGTGAACCCGCTCCCACAGGTTATGCACCGTCCTTGAGGGCAGTGGGGGACCTGTGGGAGCGGGTTTACCCGCGAAGAGGCCGGAACAGGCAGGCAAGGGCGCTCAGGCAACCACCACCCGATTGCGCCCCTCCTGCTTGGCCCGGTAAAGCGCCCGGTCAGCCTCGCTCAACGCATCCCCCGGTTCGCTCTCTGCCTCGCCATCCCAATGCGCCACTCCCAGCGACACCGTCACCGCCCCCACCGGTTCCACCGGCGTATCCTGCACCGTAACCCGCAGCCGCTCGGCCACCACTGCCGCAACGTCCAGGCTGGCCCCCGGCAGCAGCATCAGGAACTCCTCGCCGCCGGTGCGGCACAGCAAGTCGCCCTCGCGGCAGCAGCGGCGCATCAGTTCCGCCAGCCGACGCAGCACCTGGTCTCCCACCTCGTGCCCGTGGCCGTCATTTACTCGCTTGAAATGGTCGACATCCAGCACGATCGCCGCAAACGCCCGACCCTCGGCTTCCAGCAACGACAGGCTGAACTCCAGGCTACGGCGGTTGCCCAGGCCGGTCAGCGGGTCGGTCTGGGCGTCACGGTTGAGCCGGCCGATGCGTTCATGCAGCAGGTTCAGCCCGAATAGCAGCGCGCGCTTCAGCTCGGCCGCCTCGAAGTACCAGGCCGGTACCCGATGCAGGCGCTCGGCAGTGCCGGCCCGGTCCATCGAGCGGGCGCCGGCGGCCAGCTGCCACAGCGGGCGGGCGATGGTCATGGCCAACCACCACAGCAGCACGCTGCCCACCAGTGCCAACGGCACGGAGGTGCCGACCACGCTGAGGATCAGGTGGCTCAGTGGCGTCACCGTCTGGGTCAGCGGCTGCTGCGCCACCACGCCCCAACCGGCGCTGGGCACGGTGGCGAACCCGGCGAGCATTTCCACGCCGAGGCTGTTGGACAATTGCCGGGTACCACTGCCCAGGGTCGCCAGCTGGTCGATCAATGCGTTGCCTTCAACCACCGTACCCACGCGCTGGCTGTCGGGGTGGTACAGCAGGCGGCGGTTGCGGTCGACCACGTACAGGTAGGAACCGTCCTTGTAGAAATGCTCGCCCAGCAGGCTGTTGAGGATGTTGCGTTCACGCAGGTACAGGCTGCCGCCGACATACCCCAGGTAGCGGCCGTTGCTGTCGAAAATGGGTTGCGACAGCGCCACCACCAGGTTGTTGGCCGCCGACATGTAGGGCGTCGACACCAGTGGGCGGCGCGCCTGTAGCGCCTCCTGGACACCGGGCGAGTGCATGTGGCTGCCGACCAGGTGCCGCAAGGGCGGGGGGGAAATCGCGAGCAGTACTCCGTCGGCATCGATCACGAACGTGGAGTTGAAAGCCATGCTCTGGCTCAGGACGCGCTCGGTCTCCGCCTGCAGGGCGACGGCGTCACCCAGCTGTCGGCCTTGCACGCCGGCGCTGAACGACAGCTGCTGCAAGGCGTTGCCGATAAAGGTCTCGGTGATGCTGGCCAGCTTCATCGCATACACCCGGTTGGCTTCCAGGGCATGGTCGATCAGCAGCTGGCGTTGCACCCGGTAGCTGGCGAAATAGCTGGCGCACAGCATGACCACGGCGGTAAGGGCGCAAAGCACCAGAATGAGTGTGCGTAGATCCAGACGCAGTCCGTGCTTGGTGTGTGGCAATCCTGACCTCGAGTGATCGAAAAACAGCTACGAAATGGGAACAACCTTACGCCTTGTGAGCGCAGTGGGGAACCGCGTTCAGGAGCCCGCGTCTTCCAGCGCGTCCAGCTCGTCTTCAACCTGTTGCATGCGCTGCTCGGCCAGGGCCTGCACCTTCGCGTCGCGGGCCGATTCGCGCATCAGGGCGGTGAGCTTCTCGCTCAGGCGCTTGCCTGCCTCGGTGTCTTCCAGGGCGCGAGCCTTGGCCGGGTCCTGGGTGGCCTCGACGATGGTGGCGAACTCGGCATCGCTGAAGTTCTTTTCGCTGTACAGGCGGAACAGGTCCTGGCGCTGGTCCTCGACCGTCAGGTGCTTGCGCAGCACGCCCTGGATCGTCGCCTGCGACAGCTGCGGGTGCGTGCGGCCGAGCAGCGCGGCCATGCGCTCGATGTTGTGCGTGTAGGCATCCTGCAGCGGCAGTTGGGACAGGATCTGTTCTTCGCGGGAGGGTTTCTGATCGCAGGCGGTGAGGGCTGCAGCCAGCAGCAGGGGTAACAGCAACTTCTGGAGGCGAGGCATGGCGTGGCCTGGTTGGGCAGTGGGTGCTGGCGATTATACGGCAGTTGGGTTGCCTGATGGATTTTGGGGGCCGCTGTGCGGCCTTGTGTCGCGAAAGGGGCGCGCAGCTGCCCCAGAATTTTTTCAGGTCACGCGAAACATCAGAACCCACCCCCCAAGGGCCATTCCACCGCCAACCGTATCTGGTCCCCATCCAGCTCCGCCTGCGCCGTATTGCCCCGATGCACGTTATGCCGCAACGAAAACACGGTGCCCCTGGCCTTGCCACCCTGCACCACATACCGTGCCTCGAGGTCGCGCTCCCAATGCTTGCCCCCCTTGCCATACCCCAGGTACGCGTAGCCGCCCGCAGGGTCGACATGGCTGCCGTCGATATCGAACCCGCGCACGTACAATGCCGTCAGGTTCAACCCCGGTACGCCGTAGGCGCCCATGTTCAGGTCATAGCGCGCCTGCCACGACTTCTCGTTCGGTGCGTTGAAGTCCGACATCTGCACCGCATTGGCAATGAAGATCGCCCCTCGCGTCACGTAGTCGAACGGCGTGTTGCCGTCCACCTGCTGCCAGCCCAGGCTGAAACCGTGCGGCCCGTGGTCGTAACGCGAGACCAGGCTCCAGGTGGTGTTGTCGATGCGCCCGGACAGCGCCTTGCCGGTGTCGGTGGTGCGGTACAGGTTGAGGTCGAGAGTGAGGCTGCGGCGTTCATCAAGGGCATGGCTTAGGGTGCTGCCCAGGTAATGCTGGTTCCAGCTGTCCTGATAACGTGAGGTGTACAGGCTGCCGCTGAAGGCGGCACCGGGGTTCCACACCACGCCGGCCAGGTCGAAGCTGTTGCCCTGGCGGCCATTGGAGTAGTTCACCACGAAGCCCTGGTCATGGCTGGAAGCGTTGCGGTCGGCGCTCTCGTTGAAGTGCCCGGCAACCAGCCTGAGGTTGTCGAACTCGGTGCTGTCAAGGAAGAACCCGGTTGCGGTCTCGGGCAGCAGGCGGCTGTCGGAGGAGCTGAACACCGGGGTCTTGACCCGTTGCTCACCGTAGGACAGCACGGTATCGGACATGCGCAGTTTCACTGCCGCGCCGGCACGGCTGTATTCGTTTTTCGGGTGCCCCTCGTTATCCACCCCGAGCAAGCGTGCCTTGCCCACGCGCCCGCCGCCGCTGTCAAGTTGCACACCCAGGTAGGCGTGGGCGTCGACCCCGACACCGATCAGCCCCTGGGTGAAACCGGACCGGAAGGTACCCATCAGGCCATAGGCCCATTCCTCGGCCTTGCCGCTGCGTTCATTGCGCGGCTTGTAGGCGTTACGCCCGGCACTGTTGCGCCCGCCATGCTTGTAGTCGCGTTGGTCGAATACGCTGCGGTTGAGCAGGCTCCAGCGGCCATCTTCGACAAAACCGTTGCTTTGCGACTGGGCGGAGTCGGCCAGCGCTGGGGGCGCGAGCAGGGCGCTGGCAAGCAGCAGGGCGACAGGGCGCGGCATGGGCAGAACTTCCTGTTCAGGGGGCGCGAAAACGCAGGATGCGCGCGCCGTCGAAGGGGTCGATGAGGTAGTGGGCGTGCACGCCGAAGGTGTTCAGCAGGCGCTCGGGGGTGAGCACCTCGAGCGGTTTGCCCAAGGCGACCAGGCGGCCCTTGTCGAGCACCGCCACGCGGTCGCAGGTGAGCGCCTGGTTGAGGTCGTGCAGGGCGACCAGGCTGGTCACCGGCAGGGCCTGCACCTGTTGCAACAGGCTCAGCTGGTGCTGGATGTCCAGGTGGTTGGTCGGCTCGTCCAGCAGTAGTACCTGCGGCCGCTGTGCCAGGGCACGGGCGATGTGCACGCGCTGGCGCTCGCCACCGGACAGCGACCCCCACAGGCGTGCGCTCAGGTGCAGGGCATCGAGGTCGGCCAGGGCCTGCTCGACGATTGCGTGGTCTTCCCGGGAGAATGGCGCCAGCGCCGACAGCCAGGGGGTGCGGCCCAGGGCAACGGCGTCGAACACGCTGATTGCATCGAGGGTGTCGGCCTGCTGTTCGACCAGTGCCAGGGCCTGGGCGACACGGCGGCGGGGCAACCGTGCCAGTGGTTCTCCCTGCAACCGCACGCTGCCGCTGCCTGGCTTGCGCAGCCCGGCCAGCACCTTCAGCAGCGACGATTTGCCGGAGCCGTTGGGGCCGACGATGCCCAGGGTCTCACCGGCGACAACGCTCAGCTCGATAGCGCTGAGCACGGTGTTGCCGGCCAGTTGCAGCCCCAGGTCGTGGCAACTCAAGGGGGCCATCCGTAGCGTCGTCATGACCGTCATGGGTGCCCCCGGCGGCTGACCAGGATCAGCGCGAAGACCGGTGCGCCAAGCAGCGCGGTGACCACGCCAACGGGGACCACCTGGCCAGGGATCAAGGTGCGCGACAGGATGTCGGCGGCAATCAGGAACAGGGCCCCGCCCAGTGCGCTGGCGGGCAGCAGGCGGCTGTGCCCGGGGCCGAGCAGCAGGCGCAGGGCATGGGGGATCACCAGCCCGACAAAACCGATGGCGCCGACGATGGACACCATCACGGCGGTCACCAGCGCCGCGCAGCTGATCAGCAGCAACTGGGTACGCCGCACCGGGATGCCAAGCGACGCCGCCGAGTCGGCACCGAAGGTGAAGGCATCCAGGGCACGGCGATGCCACAGGCACACCAACAGCCCGAACAGTACAACTGGCACGGCCAGCCACACCGAAGGCCAACGTACGCCACTGAGGTTGCCCAGCAGCCAGAACAGGATGCCGCGCGCCTGCTCGGCAGTAGCCGACATGGTGATGAGGAAGGCGGTAAGGGCGTTGAACAGTTGCGAGCCGGCGATCCCGGCAAGGATCACCTGGGCGTTGTTGTTGCTGGGGCCGGCTGCCCTGGCCAGCACCAGGACCAGGGCGAACGCTGCCAGGGCGCCGATGAAGGCGCCGCCGGACATGCTCAGCGCCAGGCTGCCGAAGCCCAGCAGGCCGACCAGCACCGCACCGGTCGAGGCGCCTGCAGACAACCCCAGCAGGTAAGGCTCGGCCAACGGATTGCGCAACAGTGCCTGCAGGATCACGCCGCAGGTGGCAAGGCCTGCGCCGCAGGCCGCAGCGACCAGGGTGCGGGGCAGGCGGTAGTTCCAGACGATGCCGGCGTCGATCAGGTCGACCGGATAGCCGGCCTGCCACAGGTGGTTGGCCAGCACCTGGCCGACTACGCCGGGCGCCAGGTTGGTTTCACCGATGGCAGTGCCGGCCAGCAGGGCGGCCAACAGGGCGGCCAGGGCAACGGCGATACAGGGTAACAGGCGCATCATCATTGGGCTGCTTTGCCGCTGGCGAAGGCGGCGGCCAGCGTCTGCACGCCGCTGAACAAGCGAATGCCGGCCTGCATGGCGTCGGCGTCAAGAATGATGATGCGATCGTGCTTCACCGCGTCCATGTTGCGCGTTACCGGGTCGCTACGCAGGAATGCCAGCTTCTTCCGATAGTCATCGGCGGGGTAGCGGCGGCGGTCCATGCGGGCAATGATCAGCCAGGTGGGGTTGGCCTTGGCCAGGGTTTCCCAGCCTACGGTCGGCCATTCTTCGCTGGATTCGACCACGTTGCGCACGCCGAGGGTACGCAGCATGAAGTCGGCGACCCCCTGGCGGCCCGCCACATAGGGGTCGATGTGCAGGTCGGCGCTGGAGAACCAGAACAGCGCCGAGGTGGCGGACAGGTCCTTGCCGGCCAGCTGCGCCCTGGCACTGTCCAGGCGGCCTCGGAGCTCGGCATTCAGGGCGGTGCCACGGTCCTGCACGTCGAAGATTGCCGCCAGCTGGCTGACGCTCTTGTAGATGGTATCGACCTGGAACGCCTGCAGACGGGTGCCATCGGCACCCACCAGGTTGTCCTTGCCTTCGCAGTCCGACGGCAGCAGGTAGGTGGAGATGCCCAGTTCATCGAACTGCTCGCGGGTGCCGACCACGCCCTGGGCGCCGACCATCCATTCGAACTGCACCGTCACCAGCTGCGGGCGCTTGCCCACTACCGCCTCGAAGCTGGGCTCGTTGTCGGCCAGGCGCGGCACCTTGGCGTTCTGCACCTGGTATTCGGGCAGCACGTTGTTGAACCACAGCGAGGTGGCAGCCAGTTTGTCGCCCAGCCCCAGCGCGTAGAGCAGCTCGGTACTGGCCTGGCCAATGGTGACCGTGCGTTGCGGCGCCTGGGCGAAGGTTTGCGGCTTGCCGCAGTTGTCCAGCGTCAGCGGGTAGTGGGTGGCAGCAGCCTGGGCCAGGCCGGTGAGGCCCAGGCCGGCGAGCAGGGTGGCAAAACGGGGCAGCATGCTGGGCGATCTCCTATCGGACAGTTCGGGTGAGGAACGCACGGACAGGCATCGCCGAGCCCCCGCTGGTGGCAGGGGCAACACTGATGGCCAATCCCGGACACCCCGCCGGTTGGTGAATGTAGGCCGGCAGGTCTCCTGACTGGTGCGTCATCGCCTGGCTCCGGCCTTCCCGGGTTCGTGGCCCAGTGGCATCGATGGAGCAGGCTCGGCACCTACAGTTGCGGGGGCAGTTCCGTTTGGCCCGAATTGGCGGGCCTGGGATTCCCTATTGTTTCCGTGGTGGAAACCGGCGGCCGGCATGGTAGACCATCGTGCCGCCGGGTGAAAACGCTTTTCAGAAGTACTTCAGCCAGGTGATGTCGCGCCGCCGCGCCTTCAGGCGCGCGAACCAGCGCACCGGCAGGTACAGCGAAACCGCGAGCAGCACTGCCGCCAGCCACACTGCGGCAATGCCGTCGAAACCGAAGTAGTCGCCATGGTTGCGGCCGAACAGCGCCAGGCTGGCCAGATACAGCAGCTTCAGCACATACAGGTGCAGCAGGTAGAAGAACATCGGTGCCGCACCGAACACCGCCAGGGCACTGATCCAGCGGGCCTGGCCGGCACGTTCGAAGGCGCGCAGCAACAGCAGGCCACTGCCCAGGGTCAGTGCCAGGAACAGCAGCGACGGCGGGTACTTGGTGATGTTGAAGAAGCTCATCAGGGTTTGCGTGACGGTCGGATAAGTGCTCCACGGCGCCTCACCGTAGCCGTTGACCAGGCGCAGCACGACAAAGCCCAGCAGCGCGATCAGCCCGGCCAGCAGCAGGCGATGCTGGCGTTGGCCGGCCTCGCTGCCACGGGCGAACCAGGGGCCCAGGCCGTAGCCCAGGGCGATGACACCGATCCACGGCAGCACTGGGTAGGAGGTGCGCAGGCGCAGGCTTTCGGAGAACTCCAGCCAGCCCCGGTCATGCAGGATTGCCCACGGCACATGCAGGGCGGATTCGGCGCCAAAGTGCAGGCCATCGAGCAGGTTGTGGCCGGCGATGATGATTGCGCCCAGGGCGATCAGGGCGGCACGTGGCAACCACACCAGCAGCGACAGGGCGATCATGCTCACGCCGATGGCCCAGATCACTTGCAGGTAGATGACGCTGGGTGGCAGCTGGAAGGTCCAGGCGAAGTTGACCAGGGTGAATTCCAGCGCCACCAGGAACAGCCCGCGCTTGAACAGGAACGCCGCGACATCGCTGCGGCCCTGGTGTTTCTCGCCGTACAGCCAGGCCGACAGGCCGGTCAGCATGACGAACACCGGCGCGCACAGGTGGGCCAGGGTGCGGCTGAAGAACAGCGACGGCTCGGTGGCGTCGATGGCCATCGGGTCGCTGACCTGGCGGTGCAGAAAGAAGGTTTCACGGACGTGGTCCAGGAGCATGAACAGGATCACCAGGCCGCGCAGGGCATCGATGCTCTGCAGGCGCTGGGTGAGCAGGGTGGGGGTGGCGCTGGCGCTTGTCATGGGAGGTCGCTGTTAGGAATCGATGTCAACTGAAACGTTATCTTATAACTAAATTATCCCGGAGAGGTAGATGTTTTTGTGCTGCCTGTGCCGGCCTCTTCGCGGGTAAACCCGCTCCCACAGGTACGTCACCGTATTCGAATTCTGTGATATCCCTGTGGGAGCGGGTTCACCCGCGAAGAGGCCGGTGCAGGCAGTTCAGATCAGAAGCTGTAATCCACCGTCGCAAAGTACGACCGTGGCATCCCCATCAGCCACTGCTGCCCACTGAACGCCGACTGCACATACTCACGGTCGAACAGGTTGTTCAACTGCAACCCCAGCCGCACGTCCGGCAACACCTGCCAGCCGATGTTGGCATCGACCACGGTGTAGCCGGGGGCGCTCTGGGTGTTGGCGGTGTTGGCATAGCGCTCATCCACATAACGCGCGCCTATGCCGGCCTCCAGCCACTGGCCGAAGCCTTTGCTCAGCCACAGGTTGGCGGTACGCCGCGGCACATTTGCCGGGCGATTGCCCGCACGGTCCTGAGCCACGCCGCCGACCATTTCCTCGAAGTCGTCATACCTGGCGCGCACGATCGCCGCGTTTGCCGATACCTGCCACTGGTGCGCCAGCGCCAGTTCCAGGGTTGCCTCCAGGCCGTCGGAGGTCTGCTGGCCAGCCTGTTGCTTCTCGTGGGTGAGCGGGTCATCCACCAGCAGCTTCTTCTTGACGATGTGGTAGGCCGCCAATGTCCACTCGCCACGCCCCTCCCAGAAGCGCTGCTTGAGGCCCACCTCGGTCTGCCTGGCCTCGGTCAGGTCGTAGTGCATCTGGTTGGCACTGAGGCTGATGAGGTTGTCGACCCCGTCCTCGCTGGTGGAGTACTGGCCATACAGCGACAGGTCTTCGCTGACCGCAAACACCAGCCCTGCGCGCCAGTTGCCCCCTCGCAGGCTACGGTCGCTGTGGCTGTCGGTGGTCAGCCTCTCCTGGACGATGTGGTTCTGGTCGCGGCGTACACCGGTGACCAGTGACAGGCGATCGCTCAACTGCAGACGGTTTTCGGCGAACAGGGCAAAGGTGTGGGTGCTGGACAGGGTTTGCGGGCGCAGTGGCGAGGCGCTGTGGAACCAACCTGGTTGCGGTTGCCACGGGTCGACGTAGTCGCCGCCCACATCGTTGTAGGGCGCGTTGCTGTCGACGTTGAAGCGGACCTTGTTGTACTCGGCGCCGACCACGGTCTTGCTGGCCAGACCGAACAGTGTGTGGTCGAGGGTGAAGGCCTGGCGATCGCCGAACTGTTCCTGGTTGTGCTTGATCTGCAGGTAGCTGCCACGCAGCAGTTGCTGGCGCCCTGCATCCCAGCTGTAGTCCTCGGCATTGCGCCAGTGACGGCGGCTCTTGATGTAGTACAGCTGGTTGCTGGCGCTGAGGTGGTCGTTCAACGTCCAGTCGGTGTTCAGGCGGGTCCATTCATCGACGTAATGCTGCACGTCGTTCTGCACGTTGTAGTTCTTGTCGCGCAGGCTGCTGCGGTAGCGGCCGTCGATCAGCGGGGTGCCGTAATAGTTGGCAGGCTGCGCATCGCCACGGTCGTGGGCGAGGGTGAAGCTGAGGTCGTCGCTGGCATCGAAGCGCAGTGCGGCGCTCAACGCCAGGCTGCGCGACGGCGTGCGGTCGACCCAGCCGTTACCGGCTTGCTGGTTCAGGGCCAGGCGGTAGCTCAGGCGCTCGCCAAGGCTGCCGCCGCTGTCCAGGCCGAGCTGCTGGCGGTCCCACGAACCGTAGCCCAGGCGCAGGTGGTTGCGCACCTCGCCGGCAAACGGCTTTTTCGGGACCACGTTGACCACCGCACCGGTGGCCCCTTCGCCATACAGCACCGAGGCCGGGCCGCGAATCACATCGATGCGCTCGACCATCCACGGGTCGATCGGGAACGTCTGGGTGCCGGCACCAGTGTACAAGCGTGCGCCGTCGAACAAGGTCATCACCGAGTTGTGCCCGGTAAAGCCGCGGGCGGACAGGCCCGTGCCGCCGTCGCCCGGGGAGCCGATGTAGCTGATGCCCGGTGAGCGGGTCACCGCGTCCTGCACGGTGAGGTTGTTGCGCTGCTGGATCTCCTCGGCGCTGATGCTACTGGTGCTGGCCGGTGTCTCCAGGGCGCTCAGGCCCAGGCGCGAGCCAGCCTGGGTCGGGGTGGCCAGGTCGATGGCGTGGCTGTCGAAGGTGTCGGTGATGGCCGTTGAGGGCAGGGCCAATGGTTGTCGGTCGAGGTCATCGGCCAGGGCCGGCAGGGAAACGGCCAGGCAGGCCGCCAAGGGGTGAAGCTTGAAGATACGGGACATGTCGTTCCACTACTGCAGGAATGAATGGATCCCGGTGGAAAACACGCAAAGGCACACCGTGCACGCAGGCGCGCGCACCGATACCGGCCTGCGCCCGCCCACCGCGGGTTGCCAAGTGAAGCTCCAGGCCGGTCTCCGGGCTTGCGAGGGGCATGAAACCTTCACCTTCCCATGCAGGTGCACAGTGGTATCTCGAAGGGTTCGCTCGCTTACCGTTGCGGGGGCAGCGCCGGACTTGTCGTGGGGTAACACGACGCACCGGCTTCCCGTTTCACCCTGCGCGCGGCGGCGCAGGGCACCTGAAACTGGCAGGCATATGACCATTGAAACGCGGGGGCGTCAAATCTGCCCTCTACCAATGAAACAACTCCCGTCGCGCCCCCTCGGTAATCGCCACGATCCCCGGGTGCTTGACCTTGCGCTCCACCGAAATGGCATAGAACGACTCGTGCACCGCCTCGGTCTGCCCGATCAGCTCCACGCCGTACTGGCGGCACACTTCCTCTGCGATCACGCTGGGCGCGACGAAGATGCCGCTGCCCGACTGCCCGAATGCCTGCATCAAGGCACTGTCATCGAACTCGCCCACGATCCGTGGCTGCACCTGCTGTTCACCCAGCCAGCGCAGCAGGCGGCTGCGTACCACGGTTTCCTGCCCTGGGATAAGCAGTGGCGCATCTTGCAGGCAGGCGGGGAAGGGGCCTTCCAGGCGTTGTGCCAGCGCCGGGGTGGCGAAAAAGCTCAGGCCGCATTCGCCCAGTTTCTGGCTATAACCTTTGATGTCCAGGTGGCTGGGCATGGGGCTGTCGGAAATCACCAGGTCCAGGCGCTGGATCGCCAAGTCGGCCAGCAGCCGTTCGAGCTTGTCTTCGCGGCAGTTGATGCGCAGCACCTCGTCCAGCTCCATGGTCGGTGCCAGCAGGCGGTAGACGATGGACTTGGGCACCACGTCCGCCACACCCACGCGGAACAGGATCTGTTCCTGCGGACCGGCCCGCAGCATGGCCTCCAGCTCGCTACCCAGCTGGAACATCTGCTCGGCATAGATCAGCGTCTGGCGCCCTGTTTCGGTCAGCTCCAGCTGGCGCCCCACGCGCTGGAACAACTCCAGGCCGTAGGTCTGTTCGAACAGGCTGATCTGCCCGCTGATGGTTTGCGGGGTGAGGTTCAACTGTTCGCTGGCGCGGGCGATGCTGCCGGTCTTGGCCACGGCCCAGAAGTAGTGCAACTGCCGATAGTTGAGCATCGGTATGTTTCCGGATTCGTAAAACCCGAAGTATAACCGCTGAAAAAACGAATTTTCCTGATGTATTACGCTCTTTAGAATGCGGCTCCATCAGGCGCCGTGCGCGCCGCCGGAATATGAAAGCGAGGAACCCATGCTGCAACTCAAATCCATCGGCACGCCGCTGGTGCTGGCCTTGGCCCTGTTCACCCTGGCCGGTTGCGAGCAGGCCGAGAAATCCGCCCAGCAGATGCTCGACCAGGCCGCACAGTCGGCCAAGCAGGCCATCGACGACACCAACAAGGCTGCACAGCAGGCGTTGAGCGAGGCCATCGGCAACGAAGGGCACAAGCCCAAGGACGCCGACAAGAAAGAAGACACCCAGGAAATCTGACCCCCAACCGCTGCTGCAGGATTTGAACAATGGAATATTTGCTGGAACTCGTCGCTAGCCCTACCGCCTGGGTTGCCTTGGCTACGCTGGTGGCCATGGAGGTCGTGCTGGGCATCGACAACCTGATCTTCATCTCCATCCTGACCAACAAGCTGCCGCTGGAGTATCGCTCCAAGGCGCGCCGTATCGGTATCAGCATGGCCTTGGTCATGCGCCTGGCCTTGCTCAGCACGGTGGCCTGGATCGTCCAGCTGACCGACCCGGTGTTCGAGGTGTTCGGCAATGCCTTCTCCTGGAAGGACGTGATCCTGATTGCCGGTGGCCTGTTCCTGCTGTGGAAGGCGACCAAGGAAATCCACGAGAACGTCGACCCGCACGGTGCCAAGGAAGAAGCCAAGGTATCGTCGACGGTTACCCTGGGCTTTGCTGCGGCGATCTTCCAGATCCTGTTGCTGGACATCGTGTTCTCGGTTGACAGCATCATCACCGCCGTGGGCATGACCGAGCACCTGCCGATCATGATCATCGCCGTTATCACTGCCGTGATCGTCATGATGGTGGCCGCCGACCCGTTGGCCAACTTCATCAACGACAACCCGACCGTGGTGATGCTGGCCCTGGGCTTCCTGATCATGATCGGCATGACGCTGATCGCCGAAGGTTTTGGCGCCCATGTACCGAAGGGTTATGTGTACGCAGCCATGGCCTTCTCGACGGCGATCGAGATCCTCAACATCCTCGCCCGTCGGGCGCGGTTGAAGCGCGAAGCCGCAGAAGGTTGATGTTAAAAAGCGGGGCGCTTGCGCCCCGTTCGCGGGCTTGCCCGCTCCCACAGGTAATTCGCCGCTTCTGAAGGCAGTGGAGGATCTTGTGGGAGCGGGTTCACCCGCGAATGGGCCTCGAAACTTCTGAAATCAGTGCACCCCGGCATGCCGCCGCGCCCGGCGCACAGGCTGTGGCTTGGCGGGGGCCTGCGGTGGCAGGTGGTGGGAATGACGCCGCACGATACGCAGTACACCCCACAGCATGGCGGCTGCAACGCTCAGCCACATGCCCACCAGCATGAGGATTGCCATGGTCAGGCTCATTTGTGCCTCCATCTCTATGGGCCGCGCTCGGTCGCCGACGCTGGCCCTCCAGACACTGCTTTAGTCTAGCCCTTCGCCTGTGACGTTCCATTGACCAAAGGTCTATCGCTTGGTCCGATTTGGCACTAGCCGGTGTCGGACTATACCCGCGCCGCTGTCCGACCTATGATCGTTGGCCAGAGCCGGGCGCTGCCTGCCTGGCGTTGAAGCAAGCGAGTGTCCATGCAGCAACATTCCTTCAAGACCATCCCTCGTCGGCTGCTGGCTACCTGCCTGGTAGCGGCCAGCCTGGCCGGTTGTGCCGGCGCCCCCTCCGCCAACCTCAAAGGCCTGCCACAGCGGGTCGAGATCAGCAGCGTGCCGTTCTACCGTGGCAACGCCAACCACAGCGGGGCCATGGCATTGGCGGCGATGCTGTCGCAACAGGGGGCTCCGATCACGCCGGGGCTGCTGGACAAACCGCTGAACCTGCCGCAGGGCGCCGAGGCGTTGGACACGGGCATCCCCCGGGTAGCGCGCGACTACGGCATGGTGGTGTATCCGCTGGACAAGCAACTGGACGCGCTGTTGACCCAGGTGGCGGCGGGCAACCCAGTGCTGCTGCGTTACGAGGATGGTTCGGCCTGGTGGAGCGAGCCACGCTATGCCGTGCTGATCGGCTACGACCGCTACAAGCAGCGGGTGCTGTTGCGCTCGGGCATGCACCGGCGGCAGCTGATGGCGTTCGATGACTTTGCCTCGGCGTGGGCGAAGCTTGGGAGTTGGGCGGTGCTGGTGCAGCCACCGCGGCAACTGCCGGCCCAGGTGGACCGCCAGCGCTGGTTGCAGGCTGCGGATGAACTGGCCCGGGCGGGGCAGGAGATTGCGGCCAGGCAGGCTGTGAGTAGCCTGAACAAGTAGCTTCTGCCTGTTCAAGCCCTTTCGCGGGCATGCCCGCTCCCACAGGTACTGCACAATATTCAAATCCTGTGCTGTACCTGTGGGAGCGGGTTCACCCGCGAAGAGGCCAAGCCTGCTTACATCAGAAGCCCAGGCGATCACGCAGGCTGTAGTACCAGGCGCCAAGGGCGCTGAACGGCACGCGCAGCATCTGGCCACCCGGGAACGGGTAGTGCGGCAGGCCGGCGAAGGCGTCGAAACGCTCGGCCTGGCCACGCATGGCCTCGGCCAGCACCTTGCCCGCCAGGTGGGTGTAGGTCACGCCGTGACCCGAGCAGCCCTGGGAGTAGTAGATGTTGTCGCCGATACGGCCAACCTGTGGCAGACGCGACAAGGTCAGCAGGAAGTTGCCGGTCCAGGCGTAGTCGATCTTCACGTTCTTCAGCTGCGGGAAAGCCTTGAGCATCTTCGGACGGATGATCGCCTCGATGTTGGCCGGATCACGCGCGCCGTACACCACGCCGCCACCGAAGATCAGGCGCTTGTCGCTGGTCAGGCGGTAGTAGTCGAGCAGGTAGTTGCAGTCTTCGACGCAGTAGTCCTGCGGCAGCAAGGTGCGCGCCAGTTCGTCGCCCAGCGGCTCGGTGGTGATCACCTGGGTGCCGCATGGCATGGACTTGCTGGCCAGCTCCGGCACCAGATTGCCCAGGTAAGCGTTGCCGGCAACGATGATGAACTTGGCGCGGACCTTGCCCTGCGGGGTATGCACCACCGGGTTGGCGCCACGCTCGATGCGTACGGCCGGGGTTTGCTCATAGATGATGCCGCCCAGCGACTCGACCGCGGCGGCTTCGCCCAGGGCCAGGTTCAGCGGGTGGATGTGGCCGCCGCTCATGTCCAGCATGCCGCCCACATAGTTGTCGCAGGCGACCACTTCGCGGATGCGCTTCTGGTCCATCAGCTCCAGTTGGTTGTGGCCGAAGCGTTCCCACAGGCGCTTTTGCGACTCCAGGTGGCCCATCTGCTTGCTGGTGAGGGCAGCGAACACGCCACCGTCCTTCAGGTCGCACTGGATGTTGTACTTGGCCACGCGCTCACGAATGATGCGCCCACCTTCGAAGGCCATATGGCCCAGCAGCTGGGCCTGCTTGGGGCCGACGGTGCGTTCGATGACGTCGATATCGCGGCTGTAGCTGTTGACGATCTGGCCACCGTTGCGGCCCGATGCGCCGAAGCCGACCTTGGCCGCTTCGACGATGCTCACCTTGAAGCCGTTCTCCAGCAGGAACAGGGCGCTGGACAGGCCGGTGTAACCGGCGCCGATGATGCACACATCGGTTTCCACCTCACCCTGCAGCGCCGGACGTGGCGGCACCGGGTTGGCCGAGGCGGCGTAGTAGGACTGGGGGTAGGGGGTGTTAGCCATGCTGCAGGAACCTCGT